>OCZT010004292.1_pt1 | contig 14426 bp, 14 predicted proteins | sample 1539031 | NCBI WGS metagenome assembly OCZT01 (sample SAMEA3539308, study PRJEB22396) | soil metagenome | biome: tundra; feature: field; material: soil | place: USA | collected 2010-05 | depth 0.15 m
CAATCCGCTGCGGCGGCGGGTGCAGCGGGCAGTGGACCGCCGGTTCAACCGGGCCCGGTATGACGCGGACAAGACCGTGGCAGCATTCGCAGCCCGGCTCAAAGACGCCGTCGACCTGGATGCTGTCCGAGATGACCTAGCCGGTGTCGTGCATCAGGCCCTGGAACCCGCCCATGTATCGGTGTGGATCAGCCAACGCGACTGAGGCTGGCTCCGCAAACTCCACCGCCACCCGTCAGGCCCGTCCGAGCGCGCCACCACCAATCCAGATTCTCCCAGATCAGCACCAATGCCGAGGCCGCGCGCATCCTCGAACTCGAGCCGTACCTGGCGCGCAAGCCGCGGCAGCTGTCCGGCGGCCAGCGGCAGCGGGTAGCGATGGGCCGCGCTATCGTCCGGCAGCCACAGGCGTTCCTGATGGACGAGCCGCTGTCGAACCTCGATGCCAAGCTGCGGGTGCAGATGCGCGCTGAGATAGCCCAGCTGCAGCGCTCGCTCGCCGTGACCACCATCTGCGTGACGCACGACCAGACGGAGGCGATGACCCTCGGCACCCGCGTCGCGGTGATTCACGGTGGCGTGCTGCAGCAGGTGGCCACCCCGCAGGAGCTGTACAGCAGGCCCGCCAACCTGTTCGTGGCCGGCTTCATCGGCTCGCCCGCGATGAACCTGGTCGACGCCCGGCTGGAGCGCGACGAGGGGTCGGCTGGCCCGACGGTAGTGTTCGGCACCCACCGGCTGCTCATTCCGCCGCGGGTCGTCGCCGACCATCCGGCGCTTCCGCAGTATCTGGGCCGGGACATCGTCCTGGGCATTCGCCCCGAGAACATGCAGGATGCCGAGCTGGCGCACGGCGCCGACGCGCAAGCGATCATCAGATTGCCCGTGAAGCTCCGCGAGGAACTCGGCTCAGAGGTCCAGGTGCACGGCGCGATCGGCACGGCCGCTCACGTCAGCGGGGGCGAGGCAGAGGATGTCCGCTCGCTGGCCACCATGGTGGCCAGGATGAACCCGAAGACCGCCATCAAGGAGGGCGACGTCGCCCGGGTGCTCGTGGACACCGAGGCACTGCACTTCTTCGACGCCGTCACCGGGGAGAGCATCCGCAGTCAGCGACCTGGCTGAACCAGCGGACGATCCGGGCCGTGCCCGCGACGTTCGAGCCGTAGCGCCGGGAGCCCTGGCCAGCGCGGCGCTGATGAGCACGAGCTTGCGCGCCGCCCCTGACCCGGCCGCACCGCAGTGCATGACCTTGCCGAAGATGCTGAGCACCTTCTCCGTGCGGTCGACGTCACCGGCGGGGCCGCCCCCGGAGGCCAGCCCGGGCTTCCCGGATCGAGGTGCACGATACTGGTCGTTATGGCACACCGGCAGCACGGCAGCGAGCCGGTCGCCCGGCAGGACGTCGATTCGGGCGTCGCCGAGCTCGTCGGTGACCCGGACCGGCCCAGGGCCTGGACGCTGCTGGTGGACGGGACCCCGCAGTCACACGTTGACCTCGATGATCCGCAGTACCTCGAGTTCGAGTACATGCGGCGGCTCGGGCACCTGGTCGACCTGGCGGCACCGGCCGGGCAGCCACTCCGCGTGCTGCACCTCGGGGCAGGAGGCCTGACCCTGGCGCGGTACGTCGCGGCGACCCGGCCCGGGTCCTCCCAGCTGGCGGTCGAGTCGGATGCCGCGCTGGCGGAGCTTGTCAGGCGGCGGCTGCCGCTCGGCCAGCCTGGCCGCCGGGCAAACGTTGGCCGGGCAAACGCGAGCCGGGCGGGCCGGGTGCGCATCCGGATCGGCGACGCCCGCGCCGTTCTCGAGCAGGTGCCGGCCGGATCCTTTGATGTGGTGGTCGCGGATCTATTCGCCGGGGCGCGCACTCCGGCGCATCTGACGTCCGCCGAGTTCGCCGCCGCGGTGGCCCGTGCGCTCAGCCCGCTGGGCATCTACGCCGCCAACGTCGGCGACGGCCCTCCGCTGGCGCACGCGCGCGCACGGGTGGCGACAGCGTGCTCCGTCTTCCCGCACGCCTGCCTGATGGCCGACGCGGCGGTGCTGCGCGGCCGCAGGTTCGGCAACCTGGTGCTGGCCGCTGCCCGTCACGACCTTCCCGTTGAAGGGCTGGCCCGCCGCGTGGCGGGTGACCCGTTCCCGGGGCGACTGGTCCACGGCAGCGGCCTCGACCGGTTCGCCGGAGGAGCGAAACCGATCACCGATGCGCGAGCAGAACCCTCTCTCGCGCCCCCACCGGACATTTTCGCGGTCAGGCGGCAGCCCCGCCGGACGGCACTTCGCGCCACATCCGGCAGGCCGGCCAGCCCGCCGGCGCCGGCGGTTACGGCGTGGCGGCCCAGCGAACCGTGAAGCTGTCCAGCCTGTAACCAAATGCATTTACGGTCGGTTGAATGAAGTTATCTCGAATTGTCAGTGTCGCTTCTGTCTCGGCCGTCTTTATCAGTGGGCGAGTAACCTGCGGGGCGTGATTAGACTTATAGAAAGCGAGCTGCTGGGCCTGGGAATATAGCACTGACTGCGGAAACTGAGGCCGCAGCACCACGCCGCAGGCAAATCCGGGGTACGTCCAGCTGTGCTGCGTGTCTATCGGTTTTGATGGGATGTTGTCGATCGTAACGTCATGCACAGACTGCGGGAGCTGCGGACGCGGCAGGACCATTGCGACGGTTACGTGACCTGGCTTGCCTTCCCGGGGCTGGCTAAGGACCTGCAACCGGTAGTGGCCCGAAGCGGCTATCCACCAGGCAGCGCCCGGATTGAGGTCGACTGTGGCGGACGCGTGGCCTACGGCGTCGAAGGTACTGGCGTACCAGCACGGCCATGGACCAATGTCCTTGGAAACCTTGTGGGTGAAGATGAAATTGAAGTTCGCCTGGCCCAGGGCTGGCTTGGATATTCCCTCAATCTTCTGCAGGACCCACGGGCCCAGATCGGTGTTGGTAGTGCCGCCCGCACTGCTCGTTTGCCACGGCCAGCCGAACCCGATCCGCGGCAGGTGGACATTGAGGCCCACCAGGTGCAGGGCCACCGAAAGCGCCGTGAGTACCGCAAAGGCGATCGCCCTGCGGAATATCAGGCCCACCACGACGGCGGCAGCAGTCCACCTGACCCACGGCGGGATGCGGCGACGGCGCGGGCGGGGGGCGCCCCGCTTGCCGCCCGGGCCCCCAGGGGCGACGCTGCCGGCCGCACGAGGATGCCATCGGGGAAGCGGCCCGGGCTGGCCCGGCCAGGCGTCCTCGTCGGCAGGCTCCTTCAAGCCCGTGCCCAGGGCGCCTGACTCGTTCCCGCCGTACACATCGCCAGCCCGGTACCAGCCGGCCTCCCGCTGCCCCGGCCGATTCACGGTGAGAATGCCCAACAGAAAGAGCAAGAAACGAACCACGCGGCCCACCTTCTTTCTTTGCTTGGCGTGGGTACTAGACGGTGGCTGAGTAATTGAGGCTGAGCACGATAGGCACGGCCCCGAAGGGCATACGGAATCGGCCACCTGGCTTATCCGGTGTATTGGGGTCGTCTATCCTAGGCCAGCGCATGTTAATATGATGGTCAGTCAGGCCCGCCACGGAGTAGGGGAATTCCATGGCGGATGTGTGGTGTAGCTTGAGCAGTCCACCCCAGCGGAACGCGGCGAAGGCATTAGCCAGATCGCGGACCGAGAGATTTCCTCGAATGGTCAGGTCGGTCCGGTAAACTGCCCAGGCCAGCTCGACCAGGTCATCGGCGCACTGCGCTAGCGCTTCTGATCTCGTCCGGTAAATCGTGCCGTCGGGATTTAGTGTTCCTAGTTTCTCGCCGCGCACCGGCGAGTAGCGTGTGCGGGCTTCGCACTGCATCCAGTCGCAGGCGGCGAGCAGTTCCCAGCGGATCCCGCTGTAGCTCGCAACGTCCCGGTAGAGAGGCTCCTCACGCATGAGCCGCGCCCTGGCCACCGTGGTGAAGGCGTTTCGCACGGACGGGGGGATGTGCTGCCGATACTGGCTCGTGCTCGCGCGGGCATCACGAGACGCGGCCTTGCGCGTCTGGCAGTTAGCCGGCGCCGCCGCACGCCTGAAAGACGCGGTCAGGGTGGCCGGGAGCGCCTTTGAAGGGGGCCGGGACGTAGCGGACTGCCTGATCCGTCCGGAAGTTGCTCTGGGTGCGGCCGCTTGCGGTGATGTGCTTGCCGACGGGACAGGATTGGCTTGCGGCAGTCCCGGGATGATCGCTGCGCCAGGCGTCGTGGCCCCGGGCGATGCTGCCCCGGGCGATGCTGCTCGGGGCGTTGAGGCGCTGGGTGTCGTGGCTCGGGACGTCGGGGCTCTCGGAGTTGCTGCTCTGGGCTTCGCGGCACTGGGTGTTGCGGCACTGGGTGTTGCGGCACTGGGCGTTGAGACTCTGGGTGTTGCGGCACTGGGTGTCGAGACTCTGGGCGTTGCGGCACTGGGTGTCGCCGCAGCAGGTGTCGCGGCTGGAGCGATGTTGTAGCGGTACAGGTCAAACCGCTGCATGAGGTCGATGAGCTTCGAGCCATAGTCCGGATCCGTCGCGTAGACACCCGTGAGGGCGGCCGCGAACGCATTCGGGTCCTGACGGTCAGCCATGGCCCGCCGGTAGTACCCACTGGTCGCCAGGAGCTTGCCGTGGTCGTCGATGCTCTCGGCGGCATTGTGGTACACGCGGAACAGGGCTATGTGCGTGACCGACTGGCCGTTCTCGAACTCCTGCGTCGGCAGCGGATCGCTGCCAGCCGGGCCAGCGCCCTTGATTCCAAACAGATTGTGATCTGTGGTGGCCAGGGCGCTTTGACCCCAGCCAGACTCCTCGATGGCTTGGGCAATTGTCACCGATGCCGGGACACCGTACCTCTGTTGCGCGGCAATCGCGCCCGGTGCGACTTCGCCGATGAATGCTTGCTGAGCGGTCGTGTCATGGAGAGCCGCGGCCGGGGGTGACGGGTGCTGCCTGCTGACCGGAGTCGCCGACGGTGCGGTCGAACCGGCCGCCAGCGGCTGTGCTCCGGTCGGCAGTCCGGGGATGGCTGCCGCCCCAGGCGTCGCTGCAGGGCTGCCATCTGGCGCGTGCGCCTGTTCCTGCTGGGCCTGACGCCCCGCCGGTCGCTTATCGGCGCTGGGGGTAGGCGCTGGTACCGATACGGGCATCCCGGGGATAGCCGCACCCCCGGGTGCCAGCGCCGGTGCTGGCTCGGCCGGGCTTGCTGAGCTGGGCGGGCTGGCTGGCTTGGCGGAACTTGCTGGCCTGGCCGGGCTGGCCGGGCTCGCTGGCCTGGAGGAGCTTGCTGGGCTGGCGGAGTTTGCCGGCCTGGCGGGGCTGGTGGAACTGGCCGGGCTGGTGGAGCTGGCCGGGCTGGTCGGCTTGGCAGAGCCTGTCGGCTTGGCGGAGCCCGTCGGCTTAGATGCGCCCACTGGCGGGGGAGAGCCCACCGCCGGGGAGCCCACTGGCGCAACGGAACCAGCCACAGGCGTACCAGGAATAACCGTCTGCCCCGCGCTCGCGTGGCCCTGCGCCTGGTGACCGCCTGATACCCGCCTAGGGCTACGCGGCGCACGGTTCGAGGTGCCGGGAGGCCCACCGTTGTTGACGAATCCTACGACACCCTGGGCGGCAAGCGGATCGCGAAATTCGTGAGGGTTGATGGAGAAATTAGGTAGGGAATCGCCACCGATGGTATGTAGCACACCCCCGGCATATTCGGTGACTACCTCGACGTGGCCATTGAACAGTACCCAGTCGCCGGGCGACGGCTGGTAACCGTCACCCAGCGGGTGCCAGCGTTGATGCGCCTCCGCATCCTGCAGGATCGAGATAATTCCCAGCGACGTCGGATTCGGGTCAACACGGACGTCCGCCCACTCATGGAGCGGCCAGGGGTAAGAGCTACCCCCGGTCACCCAGCTTTGCTGGCCAACTACCTGTGCCGCCAACTCCAGCGTCAGACTCGCAAAAGCTGCGCACGACTCACCATGGTCGATACCGTCTACGCTGTCGTGTTGCCAGATGATTGACTCCACCTCGGCCGGAGTCTTGCCCGCCGCCATCCGAAGGTAGTAGTTCGCCACATTAACGATGGCTGAACGGAGCATCCCATCGTCTACAGGCGCCTGCTGGTTCGACTGCTTAAGGGCCAGCAAGTGAATCGGTATGCTGGATGGCGACTTTATGTCGGCTGCTGCTCGGGGGACGAAGGAGAATCCTGTTATCGCTCCGCCAGCGCTGAGGCTTACGAGCGCAGTCACCTGCTGCCACCATGGTTTGCTAGGGGAATGCATAAGCTCACCTCATTCCTGGCCGCGCTGGGCTCTGTGATACCGGAGCAGGTCTGTAGAGACGTAGTTAGGGTTAGGCTGCCGGTTTTGAACGGGATAGATGCTTCAGGATGGCCTGGACCCGCGGGTCGCCGGGGTTCTTCGCTTCCTCGAACAGCACTGCGGCGTCCTGGGCCCCCTTGGGCGCGGCACCGACCACCCACCTCTTGTAGGTGTCGGCCACGAGGGCAGCCTGACCTGCCGGACTGGTCACGGGCTCGGCGCAGAGGCTCGGGAAGTCCTTACGCGAGGTGATCGCGGCCGACCCGGTATACCGGACGCAGTTTCCCGAGTTGCTTTCGAGCCCAGGCTGGACGACCACGTTGCCATCAGCACCGGTAACGGTCGCCCCGCCGATAATGTTGTTGATGGCGCGCGCTGCTACTTCGATGCTGTCGGTCGGACTAAACGGGTCGTACGGACTGTGTAGGTTCAATGACCAGGCTACTTCGCCGCCTTGCACCGGTGTAATCGGCTCCAGGCCCATTCGGCCGGTATTCGCATTGGCGTAGTTCGGGTTGTCGCCACTCGTCATCAGGGCGAACACCCAGAGGATCTGCCGCGTCGCCTTCGCGCAAGCAAAGTTGACCTGGCCAGGCTCCGACTTCACGTCGGGATTCAAGCATGCCGTGGCAGCTTCACTCTGGACTATTGCTACGCTGGACGGCCAGGAGGCTCCGCCGCTTGACATTATTACCACCAGTATGGTGACGAGCGCCGCGACGAAGACCGCTAGCATAGCCACTTTGAACCGGCGGGAGAGCCCCGGGTAATAGGCGCTGCTCCGACCATGGTTGACGAGCACCTCTGTGCGTCCCTCGGGTGAATGCATCTCACCGCCGGACGCCGGACCGCTATGGTCGTGTGAATAGCTCTGCGCCGTATGGAGGGTTGGCTCGCTGTCAGCATCCTGCTCGCCGCCTGGATCATCCAGGGCGTAGTGGCGTGTTTCCCGCGTCTCGCGCGGCGCCGCTTCTTCCCGGCTGTAGGCGAACTGCGCGAGCTCACGCTCAAGCGAGACGCGAGCATCAGAGAGCTGGCGCTCCAGTTCCGCTGCCTTGTTCTTCAGGTCAACGAGGCGCTGGCTCTTTGCGCGCATATTATGCTCGAAGTGTATTTTCACTTTCCCACCTCTAGCGTGCGGCCTGTACCAGGCATATCCGGCTTTCTAGTCGCCGGTACGGAACCTGCCTGCGAGGCAACTGATCCATGGGCAGCTCGTAGCAAGCTGCGCGGGTAGCAGTGAACGGTGGCCGCCATTACGGCCAGCCGTCAGCTATCCATGCGGTCGGTGCAGGTTCCTGGGGGGTGCCGTGGCTGCCGGGTCCTGTGTTGATCTCCGCGGAGCCGGCCGTACTGTCGCGGCACCCGCCCGAATGGGTGAGGGAGATCGTGGCCCAGGTCGGCCGTAGCGGTGGGGGGAAGTCGGCGGCAGGGACGGATTGGCCCTGGGGCAGATCAGGCCAAATCGTCCGGCAGTCCGTGAGTGTCGTGAGGTGCGACCCGCATGCGCCCACGCCGCTCTCGCATCGGTCGTGGAACTTCTGACCTGAGTCGGCAGCGCGGGAGTGGTAAGGCATGGACGCTATTAGAACACATGTGCGAGCCGAATGTGAAGGGTGATGCGGTAGAACACACGTTCGCTTGGGGCTTGATCTGGGCTCACTGGCGGCCGACTGGACGGACCCCGGGCTGGCCCTCAGGCGAGAAGATAGCAGGGTGCCGTCCGGCGCGGTAGGTGTCGGCCAGGTGCATCGACGGTTCCCCTTCTGTCTGGCTGTAATCAGCTACCCCGCGTCGCCGGTACCCGTCTACGGCAACGCGCGGGGGTCGAGTCGCACTTCGTCGCGCAGGAACCGCCGGATCGGCTTGACGGCGCCGGTCTCGCCGGCCACCCAGACGAACCCGTCGCCGGGGAGGCCGGCCGGCACTGCGAAGTGCCTGCTCACGGTGCAGTCGCCGGGCCCGTCGCGATGCAGGCTGGAAACGGGATCCTGGCTCGAGAGGCGGGCCTCGCCGTCGGGTGAGAAGAGCCCCAGGCTAGGTTGATACCCATACCCCCAGAGGGTATTGAGGAGGTGGCCCCGTGGCCGGCTATTACGACGTTGGACTGGCTCTCTCGGCACCGGCAGCGCCTCGGCGGAGGCGTCGGCTACGCCAAGGACCCGGTCTGCGGCATGCAGGTCGAACGCCAGCACGCTCCGGCCACTGCGGAGCATGACGGCCAGCGCTACTACTTCTGCTCGGCGCATTGCCGGGACCGTTTTACCGCCGACCCGCAGCACCACGGGACCGGCGCCCGGTCGAGCGATGCGAGCCGCCCCTCACGCTTACTGGCTCGGCCCGGAAGCAGGCCGCAAGCCGGTGAGTGTGACCTGGACAAGCCGCCGGACGGCAGCCTTGGACGGCAGTTCGCTCGCGGCGGCGATGGCGTGCAGGCAGTAGGTCGCCAGCTCGGCTGGGTCGACGTCATCCCGGATGGCGCCGGCCGTCGCGGCCTCAGCCAGCAGGCCGCGGATGAGCTCGTTGAGCTGCTGGTTCGCGTGAGCGAGGTGCTCGCCGTGATGGAGCAGCGCCGCGAGCTCGGTGCCGTGGTGCTGGTAGTGGATGAGCGCATAGGCCTCAAGGACCGCTTCGAGGCGCCCGCGGGGTTCACCGGCCCGGTCGCGCAGCCGGACGAGCTGATCGAGGTGGCCGGAGACCTGGCGGAGATGCCAGGCCACCAGGATCGCCTCGACGTCGGAGAAGTACTTGTACAGCGTCGCGCGCCCGATGCCGGTCTCCTCGGCGATCTGCGACATCGTCACCGACAGCAGCCCGTGCTCGGCCACCAAGGCGGCAGTGGCGTCGAGAATCGCCGCCTGCACATCTCGGCGGTGTGCCTCGATCGTCTCGTTCCACAGTTTCGGCACCACGTCAGAGTATGTGATGCCGCACTCGGAGACGGATTGAGCTGACTGAGACAGTCTGTTTCGAAAATCCCTTAATGGCCGCTCGCTGCCTCAGCCGAAGAGCACGGCGAACCAGGCTTCCCCGCACTGGGGCTGCCAATGGTCCTGTCCGCCTACCTCTTTGGGAGTAGATATCCGTTACTTCATCTGCCCCTGACACCAGGCTCACAGCCCAAGAGCATCGGACGCATGCGGCCCGGCACGCCGACGAAGAGGAGGGACCACGGTGACCTGCAGGCGGCGGGGGTCTTTCCGGCTGCTCGACCTGGCCGCCGCATCATCGATTTCGGGATCTCCCGGGCTGCGGACACCACCGGCCTGACTCGCGCCGGGCGGTGGTCGGCTCGCGCGCGTTCATATCCCCGGAGCACCCATGGCGCGACCATCCCGCGAGAGCAGCCTCCTGGCGCCCCGCGACTGGCCGATGGCAAGGCATCTCGGCGGGAAGAACCTCGGCGGCTCCTCCAGTGCGATGGTCGCCGGCCTGAAACCCATGCCCGCGCACAACGCGCCCAAGCCCAGGACGCTTCTGTTATGAATGCCCGGGCTTTTCCTTATCCCTAGCCATTCTTGAGTGCGAGCGGGTTGAACGAGCCGGTAAGGCCGCTGTAGCCAACCGTCCAGACGATCGCGGCGCCAGGTGTCGTGGAAGCGGACGTCAGCACGCTGGGGGCGCCCTGATCCGGGCTCGCGACCGTCGTCCATGCCGTGCCGTTGTAGTTCAGGGTCAGCGTCTGCGGCTGGGTTGCCCCAGACGGTGTGTCGTAGCCGACGGCCCACAAGTTGTTCGTGGCGCTTTCGGTTACGCCGGTCAGGCTGTCATTCGTGCCAGTCGACGGGCTCGGCACGACGCTCCATGCCGTGCCGTCCCAGTGCTCGATGAGCGTGTTGCTGGGCGTGCCGCCGTAAGGGCTGGCGTTGTCGCCGCTGCCGCCGACCGCCCAGACGTTGGTCGGGCTGATCGCGTCCATCGCGTTGATCTGGTAGGTCAGCAGGTTGTCGGAGCCAGGGACCAGTGGCATCGGCACATCGCTCCACTTGCTGCCGTTCCAGTGCAGCGCGAAGGTCTCCCAGCGCAGGTTGGTCTGGCTGACCTGGAGCAGGTATTCGCCGATGGCCCACACGTCGTTGGGGCCGTCGGCGGATATCGCGTTGAGGGTTTGGTCGTAACCGGTGTTGGTCGGCAGCGGATACGTGACCTGTGCCCAGGTGGTGCCGTTCCAGTGCGCAAGTTCCCCACTTGCCAATGGGCTGTTGTCGCCGATCGCGTAGGCGTCGGTGGGACTGATGTCGGTCACTCCGGTGAGGTAGGTGTCACCCGGCAGGGCGGAGGTGGCGCTGGCGGAGGTGGCCCAGGCCGTGCCGTTCCACTGGATGGCGAGCGGGTAGAAGGTGTAGCGCTGTATCCGGTAGTAGCCGACCGCCCACGCGTCGTTTGCGCCGCTGGAACTGACCGCGCCGAGGTTGACCGATCCGGGGATGGCCGGCGCGGTCGCCTGCGACCAGGCGTTGCCATTCCAGTGGTCGATGAGCGGTTTCGAGCCGAGGCCAGTGTTTTTGGCCCCGTTCGAGGTGCCGACCGCCCAGGCGTCCGTGTCGGAGGGTGCACTGACACCGGACAGGTTGGCATTTTGCCCGGTCGGCGGGACCGAGACGATGGTCCAGCCGCCCGCCGCGAGTGCGGGACTGGCAGCGAAGACTAAGGCCGCGCCGACCGCGAACCCGGCGCCGATCTTGGAGAGAAGCATGAAACCACCTTTCGACTGTGTGGGGTGCTTCACATGAGGCACGTCGCCACCACCGCCAATGGTTCAGAGACGATTAGCATTCTCCGCGCGGCCAGCCGGGAAGGCCAGCCTCAGCCCAGCGGAGCCGTGAGTCCTCGGCGTCGTGACCGTAGATCCGACGGGATCAAGCATGACCTGCTCAGTTGACTCCGTACCGGGGTACGGCTGTTAGTTTGCGGACATGGCAGGGCTGACAATCGGGAAGTTTGCCGCCGCCCAAGGGGTCGGCGTCGAGACAGTGCGGTTCTATCAGCGGCGGGGGTTGCTGGCCGTGCCCGAGCGCCGCGGCTCCGGCTTCCGGGAGTACTCCGAGGATGACCAGTGGCGGCTGGCCTTCATCCGCCGGGCCACGCGGCTTGGGTTCACCCTTGGGGAAATCGGTGACCTGCTGGGTCCTGCGCAGGCCCGGTCCACCGACGACATCGTCCGGGCGGCTGAGGCCAAGCTCGGCGCGATAGGCGAGCAGATACGGGCCCTGTCGCTGCTCCAGTGCCGGCTGCGTCGCCTGGTCCACGTTTGCGAGCACGGTAACAGCGACGACTGCGTGGCGCTGCACCTCGGGGAACCGGCGTGAATAGCGGGCCGGTGATCCAGGAACAGCCAGCCACAACGAAGAAAGGACCATCATGCGCACAGTGAGAGCAGTAACCGACGAGAGCTTTGAGGCCGAGGTCCTCAGGAACCCCAAGCCGGTCATCGTGGAATGCTGGGCGCAGTGGTGCGGCCCGTGCCGCCAGGTCGCCCCAGTGCTCGGCGCGATCGCCGCGGAGCATGCCGACAAGATCGATGTGGTAAAGCTTAACGTCGACGAGAACCCGGAAACCGCGCAGAAGTACTCGATCATGCTCGTCCCCACCCTGAACGTATTTTCGGGCGGTGAGATCGTTAAGCAGGTGATCGGAGCCAAGTGCAAGTCGGCGCTGCTCCGCGAGTTCGCAGAATTCGTCTAGGTACATCCACGCGGTCACCCTGTGGTCGTGGCCCGCCCTGCCCTCCAGCAACCGCGCCGCCGGCCTCATAGCGCTGCTGCTGCTCGGGGCCGGCTGCGTCGCTATCACCCACGCTGACGCGCGTGATCACCACGCCGACTCCGAGTAGCAGGCTCCCGCGATGGACAATGCCGGGAATGGAATCTCTCAGCCTTCCGGCCTTCGTGGCGACCCCGGCAGCGGGCCGGGTGTTCGCTACCTCGCGCATCGTGCGGAGCACCGACGTGACTCCGGCCGCCCGCCTGCGGTTCGACGCCCTGGCCCGCTACCTGCAGGAAGCCGCCGAGGATGACCTCGCCGGCGCGGGCTGGGACGAGCCGTCTGGCTGGCTGCTGCGCCGGATCGCGATTGCCGTCCGGGGCTACCCGGCGCGCGGCGACCACATAGATCTGCGAACCTTCTGCTCGGCGACTGGGCCTCGGTGGGCCGAACGCACGACCACGCTGGCCGGACCGGGCGGAGACATTATGCAGGCCAGGGCCATCTGGGTGGCGATCGCGCGGGCGGATGGACGTCCGGCTCCGCTGGGGGCGCAGTTCCAGCGGCTGTACGGGGAGGCTGCTCAGGGACGCCGGGTGTCAGCCCGCCTGTCCCTTCCGGGGCCGCCCGCGTCGCAGCTGGGCCGGCCCTGGCCGCTGCGGGCCACCGACTTCGACACCGCAGGCCACGTCAACAACTCTATGCACTGGGCCGCTGTCGAGGACGTCCTGGCCGGGCTGGCACCAGGCTGGCTGCCGGCCAGCGCCGAACTCGAATACTTCCGCCCCATCCTGCCTGGCCACGACCCAGACATCGTCAGCGAACACTCGCCAGATCATCTCGGTGTCTGGCTGCGCAGCGGCGCCCAGCGGCTGGCGTCAGCCCGGCTGACCCGCTGACCCGGGTGCTCGTTCAGCTGGGCAGGTCGGCCAGCACGAGCCCCGGCGTCGAGTCCCAGCCGACGATGCCCAGCACGGCCTGCAGGTGCGCCGGGACCTCGTGCAGCACGACGCGCCTGGCGCGCCCGCCGTGGCTGGCGCCGGTCAGCAGGACCATGGCCCGCAGCCCGGCCAGGTCGCAGTACTGCACGCCAGCCAGGTTGAGATGAATATCGGCCGGACCCATGAGTTCTCCGAGCTTCTGCACGAGAGCAGGGTAGGTGTCCTCGTCGATCTCGCCGTCAATGACCAGGACCGGCGGACTGCCTGTCCAAGTCATCCGCAGCACCCCGTCGTCGTAAACGGGTCCAAGGGTGACCATGAGATCTCCTGGTCAACAGCGGGGACGGCCTCGCCGACTGCTGCCAGAAGGGGCCTCTCGGACGCGACGCCGGAGAGACTCGATGACGAACATCGACGTTACGGACAACCGCATGAGTCTGGGCGGTGTCGTGACGACCTTTCCAGTATGCCGGATGCCGGGGACGATTCAAGCCATCAGCCGCCGTGTGACGCGCTCCGCACGACTTCGGCGGAGACCGCGACAAGCTTGCGGCGCTGCGTCCGTGCCTGATCGCGCAGCTGAACGTAGGCCGCGTGCGCCGACAGCCCCTGCTGCCCGATCAGGACCCCCTTGGCCTGCTCGATGACCGCCCGGGAGTTCAACGCGCTCTGCAGCTGCGCCGCTAGTTCAGACTGCTGCTCGCCCTGCATCATGCTCGCGATCAACAGGGCAGCGAGGTCGGTGAACGCCAGCAGGGCCAGCTCACCTTCGGGAGACCAGGGATGAGGGTCGTCCGACAGCACCGCGACGACACCCACAGCGTCCTGGTTGTACGGCAGGGGACTGGCCAGCACGGCGCGCACCCCTCGAGCCACAGCAGCCCGGCTGAACAGTGGCCATCGCGTTTCCTGGGTCAGGTCCGGGGCCCCTACGAGCTCCTTATCGTCAAAGGCGGAGATGCAGGGGCCTTCCTGGTGGCGTATCTGCAGGTCCTCCAGATGTCCGAGCCGCTCGTCGGAGACCGCGACGTTGCGCAGCTGGTGGTGGGCATCAGCGAGCATCAAGCCCGCGCCGTCTACGTCAAAGATCGCATGGGTGGTCTGAACGATCTCATGCAACGCATCTTCGACACGCATCTCGCCGAAGCGCAGTTTGCCCAGCTCGGTCAGGGCCTGGCGGACATCCTGCGGGGATACATCCATCTGTTCGCTCCACGTCGGCTGATGAGTGCGGATCTGAGGCGCTGATCATCGGTTCAGTACCCCGCGGCCGGGTCGACGAGCCCGGTCAGCGCCTGGCCAGCGGCGAACCTGGCGACATTCTCCTGAATGCGCCGGGCCAGCAGCCGCTCGATCATTTCCGGGGTGTCGGCAGTGTGCGGTGTGATGATGCAGTTTTCCAGCTGCCAGAGCGGATGCCCATCTGGCAGCGGTTCCGGGTCGGTGACGTCGAGCGCCGCCCCGCCGA
>OCZT010004293.1_pt1 | contig 14424 bp, 15 predicted proteins | sample 1539031 | NCBI WGS metagenome assembly OCZT01 (sample SAMEA3539308, study PRJEB22396) | soil metagenome | biome: tundra; feature: field; material: soil | place: USA | collected 2010-05 | depth 0.15 m
GCGGCTATCACATCACCGGCGACGTCTGGCGTGAGGAGCGGTACTCCTACCAGGAATAGGGGCACACCCGGTCACAAACCTTTGACCTGGGCGTCTGACCCTTTGGCTGCTTGAAGCCCAACCAATATTGGCGGCGTCGCGTGCCGTAAGCGCAAAGACGATCATCAATGCAGCCCCAGCTCAGCAGACTGGCGCGCACTTGCGCATGTGGTCCTTGGCTTCAGTCTGTCTAGCTAGGTGACGTCAAGTCTTCCGCGAGAGCTACTGCTTTGATCAGGACAGCTTGACGTTCACACCCGGTGAGACTGGGGAGTCGTGAAGTTGGATGTTGACGACATTCGTTCCGGGGGCCACATCGAACAGCATGAGGACGCCGTTCACCGTGTTGCCAGGTGTGATCCACTGGACGAACTTAAGAGCCTCCTTGGTGCGCAGGATCGAGGAACTGGGCTTGAACATCTGTCCCTTGTCGTTCATCAGGATCTGACACGAACAGTCAGGGGCCTTGCCCTCTTTGCCGATGTTGGTGACGTTGACCACGACGATCACGAACTCGCCGTGCGCGGTCAACGTTTCGCCAACCTTCCCAGCGAGGGTCTTGCCGGGGTGCTCTACGCTGGTCACGACGAACTCAAACTCGCCGTCGCGCACTTTCGTACCAATGGTGGCTGTCGTCGCCTTCACTTGGGCAGTGTTGGTGGCCTTCACCTGCGAGCCGTTTTTTGGGGTGTGAGAGGCGCTCATGTCGCCTCGGCCGTTGGCACCCCAGACGATCACCATCAAGAAGATGACAGCTAGCGGCAGAATGAAGCGCTTCTTCGTGAACCAGGGACGCGTTGCCTCGCGATGGGCCTTCTCTTCGTTGGCCTGCGCCATTGTGTCCTTCGGGGATGTGGACTCGGGAAGTGGTGTGGCCTGTCGATCTGGCATTTCTACTCCGTCCCTAACGAAGTGCCGGCAGGTGCCGGTGCCCCCACCAAGATCAGATCTACACCCGTTGTAAGACAAGACGAATACTCTGGTCTCGTGAAGTGAGTCACACACGTTTGACGATGCTGGCGCCCCGTGGACCCGCCCGGTAACGACGGAATCTGGGGCGGATAGGACGATGAGCGACGTACCCTCAAACGCCACGATGCCTGCGTCCGTCGTGCCGACCCAGTTTCGCTCGGTCAGGGTTCGGACGGCGCTACCCACTCCCACTAGCGCCGTTGCGCTTGTCTAGACCCCTTCCTGAGCCGCCCTGCAGGCAAGTGGCAGATCCGTTCCGTCTCGCGTCCGCTGGGCAGGGGTAGGAACGCTGCAGAATTGGCTGCCATCCACGAGTCTTCACTCGTCCACCCCCGAAGACGCTCGTAACGCTCGATTTTCGACCACCAGCGGATACCGGTGAGTATGCGGCCTGTCTGGGGTCACGGGTTCGCAGGTTTGTTGGCGGTCTGCTCCTTGTGTCGCTCCGCGCGTTGCTCTTCGGTGAGCCGGCCCAGGACGTCCAGGAGCTGTCCCTGGCGAGTCGGGTTCAGTGCGTTGAACATCGCCAGGATCTCGTTGTCGATGGCGCTCATGGTCAGTTGCTCCCAGTCAGGTGATCGGTCTGGCCCGCGGTCGGTGGTTGCTGCTGGCCGCGAGCCCCTTCCCTTTCTAGTCCAGTCCCCGGACACGTGCCATAGATGGCGAGATAGTTCCACAAGGTGGCGTCGGGGCAGCGTTGCTTACTATGGCGAGGATGTGCGTGGATCGTCACGCTGCCAGCGCGTCAACGTGATTAAGGGCACAACCATTGACCAGCTTCGTGATCCGAAGGACAGTCTGGCTGTCCGTCAACCTAACCCAGTCGGCGGATTCCTGCGGAGTTGGTGACCCACCAGGAGATTGGGCCGAAGGTGGCCGAGGTCCATCGGAACTTGGGGGCCGGCGACTCACTTGCGCGACCTGCAGAAGCAAGCAGCGCCCCCGGAATCAAGAGGGTGCACATCAAGGTGCACACCATCGCGGGGGCGCTGCTGTCGCTGAGGGGTCAGGCGGCTCGTCGTGAAGTGATGAGCGCCATCCATTCGTCAACCGGCATCCCATTGACTTCGGCGTTGGTCACCACACCGTCAAGGAGCGCGTCCGCCAGAGTGGCGAGTTTGGCGACGTGGGCTGGAGGCATCTGCGCGATGTCCATCTCGAACTCCTCCCAAGATGCCCGATCCATCGTGGCGCTCATGTCGCCTCGGTAATGCTCATGCCGGTGAACGGCCTCTCGGGCAGGATGGTGTTCATATCGGTTCTCCGTCGGCTAGGCGAACTCGGTCGGGTCTTGGCTGGAGGTTAGCTGCCGTCATCAGGACCACTCTGTCTTTTCTAGTCCCATCTACCCACTGATGGAATGTGCGATCCGATCTGCTGCGGGTACATGAAGAGAGCGGCTTTCGGTTGGCTGCCAGCCCCTGAGTTCGGGCAGTTGGCTCTGATGCAACTTCAGATGTGAGCGGCCTTCGCCTGCGCGGATGCTGACCCCAGACCAGCCGAGGCCGCCGCCTTCTGAACTGCCCTGGCCACCGCTGGCACAACCCGGGTATCGAAGATCGATGGCACGATGAAGTCCGAAGACGCCCCGTCCTCGGCGACGATGTCAGCGATCGCCCGGGCCGCCGCAACCTTCATCGACATGTCAACAGATCGTGCGCGGCTGTCGAGCAGCCCGCGGAAGAGTCCCGGGAACACCAGGACGTTGTTGATCTGGTTTGCGTAATCGCTACGACCGGTGGCGACCACTGCAACGTTGTCCGGCATCTCCTCAGGCATAATCTCCGGAATTGGGTTGGCCATCGCAAACACGATGGCATCCTTGGCCATGGCGGCCACCCAGTCAGGCTTCACCAGACCCGGACCGCTGACGCCGACGAAGACGTCAGCACCCACCAGCGCCTCCGCCAGGCCGCCGCGCCGTCCCTCAGGGTTGGACGTCTCGGCGATGGAACGCTTCTGCTCGTTGAGGTCCGTGCGGTCCGGGTGCACGATGCCGTTGCGGTCCACCCCGATGAAGTGGCCGACGCCCGCGTGCTGCCACAGCTTGATGCAGGCCACTCCGGCCGCTCCCATGCCCAGAAAGACAACGTTGAGATCCTCGAGACGTTTGCCGACTACTTCGCATGCTCCGTAGAGGGCTGCCAGTGAGACGATCGCGGTGCCGTGCTGATCGTCGTGGAAGACCGGAATGTCCAGCTCTTCCTGCAAGCGTCGCTCCACCTCGAAGCAGACCGGCGCCGCCACGTCCTCCAAGTTGATGCCGCCGAATCCGGGTGCAATCGCCTTGCCCACTGCGACCAGCTCCTCGACCCCTGACGTGCGCACGCAGATCGGGTACGCATCCACGTTGGCGAGCTGTTTGAACAGCATCGCCTTGCCCTCCATCACGGGCATAGCTCCCTCTGGGCCGATGTTGCCCAGGCCGAGCACGGCGGTACCGTCGCTCAGCACAGCGACCGAGTTCGACTTGATGGTGTAGTCCCACACGAGCTCGGTGTCCTCTGAGATTGCCGTACAGACCCGGCCGACGCCCGGGGTGTAGGCCATCGAAAGGTCGTCACGAGTCAGCACCGGGAACTTGGCAGTCACTTCGATCTTGCCGCCGCGGTGCCGATCGAACACCCGATCGCTGACCGACAGAAGTTCGACGCCGGGGACCGACTTGGCCGCTTCCACGACCTCCAGACCGTGCGACTCCCCGCGGGTCTGGACCTGGATCTGCCGGACGATGAAGTCCTCCTGGTGCTCCACGATGTCAATGGTGTCCAACAGCGCGCCTGCAGCACCAAGTGCCGAGGTCAGTTTCCCCAACGTGCCAGGAACGCGCTGAAGTGACACGCGCAAAGTGAGCGTGTTGCCGGCGGACGGACGGATCATCACCATGTGTTGCACCTATTCTCAGGTCGGTGGGTCGTTTCGCGCGGCCCGGTTGTCATCGGCCGAAGCGACTGAGCGAGGTCAGATCCCTTGGCTGGTTGGTCCACACATTACTAGGTGCAATATTGTTGATCAGGCGGGTTATTCGCAGTGACAGGGCCAGGCCCTTCGCGCGTTGTCTCCACAGGTTCGTTGCGTTCTGCAGAGCAAGTGAACCAGGCTGGTTCTATACCCGTGATCACGGGTATGAAGCCACAGGTGCTCGCGGCGGTGGCCGCCGTATCCGTTCTTCTTGCGGCGTGCGGCTCATCCACGACTGCCACAACCGTTCCCTCCACCCAATCGACCGCAGCCACGGCCGCCGGCGGGTCCACGTCCCAAGCATCCGGCGGGATCGTTATCAGTGGTTTCGCGTACTCCGGGACCCTGACGGTCAAGCCTGGCCAGAAGGTGACGGTGACGAATCAGGACTCAGCAACTCACACCCTGACCGACAAGAAGACGCACCTGTTCGATACCGGCGACATCGCGGGTGGCGGGGGGAAAGGATCGTTCACCGCGCCGACCAAGCCCGGTAGCTACCCCTTCGGATGCACTCATCACCCGGCCATGGAGGGCACACTGGTCGTTGCGGGCTGACGCGCGAGGTCACACCTCGTGATGGAGAAGCTCGGCCGGAGGGTTCTGCTCTGCGCTCACGCCCGCCCGGCGGCCGACGAGCTCCACGGTGTACATCGCGACCAGGATCATGGCTCCGCCCAGTATCATCCGAACGGTCAGTGACTCACCACCCAGACCCACCGCGAACCCCGCCGCAAAGACCGGTTCCAATGTCATCACGATCGCGGCTCGAGTCGCCGGCAGATGGGACTGGGCCCAGGTCTGCGCCCAGAGGGCCACTGCACCAGCCATCAGGGCCGTGTAGAGCACCGACGCCCACGCGCCCACGCCGTTGGGGAGCTCGATGCCTCCGGGCACGGCTGCCACCAGGGAAACCAAGGCGATCACGACCATCTGGACAACGGAGAGGCCGGCGGCGCTCGCCGGTGAGGAGTATCTCCCGAGCCCGATGATGTGCAGTGCGTAGAAGCCGGCCGCGATCAGGGTCACGCTCTCACCAAAGCCGAACCCGAAACCATTCAGGGACAAGGCCGCGAGCCCAGCCGTGGCCATGAACACGGCAACCCAGGTCGATCTCGGAATGCGCTCGCGCAACAGGACTGCGGTGAGGATTGGGGTCAGCACGACGTAGGTGCCGGTGATGAAGCCCGAGCGCGAGGCCGAGGTGTGTGCCAAACCGACGGTCTGCGCGATCTGAGCAACTGCGTACACCACGCCCAGGCCGAACCCGATCTGGATCTCGCGTTTGTTCAGCGCCAGCATCGGCCGCCAGAACACCGCCAACATGGCTACCGCGGCGATAGTGAATCGTACTGCGAGGAAGTCAGCCGGGGGCATCACCTGGACCACGTCTCGGATCAGAAAGAAGGTCGAACCCCATATGGCCGTGATGCCGATCAGCAGCAGCGTTGCGGCGTTGCGCGAGCGAGCCGCGGTCACCGGTGACCGACCTCAGACGACGGTCAGCGTGATGGTCGAGCCTTTCGGTGCCTGGGTTCCCCCATCGACCGACTGGAGCCTGACCGTTCCGAAGAATCCACCGAGCGCCCGGTCGACCTTCACAGTGAAGCCCAGGCCCTCGAGGATCGCCCTGGCAGGTTGTTCCTGCTGGCCGATGACGTTGGGGACCGGCACCATCTGGGGACCCTTGGAGACGACCAGGGTGACCAGACCTCCCTGGAACAGGGTGCCGGTCGCTGGCGACTGGCTGATCACAGATCCCTGGGGCACGGTGGCGCTGAAGTCCTGTTTGGTGCTGTCGACCTTGAGGTTGGCCTGGGTTAGCGCCGCGACGGCCTGGTCGACGGGTTGGCCGGTCCAGTCCGCGAGCTGGATCGGTTGGCGGCCTTTGCTGATCACCAGGTCTACCGGCGCGGTTCGCTTGACCGACGTGCCTGCGGCCGGCGACGTCGACATGACTTGGCCTACAGGTACGATCTCGCTGAACCCTTGGCTGACCGCACCGACGCTGAGCAGGGAACCGATCAACTGCTGCTCTGCGTCGGCTTGCGTGCGTCCAATGAGCTGGGGTACGGCGTATCGCTCTGGCCCCTGCGAAATGGTCAAGGTAACTGTGGATCCGCGACTCACCTGACGCCCGGCCGTGGGGTCGCCGGCGAGGACCACTCCAGCCTTCACGGTCTCGTTGAACGATCTGACCACCTTGACGTTGAGGTGGGCCAAGGCCAGCGCCTTGCGGGCGACAAGGTTGGTCGAGCCGACGACCTTGGGCACAGTGGTCTTGGCGCCCGGGCCTGCGGCGAAGAAGAGTAGCCCGGCCGCTGCTGCGACCAGCAAGAGTGCAAGTGCCACAACGGGCCAGTTGCGCCCACGCAGTCTTCCGATTCCGGGCAGTCGCCAACGGCCGGAGAGGCCGTCCCCGGCGCCCCCGGCCATCATGGCCTGGGGGACCACCGCGGTGCGGGAAAGCATGATGGTGGGGTTTGCGGGTCCGGAGCGACCCCCGGGTAGCTGGTCAAGCTCGGCGGGCGACAGTGCCTGACGTGAGCGTCGTACCTCCGCGAGCAGCTCGTTGGCGTCCCTGGGCCGTTGGTCCGGGTTGCGGGCGCTGGCCCGGGCGACGAGGCGATCAAGACCGGCCGGCACCGTGCTGATCCGGCTTGAGGGCAGGGGCACCTCGCTATGAACGTGCTGGTAGGCCACGTGGATCGGTGAGTCACCGATGTAGGCCTTGGAGCCGGTGAGCATCTCGAAGAGCAGCAGCCCGGCGGCGTAGACGTCACTGCGGGCATCAGCGATCCCGCGCTCGACCTGCTCGGGTGAAAGGTAGGCGACGGTGCCTAGAAGGACACCGGTCTGGGCGGTCGAGGTGGTTGTCGCAATCGCCCGCGCCAAGCCGAAGTCGGCGACCTTCACGGTGCCGTCCTGGCGCAGTATGACGTTCTCGGGCTTGACATCGCGGTGGATCAGGCCGGCGCTGTGAGCGGCCCCGAGAGCCTGCAGAACCGGATCGATGATGTCCAGGGCAGCGCGCGGGCTCAGCGCCCCTTCGGAATGCATGACCTGTCGAAGAGTCAGTCCGTTGACCAGCTCCATGGCCAGGAACACATGACCGTTGTCCTCTCCCTGGTCGTAGACCGCGACGACGTTAGGGTGGCTCAGTTTTGCCGCAGAGCGGGCCTCGCGGCGGAATCTGTCGACGAAGGACTCATCCTTGGCAAGGTCGGCGCGCATGACCTTGAGCGCCACCTGGCGATCGAGGCGTTGGTCCAAGGCGATGTAGACCGTCGCCATCCCGCCGTCGGCCAGGTGCGAGAGCACGAGGTAGCGTCCATCGAGGACGCGACCGATGAGGGAGAAGGGATCTGGGGAGGACACGTGCCGAGTCTACGGAACTCTGATTACTGTCCTGTGCAGGCCAAGCCAAAGAGTATCCGCAGGATTATCTGGGCCTGCGCCCGTCGCTCGTCAAACGATGTGATTTGCCCCATGTCCAGACAGTGAGAGTCTTGACCCGTGGCTAACGACAGCAATCCGGACGTACCCGCCCATGACGATCTCGACAACGACGATCTCGAAGACCTCGTGGGTGAGTGGCTCACAGTCCCTGACATTGGTGAACGGATGGGGCTCCGACTCAGCGATGTCCGACAGTTGATCGAGGACCGGCAGGTTCTCGCGGTGAGGATCGGTCCCCGCAACGTGCTGTCCGTGCCGTCCAAGTTCTTCAACGAGGATGGGCCGTTGCCTGAGCTCCCCGGCACCTTCACCGTGCTTGGTGACAGCCGGATGACCGACGCACAGATTCTGAGATGGCTGTTCACACCTGATGACACCCTGCCGGTCCAGGGTTCTCCGATGGATGCGCTTCTGGCTGGTTTCAAGACCGAGGTGCGCCGCCGCGCCATGGAAGCGGCCTACTGATCGTGGCGGCTAGCTGATCGTGGGCGCCGGCTGGAGGCATGCCTCGTATGCCGCGATGCTGGTTTTCGTTCTGATCGGGACCCTACCGCTGCACCGGTACTACCGCCTGAGCGTCTTTCGCCAGCCGCTACGTCTGCTTGTGGCGATCGTCCCGGCCGCCGTGGTGTTTGTTGCCTGGGATCTAGCGGCCACCGCGGCAGGACAGTGGCGTTTCGACCCTGCCCAGACGTTCTCCTGGCGGCTACAGGGGCTGCCGCTGGAGGAGTACGCCTTCTTCGTGGTGATCCCACTTGCCGCGATCCTGACGTTCGAGGCAGTCACGGTCGTACGTTCCCGGCACCTCAGGCCATGACCTCCTACACCGCCGCAGCAGCCATGGCCGTGCTGGTTGCCATCCTTGTGGACCTCCTCATTCTGCGGACCGCCCTGCTGCGCTCACGAACCTGGTGGACGGCCTACGCGATCATCGTGGTCTTCCAGCTGATCACCAACGGCTGGCTGACAGGGCGCGGCATCGTCCGATACAGCGACAGCGCCATCCTGGGTTCGGCGCGGATCATGTTCCTCGGCGATGGCCGCATCGCCTATGCGCCGGTAGAGGACCTGGCGTTCGGGTTCGCGCTGGTGCTCATCAGCTGTGCCGCGTGGGTGTGGAGCGGCGAGAGGATCCGGGCGACCCAATGAGCCTGGCGCCTGCCGTGCGGGCCGCTACGTGTCCGGCGGTGGCCAGCCGTTGCCAGGACGGCACCGCCAGGCGGCGCTCGAACACGTTGAAGTCATTGTCGATCACGCGATGCAGGATCCGGCGGTAGAGCGTGAAGGCCAGCTCCAGACACGGCCTGCTGCGGGAGTCGACCATCCCCAGTCCCGGTTTGGCCACGACGTAGAGGTTGAGGCCACGGCGCACCTCGAAGGCGACCAGGGAGCGCACCTGAGGTGAGGGCACTCCGGTGTGGACAGCCTGGGCGAGCATGGCCTCATCGACCCCGAAACGGGCAAGGTCGCTCTGGGGCAGGTAGATCCGGCCTCGGGCGTGGTCCTCGCCGATATCGCGGATGAAGTTGGTCAGTTGGAAGGCCTCACCCAGGGCCGCCGCGCGCCCCAGTGCATCGGGCCCCTGCGCGCCCAGCAAGGGTGCCATCAGCTCCCCGATGACGGCCGCGCTGCCGCGCATGTAGCCACGAAGGTCCGCCCATGTGGCATAGCGTGAGATCGTCAGATCCATGACCATCGAGTTGAGGAACTCCTGTAAAAGTTCGGGGCTGAGGCCGAAAGCACGCATCGCGTGCCACGTCGCGGTCAGCACCGGCTGGCCGGGGTCAGGTTCGGACTCGGATCGCATTGTCGCCATCGCCTGGTCGCGCCACGCGAGCAAAGCCGCAGGGTCAGGACTGGTGGGTGCGTCCACGAGCTCGTCGGCCACCCGGGCGAAAGCATAAAGAGCCCATACGTCGGGCCGTCGATCGCGAGGCAGCAGGAGGGTGGCGAGGTAGAAGGTGCGACCGTGAGCCGCATGAATCTGCCGGCACCGCTCGTAGGCCGCAGCCAGATCCGGCGCCATCTCGCCCGCCGCTGTGCGCTTCACTGCCTCGCTGTTCAGCACGAAAACCCCCTTGATACCCTCCTGCGGCTCAACGCCACGCCAGGGAGTGATAGGCCGGATCTGGACCGGTCAGCCGTTCGGAGGCAAGGCGTCCGCTGATCAACACCATGGGCACCCCGACACCGGGCGTAGTGCTCGAGCCGGCAAACACCACGTTGTCGCCCGCGGTGTTGGGGGAACGGAAGGGGCCGCTCTGTGCGAACGTGTGAGCGGCCGAGAACGGTGTGCCAGCGCCCAGGCCGCGCCCGGCCCAGTCCTGCGGGGTGATCAGCAGCTCGGCGTCGATGGCCTCGCTGAAGCCCCGATAGCCTGCTTTCTCAACGGCTTTGAGCATGTACGTGCGGTAGGGACCACGCACCCTGGCCCAGTCGAGCGGTTGCTCGTGGTCAAGGTTGGGCGCAGGAAAGAGCACATATGCCGCGCTGCTGCCAGCCGGTGCCAGCCCGGGATCGGTGACCGATGGCAACGAGATCATGAACGAAGGGTCGCGCATCAACCGCCCAGCGTCGAGGTCATCGAAGACCTGGGACCAGGCATCGCCGAAATGTATCGTGTGGTGAGCCGCCCCAGGCCAGGATGTCTTCACTCCTGCTGCAAGGACGACGCACGACGGTGAGTATCTCGTTCTTTTCGGGCGGGCTGTCAGAACGCACCTCCGCGGCCGGCCGAGAACCTCCAGAGCGGCAGGCCGATCGAGGGCCATCACGACGGCATCGGGGAACCAGGTGCGCCCATCGAGACTGTGCAGTTCGATGACCCGATCGCCACTCCATGTCGTGGTCGTGACCCGTGTGTCGTAGACGAAATCGACCCCGGCCTTGCGAGCAGCAGCCTCCATCGCGGTAGGCACCGCGTTCATCCCGCCGACGGGGTAGGAAACGCCTTCGACCAGGTCCATGTAGGAGATGACCGCATAGATGGCCAACGCCCGGGCAGGGGAGACACCGGCATACATGGCCTGAAAGCTGAAGATCCGCTGCAGCCGCTCGTCGCGGAAGTAGCGGGCGACTGTGGGAGCAAGTCGGGAGAAGCCGCGCAGGGCGACAAGCTTGGCCAGCGATGAGCCGACCAGGTCGACGGGGGAGTCAAAGTTGCGGTCGATGAAGTCGCGCATCTGCAGGCGATACAGCTGGGTCACGAAGTCGACGTAGCGCCGGTAGCCGTCCGCGTCCCGCGACCCGCTGAAGGCACGGATCCGTTCGGTCATCTCGTCGGCGTCGCTGGTGATCGATAGGGCTGTGCCGTCGGCGAACTGGGCGTGATAAGCAGGATCGAGCCGTCGCAGCGTGACCCAGTCCGACAAGGACTCGCCCAAGGCAGCGAAACAGTCGGCAAGAAGGTCCGGCATCGTCAGCACCGTAGGCCCGGTGTCGAGCCGGTAGACCCCTCCTCCAGATGCGGGCAGGCAGACTCGGGCCGCGCTTCCTCCGGGAGCACTCGCGGCCTCCAGGACTGTCACCCGGCGGCCGGCGCCGGCCAGGTGCATGGCTGCGGACAGGCCCGCGAGGCCGGCGCCGATCACCACTACGTGCTCGGGCGTCGCGGTGCGAACCGAACGCGAGGCTGGACCGCTCACGTGGAGCGGGCGGTCGAGACGTCGATGAGGGCGTTCAAGGCGTCCCGGCCTTCGCTGGTCAGTCCGGTGGTCGTGTGAAGGGCTGTGCGAGCCGACGTGCTCAGGTCCAGGATCATCTGCTCGACACGGTCGGGAGCACCACTGGCGGCGATCGTGTTACGAAGCTCGTCGACCCCGGCCTCACCCAGGTCCGGCGAACCAAGCAGCTTGTCGAACAGTGCTGTGTTTGGTCCGGTGGCCTGGTCCAGTGTCAGAGCGACCAGGACAGTGCGTTTGCCTTCACGCAGATCGTCGCCGGCGGGTTTGCCCGTATGGGCAGGGTCACCGAAGACCCCCAGCAGGTCGTCGCGAAGCTGGAAGGCCTCACCCAGGGCGAGCCCGTAGGTCGAGAGGGCGTCCAGGTCCGATGGGCTGACCCCGGCCGCCGCCGCCCCGATGAGCAGGGGGTGCTCGATGGTGTACTTGGCGCTCTTGTACCGAATCACCGTACGGGCGCGAGCGACTCGCTGATCTGTGGTCAAGTCGTCCCAGCCGCGCGCTGACTCCAGGACGTCGAGGAACTGCCCGCCCATCAGCTGCGTGCGCATCCGGTCGAAGATCGGACGGGCGCGAGTGAGCTCGGCCACGGGCAGCCCTGAAGTCGCAAAAAGCTCATCGCTCCAGATCAGGCACAGGTCTCCGCCCAGGATTGCTCCGGCGATACCGAAGCGGTCACCGCTGCCGGCCCAGCCAGCGGCCGCATGCTCATCGGCCAGGCGCCGGTGTGCCGCGGGCATCCCGCGCCGGGTATCGCTGTCGTCCATGACGTCGTCATGCAGCAGAGCCGCGGCCTGGAAGAACTCCATCGCCGTCGCGGCGCGGATGACGGCCTCGGTGTCTGGCCCGCCGCCGGCCCGATAGCCCCAGTAAAGGAAGGCCGCCCGGAGCCGTTTCCCGCCCTGCAACAGCGCTCCCACCGCCGCCACAAGTGGGGTGAGCTCGTCGCCGATCTCGGACAGAACCCGGGACTGGGAGGAGATTTCGGCGTCGACAGCAGCCTGCACGCGTGCAGGCACATCACTGGTGTCCAGTGGATTCGACAAGCAGTCCTCCAGGATGCTGAGTCTACTGAGCCTATCTGCCACCGACGCCTGCGCACCTCGGCCGGTCCCGGTCGCATACTCTGGCCGGTATGGCACACGGGAACTCATCGACGATGCCTCAGGCTGAGCACCTGACCCGTTCGATTCCGCGCAAGCTTGAGCAGGGGGAAACGTCATACAGCTTCGAGTTCTTCCCGCCAAAGGACGACGCAGGCGAGCAGAGGCTCTGGGAGGCGATTCGTCGCCTGGAGCGTATCCACCCGACCTTCGTCTCGGTGACCTATGGGGCCGGTGGCTCCACCCGTGAACGTACGGTGCGGGTGACGGGCAGAATCGCACTGGAGACGACGCTGACGCCGATGGCTCACCTGACCTGTGTCGGGTCATCTGTGGCCGAGCTGCGCCAGGTTGTGGGCGAGTATGCCGATGCCGGGATCCGCAACATCCTGGCTCTGCGCGGAGACCCGTCCGGTGGTCCCGGAACCGCCTGGACCGCTCACCCGCAGGGCCTTAACCACGCAGACGAGCTCGTCGCCCTGATCCGTTCGCTGGGCAACTTCACCGTGGGTGTCGCCGCGTTCCCCGACGGCCACCCTGAGTCCTCGAGCCTGGACCAGGACGCAGAGGTGCTAGTACGCAAGTCGGACGCCGGGGCCGAGTTCGCGGTCACCCAGTTCGTCTTCGACGCCGACAGTTATGTGCGGCTACGTGACCGGGTCGTCGCACGCGGACGCGATTTGCCGATCATCCCCGGGCTGATGCCGGTGACGAATTTCGCCCAGGTGCACCGGATGGCCCAGATGTCAGGAACGCCGCTGCCGCCGGCTGTGCTCTCACGACTCGAGGTGGTGGCCGATGACCCCGACGCGATCCGCGAGGTGGGTGTGCAGATCGCCACGGAGCTGTCCCAGAGGCTGTTGGCCGAGGGCGCGCCGGGCCTGCACTTCTACACGATGAACCGTTCGCTGGCCACACTCAGGGTCTATGAGAACCTCAGTGGCCAGTCCGCTCCCTGAGGTGGGGTCATGAGCAGCAGTGGCATCGTGTTCATGGCTTCCTGAGCAGGAAGACGCCTCTCGGTTTCCTAGCGCCCCTGGTAGCGACGCCCGCCGCCAGAGCGCGTTCCCGTGTGTCTTGGCGTCTCCGAGTCGGGATCGGGCATGGCTGGCCTGCGCGGGGGCAAGGGCCGAACGTCAGGCAGTCTGCCCGAGAGAGACGGCCGAGGTGAGAACGCGACCAACAATCGTGAGAAAAACACGAGTCCCCCAACGGTCCTGCCCTCCAGGACTCGTGGCCGAGCTCGTGCCTCGGCTGGACGTGCCCCCAAGGATGCGCCCCGACGATGCCGCGGTGGCTAGTGCTGCGTACAGCTACGCATCTTTGGGCATTCCGTCCTGGAACAGGCCAAGGAACGGGTCAGGCGACCTCGGCGGGGTGGCCTCCGGTCAGCCTCAACAGCTCGTCGTAGGAGGTTGGGAAGACCGTGCGCGGGTGGCCTGCAGCGGCCCAGACCTGGCCGTAGCGGCTGAGCGAGACGTCGACGACGGTCTCGATGGGATGGTTGGGAGCTATCGGGGCCACGCCCCCGATCGTGAATCCCGTCTGTTGGATGACGAACTCGGCATCGGCGAGCGAGATCGCCCGCAGCTCCAGCAGGTCTGCCAGCCGGAAGGTGTCGACCCGGTGGGCTCCCGAGGCGATGACCAGTAGTGGCCGGGCTGTGCTGTCGTGGTGATGGACCCGGAAGACCAGAGAGTTGGCGATCTGGGCGAGCTCGATTCCCAGCGCGTCGGCTGCCTGCCGCGCCGTCTGGGCAGCCTCGTCCAGGACGGTGATCTGACCGCGTGCACCGAAGCGCTCCAGAGCCGCTGCAACGTGGCGCACGCAGGGATCCTCGAGAATGTTCCCAGAACTCGGATCAGCCATCAAGAATCGCCCGCGAAACCCCTGGCTTCAGCCATGAGGAGATGAGGGTGTGGCTGAGACGTTGTGTTGGTTCTCGACATGACGCTTAACGACCTCCAAGGTTGAGTCGCCGACGATCGCGACGAATTATGGGGTGGCCCGCCGCGACGCCGAGAGCAGGGGAGCTCCTGGTGTCGGAGCCACGATGAACGGCCATTGATGGTTTTGTACCGCCCGCTTCCACGACGATGACGTGTTCCAGGTGTTTTGCGAGACCCAAACAGCGACTCGATCTCGCTGAACCAACCCGGTGCGCGCCCTGCGCCTTTGCCGCAGGGCGTGACCACGATGCTGCCTGGGTG
>OCZT010004294.1_pt1 | contig 14423 bp, 7 predicted proteins | sample 1539031 | NCBI WGS metagenome assembly OCZT01 (sample SAMEA3539308, study PRJEB22396) | soil metagenome | biome: tundra; feature: field; material: soil | place: USA | collected 2010-05 | depth 0.15 m
TACTGCTTCAAACGCGGGTAATGCACCTGTTGTATCAACAATTACCGTTACTCCTTATTTCACTAATGGTGGAGTGACATGTGACGGACCAATAAAGACCTTTACAATAACAGTTAATCCGACAGGAGAAGTCGACCAGCCAGTAAGCCAGATTATTTGTAATGGAGCTAACACCACGGCAGTTAATTTCACAACAGTCAATACAGGAGGAGTTACAACCTATACCTGGACCAATAATAACATCAGTATCGGTCTTGTTGCAAGTGGTTCAGGCAATATTTCTTCCTTCGTTGCCACTAACGCAGGTAATGCACCAGTTATCGCAACGATTAATGTAACTCCACATTTTAGTAATGGAGGTAAGATATGTGATGGACCGACAAAGACCTTTACCATTTCAGTCAACCCGACACCACAGGTAGTCCCTAGCACCTTTTCACAGACAATCTGTAATGATGGTACGACGAGTGTTGTGTTAACCAGCCCGAGTACATTTACCAGCGGAGTAATCACCTTTAATTATACAGTAGTGGCTACTGGCGGAGTTACCGGATTTATAACACCTGTTAATGTATTGCCGAATAATTGGGTAATATCCGATGTGCTTCATAATCCCACTGATACTTCACAAACAGTGACTTATACGATAGTTCCGATAAGTCCGACAGGTTGCGTGGCTGGGCCAAGTAAAACAGTAGTTATCACAGTTGACCCGACACCTCAGGTAGTACCTAGCACTATGGCGCAAACTATCTGTAATGATGGTATAACAAATGTCATATTGAGTAGTCCAAGTACGTTTATTCATGGAGTTATCACCTTTAATTATACTGTATCTGCTACTGGCGGAGTTACCGGGTTTTCCACACCTGTAACTGGAAGGCCGAATTATTGGGTAATATCTGATACATTGAAGAATCCCACTGATGCACCACAGACTGTTACCTACAAGATAGTACCTATTAGTCCAATGGGTTGTACCTCAGACCCTATTAAGATAGTTTCTATCATAGTTAACCCAACCCCAAGGATTTACCCTGTTCCCGCTAATTCCATGCAATGTGATAGTCTGACTACTAGTATACAACTGCAAAGTCCAAGTGTTTTTACCACCGGACTTATCTCATTCAATTATACTGTAACAACAACAGGTTCTGTAACCGGATTTAGCACTCCGGTTGGTGGATTGCCAAATAATCAAATCATTGCAGACAAACTAATAAATAAGACTGATACTTTTCGGATAGTTACATACAGAGTAGTTCCAGTTAATCCTGTTCCTGGTTGTTCAGATGGTCCTCAACAGAATATTGCCATAACAGTCAATCCGACACCTCGTGTTGTTCCGAATAATATTTATCCTTCTATATGTTACGTTGGCACACCTCAGGCTCCTGTAAATACTCAGATTGTTCTGAACTCTCCAACAGTTATGACTTCCGGAGCAATGAGGTTTGATTACACGGTAAATGTTACCGGTGGACCGGGCGTTTTAGTTGGGAATACATCTCCGGCAGTTAACCTTCCTCCTTCATACACAATCAACTTCACTTATCAAAATAATTCAGATACAATACAATCTGTTTATTATACCATTACCCCCAAAGTCGATAATGCAATTTGTGTACCGGGAAAGAAAGTTGTAAGTGAAATAAAAGTCCATGCAAAACCACTTCAGAATATTGTTGTTACGAAACCATTAACATGCTCCGGTGGAGCTGGTCTGGCAGCATTAAGGGCGGTGATTTCAAAAGGCGCCAATCCATATCACATTGTCTGGGACGGGCCTGTAGGTTATCACAAAGTGGATTCATTAGCTATAGCAAATCTGTCAAGTGGCAAATATGTAATTAAAGTTACTGATAATCTTGGTTGTAACCGTAAGGACTCAATCAGCATTGTTCCGGTCACGGCCAGGGCGTATATCTCTGCTGATGTGATTCCTCCAGGTAATTATAATATCAGCTGTATTGGTTCAACAGACGGAACTATACTTGTTTCTGTTACCGGTGGAATTACTCCTCCATATAACTATTGGGTCGTAAAAAATGATGTTGATACCTTATTTAGTGGTCTATTTACCAATAATCTGAATCTTTCTGATCCATCAACTTTCAGATATTTCAATAATCTGGGGGCAGGAAGTTATACGCTTATAATCCAGGATGTGAACCGATGCATAAATCTCAACAGAATAGTTTTCAGAGTTCCTCCCCCGATAGTTGTCGTATTTAATAAAATACAGTATGCAGGAGGTTATAATATCTCGTGCAAAGGGTATAATGATGGTTCGGCATGGGTTCAGACTATTTCAGGTGGCCGCGGTGGTTATACATACAGATGGTACACTTTCAACGGGAATATACCCGGACCGGTTAATACCAATCGTATAGATAATCTGACTGCAGGGACTTATTTCCTTGAGATAAAAGATGCTTTAGCCTGCACGCAGGTAGACAGTACTAAAGTTATCGAGCCAGACGGGATGCAATTATCAGGTTATCAATTGTCTAAATCTGCTGATGGCAATTTCAATATTTCATGCAATGGGGGTAATGATGGGTCTGTTGCAATGACTATTTCAGGAGGATCAGGAAATTATATCTTTACCTGGACCGGTCCCTCGGGTTTTACAGCTTCCACAAAAGATCTCACAGGTCTGAAAGCAGGGGTTTATACTTGTTTAGTCAAGGATGAGAATGGCTGTATCCTGACACCATCGCCAAGATTTACTCTGATTGAACCGACACCTTTGGTAATCAGTTCGTTAACTACATCTTCCTCTATTGATGGAGCCTACAATATAAATTGCTATGGATCTAATACCGGCTGGATCAATATAATTGTTTCAGGAGGAAGTATTGGAACTTATAAGTACAATTGGAGTACAACCGATGGATCCGGAATAATTAGCGGACAGAAAGATCAACCTTCACTTAAAGCCGGGACATATCATCTTATGGTGACCGACTCTAATAACTGTGTCATTACAAAAGATATATCTCTTACTCAGCCTCCAGAATTCATTACACATCTTTCCGCCACCAATATTACATGCAAGTCCCCGGGCTTTAATAATGGTTCAATCAGTCTGATCGTAACAGGAGGCATTGCTCCATATACTTTCTTGTGGTCGAACGGTGAAATAACAAAAGATCTGGCGGGACTTACAGCGGGAAATTATATAGTTACAGTTACAGATTTTAACGGGTGTATCAAAAAAGACTCGATAAGAGTTGATCTGCCTCCTGCTCTGAATTATACTAAGAATCTGTCTGATTATAACGGTTTTAACATAAGTTGTTTTGGTCAGGCAAATGGTTTCATCCATGTGGATCCAACAACCGGTTCGGCTCCTTACGTCTACACCTGGAGCGGACCTGGCGGATTTACTGCTACAACAAAAAATATTTCGGACCTTATTGCAGGTCAATACACTCTATTGATTGTCGACAATAGTGAATGCAAGGCTTCGGAAACTTTTAATCTTACTGAACCGGGGAAACTTGGATTTACATTCACTTTATCGTCCAGCATCGCCGGCGGATTCAATATTAATTGTGCCGGCGAAAGTACAGGCACTATTGATATTAATCCGGTTAATCAGGTAAAAACAGCAGATTATCTTTGGGCAGATGGTATGTTTGGCAAAACCAGGACCAATCTTCCGGCAGGCAATTATAGTATAATTGTTACAGATGCAAATAATTGTCATGCCAGTTCAACAATCACAATTACAGCTCCTGATTCTTTGAAACTCCTTTTCAATGTATTGCCGCCGTTCTGTCCTGACAAACCTGATGGCAGTATAGCAACATATGTAACCGGTGGAGTTAAAGGAACAGGCTATTCTTACAAATGGTCTGACAACTCTGTTAACAGTAACCTTGTAAATATTCCGGAAGGATATTATAAAATCATCGTAACTGATATGAATGGATGTTCCATAAGGGACTCAGTTAATGTCAAGCCGATAAACGAATCTTGTCTCGTTATTCCAAATGCAATATCGCCGAATGGTGACCTGATTAATGATGTCTGGAATATAGGGATGAAGGAACTGTATCCCTCAATGGAAGTAATAATTTTTAACAGATGGGGTGAAACCATCTGGAGATCAGAAAGAGGATATCCGAGACCATGGGATGGAACAAGCAACGGCGCTGCTCTTCCTATTGACTCTTATCACTATATAATTGATTTACATAATGGATCAAGACTACTTGTTGGTAATGTAACTATTGTAAGGTGAACTTCAAGACTTAAAAGATTTAGTGAGAAAGCTCGCTTTCATATTATTCCTGTTCCTGATTGGAAACCTGACTTTCGGGCAGCAGTTGCCGTTATTTAGTCAGTACCTTTATAATAAATTCCTAATTAACCCTGCTGTAGCGGGAAGCGATGGATACACAAGTGTCAGTCTGACTGCCAGAGAACAATGGGTTGGTTATGCAGGAGCACCAAGGACATTTTCTTTCAGCTGGCAGACAAGGATGCTCAAAAAAAGTTTCATACTAAAGCAAACCAAGGTAAAACGGGCAGTATACAGACCTAAATCGGATGGAAAAGTTGGTTTTGGCGGATACATCTTCAGCGATAAAAACGGACTAATTCAAAGAACCGGTTTCCAGGTTGCTTACGCGTACCATATGTGGCTTCAAAAGAATACACAACTCTCTTTTGGGCTTGCTTTTACAGGATATTATTATAAGATTGATGAAACCCAGATAAATTTTGAGGACCCGAATGAACCATGGATGAACAATAATCTACGCCGTGGTATTTTTGTCCCTGATTTAACTTTCGGAGCCTATCTGCTTAATGCGAACTACAGCCTTGGTTTTTCTGCAGATCAGCTATCTGAGGCATCAGCAAAAATCGGAGGTTCTGCTTACAAGAATTTTAGTATGAGCAGACAGTATTATCTTTTTGGATCATATGATTTTAGCTTGTCGAGTAATACAATTATTCAGCCTTCATTTCTTCTAAAGATGTCAGAACAAATTAAACCACAGGCTGATATAGGTGCAACATATATTTACAATCAGGGTTTTTGGGTCGGACTGGCTTACCGAACAAGCGGGGCTTTGATAGCTAATATTGGTGTAAAATTTCAGAATATGTTTTTTGGATATGCATATGACTATACACTTCAGGAAATTCAGAGTATTACCTATGGTACACACGAAATAACAGTTGCTCTGAAGTTTGGGGATAATTCCAGAAGATATCGCTGGCTCGACCGTTATTAACCGATAGATTTCCGAAGAATGTAAATTACCGAGCTGGACTTCTTTTTCTTAAAAACTGACAAAAATGAAAAAACCAATGCCTTTGACATTCCTTTTAGAAATGACAATGATGATCCTTTGTATTTTTCGCTAAGCCTGGAAATATAAAAGACATCAAGAGGAAGAATTCTCAGACTTTCTAATATGAATCCCGTTTGTCCAGAAAACTGCCCGAATGTTGTCGTATTAAAATGCCATAAATGCCTGGGAACATCCCATGCGGCCCAAAACCTTTTATAATGTTTTGCATCGTACGAGCTGCAGTTCGGCAATGCAATTACACAAATGGCGCCTGGTTTTACTAACCGGTAGATTTCTGATATATACTTATATGGATCATGGAAGTGTTCGAGTACGTGCCAGAGTGTAACACAATCAAAAACATCTGCTTCAATTGCAGATATTTTATCAGGGGTAGTAATATTGACATCAAAATGAGTTATGGCAAAATTCCTGGCATTTTCATTTATTTCTATTCCTTTTGACTGCCAACCGGCATTTTTCATTGTGTTGACAAAGTGGCCGGTTCCGCTGCCGATGTCAAGTATATTTCCCTTTCTAAGACCGGTTAAGTTTTGAATGAGTTTTTGCTTTCTGTGAAGCATGAAACTCCTTGCAAAACGGTACAGCTTATTGGAAAAACCTTCTGAAGTATCGCTGTGTGATATATAGTTATCAGATTCGTAAAACCTGGCCATTTCACTCTCTTCAGGATAATCCTGGGTGAAAGAGAAACCGCATCTTGTGCATTTAAAAACAGGGAATTCTTTTTTACTTACAAAATAATCTGTGCAATTGAGTTGCAGGCCAATCTTTTCAGAAGAACAAAGAGGGCATACGTTATGATGCACCATACTACTCAGGCTTAGGTTTTATTTTAAATTTAGTAATGAAAAAGCCTGCGAATAAGAGGATAAGCAATACAGAACTTGCGAGTGAGATTTTATTTCCAACGTAATAAGAAGCAGGCTTGAAAGCAAACTTTATTTCATGATCTCCTGTTGGAACAACCATGCCCCGGAGGACCCAATCGGTACGGAAATACTGACTCTCTTTTCCATCAATATAACACTTCCACCCTGCAGGGTAATATATTTCTGAAAAAACTACAAGTTTTTCTTCCCTGGCAGAGTATTTATAGTGTAATTCATCGGGCTGATAAGAAACAAGTTCAATCTTTTCATTTTCCTGAACGGGGAACGATGTTTTTGTAATCTGATCCTTAAAAGCATTTCCGATTACTGCCTCTTTTGAAGGATTAAAAAAGTTTATTAATGAAATTTCTTTGTTAGCATTTTCCACTAATACAGGTTTTTCTACAAACCATGCATTACCGAGTGCATTTGGATTAATTAAAGGAGGGTAGGAGGGATTAAAAATAATATATTTAGTATTCAGCATATTAAGTGCAGGAGCTGGGGTATTATTTAATGCCATTTGAAGTTCCTCAACAGATTGTGCCTTTTTTGCGGCCCCGCCAAAAACTCCAAGTTCCGGATATATGCAGGAATCAATTAGTTCCTGGTACCTTTCCATTTTAGCTCCATGATATCCTCCGATAGATTTATGAAAATATGAAGTTGGCGAATTATCACTAAATGGGGATTGTAGATTGAGTACCCTGTTCTGTAATGGATCTTTCAGAATGAACGCGTCTGCAACAGTCGGAGTGAATAATTTTTGAATTGTTGATTGTCTCTCAAAATGATCAGCATCCAGATACCTTTTATCCACGGTCCAAAGGTCGAGTACAACCAGTAACGCGATGATAATTATTGCGTACTCCTTCCTGAGTTTGTCAAAAATAAAACCTAGAATAACCCCTGATGAAAGTAAAATAAATACCAATGATCTTAAAGCATCACTTCTGAGGAGACCTTTTCTGTCAGTTATCAGAGCATTCTTTAACCATTCGGGATATTCACTTTCATTTTGTCCAAGAAAGGACCCTGCAATACCAGGAAGTATGGTAACAAGTAAGATAAATCCTCCTGTAATACCCGTGGCGATTTTTAATCCCCTTATTATCTCTTTTTTTGTAATGGTGCCATTGAAAATATCTCTGAGCGCAAGAAATCCCAGAAGCGGGATACAAAATTCCGCAATAACAAGAGTCATTGTCACCGCTCTGAACTTATTATAACCGGGGAAATAATCAATAAAAAGATTGGAAAACGGCATGAAATTTTTCCCCCAGGCAAGCATAATAGACAATATTGTTGCTGCCAGAAGCCACCATTTTTCAGGGCCTTTTATCAGGATTAATCCAAGAACAAAAAGAAAGATGATAATTGCCCCAACATAGTGTGGCCCTTCAGTACCACCTGTTTGAGGTCCCCAGTATTTCTGAAGCTGATTGGCAGCATCTTGTTCGTTATTCTGACGTAATATCTTATAAGTTTCTGAATTGCGGTCAAATGGGTGGCTTGAACCTCCTTTATAATTGGGGATCAATAAATTGAATGTTTCATCAACACCATAACTCCAGTAAGTAATATAATCTTTATTCAAACCCGAGGTAATGTTCATATTTTCACTGGTCAGATCAGATTTTCCCCTGGTTGAATATTTTCCATATTCATAAGTCGTATACAGATTTGCGAAGTTTACTCCAATTGCAATAAGGAAAGGTATTGCCAATAATGCCGTTGTCTTTAGAAATTTTACTACTGAATTGTTCTTCAAAGAGTAAACAAATTCAACAATTCCGAAGATGAGAAGGCAAATCAATGTGTAGTATGTTATCTGCGGATGGTTTGCCTGAATTTCAAGAGCAAGTACAAGAGCTGTGAACAGAGCTCCTTTGAGTGCGTCATGCCTGTATGTATAATAAATTCCTCCTATCATGGGAGCCATGTAAGCCAGGGCTATTGCCTGCGTATTATGCCCTGCACCGAGGATCTGAAAGAAAAACGATGAAAGACCATAAGCCAGTGCTCCGGCAATAGCGAGCCAGGGATCAACTTCAAAAATCAATAGCAGAATATAAAATCCCAACATAGAAAGAAACAATACTGAAACCGGCATTTTGAACTTCCTGAGTTTAGTTACATCTGCATACTTTATAAGATTCCCTGGATATCTTGTAGAAATAAGATACGCAGGCATACCGCTGAAAATCGAATTTGTCCATAAAGGTTCCCTCCCAAACTTATCACGAAAGTTCTGGATCTCCTTTGTATTGATCTTTGTTACAGTGGAGTCGTTGGCCTTCAGTACTTTGCCTTCAAGGACAGGATAAAAATAGACGAAAGAAACCACCATAAATAATAGTACGGCAATCAGATGGGGCAGAATGGGTTTGATTTTATCTTTTATTTGCATTTCAATGTATTTAAGGATATTGATTTAAGAAAAGCAAAATTATGTATTTAATTTCTTATAAATCGTCTGTTATTCCCTTTAAAGAACTCAAGTTACTTTTTAAGTTTTTAATTTTTGACCATTTGGATATAAATCCTCTGATAGACTGTAATTCTATAGGTTCGTAAAAATTGAATAGGTACAGTAGAAAAGGGTAACTTACTAATAATACAATTTTAATAATCATTCTGGGAAGAAGATCCATGCCATTCACAACCAGGCTGGAAAAAGACAAAACAGCCCCGCAGAAAAATATTATTATTATTTTCCTGATTTCATAAGGTATGAAAAATACTTTCTGCGAAAAATAGTAACAGGCAATCCAGTATATAAACTGCGATAAGAGTGTAGCAATGGCAGCTCCTGTTATACCCCATATTGGAATAAAGAGGATATTAAAGACAAGGCTTAATACCGTGGATAAAACTACTATCGTCCCGATTATTCTTGTCTTTTTTGCAAAATGCAACCCATAAACAGAAAAATCCTTCAGATTGATAAAGAAAATTGACATAGCCAAAACAGGAACGATAACCACAGCTCCCCAGAACTCTTTTGACTTTGTCATTACTTTAGTTAATTCAAAAGAAAATAAAGACACACCTACAATTGCAAACATCATTACAAATGATGAATAGAGAAGAACTTTAGAATAAAACCTTTTGTTATCAGGAGTATCAAGTCGTTTAAACATCATGGGACCGATGGCAAGTTTCATCGAATCAACTATAACAAGCTTTAAAACACTAGTAATTTTAAAAGCCAGGGTATATAAGGCCACAGCTTTGAGAACAGAAAGTGATTTAAGTGAGTATCTGTCAATCACATTCAACATGACCGCTGAGATATTAGCGAGGAATAAGGGGAACCCGTATAGATTCATTGACCTGAAAATAATTTTGTCAAAGAAAACTCTCGTGTTTTTTAAGGTATAGCCTAATAGAAATAATACAACCAGCGAATTTCCAATTACCTGGGCAAGATAGATACCTTCCAGCCCCATCTTTTTGGAAAGAATGAAATAGAGTGTTAAAACCAGAACGGAAGTAAGTTTGAATAGATTGGTAATTGTGTAAAGCACTGATCTTGACTGGAGCCGCATCAAAGTGTTGATGATATTGTTTATAGCCTGAATAGCGGAAGAAAGAATAACAAGCGCTATCACCCTTGACCAGTCAGTATTTGCAAATAATAAAATTGAAAGTTTACCGGAAAGAGGAATCAGTAACAGGCAAAATGCTGATGAAACAACCAATTGTGTTGCAATGGTCATGAAAAAAATACCCTTCTGATTGTCTCTGTAATCCTTATCCCAAAACCACCTGGTAAGGCTTTGAGGTAAAGCAGATGCCATACATGCAGTCAGAACAAGAGCTGATATCTCAAGTATTCCAAGTATCCCGAACTGATCAACCGAAAAATACTTCGGATCAGTATAAAGTGGGATCAAAATCAAGCCGACAACTTTAACAGCAACGTTTCCGAAGCCGTAAATGAGTGTGTCTTTTAGGGATATCTTTATTGATTTTAACATCATAAAATATTCAACAGATCCGTTAACCTTATCATATTATAGGGATCATAAAGTTCTAAAATCATTGCGAAGATACAATTTAGGTTTAAAATCCCGTTGTGACATGTTTTTTAAAATTAGCTGTAATCATGAGAAATGATAGTCTTAAACATGATTGTCAGAAGAATCTGTAGATCACATAAAAAGACAACGGTTTTTGGTATTTTTACAAACAATAATACAAATCTGACGGTTATGTTTATTAAAATAGGTGATATTAAGCCCGCTGACTATAAAGGAATAAAGGTACTGGCTGCCCACGGACTTCATTCTGACATTTTTCAAATATTGAACCCATATTTGAAAAGGGGAATGCATATTCTTGATTTCGGTTGCGGACAGGGAGCTTTCTCTCAAAGACTTATTGATGCAGGTACGATTGTTGATGCCTGTGATATTGATACTGATCAGATAAAAGCACAGGTTCAGAGGAAATTTAAACTTGACCTTAATAAAGCGGAAATCCTTAATTCTATTTCTGATAAATATGATATGGTGGTAGCGGTCGAAATTTTAGAACACCTTAATAATCCCTGGAAATATCTGAGTGACTGCCTGTCTGTTCTGAAAGAAGGCGGAATTATTGTGCTCAGTACACCTAACATCTCCAGCTTCCCATCGCGGCTGAGGTTTTTCATGCGAGGCACCATTTTAGCTTATGAGAAAACAGATCTGGCTCATGGGCATATTACTCCCCTGTCCTATGTGCAGCTTGAAAATATGTTTAATTATTATAATATTGATATTTTAGAGAAAGGTCATGCCGGGACAATCCCATTTTTCCATTTATTCGGGGTTTCGACTTTTTCTTTCTTTAGAAATATCATTCTTCCATTCTTTTATCCATTCATGACAGGACCAAAGAAAGGCAGGTCTCTGGTTTATATTTTAAGAAAAAACTGACAATATGGATTTTGAATTATTCTATGATAAGCAGCCTGATTACGTTTCATTCAGAAATGATGCCTGCCGGCGCGAGGATTATTCGATTACGGTAGATTGGAAAGTCAGGAAACTTATCCAGCTCATTCCGGAAGGTTTTAAGGTTGAGAATATTCTTGAAGTCGGATGTGCATTCGGTGTGTTATTAAATGATATTGCCGACCGGCTTTACTTAAAAAACAGGTTAGGGATTGATATATCAGGTAATAATATAGAAGCTGCAAAAAAACTTTATCCGGAATGTAAATTTTTCCATGGTACATTAGAGGATTTCATTAATGTTATCCCCGGCGACATACAAAATAGCCGTTACGACCTAGTTGTTCTTTCAGACATTGTTGAACATATACCTGATGATTTGGGATTTATGAAAATTGTTCAAAATCTGGCATCGTATGTGTTAATAAATCTCCCTCTTGAGAAATCATTTAATACCAGGAACCGGCAATATGGTGAACAGGATCCTTCGGGTCACCTTCGCTGCTATGATGAAGAAGATGCACGCTTGCTGGTAACAAATGCAGGATTTGAAGTTACCTCGAGTTTTACCTCGGTAGGATTTTTCGATAAGTCTTTTTATGAAATGTACACGAAAAACCGTGGAAAAAGAGTGCGGTTAAAGCCACTGCCTCAGAGACTATTCTGGTCGGTTTTTTATTTTGCCGAAGACAGGTTAAAATTGATAAATGAAGGATTTACAGGCAAAATTATTGGTACAAATTATTTTGCTTTACTGAAAAGTAAAATCAATTAGTCACGAAGCCTGCGATAAACAAAAAGTCATAGTTTTACTTTTTATTCCTGGCGCCTTAATGATGGTCCATTTATAAAGGTTTCAGAAAAAAGATAAGGGTTAGATTCCGTACTTAGATCCCTTCTCTTAAAAGATCCTGATAGAAATGAGTAATACTTTCAACAAAAGATTTCTGTCCATATTTTTCCTCAGCGTATTTTCGGATCGAATCTTTATTATATAAATGAAGGTTTTCTGACATATACTTAATTGCGATGGCAAGTTCTTCCGGATTTTCTTTTTCAACTAATAACCCGGTGTCCCTGGTAATTATTTCTTTCGGCCCCCCGCAATCTGTTGCTATAACTGGTAATCCGCTTGCCATTGCCTCCACAACAACAACGCCAAAGGTTTCATCACGACTTGCCAGGACAAATATATCCAGGCGGGAATAAAAATCCGGGATATGTTCTGTTAATATCTCACCATAGAATTTACATTTTTCAAATACTCCTGATTCTTTTGAAAGCGTTTTAAACTTTTCAAGAAGGATGCCATCACCTCCGATGTGGACAATTAAATCCATATCTTTCAAAAGAGAAACAGATTTTATTAAAATATCTAATCCCTTCCGGTAATTTCCCATTCCGCCAAGAATACCTATATTAAGCGTCTTATGATCTTGTTTCTCAGAAATATAGAACTTATCAACTTCTATTACGTTTGGAATTACAGAAACATTACGGCTACAAAAGAGGGCTATATCATCTTTTAAAGCATTGCTTACAGAAACAACGCCGGAAGAATATTTAAGCGCATAAAGAACACATTGTTTATGAATCCGACTCCTGAAATATTTTTTGATCCAGGTATGTTCCGTAATAATACAGGGTATCCTTTTTCTTTTTTGAATTATTGTACCCAGAAATCCTGAGGGATACGAAAAATGGCTATGAATGAGGTCAATTTTTATCTGCTTCAGAATCTCCTCTTCAATGAACCGATAAGTATTTGATAAATATTTTGCCTGAGTAATAACAGGAAAAGACTTGTTGATTGTAACTTCATATTCGGTTATTCTTCCACTTTGTTTTTTCAGAAATGAGTAGTCAGAGAATGGAGCAAAATGCGAATAATCAACTTTAAAACAGACAACAAAAACATCATGTTGTTTACTTAAGGCTTTAACCTGTTCCTGAACAAAAACTCCCCGCCATTTATTCTTAACATCGGGGTATGAATGTGTGAGCAACAGAATATTCATCGCAACCTTTTTTTTACCTGCTTAGAGTCTTATACATCAATATAAAATTCTCCTTAGCAATATCCGTATTATATTCTTTCATAATGGACTGCCTCCCATTTTCTCCCATTTCCTCTCTTAGCTGTTTGTCATCAAGAAGTTTTACTATCGCATCATGAAATTCCTTCGTATTATTGAAAATTAAACCGCAGTTATGTTTCTCAATAAGATTTTGCTGTGGTTTGCAATTTGAGGCAATAATGGGTTTAGCTCCGAGCATATAGTCGTAAATTTTATTTGCGATACCCGATTCATGCTGCGGGTTCTTGTGAAAAGGTGCAAGGCAAATATCTGATATTCCCAGATAAGCCGGGAATTCCTTTGATTCTATCCAGGGGATATAATGTATATGATCTTTCAAAAGATCAGATTCTACGATTTGTGAAAACAGAGGATAATCTTTTTTGTCAACCGGCCCGATAAGCAGGAAATTTACTGAGCAGCCCTCTTCAATCAGGTTGGTGAAAACTCTGAGCGCATCAAAGATTCCTCTTCTTTCCGCAATCACTCCGTAATAAAAAATAATAGGGAATCCTTGTTTAAATGGATTATTTGCGACCCCTTTGCTTTGGTATTCCGGTTGCGAAAGATCCGGCACATTCGGTAAAACGACAAACCTGTCTTCCTCCAGTTCATGATACTTATTTAAGAGCACATCCCTGAAATCGTTGCTGAGGACAATTATCCGGTCAGCATAACTTAAATATTCAGGTTCCTTTTTCTCCCATTCATCCGGCCGGGAAACAAGCCTCCTTAAAAATCCCTTTGTCCAGTTATATGTCCTGACCGTATATGGGTAATTCTCATGAAGATCGAGTATCAACGGGATTTTAAGATTTGTCTTTCTTATTCCTTTGTATGCAGCACGCGACATATAAAGATCATGGACGTGAAGATATTCAACATCATTTTGAATGATGAATTTCTTAATTTTTGCTGCCCAGAACCACTCATAAAGTGGAATAGCGTTAAACATAAAAAACAATATATCCTTGACTTTTTTTGGAATAATTATTCTCGTGATATGAATCTGCTCAACAGGATCTTTATAGGTTGTGACAAACCCGAAGCATAATACAAAAATTTCAAATCCCTGTTCCTTAAGAAGTCTTATTTCCCTGAGAACGCGGATATCATTATTCAATTCATTATCAACAACTATTCCAATCTTCATGATTTGGCATTTATAAGCAAAGGGATTATCTTTTTTGTCAATTC
>OCZT010004296.1_pt1 | contig 14409 bp, 15 predicted proteins | sample 1539031 | NCBI WGS metagenome assembly OCZT01 (sample SAMEA3539308, study PRJEB22396) | soil metagenome | biome: tundra; feature: field; material: soil | place: USA | collected 2010-05 | depth 0.15 m
TACGGCGACCACCGAGATCTACACTCTTTCCCTACACGACGCTCTTCCGATCTGAGGCGTCGCGTCAACTCAACGCGCTGCTGATCGGCACGACACTCGACGCGCGCGTCCAGGTGCCGTCACGCACCGACCACGTGGCGACACTCGTGCGCGACGCGGTGAGCGTGCTGCACGCCGAACAGCCCACCGCCGAAGGCGAGCAGGTCTTCATCGGCGGGTCGTCGAAGGTGGCCGAGGTCTTTGACGGCGTCGACACGGTGCGCAAGGTGCTGGGCATCCTCGAGCAGGAACTGCTGGTCGTCTCGCTCGTCCAGGACATCTTGAACCAGGGACTTTCCGTGGCGATCGGCGCCGAACACGGCTACGAGCCGTTGTCGTCGTGCGCGGTCATCGTCTCGCCGGTCACCATCGACGGCATGCCGGCGGGCGCCGTGGGACTCTTGGGGCCGACGCGCATGAAGTACCGCGAGGCGATGGCCGCCGCGCAGGTGGTCTCCCAACACCTCACCCGACACTTTGCTGGAGAAGAAGAGCGTGGCTAACACCGATCTGTACGCCGTGCTCGAGTGCGACGCGAGCGCCTCACCGGACGAGCTGAAGAAGTCCTATCGACGTCTCGCGCGTCAGTACCACCCCGACGCCAATCCCGGTGACCCGAACGCCGAGGCGCGATTCAAGGAGGTGTCCCAGGCCTACGAGATCCTCTCGGACCCCGATCGACGCGCCAACTACGACCGCTTCGGATCCGACGTCGGCGCGGGCAATCCCTTCGGCGCGGGATCGGTGCAGGACATCTTTGACATGTTCTTTGGCGGCATGGGCGCGAGGTCGCCCCAACGCCGTGGACCCCAGCCCGGTCCGGACGCCGAGATCTCGCTCGACATCACACTCGACGACGCCGCCTTCGGCGCCACCCACGACGTGACGGTCACACTGCCCCAGCGCTGCGCGACGTGCGAGGGCTCGGGCTGTGCGCCGGGCACGTCACCGATCCGTTGTGAGGAGTGCGACGGGGTGGGCGAAGTACGTCGCGTGCGCAACTCCATCCTCGGTCAGATGGTCACCTCGACGCCGTGCAATCGCTGTCACGGGTCGGGTTCGCGCATTGAGTCGCCGTGCAACGACTGTCGCGGTGAGGGCCGGCGCAACGCCCCCTCGACGATGACCGTCCAGGTCCCCGCGGGGGTCGAGGACGGCTCGACGATGCGACTGGCCGACCGCGGTCCGGCCGGCGCACGCGGAGGGCCGAACGGCCGACTCTTCGTGCACCTGCGCGTGACGCCTGACGAACGCTTCGAACGCGTCGGTGACGACCTGCACCACGAGGCGCACGTCGCCTTCACCCAGGCCGCCCTCGGGGCGACCATCGAGGTGCCGACGCTGCGTTCGAGCACGAGCGTCGACGTGGAGCCGGGCAGCGCGAACGGCACCGTGCACCGGATTCGACACGAGGGGATCGAGCACCTGCACGGTCGTGGTCGTGGTGATCTGTACGTCCACCTCATCGTCGACGTGCCGACGTTGCTCGACGAGGAGTCGACTGATCTGCTGCGTCGACTCGCGACCCATCGCGGAGAGGCGGTTCGCGAGCACACCGGCGGACTCTTCTCGCGACACCGCGGCTCCAAGCGATGACGTACCGCGAATGGCCCCGGCGCGTGGCCGCGCTGGGACAGTTTCGCGTGGACGATCCCCAACGCCCCGAACTCTCGCGCGACGACGAGCACCATCTGCGCGCGGTGCTGCGCGCGCGACGCGGAGAGGAGATCGTCGTGACCGACGGTCGCGGATCGTGGTCGCTGTGCGAAGTCGCCGAGATCGGACTGACGCGGGTGAGTCCGGTCGAACTGGATCCGGCGACGGCACCCACGACCTTGTACCTCGTTCCCTTGAAGGGTGACCGCAGTGAGTGGGCGGTCGCCAAGGCGACCGAACTGGGGGTCAGTCGCATCGTGCCCCTCGTCTCGAAACGCCTCGTCGTGAAGTTCAACGACGACACGCAGGGAAAGATCTTGGCGCGTTGGCGACGCATTGCGACCGAGGCCGTCGGACAGTGCCGACGTACGTACGACGTGATTGTCGACGAGCCGCTCAACGTCGGTGACGTGCCGCTCAACGTCGCGGTAGCGGACTTCGACGGTTCGGGCGACTGGACCGGCGTGACGGCGGTCGCCATCGGACCCGAGGGTGGTTGGGCTGCTGACGAATGGCCCCTCGCGCATCGTCGGGTCTCGCTCGGCCCGACGGTGCTGCGCGCCGAGACGGCTGGCGTCGTTGCGGCGTCGCTCTTGGCCTTCGGCGCTGGTGGGTGGGGATTTACCCTGGACGGACGGCGCGATAGGTAATGATGAGAGCACTACATGAGTGATTGCCTGTTTTGCAAAATTGTCGCGGGGGAGATTCCGTCGAAGTCCGTGGCGCAAAGTGAGACCGCGTACGCGTTCTACGACGTCGCTCCGCAAGCGCCGGTCCATGTCCTGGTCGTTCCCAAGGTACACATCACCAGCGCCGACGAGGTCGCCAGTTCGCACGGGGGCATCATCGACGACCTGGTGCTGCTCGCCCAACGCGTCGTCGAGATCGAGGGCGTGCGCGAGAGCGGTTATCGACTCGTGCTCAACGTGGGCGCCGACGCCCAGATGAGCGTTCCTCACCTGCACCTGCACGTACTTGGCGGACGGCGAATGGAGTGGCCCCCCGGATGACCTTTGATGCCACGGCCGAAGAGGCCCTGACGGCGACCACCTTCGTTCCCAACACCCACCTGATGTCCGGGCTGCTCGGTCCGCGTGACGAGCACCTTCGCGTCGTCGAACGAGCGTTCCCCAATTCCAAGATCCGCGTCCAGGGCAATCAGATCTCGGTCGCCGGACCCGACGCCGCGAAGGTCCTTCGCCTCTTCGACGAGCTCGTCCTCGTCCTCGAGAGCGGTCAGGCCCTCGATCCGACGAAGATCACCCGCACTATCGACATGGTCGACGACGACCTGCGACCGAGCGAGGTGCTGCGTCACGAGGTCGTGCGCGGCGCCAAGGGCAAACCCATCCGTCCCTCGACCGCCGGGCAGAAGCGTTACACCGACGCCATCGACGCGTCGATTATCACTTTCGGCATCGGGCCGGCCGGTACGGGCAAGAGCTACCTGGCCGTGGCGGCCGCGGTGCAGGCGCTGCACCGGCGCCAGGTTCAGCGCATCGTATTGACCCGACCGGCGGTCGAAGCGGGCGAGCACCTCGGTTTCCTGCCCGGTGACCTCATGGCCAAGGTCGATCCCTACCTGCGTCCCCTGTACGACGCGCTCTACGACATGGTCGGACCCGACGGCGCGCAACGCCTCATCGCCAACGGCACCATCGAGGTGGCGCCCCTCGCCTTCATGCGCGGGCGAACCCTGAACGACTCGTTCATCATCCTCGACGAGGCCCAGAACACCACGCCCGAGCAGATGAAGATGTTCCTCACCCGCATCGGCTTCAACTCCAAGGCCGTCGTCACCGGTGACGTCACCCAGATCGACCTCAACGGCCGACCGAGCGGACTCGCACTGATCGAGAAGATCCTCTGGAACGTCGAGGGCATCAGTTTCGTGCACCTCGGCGCGAAGGACGTCGTGCGTCACCGCATCGTGGCCGACATCGTCGCCGCCTACGACCAGCACACGTCATGACCATCGACATCTACGCCGCAGACGAACAGCACCACGTCGACGTCGACCTCGAACGGTGGATCGCCCTCGCCAACGGCGCGCTCGTCGACGAGGGCGTCCGCGGTCTCGCCGAGGTGTCGCTGATCTTCGCCGACGAACTGACGATCACGTCGCTCAACCAGCAGTTCATGGGTAAGGACGAACCGACCGACGTCTTGAGTTTCCCCATTGACGGCGAGCCCGAACCGACGGGTCGCGTGCCCGACGCCGGCGGCAGCGGACCGGGTGAGCCGCCGATGCCCGAGATCCCGCAACTCATCGGCGACATCGTGATCTGTCCGGCGGTCGCGGCGCGCAACGCCGTCGAGCACGAGTGTTCACTCGAGGACGAGTTGGCGTTGCTCGTCGTGCACGGCGTGCTGCACCTGCTCGGCTGGGACCACGTCGTCGACGAGGAGGCCGAACGCATGGAAGCGCGCGAGCGCGAACTGCTCGCTCGCCACAACCGGGCGAGCCGCACGTGATCGCGACGGGGACCTGGTCGACGGGCGACACCTACCTCTCGCTCAGCGTCTTGATACTGCTCGTCCTGTCGGGCTTCTTCGCGCTCGCCGAGACGTCGCTCGTGCGCATGAACAAGTCGCGCGCGAGGTCACTGCGCGAGCAGGGTCGACATGGTTCGCGCGCGCTCGTGGCACTCTCCGAGGCGCCCGAGAAGTTCCTCAATCCGCTGCTCCTGTTGGTGCTGATCTGCCAGTTGGTGTCGGCCACGATGATCGGCGTGCTCGCGGGTCATCTCTTCGGCGCCGCGGGCGTGCTCGTCGCGACCGCGGGCGAGGTCGTCGTCATCTTCGTCATCTTTGAAGCCATACCAAAGAACTTCGCGGTCCAGTACCCCGACAGTGCGGCCCTCGCGGCGGCGCCGGTCGTGGGGACGATCCTCAAGTTCTGGCCGATCAAGTGGATCTCGAGTCTGCTGTTGTCCATTGCCTCGTTCGTGAACGGCCTCTTCGGGTCACCCGGTTCGAGCCAGCGCATGACCGAGTCCGAGATCCTGGCGATGGCGGACGTCGCGCACGAGGACAAGGCGATCGCCTCCGAGGAGCGCAACTTCATCCACTCGGTCATCGAGTTCGGCGACACGATCGTGCGCGAGGTCATGGTGCCGCGCATCGACATGGTCGACATTGCCGGCACCGCGACGATCCGTGACGCGCTCGATCTCGCGATCGCGACCGGACGCTCGCGGATCCCCGTGTTCGGTGAGGGCGTCGACGACGTGGTCGGCATCGTCAATCTGCGCCACCTCGCGGGGCTCGTCGCCGAGGGCCACGGCGCCGCACGCGTGCGCGACCACATGGGTTTGGCGAAGTTCGTGCCCGAGACCAAGCGCGTCGCCTCACTGTTGACCGAGATCCGTCGCGCCAAGACCCACCTCTTCGTCGTCGTCGACGAGTACGGCGGCACGGCGGGGCTCGTGACCCTCGAGGACATCCTCGAAGAGCTCGTGGGCGAGATCACCGACGAGTCCGACCCCGAGATTGAGGTCGAAGAGACCGGCCGGTCCATCAACACGGGCCTGATGGTGAGCGGTCGGATGAACATCGACGACGCCAACGTGGAGTACGACCTGGCGCTGCCCAAGGACGGCTGGGACACGGTCGGCGGCCTCGTGCTCGACCTCGCCGGCGGAGTGCCCGAGGTCGGTGACGTCTTCGAGACCGGCGACTGCCGGTTGACGGTCGTGCGAATGGACGGTCGGCGTATCGAGGACGTGCTGATCGAACCGTTGGACGACGACGAATGACCAGGTCGGGGTTCTGCGCGATCATCGGACGACCGAACGTGGGAAAGTCCACACTGTTGAATCAGGTCATCGGCACCAAGGTGTCGATCACGTCGCCCTCGCCCAACACGACGCGCAACGCCATCCGGGGCATCCTCACCGAAGACGGCGTGCAGGTGATCTTCGTCGACACCCCCGGCATCCACCGTCCCCGCACCACGTTGGGCGGACGACTCAACGACGCCGCGCGTGCCGCCGCGGACGACGTCGACGTGATCCTGGCGATCGTCGAAGCGGGAGCGGCGATCGGACCGGGCGACCGAATGGTGCTCACGACGTTGCTCGAGTCGGCGCGCCACGAAGGCGGCCCCAAGCCGTGCGTGGTCGTGAACAAGATCGACCGTTCCTCGCGCGAAGGGACGGCGGCCCAGCTGATGGCGGCGCTCGACGCCGTCAACGACATCGCCGCGGAGCGTCACCTCGAAGCGGCGGCCGCTCGGGTGGAGTACTTCGCGGTCTCGGCGAAGACCGGTGAGGGCACGGCCGAATTGGTGGCTTTCGCGCGTGACGCGATGCCCGAGTCACCCTTCTTGTTCGACGAGAACGAGGTCTCCGACGTCCCCGAGGCGATGTGGGTCGCGGAGCTCGTTCGAGAGCAACTGGTGCGAAAGACCAAGCAGGAGCTGCCCCACTCGATCCACTGCCGTGTCACCGAGTTCGAGTGGCCCCACATCACCGTGGAGATACTCGTCGAGCGTGAAAGCCAGAAGGGCATGGTGATCGGCAAGGGCGGACAGCTCTTAAAGGACGTCGGTATCGCCGCGCGCCGCCAGTTGCCCGAGGGTTGCTTCCTCGAGTTGCGCGTATCGGTGGAGCCGGGTTGGCAGAAGCGCGACGACATCCTCGACCGTCTGGGTTACTAGGAGAGCGGGTCGAGCGCTTCGAATTGGCGGCGAACGGCGCTCGCCGAGAGCATCGTCTCGGGCACCGCGGCGCTGCGGGTGCGCACGATGATCGCGGCCACGATGAGCATCACGGGAAACACCGCGATGCCGAGCGCCGTCGTGGGCAGACCCAGGTACTTGAGACCGCTCAGCATCACCACGCCGGTGATGATCGGGCGCATGAGGTGGTTCGAGCTGCGCGACGAGATCAGCGATCCAATGATCACCGCGGGCACGCTGCCGATGATGATCGACGTCGTCAGCGCGAAGGCGACGTGTCCGAAGAGCAGCGTCCCGGCCGTCGCGCCGAGCGTCAACGGCACCGACTGGGCGAGGTCGGTGCCCACGAGCTGATCGGTCCGGATGGTGGGGTAGAGCGCGAGAAGAAACACCAGGATGAGCGAACCCGCGCCGACCGAGGTGAGCCCGACCATGAAGCCTCCGACGACGCCGACGATGATCGTCGGCCACTTACGGATCGCGAGCACGTCGGTCGTCGCCTTTCGCTGCTTCAGCAGCAGTCCGCGGAAGATCATCGCGCTCGCGCCGAGCACGAGGGCGAGTCCGAGCAGCACCTGAAGGGTGCGTTCGGCGTCCACGCTCTCGCCCATGAGGTGCATCGCGAAGGTTCCGGCGAACGCCGCCGGCACCGATCCGTAACAGAGGTACTTCACGATCTTGGTCTGGACGGTCTTGGCCTGCCAGTGGATGGCGACGCCCGCGGGCTTCATGAAGAGCGCTGCCACGAGGTCCGAGGAGATCGCCGCCGAGGGCGCGACGCCGAAGACGAGCACGAGCATCGGTGTCATCAGGGCGCCGCCGCCCATGCCCGTCATTCCGACGAGCAGACCCACGACGGCACTGCCGAGGACGAGGTAGATATCAATATGCAACGGGACCAATTTTCGTTATAGCCATATTATCTAGTGAAATACTAGTATATGGGAATTCCCGAAGGTGGGTTTACGCTCGCTCATCAATGGAGTGCCCAAATTGGGCTCTCGTCAGCCTTTAGCGCCGCAAGTCGCGTAAGAAGGCGTGCACGACCGCCTTGTCGCGGGTCCGCTGCATCGGGGGGAGCTTGCGAAAGAGCGACGACCGGTAGCTGGATTCGGCCAGTCGCGTGTCGAGCACCGCGACGACCCCACGGTCGGTGTTGGTGCGGATCAAGCGACCGACGCCCTGGGCCAGCAGCATCGCGGCGCGCGGGAGGTCGACCTCGTAGAAGGGTCTGTCCGAGCGGCTCCGACGCGCTTCGGCGAGGGGATCGTGGGGCACGGCGAAGGGCAGTCGGTCGATTGTCACGAGACTGAGCGAGTGGCCCGGTACGTCGATGCCTTGCCAGAAACTGGTGACCGCGAAGAGGCTCGCTTCGTCGCTGGCGCGGAACTCCTCGATGATGCGCTGGCGCGAAAGGGTCCCCTGCACGAGGACCTCGGTGTCGAGTCGCGGCGCCACCGCCTCGGCGACCCGGTTCATCACCGAACGATTGGTGAAGAGTGCCAGCGTGCGTCCGCCGGCCGCGGTGATGAGTTCGACGAGTTCTTCGATGATCGCCGCTTCGGCGTCCGCTCCCTTTCGTTCAGGAAAGTTGGCGGGCACGTAGAGCAGGGCGTGGGTCTGGTAGTCGAAGGGACTGGCGAAGTGCTCGACCACACAGTCGCCCTCGAGTCCGAGACTCTTCGGGAGTGTGTCGGGAATGGTGGCGCTCGTCAGCACCGCGGTGACCGCGCCCCAGAGGTCGTCGTGCAACCGGGGGCCGACGTCGACGAGATTGATCTCGATGTCGACCTCCCGATCGCGCTTGGTCAGAAAGAGCAACTCGCCGTCGTGCACCTTGGCGACGCGCTCGAGGTCGTTGCCGAGGTGGATCGCCGGGCCGAGGGCGCGGATCTTCTTCGCCTCGCCGTCGTTCCCGGTCGCGTCGAACGCGCGCAGCGCTTCGATGATCTGGGTTACCAGTTCATTCACCCGTCCGAGTTCTTGCGTGCACTCTTCGTTGAGGCCCGTCAGTTCGTTGTCATCGAACTGGCGCTGCAATGACGTGGCGAGTCGGTCCGCCACGCTCGCCAGTTCGCTCGACTTCTCGAGGTGTTCACTGCCGAGCAGTGAACGCGCCACGCCCGCCAACGCGCGCAGCCGTGACGCGTTGAGCGACGTGCCGAGCAGCGACGCGAAGATGTCGAGGACCTCGTGCGCCTCGTCAAAGACCACGAACTCGTGCGCGGGCAGCAACATCGACCCCGACGCCAAGTGCGCGGCGTAGAGGTGCGTGTTAACGATGAGCAGCGAACTCTCCGCTGCGCGGTCCTTCGCCAATTCGGCGAAGCAGTTCTGGCCCTGGGGACACTGGACTCGACCGAGACACTCCTGGGGCGTCACCGAGAGTCCGCGCCACGCCCGGTGGTCGATCTCGAACGGCAGCTCGTCCCGGTCGCCGGTCTCGGTCTCGTTCGACCAGCGAAGAACGCGCCGCATCTGGTCGGCGACGCCCCGCGGGACTTCGGAACCGTCGTCGAAACTCATCTGCCCGTCGCCGCCCACGCTCTGGGCCCGATTGCGACAGAGGTAGTTGCTCTTGCCCTTCAGTACCGCGACCCGCACGCCGCGCACGTGCTCGGCGACGGTCGGGGCGTCCTTGGTGGCGAGCTGGTCCTGGAGGTTCTTCGTGGCTGTCGCGACGATGACGCGCTGGCCCGACATCGCCGCGGGAACGAGGTAGGCGAGCGATTTACCGATGCCGGTGCCGGCCTCGATCACGGTGTGGCGGCGCCGAGAGAACGCGGCCGCGACGGCGCGCACCATCTGGCGTTGTCCCTCACGGTTCTCTCCGCCGCCGGGCAGATCCTGGGTGATGCGGTCGAGCAGGGTGAGCGCTCGCTCGGCGTCGATCGCCACGACGTCGTCGTCCAGCTGCAGGCCTTTTCCCTCGTCCGGGTCGACGTCGGGCGATTCGTCGTCAGGATCGAAGGATTGCACGCATCGACCTTAAGGGTTCGTTGCGAGGGATTCGATTCAGAGACGACGAACTAAGTTTTATCCGTGCCCGATCCACGCCCCACCGCTGTTCCCGCGTCGATTGAGCGCAAGGGCGTGCCGCACCACGTCGCGGTCGTGATGGACGGCAACGGCCGCTGGGCGCAGCGCCGGGGCCTGGCGCGAACCGAGGGTCACGCCGCGGGCGAGGAGGCGCTGCTCGACGCGACCTACGGCGCGCTCGCGGTCGGCGTGCGGACCCTGACCGTCTACGCCTTTTCGACCGAGAACTGGCGGCGGCCCGTCGACGAGGTGCGCTACCTGATGAACTTCAACCGCAGCCTGTTGGAGCGTCGCCAGCACGAGCTGCACGCCGAAGGGGTGCGGATCACGTTCTCCGGGCGCCGCGACTGGCGGGTGCCGAAGCGCGTCCTGGCGAACATCGAAGAGGCCGAGGAGCTGACGAAACGCAACAAGGCCCTCACGCTCAACATCGCCTTCAACTACGGCGGGCGGGCCGAGATCATCGACGCCGTCCAGCGACTCGTCACCGACGGCGTGCCGGCCAACAAGATCGACGAGAAGGCCCTGCGCGCGCGGCTCTACCATCCAGAGCTACCCGATCCCGACCTGGTCATCAGGACGTCGGGGGAGTACCGCCTCTCGAACTTCCTGCTCTGGGAGATGGCGTACTCCGAGATGGTCTTCACCGACGTCCTCTGGCCCGATTTTCGTCGCGAGGACCTCTTCGAAGCGATCGAGGAGTTCCAACGGCGCGTGCGTCGTTTCGGGGGTGTCGACACGTGAGGCTGACCCGTGTCATGTTGGTCCTGGGCGGCCTCTTCTACGTCTTTCTCTGGGTGCTCGCGGCCAACGGCGTGTCGAGCCTGGTGGCGCCGCTCATCATTCCCCTGGTGCTCGCGCTGCTCGTCTACCTCGGACTCGCGCTCAACAAGTTCCTCGGCATCACGCCTCGAAGCCAGCACTTCGACGACCCCGAGGACGACGACACCACGTGAGGGAGATCGCCGATGACGCGGTGGTGCTGCGGACCTACAAGTCCGGCGAGTCCGACCGCGTCGTGGTGCTCTGGACGAGACAGTTCGGCAAGGTCCGGGTGTTCGCCAAGGGGATCCGCAAGGCCACGAGCAAGCTCGGCGGCACCCTCGAGGCGCTCGCGTACGTGCACGTCCAGCTCGTCCAGACGCGTGGTGATTTCTACGTCGCGCGTCACGTCGAGCATCGCGAACGCCTGACGACGTTGCGCACGTCCTACGAGCGCATCAACGCCGGTTACGCCGTCGTGGAGGTCGTCGACGCCATTCCCTCCGACGACGTCGCCGACGAGGGGATCTTCGACCTGTTGACGCGCGTCCTACTGACCCTCGACGACCCGTCCTTCGACCCGTCGCTCGTTCCCGCCTCGTTCTTCTTTCGCCTGTTGGCGCTCGACGGTTCCGAACCGGTCGTCGACCAGTGCGTGAACTGCGGGCGCGAAGGTCCGTTGGTCTCCTTCGACGCCCAGGTCGGCGGCACGCTCTGCGCCTCGTGTCGCTCGGGACACGCGCTCTCGCCCGAGGGGCTCGACCTCATCCGACGCATGGTTGGCGGCGACCTCGCGAGTGTGCTGCGCGAGAAGGCGCTGCCCGGCGCCGGCGAGGTGATGATGATCGCCCAGGACTCGATCGAGGCTCACTTTGGACGCCGACTGCGCGTGGCGCGTTCGACGGCCCCCCTGACGCCTCGTCACGACCGCTAAGGTGCCAGCGAGCACCGAGCAACCATGTCATCCGCCACCTTCCTTTCCCGCCGCGGCGAGCGGCTCACCGTCGGCGCCGCACCGACACGCTCGAACGACGACACCCACGGGCGTGAACTGGTAGTGGTGCGGTCGTGAGCACTCCCTTTGGCGTCTACGTCCACGTGCCATTCTGCGCGCACCGATGCGACTACTGCGCCTTCGCGACCTACGCCGATCGAGACCACTTGATGCAGGACTACGTGAACGCCGTGGTCGAGGAGATCCGTTGGAGCGTCGACGAAGGTCAGCCCGAGGCCACGTCGGTGTTCTTCGGTGGTGGCACTCCGTCGCGACTTAGCCCCGAACAGCTACTCGCGATGCTCCACGAGATTCCCCGCGCGAGCGACTGCGAAGTGACCGTCGAGTGCAATCCCGAGGACGCCAGCGTCGAGCGCCTCGTCGCGTACCGGGCCGGCGGCGTGACGCGCATGAGCTTCGGCGTCCAATCGACCCAACCCGCCGTGCTCGCCGACCTCGGACGGCGCCACGGCACGATGGCCCACGCCGAGGTGTCGCGCGCGGTGCACGAGGCCGGTTTCGCGACGTGGAACATGGACCTCATCATTGGTTCACGCGCCGAGACGATCGACGACGTCCAGCGCACGCTCGACGACCTGTTGAACCTCGACTTTCCGCCGCCGCACATCAGCTGTTACGCGCTCACGCCCGAACCGGCCACGCCGCTCGGTCGCGACCCGAGTCGTCACCCCGACGAGGACGAAACCGCCGACGCGTACGAGTTGGTCAGTCGCGTGCTCGAGACGAACGGTTATGAGTGGGAGGAGATCTCGAACTGGGCCAAGCCCGGTCACGAGTGCCGCCATAATCACGTGTACTGGGATCAGGGCGACTACGTCGGATTCGGCTCGGCCGCACATTCGCACCAACACGGTCGTCGTTACTGGAACGTCCGTACGCCCGAGCGCTACCTCGCGATGGTCGAAGCGGGCGAGCGCCCGCTGGGTGGCGAAGAACGACTCGACCTGTCCACCCAGCACTTCGAGCGCGACTCGTTGGCGCTGCGCACGCGCCGTGGCGTGCCGGTCGAGGCGTTCGATTCACTCGAGGAGATCGCGCACCTCGTGCACGTGGAGAACGGCACGGTGACGTTGGCGCCCGAGGGTCGTCTGCTCGCCAACCAGGTGATCGTGCGACTGAGGAGTTCGGAGTAGTCCGGTAGCCTTGGCCCATGGATTCAACCCCCGTCCAGGACCCTGAACTGCTCGACAAGGTGACCAATCTCGCCAAACGACGCGGTTTCATCTTCCCCTCGGCCGAGATCTACGGGGGATTTCGTTCGACCTACGACTACGGCCCGCTGGGCGTGAACATGCTGCGCAACGTGAAGCAGGCCTGGTGGCGCTCGATGGTCCAGCTGCGCAGTGACATCGTTGGCCTCGACGCCGCGATACTTGGTCCGCCGGCGATCTGGGCCGCCTCGGGTCACCTCGAGACCTTCACCGATCCGCTCGTGGACTGCAAGAAGTGCAAGGAACGCTGGCGCGAGGACAAGATCGACGGCGTCTGTCCCAACTGCGGCTCGACCGAGTTCACCGAACCACGGGCCTTCAACCTGATGTTCAAGACCCAGGCCGGTCCGGTCGAGGGTGAGGGCGCGACGGCCTACCTGCGTCCCGAGACCGCCCAGGGCATCTTCACCAACTTCGCCAACGTGCTCACGAGCACGCGGCGAAAGCCCCCCTTCGGCATCGCCCAGATCGGCAAGTCGTTTCGCAACGAGATCACCCCGCAGAACTTCGTCTTTCGCACCCGCGAGTTCGAGCAGATGGAGATGGAGTACTTCGTGGCGCCGGCCGACGCCGACGAGTGGTACCGCTACTGGGTCGAGCAGCGCTTCGACTGGTACGTGGACCTCGGCGTGGCGCCGGAACTCTTGCGCCGCCACGAGCACGCGCCGGCTGATCTCTCGCACTACTCACGCGCCACGACCGACATCGAGTTCGCCTACCCGTGGGGTTGGGACGAGCTCGAAGGCATCGCCAATCGCGGCGACTACGACCTGACCCAGCATTCGAACGCGTCGGGCACGAAGCTCGAGTACTTCGACCAGAACGCGAACGAACGCTACACGCCCTACGTCATCGAGCCGGCGGCCGGCGCGACGCGCGCGATGATGGCGTTCCTGCTCGCCGCCTACCACGAGGACGTCGTCGAGGGTGAGACCCGCACGGTCCTTCGCCTCGACTGGCGACTCGCGCCCTTCCAGGTCGCGGTGTTGCCACTGTCGAAGAAGCCCGAACTCGAAGGCGTCTCGAAGGCGGTGCTGGCGAAACTGCAGCCGTACTTCATGTGCGACTACGACGTCACCCAGTCGATCGGTCGGCGCTATCGACGCCAGGACGAGGTGGGCACGCCCTACTGCGTCACCGTTGACTTCGACTCGCTCGAGGACCGCGCGGTGACGGTTCGCGACCGCGACACGACGACCCAGACGCGCGTCAAGATCGACGACCTGGTGGTCGATCTGGTCGGGCGAACCCAGCCGAACTAGATGGCCCCGCGCCGCGCGTACTCGTTCGGCTCGGTCGCCGACCAGTACGACGCGTTTCGCCCCGCACCGCCGCGCGCTCTCGCGGACGTGGTGGGATCGCTGCAAGGGCTCGACGTGCTCGAGATCGCCGCGGGCACTGGTCTCGTCACTCGATTCCTGCTCTCACTCGGCGCCACGATGACGGTGGTGGAGCCCGACGACGACATGCGCGCGGTCCTCCTTCGACGAAGCCCCGGCGTCAGCGCACTGGCGGGCGTCGCTGAGGAATTGCCGTTCGGCGACGCCTCGTTCGATCTCGCCGTGACGTCGTCGGCGTGGCACTGGTTTCGCCAACCCGACGCGACGAACGAGATCGCGCGCGTTCTTCGCAACGACGCGCGGCTGCTGGTGTTGGCCAATGGCTTTGATCGCCGCGAGCCGTGGCTCGCGGACCTGTTGGCGCTGCGTGAACCAGACGATCAGTCCGACGTCGCCAAGCGCGCGCACGAGGCCGAGGACGATCTCACCGGCTCGTTCGTCGACGTCGCGACGATTATGATTCCTTGGACCTGGTCGCGCAGTCACGAGCAGATCGTCCGGCTCTTCTCGACGTACTCGGGCGTGATCACGATGTCCGCGCACGAACGCGACCAAGCCGAAGAACTCGTACGCAAACAACTTCGCGGGCACTCCACGAGCGATACCTTCGACGTTCCTATGGCGATGCGAGGACTGCGCGCGATTCGCCCGGCGCGCTATATGGTA
>OCZT010004298.1_pt1 | contig 14405 bp, 14 predicted proteins | sample 1539031 | NCBI WGS metagenome assembly OCZT01 (sample SAMEA3539308, study PRJEB22396) | soil metagenome | biome: tundra; feature: field; material: soil | place: USA | collected 2010-05 | depth 0.15 m
CGAGATATTGGCGTGACTGGAGTTCAGACGTGTGCTCTTCCGATCTTGAGCGCCAGGTCGAGGATGATCTTGGCGCCGGCGCAGAACACGGCCACCGGCGTGCGGCCGAGCTCGACCAGGTCGGCCGACTGGTCGTCTGGATGGCCGCGGTGCACGCCGCCGATTCCGCCGGTGGCAAAGAAACGGATGCCGGCCATACCGGCCGCTCGCATAGTCGCCGCCACCGTGGTCGCTCCCACCGCCCGGCGTGCCACCGCCGGACCGAGATCGCGCGAGCTCACCTTGATCGCGCCGGCTGCGATGCGCTCGAGCTCGGCGCCTGTCAAGCCCACGCGGATCCGGCCGTCGAGAACCGCCACGGCGGCCGGCACCGCTCCTTCCTCTCTTATTGCCGCCTCGCTCTCACGGGCCGCCCGCAGGTTGTGCGGAGCAGGGAGTCCCTGACCGACTATCGAGGTCTCGAGCGCGACCACCGGTCGCCCCTTCGCGAGCGCCTCGGCGACCTCGGTAGAGATCTGGAGCAGGTCGCTCAAGTTGGGCGACCACCGGCTCGGGTCACCGAGCCAGAAGCGACCAGGACAGCCCGCTCGGCAGCCTCGACAGGCGCGGCGCCGTCGAGGTAGGAGGCGCAGAAGGCGGCCGCAAACGCGTCGCCCGCGCCGGTGCCGTCCACCTCCTGGACCTGCGGGGAACGGATCTGGCGGCCGGAGACCCGGCAGCCGTCGCGTCCAAGCTTGAGAACGGGTACTTTGGCCAGGTCCTCCAGGGGCACGCCCACTGTTTCAGATTCCGCCGAGGTGGCGAACAGCAGCTCGGGCCTGAGGCGGGCAAGATCGCCCGCGATGCGCGCGGCGCCGTACTCCCTGATCCCGGCCGCGGACGAGAGGTCGATCGACAGCAGCCCGCCTGCCTGGCGCACCAGGTCGATGGCCGTGCGGGTAGCAGCCCCCAGGGGCTCTGTGAAGAGCGAGTAGGCCGGCACGTGGATCAGCTTGACTCCTCGGAACCAGAGCTCGCGAAGGTCGTCGGGGCGCAGACCGACGCTGGCGCCGCGTTGGGTCGCCATCGTCCGCTCGCCATCGGGGCCGACCAGGACCGCAATCGCGCCCGTGGCCTCTTCAGCCCACACGGCGAAGACCTCCACCCCCAGGGCATTCATCTCGGCCACCAGCCGTCGCCCGCGATCATCGTCTCCCACCCTCGTGACCAGGCGCACCGGCGTCCCGAGCGAGGCCGTCCAGGCGCAGAAGTTGGCGGCCTGGCCACCGCCGCCGATCCTGATCGTCGCCGGGCAGTCGTCGTCCGGACGCAACCGGCCGTGCGGGACGATCGTGATGTCCAGGACCAGGTCGCCGATCGACAGGATCATCAGGGCACGAGGATAAGCCGTGACCCGCCCGACGCTGTCGCGACTACCGCATCGAGCCTTTGATTGTGGCGACGATGCGGGCGACGTTAGGCATCGCCTCGTCCTCCATGGGCTGCGCGGCCGGCAGCGGGACGTGCGGCGTCGTGATGCGCACGATCGGCCCGTCCAGGTCGTCGAAGCACTCGTCAGCCACGATGGATACGATCTCCGCGCCCCAGCCGCACAGCCGCGGGTTCTCCTCGACGGTGAAAAGGCGGCCGGTCTTCCGCACCTCTCCGAGGATCGTGCGCGTGTCGAGCGGGACGAGGCAGCGAACATCGACGACGCTGGCATGGATGCCCAGTCTGTCGAGCTCCGTCGCCGCGGCGATCGCCCGAGGCACCATCGCGGCAAGGGCCACGATTGTGCAGTCCTTGCCCTCGCGCCGGACCTTCGCTGTCCCGAGCCGGTCGAGGTGCTCATCGTCGGGCACCTCGCCTTTGATCCCATACAGCGATTTCTGCTCGAAGAACAGCACAGGATCCGGGTCGCGAATGGCCGCCGCGAGCAATCCCTTCGCGTCAGCCGGCGTGGAGGGAGCGACGACTTTGAGGCCAGGCACGGCCATCGCCCAGTTCTCCAGGCTCTGCGAGTGCTGCGCGCCGAAGCGCGACCCACCGCCATTCGCGGTCCGGATGACCAGTGGCAGCGAGACCTGGCCGTCCGTCATGTAACGCGTCTTGGCCACCTGGTTAGCGATCATGTCCCAGCAGGTGGCGAGGAAGTCGGAGAACATGATCTCGACGATCGGCCGCAGCCCGGTCATCGCCGCACCCATGGCCGCGCCGACGATCGCCTGCTCCGAGATCGGCGTGTCGCGCACCCGCTCCGGTCCAAATCGCTCCAGGAGTCCGACCGTGGCCTTGAAAACGCCGCCGGCTGCAGCCACGTCCTCACCGATGAAGTAGACCGTCGGATCGCGCTCCATCTCCTGGGCAATACCGGCCGCCACCGCCTCGCGAAAGGTCAGTTCCGCCATGCCGAGCCCCCGTCGCTCCAGACCTGGGTTTCGATGTCCTCGATCCGGGCGGGCGGCGCTTTGCGGGCCTCATCGGTCGCGAGGTCCACCTTTCGCCGCACTTCCTCGTCGATCTTGAGCAGCACCGCATCGCCGACGCCGAGGGTCGCGAGCCGTTCGCGATACTTCTGGATCGGGTCGCGGCTCATCCACTCGCTTACCTCGTCCTTGGGTCGGTAGGTGGCCGGGTCGCCGCGCGAGTGCCCTCCGTGGCGGTAGGTGAGCGCTTCGACGAGCGAAGGACCGCCGCCGGAACGTGCCCTTCCGATCGTGCGGACGGCCGTCTCGTACATCACGTCGGCATCGTTCCCATCGACGAGGATGGATTCGAGGCCGTAGGCAGAGGCGCGGTCCGCGGCAGGATGCTCCACAGAGGTCACCGATTGGATCGGCGTGTACTCCATGTATCGGTTGTTTTCGCAGACGAATACCACCGGCAGCTTCCAGACGACGGCAAGGTTGAGGGTCTCGTGGAAAGCCCCGATGTTGGTCGTGCCGTCGCCGAAGAAGCAGACGGCCACCTGGCCTGACTTGCGCACCTGCGCCGACCACGCGGCGCCGGCGGCAATCGGCATGTGAGCCCCGACGATGGCGTACGAGCCCATGGCGCCGTGTGTCACATCGGTCAGGTGCATCGATCCGCCCTTGCCGTGCAGCATCCCGTTCGAACGGCCGAGAAGCTCACCCATCGCGGCCGCCATGGAGGCGCCGCGGGCCAGAGTGTGCCCGTGACCGCGATACGTGCAGAACGTGTAGTCGTCCTCCCGCATGGCGACGGCGTAGCCGGCGGCGATCGCCTCCTGGCCCAGGGCCAGGTGGCTCGTGCCGCGGATCAGGTTCTCCATGAAAAGGTCGTAGGCGCGCTGCTCGAAATCCCTGAGCTCGACCATCAACCGGTAGAGGCGGAGCCTGGTCTTGTCGTCGATGCCATCTGGCTTGGCGGGTGGCGCCTTATCCGTGCGTGCTTTCAATATGGGTTCGCGATCATCAGCTCTTCGGCGGGGAAAAGGGTGATCACCTCATGGCCCGTGGCAGTCACTACGAGCTCCTCTTCGATTCGGGCCGCCGAATGGCCGTCCTTGGCAGGGCAGTATGTCTCCAGGGCGAAGACCATTCCTTCCTTTATCTCAATCGGAAACTTGAGTGAGTTGAGCCTGCTGATGATGGGTCGCTCATGCAGGCCCACCCCAAGCCCGTGCCCGAACTGCAGAGCGAACGCCTCCATCTCGCTGTCGAAGCCGAACTCCTGGGCTTTCGGCCACACCTTCGCGATCTGATCCGTGCTCACACCGGGCTTCACCAGCTCGATCGACGCGTCGATCCAATCGCGGGCTTGCTTGTAAGCATCGTGTTGGCCCTGTGTCGCACGGCCGACGTTGAAGGTCCGGTAGTAGCAGGTGCGGTAGCCGTTGTACGACTGGATGATGTCGAAGAAGGCCTGGTCTCCAGGACGGATCAGCCGGTCGGAGAAGACGTGCGGGTGCGGGTTGCCGCGTTCACCTGAGACCGCATTGATGGCCTCGACGTCATCCGAGCCCATGTCGTAGAGCTGCTTGCTGGCAATGGCGACGAGCTCGTTTTCGCGGATCCCCGGCTTGAGGGCTTCGAAGATCGTCTGGTAGACGCCATCGACCATGGCCGCCGCCATGGTCAGCAGCATGATCTCGTCCTTCGACTTGATCTGGCGAGCGTCGAGCATCGCCTGCTGGCCGTCCACCACTTTGAGGCCGCATTTCTGCAGGGCGAAGATCATCGGCAGCTCGGCGATGTCGACACCTAGCGGCTCGCCGGCGACGCCCTGCTCCCGCATGATCTCGCTCACCGTGCGAGCGAGGTCATCCGACAATCCCGCCTCCGGTGCCACCGCGCCTCGCAGCCCGGTCATCCCCGCGCGCGAATTCTCGGGACGCAGCCAGGGTGCGTGGAGCCGGTGCACTTTGGCGGCGGACCCGAAATCCCACAGAATGGGCTCGCCTTTGGGGGTGAGCATCGCAAAGCGCGCCACCTTGTCGCGCGCCCACTCGCCGATGTGCGTGCTCGTGATGTAGCGGATGTTGTTCATGTCGAAGACCAGCACAGCGCCCAGGCCGGCATTGGCGATCGCCTCGCGGGCGCGTCCCAGGCGGTACTCATGCAGGCGTCGGAAGTCGACGCGCTCTTCCCAGTCGACATTCATCCGTCCCGGCGCGGGCAGAGAGGCGATCGGGAACTCAGCCTTGGGCATGTTTGTCCGTTGCTGGCGCGGCTTTGTGCCGCTCATCGGTTGCGCGCGCTTGCGCTGTCTCGTCAAGGCCGTCGGCGATTTTCCGGTGATCGGGCTCGAGCTTGAGGTTGGCGCCCCAGGCTTCTAGCTGGAGCAGGCTCGCGAAATCGACGTCGCCCAGCTCGTTCCCGATCAGGCTGACGACGATCTGATGCACGAGCGCCGCCACAGGCATTGGAACGTTGAGCTGGCGCCCGGCGTCGAGCCCAAGCTCGAAATCCTTGCGCAGCAGCCGACCGGTGAAGGTAGGTGTGAAATCGAGGTTGACGAAGGCCGGGGTCTTATAGCGGCTGAAGGTGGAGCCCATGACGCTGCCGTTGAGAAACTCGAGGTAGTCGGCCCGGGCGATGCCGCCGCGTTCGGCCAGCACGGTGGTCTCGGCCATGATCTGGGTGACGACGCCGAGCACGAGGTTGTGACAGATCTTGACCAACCGAGCTCTCTCGCCTTCACCCACGTAGCTGACGGTCGCGCCCAGCATCTGCAGGTAGGGGAGCGACCGCTCAAAGGCGTCGCGCGGTCCGGAGACGGCAACGCTGAGGCGTCCGGTCCGCGCCACCTTTGGATTGCCGCTGACCGGGGCGGCGAGAAGAGCGGAGCCCAATTCTGCCGCCCTCGCGCGAACCACCTCCGAAGCAGCCATCGACACGGTCGACATGTCGATCACGACCGACGGCACCGCACCTCCACCGGACAGCACGCCGCCCGGGCCGGTGGTCACCGCCGCGAAGTCCTGCGAGCCGGCAACGGAGGTGAAGACGATGTCGCGGTCCGCCAGGTCGGCGGGCCGGTCGACGAGGCGGGCACCCAGCGCGACAAGAGGTTCGGCTTTGGCCCTCGTCCGGTTGTGAACGGTCACGTCGCAGCCCCGCTCGAGGAGCCGGGTGACCAGGGCAAAGCCCATCCGGCCGGTGCCGATCCAGCCAAGCCGGTGCTTCGCGGGTTTCATGGTTTTGATTGTGCCTCCGGGACCCCTATCGCCCATACAACCGGATTAGCGCAAACGTTTGTCTACCATAGCAGCCGGAATTTGGGACTGTCAAACCAGCGCTCCGCTATTCGACGGGGCTGCGGAGACCCTCGCGACCGGCCGCTTGCCCATCCGCGCCGGCGCTGGTCGAACCTCGGACGACCAGCTGCGGGGCGAACACCACCCGCTTCGGCTTCACCTCGCCCGTTTCGATCTGCTCGAGCAGCATGCCGGCCGCGACGCTGCCGAACTCGTGGATCGGCACGTGGACGGTGCTCAGGCCCGGGATCAGCCGGCCGGCGAGCGGGATGTCGTTGTATCCGACGATCGCGATGTCCTCGGGGATGCGCAAACCACGTCGCCGCGCTGCGCCATAAGCCCCGATCGCGGTCATGTCCGTGACCGCGAAGATCGCCGTCGGTGGGTTTTTCAATGCCAGGAGACGCTCCATGGCCTGGGCGCCTCCTTCTTCGACGAAGCCGGACTCGACCAGGAGTTCGGGGTCGGCCGGAAGTCGTGCCTCGGCGAGGGCCGCTTGATAGCCCCGGCGGCGCAGCACGCCCGTGCTGATCGTGGGTTGGCCGGCAAGGTGGCCGATTCGAACGTGCCCGAGGTCGATCAGGTGCCGCGTGGCCAGGGTTGCCCCGGTCAGGTCGTCGGAGCCGACGAACGGATCGACGCCCTCATCGCTGAACCGGTTGACGAGAACGTAGGGGGTCCGTTGGTGGCGCAGCCAGCGCACGGCGGGATCCGTCAGGAACGTGCTGGCGAGGATCACGCCATCAACCCGACGGGCGTTGAGGCTTTGAAGGTGCGACCGCTGGCGTTCGGGGTTGCCATCGGTGTTGCACAGAATCACCTGGTACCCGCGCGGTGTGGCGCCATCCTCGATGCCTCGGAACAGCCCCGCGAATAAGGGATTGGTGATGTCGGGAATGACTACGGCCAAAACGAGGGTCTGGCGGAGCTTCAGCCCTCGGGCGACACCGTTGGGCTGGTATTCGGTCTCTCTCAGCAGCGCCTCGATGCGGGACCGGGTGGCCGGCGCGATGCGCAGGCTCGGGTCGTTGTTGGCAACGCGAGAAACGGTCGATGGATGCACCTTGGCCCGAGCGGCAAGCTCCTTCAGCGTTATCGGCATGGCATGAATGGTCTCATTGACATTCGTTTCACGGCTGCCTAACATACGGGCAATCGTTTGTTCACCGCAAGCCGCTGGGCGCTGCTAAGACATGCGCCCGGATGGGAGGAGCGAGCCATGCGAAGGGCCTTGATCGCGTCTGTGGCGGGCCTCGGCCTGACCCTGATCTCGTGCGGCGGAACGGCGACCGCCACCCCATCGCCAGGCACACCGATCACGATCGGCGTCTCGGTCTCTCTCAGCGGCGACTTCTCGGGCGACGGCAAAGCGCTCGTGCAGGGCTATGACCTTTGGGCTCAGGACATCAACAAAAAGGGTGGACTTCTCGGCCACCAGGTCACGATGAAGTACGTCGACGATGCGAGCAGCACCACGCAGGTGGTGACGAATTACCAGAACCTGATCTCATCGGACAAGGTCGCACTTGTTTTCGGACCCTACTCGAGCCTGCTGACGAAGCCGTCGGCTGCCGTTGTCGACCGGCTCGGATACGCGTTTCCGGAGCCTGCCGGTGGGGCCCCCTCGGTATTCGCGCTCGGCCTCCACAGCCTCTTCTTCGTGCAGCCCGCGGCGATCGAGGACAACCTCGTCAGCTACACGCAGTGGCTGCTCTCCCTTCCCGCAGACCAGCGACCGGCGACCGCGGCGTACGCCACCGAGGACGACCCCTTCACGCAGCCACAGATCGACAAGGCCAGGGGCCTCCTCGAGGCGGCCGGCATCAGGACGGTGTCCTACAAGGTGTACCCCGCCGAGGCCACAGACTTCACTCCCCTCGCCCTCCAGGTCGTCAACTCGAAGGCCGACGTAGTCATCCTTGGCACCCAGGTGCCCGACGCGATCGCGTTCGTCAAGACGTTCATCACTCAGCACTACAACCCGAAGTCGATCATTGAGACTGCGGGTCCCGACCAGGGGGCCACCTTCTCCGGCCCTCTTGGCGCCAACACGGAAGGCATCATGGTTCCAGCCGGTTGGAATTCGGGTTCGACGGCCTACGGAAACCCAATATTTGTGAGCGAGTTCATCGCCAAGTACGGCGGCACGGCCGCGGACATCAGCGCCGACGCGGCGGAGGCCTACAGCGTCGGGCAGGTCGTCGACCAGGCGGCCACGAAGGCCAACAGCATCGACAACCAGAAGTTGATCGACACCCTCCACACCGGGACCTATCAAACGGTCCAGGGGCCGATCGGATTCGACGCGGTCGGCAAGCCCACGGGCGGGGTTGGCGTCTTTGTCGAGCAGTGGCAGAACGGCAGCGCGGTCTTCATCTACCCGGCGTCGGTGGCCGCCGCCCAGCCCGAATACCCCAAGCGCGCCTGGCAGTAGGCACGTCCCGGATCCAGGTGATGTGGGGACGGTGAACAGCCGCTGCCGTCCCCACATCACGACGGGATCGTCGCGATGACCCTCGTCCTCGAAGCAGCTGTGCTCGGCATCCTCACGGGGGGTGTGTACGCGCTGATGGCGTCCGGCCTCACCCTGATATTCGGGGTCATGCGCATCATCAACGTGGGTCACGGGGCGCTGGTCGTCCTGGGTGCGTATCTCAGCTTCGTCCTGTGGCACAGCTGGAACGTCGATCCCTTCCTGAGCCTCGTCGTGACCATGCCGGTGATGTTCGTGCTAGGCGTGATCCTGCAGATCGTCTTCATCCGCCCGTTGAAGACGGATCGCGAGGCGCTCTCGGTGCTGGTGACCTACGCCCTGGCGCTTGGAATCGAGGGCTTGCTCGGCTACATCTTCACCTCCAACTACGTGCAGATCACCGCCTGGTACGACACCGCCAGCTTCCCGATTGGCGGCTTCCGGATCACCTACGTGTATGTCTACGGTTTTCTGCTCTGCCTGGCCATCCTGGGCGCGATCTTCCTCATGCTCTACCGCACCACCTTCGGGGCCGCCATCCGGGCGACCATGCTCAACCGGACCGCCGCCCAGCTCGTCGGCATCGACGTCGACCGCGTGTCGGCGATCACCTTCGGCATCGGCATGGCGACTGCAGCCGCCGGCGGCGTGGTGTTCGGGATCACCAACACGTTCAATCCCGGAAGCCACTACGACCTGATCTCGAGGTTGCTGACGATCATCGTGCTCGGGGGTCTGGGGAGCCTTCGCGGCGCCATCATTGCGGCCCTCGTGATGCTGGTGAGCACAGACATCACCGCGGTCGTGATCTCGCCGGTGTGGGCGAGCTTCGTCTTCTTCGTCATCCTGATCGCCGTGCTGCTCGTGCGGCCCCAGGGACTCTTCGGCGTGACGGTGCGCGACCGGCTGTGATGCGCCTGCGCGATAAACGCTTCCTCGCAGGCTTGGCTCTGCTCCTGCTCTTCATCCTCGCGCTCGTGTTTCCGGCAATCGCGCCGGACTCGTCGACCACGAACATTGGGGTCTTCACGCTCATGTACGTCGGACTCGCGACCGCCTGGAACATCATGGGCGGCTACACCGGCTACATCTCGCTGGGGCACGCGGGCTTCTTCGGCTTCGGCTCCTACGCGCTCGGCCTGGTGCTGGCCAAGCTTGGGATTCAGGGCGGCTACACGCCGTTCCTGTTCGTGCCGCTCGCCGGGATTCTCACCGCGCTGATGGCCGTGGTGGTCGGCTGGTTTGCGCTGCGCACGCGGGCCGCGACCTTCGTGATCGTGACGATCGCTTTCATGTTCCTGCTGCAGCTGCTGGCCGAGAATCTCGTCGGACTGACGGGCGGTGGTGCAGGGCTGGGCTTTCCCATCCCGCCGTGGCGCGGCGCCTTCTACAACATCCCGTTCTACTACGCCATGCTCGTGCTCGCCCTCCTCGGCCTTGGGGTTTCCTGGTGGATCCGCCGCTCTAAGTTCGGGCTCGGCCTGCTGGCCATTCGCGACGATGAAGACAAGGCCCTGGCCGTCGGCGTCCCCGCCGGGGCCTTCAAGCTGACGGCGTTCGTCGTGAGCGCGGCGCTCGTGGGGATGATCGGCGGCGTCTACGGCTACTACGTGACCTTCATCTATCCCCAGTTCGTGGTCGACCCCCTGATCGGCATCTCGATGGTGCTGATGGTGTTTCTCGGAGGGCTCGGCACGCTCGGCGGACCTGTGCTTGGAGCCTTGATCCTCGAACCGGCGCAGCTGTGGCTCGCATATCAGTACGGCGCGAGCCGCCTCTACCTCGTCTTCTATGCGTCGGTCTTCCTGCTCGTCATCCTGCTGATGCCGCGGGGCATCATCCCGTCCGTTCGCGACCTCCTCACGAGATGGCGGGCAAGGGCGGGCGGATCAAAAGGGGCGCCGGGTGCGAGGGGTGAGCCGCCCGCAGCTGCGCGGGAAGGAGCGACGCCGTGAGCTTGCTCGAGATCGATCACCTCAGCAAGCGCTTCGGTGGGGTGGTGGCAGTGGACGACTGCTCGCTATCCGTGCCTGCCGGCAGCATCACCGGGCTCATCGGCCCCAACGGATCAGGCAAGACCACGATCTTCAATCTGGTCACGGGCTTCATCGCCAGGGATCAGGGCGGGATCAGATTCAAATCCCAATCGATCGCCGGCCTCGGGCCCGATCGGGTCTTCGACCGTGGGATCGGCCGCACCTTTCAGCTCGCGCGAATCTTCCCGCGCCTCACGGCGCTCGAGAACCTGCTGGTGCCCGTGCGCCGCAGCGGGCTTCGCGCCCTGTTCTCGCGATCCGACTGGAGCCATGAGAAGTCGCGGGCAATGGAGATGCTCGACTTCCTCGAGATCTCCCACGTCGCGGGCGCTCTAGGGGGCTCTCTGTCTTACGGGCAGCGCAAGCTTCTCGAGCTGGGGGCCGTGATGATGTCGGAGCCTGAGCTCGTGCTCCTGGACGAACCGGCGGGAGGAGTGAATCCGGCGCTGCTCGAGCGAATCGCCGACCGCCTCACCCGGCTGAACGCGCGCGGAACCACCTTTCTGATCGTCGAGCACAACATGGGCTTCGTGATGAACCTCTGCTCCGAGGTCATCGTGGTGCATCGAGGGCGTCAGATCGCCAACGGCAAGCCGGAAGCGGTGCGGACGGACCCCGCGGTCCTCGACGCTTACCTGGGCGCCTGAGGTGGGCGCACTCCTCGAGCTGGATGGGATAGCCGCCGGCTACGGTGGCGGCGACATCCTGCTCGGCGTCGACTTGGCGGTGGAGGAGGGAGGCCTCACCTGCATCGTCGGGCCCAACGGGGCAGGCAAGTCGACTCTTCTGCGGGTGGTCAGCGGACTGCTGCGACCGAGTCGGGGGTCGCTCCGTTTCCGAGGAGAGTCCATCGCAGGGCTCAGCCCCCGCTCCATCCTCAACCGCGGCATCGTCCAGGTCCCACAGGAGCGCAGCCTGTTCCCGACCATGACGGTCTGGGAAAACGTGCGCCTGGGGGCCTACACGGTGCGGGATCACGCTCTGGTCGAGCGCCGGCTGGCCGCGGTCTGCGAAACCTTTCCAATCGTCAGGGAGCGCCGTCGCGAGGTGGCCGCTTCCCTGTCGGGCGGCCAGCAGAAGATCGTGGAGTTCGCCCGCGCGCTGATGCTCGATCCCTCCCTTCTCATCCTCGATGAGCCCTCGATGGGCCTTGATCCCAAGACTCGCACCGTCGTCTTCAACACGATCAACGCCATGAACCAGGCCGGCCACACGCTGCTCCTGGTCGAACAGAACGCCCGCTCCGGGCTGGGTATCGCCAGCCATGGCGTGGTGATGGAGAGTGGGAGGATCCGTCTCCAGGGCCCCGGCCCGGAGGTGCTCAACAACCCCGAGATCGGCCGCCTGTACCTGGGGGCCGCGTGAGCCGTCACGACATCGTCTTTGCCGGCGCAGGCCACAACAACCTGGTCGCTGCGGCCTATGCGGCGCGTGCCGGATTTCGGGTGCTGGTCCTCGAAGGCGCGCCGAGCATCGGTGGCGACACCAGCAGCGAAGAGCTGACCCTGCCAGGGTTTCTTCACGATCCCTGCGCCACCGCGCATAACCTGATCCAGAGCAACCCGTTGATGCGAAACAACGAGCTCGAGCTAGATCGACACGGACTGAACTATCTCTACCCGGACCCCGTATTCACGATGCCGTTCCTCGACGGAAGCTCCATCACGATGTGGCGCGATCTGGAACGGACCTGCGCCGAGCTCGCGCGGTTCTCCTCAACCGATGCCGATGCGTATCGACAGCTGCTCGGCGATTGGGACGTCATGGCGCCCGTGGTGAGCGACGAACGCGCGAGCGCGCCCAGGCCCCCGGCCGAGGTCGAGTCGCGTACGCAGGCGAGCCCTATGGGTGGCAAGATGCTGGAGATCCGCCGCGCGACGGCTGTCGATATCGTGCGGGAGCGCTTCCGCGATGAGCACGTTCGCGCGTTCTTCGCCTGGATCGCCTTCATGACGCTGCACCCACTCGACGAGCCGGAGACCGGGCTCATGGCCTTCTCGCTGGCGGCCGGCCGGCAACGTTTCAGCTGGATCCTGCCGGAGGGCGGGTCGATCCAGCTGCCGCGCGCCCTTGCGCGGGACATCGAGGAGCACGGCGGCACGATCCTGACCTCGAAGCGCATCACGCGCATCGCGGTCGAAGGTGGGCGTGCGACGGCCGTTGTGACCCAGGACGGATCGGTCTATCAAGCAGACCGGGCGATCGTCTCGACGATCCACATCAAGCACCTTCTGGGGATCGTCGGCGAGGAGAACCTGCCGGCCGCTTACCTCGCAGGTGTAGCGCGCTGGAAGCCGAACCTGACGATGTTCGTCACTCACTACGCGATGTCGGAGGCGCCGCGCTTCAACATGGCGGACGGTCTGGGAAACAGCGTGACGATGGGTGCGCTGGAATCTCTCGACGCCTACGCGGCAATGCTTGCCGCCTTTCGGGCCGGCCGCGTTGAGCTGGAGGAGCCGGTCTTTCTCGCCCTGACACCGACCGTCATCGATCCGAGCCGCGCCCCGGCCGGCATGCACACGTTCAAGCTGATCAGCTTTCTTCCGTACGAGCTCGCGGAAGGCCCGGAACGCTGGGATTCGATCAAGCAAGACGTCTCGAACGAGCTGTTCGATCGGCTGGCGCGGCTGTCACCCAACCTGTCCCGGCGGATCGTGATGGCCGAGCGCGTCGAGTCCCCGCTGGACCTTGAACGGAGAAACCCGGCTAACTGGCGTGGATCGTGCCACGGCGGAGCCAACTCGCCGGAGCAGAGCGGCTATCTCCGCCCGGTGGAGGGCTGGTCTTCTTACAGGACGCCGGTGGCGGGCCTTTATCAGACCGGGGCATGCACTCATCCCGGTGGCTCTGTCTCCGGGTTGCCCGGCCGGAACTGCGCGGAGGTCTTGCTACGCGATCTAGGATCGAGCCTGGCGGAAGCGATCAGTGGAAGGACGTCAGCAACCTCATGAGCTCGCCGGACACCACCAACCGGGTGCAGGTCGCGGCTCACCACTGGCGCCCGCGCTTCGTGGCAAACGGCGTCGACGTCAACGATTTCGACGACACCGTGGCCAGGACGACCGATTGGAAGGACTGGGCCTCGAATTGGATGGCGGTCGGACAGGTGCACGAGGCGCTCGGCGTCGACGCTGAGCAGCACGGGCGCCGGCTGTCCGCCGCCCAGGCGTATCAGCAAGCAGCCTGGTGCTACCACCTCGGCAAGTTCCTCTGGTTCGAAGACGTTCGGCTGCACGCCGAGCTGCGCGATCGGTCGGTCGCCGTCTACCGGAAAGCGCTGGCTCACCTCGACCCGCCCGCGGAGCGTCTCGAGATTCCGTTCGAAGGACACATCATCCCGGGTAACCTCCGCCGGCCGGATTCTCGCCAGCCACCGCCGCTCGTGCTGCTCGTGCCCGGACTGGACTCCTCGAAGGAAGAGCTGTTCGCCATCGAGGAGGATTTCCTGCGTCGCGGATTGGCAACCCTCACCATCGATGGCCCGGGCCAGTCGGAGAACTCGGTCCACTTCGCCATACGGCCCAACTGGGAGACGGTAGTCACGCCGCTGCTCGATTACCTGGCGGGCCTGGAGGTGGGCGTGGACCAGGCGCGCATCGGCCTGGTGGGGATCAGCATGGGCGCGATCTACGGCCCGCGGGCGGCAGCTCACGAGAAACGAATCCGCGCGCTCGTCGGGCTGGCCGGCCCCTACAACCTTGGCGAGTGCTGGGACGCCCTCAACCCGCTGACGAAGAGGGGATACCTCTTCTATACGAAGTCCGCGGACGAGGCGGAGGCCAAGCGCAGGGCCCACGCCCTCAACCTGGAGGGCGTGCTCAGCCACGTAACTCAGCCGATGCTCGTGATCCATGGCGCCAGGGACCGCCTGTTTCCGCCGGCGCACGCGGAACGGATCGCGCGGGAGGCGGGCAACGCCACGCTCGTGATCTACCCGGATGGAAACCACGTCTGCAACAACATCGCTTACAAATACCGCCCCCTGATGGCGGACTGGCTGCGCGAGCAGCTGGCGTCACTTCCTTAACGCGTCGACCCGCCCCCGCAGGCAGCGATACTAAGCGAAATGAGCGATCCGCCCGGCTGGAGAGGAGAGCCCCTGCCCGAGATGCAGCCGCCCGCAGCGCCGCTGGCGCCACCGCCCCTGCCACCACCGTCGATGCCCCCGGCGCCGATGCCCCCAGTATCCGCTCCA
>OCZT010004299.1_pt1 | contig 14403 bp, 9 predicted proteins | sample 1539031 | NCBI WGS metagenome assembly OCZT01 (sample SAMEA3539308, study PRJEB22396) | soil metagenome | biome: tundra; feature: field; material: soil | place: USA | collected 2010-05 | depth 0.15 m
GCATGACGGAGAGCACCGGGCCGAAGATCTCCTCGCGTGCGATGGTCATCTCCGGGGTCACCCGGTCGAAGATCGTGGGGCCCAGGAAGTAGCCGTTACCGGCGGGCTTGTGTTGGCGGCCGTCCACCAGTGGAACGGCGCCTTCGGCCACGCCCTTTTCCACGTAGCCGGTCACGCGCTTGCAGTGGTCGGAGGTCACCAGCGGGCCCATCTCAACGCCGGTCTTGGAACCGTCGCCCACCGTCATCGCCTGCGTGCGCGCCACCAGAAGATCGAGCAGCGGTCCGGCGGCATCGCCTACGGGTACCAGCACGCTGCCCGCCAGGCAACGCTCGCCGGCGGCGCCGAATGCGGAGCCGATGATGGCTTCCACGGTTTTCGGCATGTCGGCGTCGGGCATGACAACCAGGTGATTCTTGGCGCCGCCCAGCGCTTGCACGCGCTTGCCCTGTGCGGCGGCGGTGGCGTAGATGTACTTGGCCACCGGCGTGGAACCCACGAACGAAACGGCCTTCACCAGCGGATGGTGCAGCAGCGCATCCACCGCCGGCTTGGCGCCGTGTACCAGGTTGATAACGCCCGCGGGCAGCCCGGCCTCGTGAAGCAACTGGATCGCGTAGGTGGGCGTGAGCGGCGCTTTCTCGGAGGGCTTCAGCACGAAGGTGTTGCCGCAAGCGATAGCGAAGGGGTGCATCCACATGGGCACCATGGCCGGGAAGTTGAACGGGGTGATGCCGGCGCAGACGCCAATGGGCTGGCGGATGGTCTTGCAGTCGATGCCCGCCGCCACGTCGTTGAGCGAATCGCCCATCATGAGGCTAGGCATGCCGCAAGCCATCTCCACCATTTGGATGGCGCGGCGCACTTCGGCCCTGGCGTCGTCCGCGGTCTTCCCGTTTTCGCTGGTCAGAATGGCGGCCAGATCGCCCGCGTGCTTCTCGAGCAGGGCCTTGTAGCGATAGAGCACCTGCACGCGGTCCACCACGGGCACGTCGCGCCACTTGAGGAAGGCCTCGTGCGCCGCGCGGACGGCGCGGTCGATATCGCCCGCCTCGGCGTACGGCACTTCGGCCAGCACGGCGCCGGTGGCCGGGTTCGTTACCGTGCCGCCTTTTCGGCGCGCCGGCCGCTCCCAGGCGCCATCGATGTAAAACGAGACCAATGAAACTGTGGCATCCGTAATCATCCTTCAACCTCCCAGGCAGGCGCCGAGGCGCGCTGCATCAGCATTACGTAAACCGCGCCCGATACGCCGAAGCCGGCGAACCAGGCATAGTCGTACAACCACCGCACCGGCGGGAGCGCCAGCCCCAGCAGCGCCACCGCGATCCCCGAAACCAGCGCGGCCACGGCGCGCGGATTGACCCCGTTGTGGTACTCGTATGCGCCGCCGCGCCGATAGAGATCTTCCACCTGCAGGCGCGAGCGGCGCACCAGAAAGTAATCCGCGATCATCACGCCCGCGATAGGCCCCAGCAGCCCGGAATATCCCACCAGCCAGCCAAAGATATACGAGCTGAAATCGGTCAGCAGTTTCCAGGGCATCATGAGCACGCCAACCGCGCCGGTGATCAGGCCGCCGGTGCGGAACGAAATGAGCCGCGGGTTCAGATTCGAAAAGTCGTTGGACGGCGAAACCACGTTCGCCGCCACGTTGGTGTTCAGCGTGGCCACCAGCAGGGCGATCAGCGCGATGAAGGCCACCACCGGCTGGTTGAACTTGCCGAGCAGTACCACCGGGTCCCAGATGGCTTGCCCGAACAACACCACCGAAGCCGAAGTCACCGCCACGCCAATGAACGAATAGAGTGTCATGGCGGCGGGCAACCCGATGGCCTGGCCCATGGCTTGCGCCTTCTGCGATTTGGCGTAGCGCGTGAAATCCGGAATGTTCAGCGCCACGGTGGCCCAGAAACCCACCATCCCGGTGAGCGACGGGACGAAGAAGCGCATGAACTCGGCGCTGTTATGGAACTTGCTCGGCGCGCTCAGCACCGGACCCAGCCCGCCGGCCTTGCGCGAGATCCACCACAGCAGCAACAGACCGATCCCTAGCATGAACGGCGCCCCGATCCCTTCCAGGAACTTGATGGTCTCGATGCCGCGCCAGATCACCGCGATGTTCAGCAGCCAGAAGGCGAAGAAACACAGCCACGCGCCGCCGGCCAGTTGCGCGGCGCCCGGCCAGACGATCCTCAGCATCGAATAGATCGCCTGCCCGCCGATCCAGGTCTGGATTCCGAACCATCCGCATGCCACCAGGGCGCGCAGCACCGCCGGAATGTTCGCCCCACGCACTCCGAAAGAGGCCCGCACCAGCACCGGAAACGGGATGCCGTACTTGGCGCCCGCGTGCGCGTTGAGCAGCATGGGGACCAGCACAATCAGGTTGCCGAGCAGGATCGTGCCGATGGCTTGCCACCAGCTCATGCCGCCCGCGATCAGCCCCGACGCCAGCATGTAAGTCGGGATGCAGACGCTCATCGCCACCCACAGGGAAACGTAGTTATAGAGTCCCCACGTGCGCCGCTCCTTGGGGATGGGCGCGAGGTCTTTGTTGTAGAGCGTGGGGTCGTGCGGCGTCATTACTTCCAAGCGCCTCCTCTGGCCGCGCGCTTGAGATATTGGCCGCGGCCGGGCTTGCCGTGGAACTGGCCGCCATCCACAATCACTTCGCCGCGCGAGAGCACGGTGCGCGCGTTGCCGCGGCACTCGAAGCCCTCGAACATGGAGTAGTCCACGCGCATGTGATGCGTCTTCGCGCTGATGGTGTACCCGGCGTTCGGGTCCCAGACGACGATATCGGCGTCCGATCCCGGCGCGATTTCGCCTTTCTTCGGATACATGCCGAAGATGCGGGCGGGCGTCGTGGAGGTCAACTCCACGAACCGGTTCAGGGAGAGCTTGCCCGAGTTCACGCCGTGATGATGGATCAACTGCAAGCGGTTCTCGATGCCCGGGCCGCCGTTGGGGATCTTGGTGAAATCGTCCTTGCCGAGGATTTTCTGGTCTTCGAAGCAGAACGGACAATGGTCGGTGGAAACCACTTGCAGGTGGTCGTGCCGGAGGCCGTCCCAGAGTTTCGGCAGGTGCTTCTTGGGCCGCAAGGGCGGGGTGAACACGTACTTGGCGCCTTCGAAATTGGGCCGCTCCAGTTCCTCGATGGAGAGAAGCAGATACTGCGGGCAGGTCTCGGCGAAGGCCGGAACGCCGCGGTCGCGCGCCTCGCGCACCTCATTGAGCGCGTCTTCGGACGATAGATGGACGATGTAAACCGGCGTCCCGGCGATCTCCGCCATGGCGATGGCGCGGTGTACCGCCTCCGACTCGGCGCGCACCGGGCGCGTGAGCGCGTGGTAGATGGGCGCGGTCTTTCCCTCGGCCAGCGCGCGCGCCACGATCACGTCGATGACGCTGCCGTTCTCGGCGTGCATGCAGATCAACGCGCCGTTTTTTGCGGTCCGCGAAAGCGCCTTGAAGATGGTTGCGTCGTCCACCATCAGCACGTTGGGATAGGCCATGAACAGCTTGAAGCTGGCCACGCCCTCGTTCACCATGTCGTCCATGTCTTCCAGGCCGGAAGCGCCCAGGTCGGTGACGATCATGTGCAGGCCGTAGTCGATCGAGGCCCGCCCCTCCGCTTTTTTCCACCACGTATCCAGCGCATCGCGCATGCGCGTGCCCCGCGCCTGGATGGCGAAATCCACGATGCTGGTGGTGCCGCCGAACGCGGCCGCGCGCGTTCCGGTTTCGAAGTCGTCGGACGATTTGGACCCGCCGAACGGCATGTCGAGGTGCGTGTGGACGTCGATGCCGCCGGGGATGACGTACATGTCCGTGGCGTCGATCACCTTCGCGGCGGAACTCTCGGGAATGCCGGCGCGGACCTCCTGGATGCGTTCGCCCGCGATCAGGACGTCGGCCCGCCTGGTCTCTTGCGCCGTCACCACGGCCCCGTTGCGAATCAGCGTATTCATGATTTCCCCGCGCGCATTTCCCAGGATTCTCTGGCCTTCCCCGTTTCCACCTGTTCCATGGTGATGCAATTCTCCACCGGGCAGACCAGCCAGCAGAGGTTGCAGCCCACGCATTCCTCCTCGTCGATGCGCGGGATGCGGACAGGCGCCGTAGCCCCGCTGGCGGCTTGCGCCGAATCCAGCTTGGCGATCGGCGTAACGGCGATGCGCGCATGGCTGGCGGCTTCGATGGACGCCGGGAGCGCATGGCCGTCCAGGTGAATGCACTGGTGCGCGCCGTCCCAGCAGGCGATGTAGCAGAGGTCGCAGCCAATGCACTTGTCGCGGTCGATGCGCGCGACGATCCTGTAATTCAGGTCCAGGTGCTTCCATTCGGCGATCTTAGGCAGCGAGAGGCCGCGGAAATCCTCCACCGTGCGGAAGCCCTTCTGGTCCATCCAGTTGCTCAGGCCGTCGATCATGTCCTCCACGATGCGAAATCCGTAGTGCATAGCGGCGGTGCACACCTGCACCGTTCCGCAGCCCAGCAGCATGAACTCGGCGGCCTCGCGCCAACCGGCGATGCCTCCGATGCCGGAGATGGGAAGGCCCACTTCCGGGTCTGATGCGATCTGTTGCACCAGGTGCAGCGCGATCGGCTTCACCGCCGGTCCGCAATATCCGCCGTGCGCGGAGAGACCGCCCACGTTGGGACGCGGCGTGAGCGTGTCGAGATCGATGCCCGTGATGGAGTTAATAGTGTTGATGGCGGAGAGGCCATCGGCCCCGCCGCGTTTGGCCGCGCGCGCCACCGCGCGGATGTCGGTGATGTTGGGGGTGAGCTTGACCAGCACGGGGGTGCGCGCCACCTCCTTCACCCACTCGGTAATCATGCAGGCGTAGTCGGGGACCTGACCGACGGCGGAGCCCATGCCGCGCTCGCTCATGCCGTGCGGGCAGCCGAAATTCAGCTCCAGGCCGTCGGCGCCGGCGTCTTCGGAACGCTTCACGATGTCGTGCCACGCCTCGCGCTTCGATTCCACCATCAGGGAGGCAATCGCGGCGTGTTGGGGATAGCGCTTCTTGACTTCGGCGATTTCCCGCAGATTGACCTCAATGGGCCGGTCGCTGATGAGTTCAATGTTGTTCAGGCCCATCATGCGCTGGCCGTTCCAATCCACGGAAGAGTAGCGCGAAGACACGTTGATAATGGGATCGCCGATCGTCTTCCAGACGGCGCCGCCCCAGCCCGCGTCGAAGGCGCGCATGACTTGTTCGCCGCAGTTGGCGGGAGGGCCGGAGGCCAGCCAGAAGGGGTTGGGGCAGCGTATGCCGGCGAAGTTGGTGGTGAGATCAGCCATGGGTCGCCTCCGCAAGCTGGCGCGCCATCGCCAGGGCGGCGCGCTTCCCGTCGGCCACTGCGTCCACCACTTCCCGTCCGCCGTTCACGCAATCGCCGCCGGCATAATACTTCGGGTTGCTGGTCCGCCCGGTGGGCCGGTCTATCGCGATCGAGCCGCCGTTCAGTTCGATTCCGCGCGCCTCGTGCAGCATTCCCACGAACCGCGATTGCCCCAGCGCCGGAATCACCATGTCGCAGGCCACTTCGAAATCGGCGCCCGGTATCGGCTCGGCTTTGCGCCGCCCGCTTGCATCGGGATCGCCCAGCCCCGTCTCCACGAATTTCACGGCCACTGCGCGACCGTTCCTTTCCATGATCTCCACCGGCTGCGCCAGCCAGTGGAAACGGACCCCTTCGACCTTCGAGTGGTCGAATTCGAACGGGAATGCCGGCATTTCCTTCTCGGTGCGGCGATAGAAGAGGTGGACCTCCTCCGCCCCCAGCCGTTTGGCGGCGTTGGCCGCATCGATCGCCGTATTGCCGCCGCCGATCACAATCACACGCTTGCCCACCTGGAAACGGGCGGACGTCTTGTAGCGTTCGATGAAGTGCAGCGCGTCGATCACGCCGGCCACCTTTTCTCCCGGAATCCCGAGCAGCTCCATGGCGCCCAGCCCCAATCCCAGGAAGATCAGCGAGAACCCCTTCTCCAGATCGTCGAGCGATACGGCCCCGCCGACCTCGGCCTGCCGGAACTCCACGCCCAGCGAGCGCACCAGTTCCACTTCGCGCAAACTGTCCGAGGGCCGCAGCTTGTACTCGGCCACGCCGTAGGTGTTCAGCCCGCCGGGCAACGGGCGATTATCGAAAACAATGACTTCGTAGCCCTGCCGCCGCAACTCCGCCGCACAAGCCAGCGACGCCGGCCCGCCGCCGATGCACGCGACCGGTGGGGCAGGCCTCCAGGCCTGCCCGGGCCACGCCGGTAACCCTGCCCCACTGGCATAGAAATAATCCATCGCAAACCGTTGCAGCCGCCCAATCTCGATGGGCTTCTGGTTATACCGGTGCAAGACGCACGACCCTTCGCACAATACGTCCACCGGGCAGACGCGCGAACAGCTTAGCCCCAAAATGTTGGCATCCAGAATTGTTAGCGCGGAGCCACGCAGGTTCCCGCTCGAAATCTTCTTGATGAATCGCGGCACGTCGATATGGGTTGGACAGGCGCCCATACACGGCGCGTCGAAACAGAAGAGGCAGCGGTTGGCCTCCGCCAGCGCGGACTGCGAATCGAGCGCTGGATGCAGTTCGGGAAAGCGCTCCAAATTGCGGGGGACCGGCAGATCCAACACGCTCATCTGGCCCTTCCCGCTACCGCGCTGGCGCACGCGGCCAGGCTCCGATCCAGCAGTTGGATGAACTGGTCCACGTCGCTACGGCCCACGTTCATGGGCGGCGAAATCCGCAGCACGTTGCCGTACATCCCACCCTTGCCGATGAGCAACCGGTTTTCGCGCGCGGCTTCCAGCGCCATGGCGGTCTGGGCCGCGGCCGGCGTCTTGGCGATCCGGTCTTCCACCAATTCGACGGCCTGCATCAGGCCCATGCCACGTACGTCGCCGATGATTTCGTGCTTCTCCTTCAACTCTTCCAAACGCCCGCGCAGGTAGGCCCCGGTTTCCGTGCAATTGGCGAGCAGGTTCTGGTCCTCGATGAAATCGATCACCGCCTTGGCGGCGGTGGCGGTCACCGGGTTCCCGCCGAAAGTGGAAATGGTCAGGCCTGTGACCGAGTCGGCCACCTCCGGCCGGGCCACGGTCAGGCCGATGGGGCTGCCGTTGCCGAGACCTTTGGCGCCGGTGATGATGTCCGGCGTGACGCCCCACTGCTCGATCCCGAACCACTTGCCGCCGGTACGGCCCCATCCGGTCTGCACTTCATCGCTAATGAAGATGCCCCCGTGGTTGCGCACGATCTTTTCGACAATCTGGAAATACTCTTTCGGCGGCGTGATGAATCCGCCCACGCCCTGGATCGGTTCTCCAATGAAGCCGGCCACGCGTCCGCTGGTGCTGGAGCGGATCAACTCCTCCATATCTTGCGCGCACCGGACTTCGCAATCGGGGTAGGTCAGGCCGAAGGGACACCGGTAACAGTAGGCGTTGTGGGCGTGAACGATTCCGGCTTGCGGCGGCCCCAGGCGCCACGCGCCCTGGCCGGTGAGCGCCATGGCCACGGCGGAGCGGCCGTGGTAGGAATGGCGTAGCGCCACGATTTCGGTGTTGCCGGTGTAGCAACGCGCCGTCAGAATGGCGGTTTCGTTGGCCTCGGTCCCGCTGTTGGTGAAGAAGGATTTCGTGAGCTTGCCGCCGGGCGTGACCTGCGCGATCTTCTTCGCCAGCGCGGCCTGTGGCTCATTGGCGAAGAGGGTCGAGACATGTTGCAGGGTATCGAGCTGCCGGTGTACTTGGGCGTTGACCGCGTCGTTGCAGTGGCCCACGCTCACGGTGACGATGCCGCCGAAGAAATCCAGGTACTGGTTGCCGTCGGCATCCCAGACGTATTGGTCCTTGGCGCGCGCCACCACCAGCGGCTCCCGGAAGTAATGGAAAACGGCCGGAAACAGGAACTCCTGGTTGGCAAGCAGAATTTCGTCTTTGGTCATGGGTCAGGCCTTCACCAGAGATTCGTACATGTCGGGACGGCGGTCCCGGAAGAACTGCCAAGTCTTGCGCACTTCGGCGATCTTGTCGAGGTCGAGGTCCGCCGTGAGTACTTCGTCCTTATCGCGCGACGCCTGCGCGAAAATGCGGCCGCGGGGATCGCAGAAGTAGCTGGAGCCATAGAACTCGCCGATGTTCCACGGGGCTTCCACGCCCACGCGATTGATGGCGCCCACGAAATAGCCGTTGGCCACGGCGTGGGCCGGCTGCTCCAGCTTCCAGAGGTGCTCGCTCAGCCCGGCGACGGTGGCCGAGGGATTGAAAACGATCTCGGCCCCGTTCAAGCCCAGGGCGCGGGCGCCTTCGGGGAAGTGGCGGTCGTAGCAGATATAGACGCCGATCTTGGCAAAGCCGAGATCGAAGACCGGGTAACCGAGATTGCCGGGGCGGAAGTAGAACTTCTCCCAGAAGCCGGGCGCCACATGGGGGATGTGGGTCTTGCGATACTTGCCGAGGTATGCGCCGTCGTTGTGGATGACCGCGGCGGTGTTGTAATAGACGCCTGCCTGCTCCACCTCGTAGATGGGGACGACGATCGCGACGTGCCGCCGCCTTGCGAGGTCCTGCATCAGCCGGACGGTGGGTCCGTCGGGAACCGGCTCGGTGAAATCGTACCACCGGGTAGTTTGTTCGGCGCAAAAGTAGGGCCCGTAGAAGATTTCCTGCAGGCAGACGATCTGCGCGCCGGCATCGGCGGCCTGGCCGATATAGGCCACGTGCTTATCGATCATGGCCTGCTTGGTGGCTTCAAGGGACGCATCCGGAGAGGCGGCGTTGGACGCCTGAATCAAGGAACACCGAACGATACGAGACATGAACCCTCCCCTTCGCCAGGGAACACATCCCCTCCGCGGTCCGGCGACCGTCAAAAGTGGCGATGGGGCTTATTATGACCTTTTCGCTTTGGGGAAGCAAGCGACGAAGAGCCGAGCCGGAAGGGCGCCCGCTCGCGCTTCGTGCTAGATTGTATGGCGCGGAGACAACATATGCGCATCTTTTGGGGAGTTCTTCTGCTGGCTGCGTGCCCGGTTTTTTCGGCCGGCCAGGATTTCAATGGCAGGTGGGACATCACCACGCTTACTCAGCCGCGGCCGCGCGCCTGGTGGCTGGAATTGACGGGGGTCGGGACGCCGCAGGCCGCCGGGAAATTCGTGAGCGCTTTTGGCGGCGACATGAACAAGATCGACAAGATCGAGGTGGTGAACGGCGAGCTGCATTTCACCATCAACGCTCCGAACGGGCGGGGAAGGGGGACGCAGGCCCCGCCGCGCAATGCGCTCTATACGGCGAGCTTGACCGGCGGAAAACTGGATGGCACGTTTCAGACCGAAGGGGGGACCCAGCCGGTCACGAAATGGACCGGCGTCCGCGCCCCCGCGATCGCCGACAAGGACGACGGCTCCTGGAAAAAGGGTCAGCCCATCGCGCTCTTCAACGGAAAGGACATCACCGGGTGGAAGGCGCTGAATCCCGATACGGCGATGAAATGGACCGTCGAGGACGGGATTCTGAGGAATGCGCCGCCCACCACCGATATTATCTCCGAGCGGAATTTCTGGAATTTCGAGTTGCACGTCGATTTTCGAATTATTCAGAACTCCAACAGCGGAATCGGGCTTCGCGGCCGCTATGAGATCCAGATTCTCGAAGACCACGGCCAGCCGCCCAACTCGCACGGATCGGGCGCCCTCTACAGCCGCGTGCCCCCCTCGGTCAACGCCAGCAAGCCCGCCGGCGAATGGCAGAGCTACGACATCAGGCTGGTCGGAAGAACTCTGACGGTGGTGTTTAACGGGACGAAGGTCCTGGACAAGGTCGAAGTCGAAGGCCTCACGGCGATCGCCGAAAACGCGGATGAAGGCGAGCCCGGCCCGTTCATCTTACAGGGCGATCACAGCTACGTCGAGATCAAGAATTTCGTGGTGACGCCGTTGGTCCACTAGCGGGTGGGCGATGCTATCGAGACGCGCTTTCGTGGCCGGCCTCCCGGCCGCGCTGTCCGCCGCCCCTCGCCGGCGGATCGCCAAAGAAGAAGACGCATTCCTGGAAGACCTCTCCCATCGCTGCTTCCAGTTCTTCTGGGAGCAGGCCGATGAGAACACCGGCTTGGTCCGGGACCGTTCGCTCGCCGATTCCGGCGCCCCCGACAAGCGCACCATCGCCTCCAGCGCGGCGACCGGCTTCGGCCTGACGGCAATCTGCATCGCCGCCGAACGAGGCTGGATCTCGCGCGACCAGACCCGCCGGCGCACCGCGGCCACATTGCGCTTCTATGCGGAGAAATCCCTGCACGAGCATGGCTGGTTCTATCACTTCGTCGATACCGCCACCGGCGAGCGCCGATGGAACTGCGAACTCTCTTCGATCGACACCATCCTGTTGCTCGCCGGTATTATCACCGCCCGGCAGTATTTCGGCGGAGACGCGGAAATCGATGGCTGGGCACGGAAGATCTGGGGCCGCATCGACTTCCACTGGATGCTGAACGGAGACCCCAACCTGCTCGCGATGGGATGGCGTCCCGAATCGGGCTTCATCAAGAGCCGGTGGGACCACCACTGCGAACTCGGTATCCTGTATCTGCTGGGCATCGCCTCGCCCACCAACCCGCTGCCAGCGGAATCCTGGTATGCTTGGGCGCGGCCAACCGTGACGTACGGTGGATACGCCTACATCAGCGGCGCGCCGCCACTGTTCGTGCATCAATACTCGCAGGGGTGGATCGATTTCCGCGGCCGCCGCGAGAAGCGGCCACCCGGGACCGACTGGTTCGACAACTCCGTGAAGGCCACGCTGGCTCACCGGCAGTTCTGCATCGACCTTCACGGCAAGTTCCCCGGCTATTCCGAAAACGTCTGGGGCATCACCGCCTCCGACAGCGCCAAAGGCTACGTCGCCTGGGGCGGTCCGCCGGCGACCAACAATATCGATGGTTCGGTGGTCCCATGCGCCGCTGGAGGCTCGCTCATGTTCGCTCCCGAGGTCTGCCTCCCGGCCTTGCTGGAGATGCGCCGCCAGTTCGGCCAGCGAATCTACAAGCGCTATGGGTTCGTGGATGCCTTCCATCCGGTCAACGGCTGGACCAATCCCGATGTGATTGGTCTCGACGTGGGAATCACGCTGATCGCCGCCGAGAATCTCCGCACGGGCAACGTCTGGCGCTGGTTCGGAAAGAACCCGGGGGTCAAACGCGCGATGTCCGGGCTTTTCACGTCTTGACGGCGAATCGGCCGCCTCAACGAGGTTATATCATTGAGGGATGCATGCTATCGGCCGCCGCACGTTCTTGAGTCTCGCCGCCGCTTCCGCGGTTCCATCCTTCGCTCGCACGCTGAATGTGATCGGCGTACAACTCTACACCGTACGCACCGTTCTGCCGCAGGACCCGCTCAAGGTTCTGCGTGCGCTGGAACAGATCGGCTACCGCGAAGCCGAGCTCAACATGGACAACCTGGACCGGGTATTCCCGGCCCTCAAGCAGACCTCGCTCAAGCCCGTGAGCCTGCACCTGGACTCGACGTTGTTCGTGCGCGGCCAGGACAAGATCCCGGCCGCGCTCGACGCCGCCAAGACGCGCGAGGTGGAGTACGTGGTTTGCCCCTACGTAGCCCCGGAGGACCGGGGTGGCGAGGACATGATGAAAAAGTTGGGCGACACGCTGAACAAAGCCGGCGAGATGTCGCAGAAGTTAGGGATGCGCCTGTGCTACCACAATCATGCGTTCGACTTTGCGCCCTCCGGGAACGGAACGCTGCTCGACGTGCTGTTGCAGGCGGCCGACCCGAAGCTGGTCAGCCTGGAACTGGACATCATGTGGGCGCAGGTGGCAGGTTTGGAACCGGTCAGCGTATTGAAGAAGTACGGAAACCGCATCGCGCTGCTCCACTTGAAAAACGTCGCCGAAGGCACTGAAAAGCGGTACAACGAGACCGTGCCCAAGACCGCGTTTCGCGAGGTAGGCAACGGAGTGATCGACATCCCCGCCGTGCTCTCGGCGGCCGCCCAAGCCGGCGTGAAGCACTACTTTGTGGAGCAGGACCAAGTACCCGCCGACCCGGTCGATTCACTCCGCCTGAGCTACGCGTATCTGGCGAAGCTGAACTACTGAGTTCTGTGGGTGAAGGCCTGGTCTACGTGACGGCCTTCCCGTCGCGAGCGGCGATGACGCGGTATCTGGGCGCGATCGCCTGGGAGACGGAGGTCTGGGTTGCCGATGCGCCTTCGCACCTGATTCATTTCAACGGAGCGCGGTTCCTTGGGCCTCATGAGTGAACCTTCTTCGGCGCGGATTACGGCGCCGGCGACTGGCCGGCAATCTGAACCCTCCCGCCAGCACCCTACTGCATCCACCACCATTAGTTGGTGCTGCTAAAAATCGGACCTCGCGGTATAATTGTCCCGAAAGAAGCATCCCCATGAAGATCCGTCCGGAAGATGTCCTGGAATACCATTCCTCGCCGCCGGCGGGGAAGGTGTCGGTCACCCCCACCAAGCCTTGCCATACCCAGAGGGACCTCAGCCTTGCCTATACGCCCGGCGTGGCCATTCCGTGTAAGGAAATCGAGCGCGACCCCGGCCTCGCCTACAAGTACACCGCCAAGGGGAACCTGGTGGCCGTGGTGAGCAACGGGACCGCCGTGCTGGGCCTCGGCAACATCGGCGCCCTGGCCGGAAAGCCCGTGATGGAGGGCAAGGGCGTGCTGTTCAAGCGCTTCGCCGATATCGACGTTTTCGACATCGAGTTGGACACCGAGGACCCGGAAGAAATCATTCGCACCTGCCAGATCCTGGAGCCCACCTTCGGCGGCATCAACCTGGAGGACATCAAGGCGCCCGAGTGCTTCCACATCGAGGAAGAGCTGAAGAAGACCATGCGGATTCCGGTCTTCCACGACGATCAGCACGGCACCGCCATCATTTCCGGCGCGGGCTTGATCAACGCGCTGGAGATCGCCGGCAAGCCCATCTCGGAGGTCAAGGTTGTGTTCTGCGGCGCCGGCGCCGCTGCCATTGCTTGCGCGGCGCATCACGTAAACCTCGGCGTGCGGCGCGAGAACATCGTCATGTGCGACGTGCACGGCGTAATCTACGAAGGCCGCACCGAGGGCATGAACCCCTACATGCAGCGCTTTGCCGCCAAGACGAACGCGCGCACCCTGACGGAGGCGTTGGTGGGCGCCGATGTGCTCTTCGGGCTTTCGGTGGGCGGCGCCGTTACGCCCGAGATGATCCGCGGAATGGCCCCGGATCCGATTATCTTCGCGATGGCCAACCCCGATCCCGAAATCCCGTACGAGGTGGCGAAGGCCGCGCGGCCCGACGCCATCGTGGCCACCGGCCGTTCGGACCTCCCCAACCAGGTCAATAACGTTCTGGGATTCCCGTTCATCTTCCGCGGCGCTCTGGACGTGCGCGCCACCACCATCAACGACGAGATGAAGCTGGCGGCCACGCGCGCGCTGGCGTCCCTCGCCAAGGAGGACGTGCCCGATTCCGTGCTCCGCGCCTATGGCGTGGAGCGTTTGGAGTTCGGCCGCGAATACATCATCCCCAAACCCTTCGACCCCCGCGTGCTGATTTGGGGAGCTTCCGCTGTGGCGCGGGCCGCCATGGATACGGGCGTGGCGCAAGTGCGCGTCGATCTCGCCCAGTATCGCGACCAGTTGGAAAAGCGGCTCGGCAAAGCGCACGAGATCATGCGCGCCATGATCCACAAGGCGCAGCGGGCGCCTAAGCGCGTGGTGTTCACGGAGGGCGAGGAAGGCAAGATCCTGCGCGCCTGCCAGATCCTCATCGACGAGAACATCGCCCACCCGATTCTGCTGGGCAGCGAGGAGAAAATTCGGGCCAAGGCGGCGGAGCTGCACCTGCATTTGACCGGGGCCAAGGTGGTCGACCCGCTGGCGTTCCCGCGCCTCACCGAATACACGGAGGAGTTCTACCACATCCGGCAGCGCAAGGGCATCACCCGCACGGAAGCCGAACAGCTCATCCTCAACCACACCACCTTCGGCAGCATGATGGTGCGGCTGGGCGACGCCGATGCGGTGATCGGCGGGCTGACCACCCACTATCCGGATACCATCCGGCCCGCGCTTCAAGTGATCCCGGTGCGGCCCGAACTGAAGATCGTGGCCGGCGTGTATGTACTCATCACGCCCAAGGGCGGTATCTATTTCCTGGCGGACGCCACCGTGAACATCGAGCCAACCTCCGAAGAGCTGGCCGAAATCGCCATTATGGCCGCGGAGAAGGCCCGCCGCTTCAACCAGGAACCGCGCGTGGCCATGCTCTCCTTCTCCAACTTCGGCAGCACGCGCCATGCGCTGTCGGATAAGGTGCGCCGCGCCGTGGAGCTGGTGCGGCAGCGGGCGCCCGG
>OCZT010004300.1_pt1 | contig 14398 bp, 9 predicted proteins | sample 1539031 | NCBI WGS metagenome assembly OCZT01 (sample SAMEA3539308, study PRJEB22396) | soil metagenome | biome: tundra; feature: field; material: soil | place: USA | collected 2010-05 | depth 0.15 m
CCGCCGGCGTAACGGCATTGATACAAATACCTTCCGTCGCTACTTCTTTGGCAATCGATTTAGTCATTCCGATGATTGCCGCCTTAGATGCGGAGTAAGCCACCATGTTAGGGTTACCCTCTTTGCCGGCTACCGAGGCGATGTTGACAATGCGGCCAAATTTCTGCGCGCGCATGTGGGGAATCACTGCGCGGCATAGATAGAATGGCCCTGTAACATTGAGATCCATGACCCGGCGCCAGTCCTCATCCGTCTGTTCCCAGATAGGAGCGGCCTTACCCGCGACGCCAGCGTTGTTAACGACAATCTCTATAGATCCTGCAATATCGATTGCATGATTCACAGCCAAGATAACCGAGTGCGGATTGGTAATGTCGACCTCGATTGCGAATGCACCATTGCCAACGGCCTTTGCCGTATCGGCGGCCATCTCGCCATCAATATCTGCAATTACTACCCTCGCACCAGCGGCGGAGAGTCGTCGTACAATGGCCTCTCCAATACCCGACGCCCCGCCGGTGACCATTGCAGTTTGTCCAGTTAATTCGAACATCTCATCACGCTTTCCTGTACAATTCCGTGAAGTCGCGCAGCCGCTGCCGAAGAAGTATTGTCTCTGAGATATTATCCGAGCGATTGCACCCCTGCCAGTCCACCCATACATACTCCAGTGCGATCTTGCCGCGATAATCGTTGGCACACAAACGCGAAATCATGACTTCGAAGTCGATGCTATTGTCCGCCAGGCTGATTTGAAGTTTCCCCCGTGCTCCCGCTCGCGCATGAATGTGCGATGCATGTGGGAGAAGACCATGAATCGCTGTCGAATCCTCGCCAAGGCATATAAAGTGACCATAATCAAGGGTCACAGTAAGGTCAGTAACATCGGCTAGCATCTTGTGCACTGCGGGCGTGTTGCCGCAAACCGACCCGATATGTGGCTCGATGGCGTAAATGATCCCGGCTTGCTTGCATTGATCAAGCCGCCACGCTGCTTCCTCAACCGCGATTGCATAGTCCTGCTCTGCTACTCCATGATGCACACCTGGCAGTCCTGTCATGTGCGTACACCCGATGTCGTGGCAGAAGTTGAGCGCACGAAAGAACACCTCACGATTCCTTGCCCGGACTGCGGGGTTGGGATCATTCGTCGACAAGTCAGAGGGCTCAAGCCCGACCTGAAGAAAGACGTCCGCGACCCGAATTCCCGTCGACTGTATATCGGTTATCACACTGCGCGTAAAGTCAGCAGAAGACGCCATAAGTTCAGACGGAAGAAATCGCGAATTGCGCTCAAAAAGGCCGATATCCACCCAGTTGAATTCGAGTAGCCGAAGTAACCGCAGCGTCTGAACACGAGACAGAAGAGGGAAGGTGTAATCTGCGCACGAGAACTCAAGCATGCCGCGTCCTTAGTGCGAAGCTCGCGCGAAATAACTCGTCGATATCATCCAATGCCAGCCCGGCGTTCCCGCCCGTCCGCAGGTATTTAATGATCGGTATTCCCGCTTCTTCTTGTAGCGACACGTAGCCGTCATACCTTGGCCGCACATACGCTCTCTCTATATTGGGCAGAAGTCTGCGAAAGAATCCATCCGTCAGCCGGTTCAGTTCATCACTTTTCCACGCACTGCATCGCGCAGGCTGACCGCCGCAGACACCGTACAAAGTACTTTGGCAACTGCGGCCGCTGACATACAAAGCGTATTTCAATGCGATGTCAGGAATGACACAAGAATCTGAGATGGCGAGGCCTGTTCCGCCCATTACTGTACGCATTGGCACACCGTCAGCCAGCACGACCGTATCAGCGAAACTTATTCGCTTGGCGGCGAACCCTGCCCGTGCGTAATTGCTATAGGTATACGCAAACGGACAGTAAGCAAACTCGTCCCCTGACGCCATCCGCTCGTAGAGCGTAATGGGATTCCAATCGTAGATCTCGTCGGGCATCCAAGACGCCAGTTCGCGCAGTTCCCCCAGCGCCTTGATCGCGATCGAGCGATCAAACAGCGAATCGCTGCCCATCGCTATGTCGCCGCCCCGTGAAATGCAAAGGCCCATGAAATTCAGGAAGAGATCAGCGGGAAATCCCGGCATCCTTACCAGTCCATTTCGAGAAAGCTCCAGTAGCTCGTTCCAATTCGCCGGCGCGGAATGGCCGGCATCAGCGAGCAGGTCAGACCGCAGGCTTGCCGCAGGCGCGGCTGCATCGATCGGCAGCGCGAGCAGCATGTCTTCATAGACATAGCTGGTGAACGATGGGCCTGCCGAGTCGTCCGCCATATCCATCCACTCGCCTTGGTTAAGCAACGGGCGCAGATCAAGCAGCACGCCCTCGGCTGCAGCTGCGCCCATCATGGGATGGTCCACCACGAGAAGGTGATACTGCCGAGCCAATTCAGGCAGCCCTGCATGCCCAAAGTCGTGAAGGCTTCTCTTATCCCAATGAATCCTCACGTTGGGATTCATTTCCTCAAAGCGCTGCGCGGTTGCAACCAACGGAGGCAATGCGCGGCTGTGATTCCAGGTAATCCCCTTCAGTTCGAATCGACGCATGCTGCCTCACCAATTCCTGAAGACACCCGAATTGACTCGCCACTCGCGACGGAGCGGCAGGCTGCTTCGACCGCATCGATTGCCGCGTGGCCAAGGTAAGCAGGGGAGCGATTCATTGAGGGGTCGAGTATCGAGTCGATGAGGTTCATCGCCGGAGCCATGTGAGGATAAATGTCCTCCTCCGCAAGATCAGCGTACACGTTTACGTCGCCATTCATTGGTACCAACTCCATTTGTCCGCGCCATAGATCCATGAATAGCATTCCCTTGGTCCCAAAGATGCGCACTTCGAAATCTCTTCGGTTGATGCTTGTGGCGCCCGTGCTGGCGATCGATACCAGCGCTCCATCCGACATTCGCATGTTGATGACATCGTAGATGTCCACGGCTTCACCGTCGTTGTGAAACCGGGCGAACACCTCCGCCGGCCACGCGCCCGTAAGAAATGTGAGGTAAGCTGCGGCATGCGGGACTTGTGCATAGATCTGCCCGCCCCCGGCAATCTGCGGATCGCTGTAAGTTCCGCTCTGGGGATGGATATATGCCGTCCCGTGAGTAGGTTCAGTGTCGGAGCCGCGCAGCAGGTGGCTGATCGGGTTAGTCATCAGCACGCTGATCATTCGCACCTCTCCTAACTGCCCCCCGCGCACCAGTCGGCGTGCTTCCGTCGCATGTGCTGTGTAGTGCCATGGGCAGCTGATGAGGAATTGGAGGTTGCGTTCCTCCGCCATCTCTACAAGTCGGCCAGCTTCTTTTGCGCGCAGGGTCATCGGCTTTTCGATCAGCACGTGCTTTCCAGCCGACAGCGCGTCAAATGCATGTTCGTAATGCAGGTTCGGACTGCTGCTGACGACAACTGCTTGCAATCCCTCGATCAACAACAACTCTTTTGCCGTAACGCACGCGATGGGAACCCCGAAGTCATCCGCAATCCTGCGCGCTTCCTGCTTGCCGCGTGTCTGAATGGCTAAAAGTTCCGCGCCGTCATGCGCAAGTAGCGCCGGGATGTGGGCGTACGTTGCCCACCATCCTGCTCCAATCACGCCACACTTGATCCGGTCAGGCATGCTCTCCCCGTTCTTCAGAAGACGATAGGTTCCAGGTAGTCGCGGTTCAGTTCCACGCCAAAGCCCGGAGATTCATCCAACGTAACGTGCCCTTTCACCGGCAGCGGTTCCCCGATGATGGAGTCGAAGATGGGCCGCACACGTGTGCCGTCTCCGACAGATAGATATTCGGCGAAGGGAGAATTCAAATTCGATTGGACGAAGTGGTAATTGTAGACGCCGGCTCCGTGGGGAATCACCGGGATGTCGTACGGCTTGGCCATTGCGGCAATCCTTCGCACCGCAGTCAAGCCTCCGCACCACTGCAGCTCCGGCTGGATCACATCGCAAGCCCGCGCGGCCAGAATCGCAGCGAACGCCTTGTAGTCGAACTCAAGATTACCGATAGCCACTTGGATTGGCGAAATGCGTGTGCGCAACTCAGCGTTCAGCTGTTCGGCCGAGCCGTTCTGCAGCGGGTCTTCAAACCACTTTACGTCGTACTCCCTGACGCGCTCTGCCAGGCGGCTCGCAAATTCTATATTCCACGAGAGATAGCAATCCACCATCAATTCCAGGTCGGAGCCCAGCACAAGCCTGCATTGCTCAAGACACTTCCGCATCTTCTCCAGTCCAGCGTGGCCATCCGCACTCCCCCACGGCGCAGCGATCTTCACGCCAAGAAATCCCTCATCCTTCCAATGCGAGACCAGATCCGGATGCGTAGTTACATAGCAGGGAATAGTCTCCTTTGTCTTGCCGCCGATCAAGCGATATACCGGCTGACCAAGAGCCCTGCCCATCAGGTCCCATAGCGCAAGGTCCACTCCGCTGATCGCCATCGCAGTGATGCCGCCAAGTCCATAGGGCATTGAGGAGCGGTACATCTGGTCCCAGATCATCTCTATGTTGAATGGGTCCTGCCCGATCAGGAATCGACTGAAGTGCTGTGCAATGAGAGAACAGGACGCGAACCCGCCCCCATAATTGACCGCGCATCCCGTTACGCCCTCGTCGCTGAGTATCTCGATCGCGTAGGGGTCCTGTCCGGGCCCCATCCACAGCGTGCGAACCCGCGCGTACTGCGGATACACTGACATCGGATTGGCAATGAGAGAGTTGGTCTGCCATCCTCCACCCCAATACTGCGACTCGCCAAACCGTGCTCCCTTTTCGCCCGTGTTTCCGGCCCGAATACGATAAAGCTTGATTTCCGTGATTTTCATCCTGTGCGATTGCCCGTCCTGTTTCTGACTGTGAAGGACAAGATGTAAACGGAGCGCGATCAGGGGGCAATATAAAAATGCCAGATTGAACGATTTGCGCATATCGCAAACTTTTGTTGCACGCGCTCTAAGACGGGGCAACGTGTCCGGTGCTAGAATCACGCCGTGCCGGGCGACAAAAAGCCTTCAGCTTCCTCCAGGCCGAACCGCTACACGTTGGAGACAGTGTCTCGAGCTTGTGCACTGCTCCGCGAATTGAACGACGGTCGTCAGGGCCTCACGCTCAGCGAAATCGTGGAGCGCACAGGCATAGAGCGCACCATATGTTTTCGACTGTTACGGACTCTCGAAGACGAACGATTCCTGCGTAAAACTGAACTCCGCAAGTACTCGTCCAACGTACACATTCTGAGCGGAAAGCGATTCCGTATTGGCTATGCTTCTGAGGGTAGTGATTCCTTTTCAAGCGCCGTGAGCCAGGGACTGCGATGGGCAGCAACTGAGCTCCACGTTGATTTGATTGAGTTGGATAATCAATACAGCGCAAAGGCCGCCTTGCGCAACGCTGAGATCCTCGTGAAGCAGCGCGTAGATCTCGCCATTGAATTCCAGGTCTACGAACGCATCGGGGCCAAGCTCTCAGGCCTCTTCCGCGATGCAGGCATTCCGGTCATTGCCCTTGAGATCCCGCATCCCGGAGCCACATTTTTCGGCGTCGATAATCACAAGGTTGGTTTGATTGCAGGGAAGGCTCTCGTGCGGGCCGCACAAAAAGAGTGGCACGGCGAGTGCGATGAGTTGATCCTGCTTGATCTTGAAATCGCGGGTGCACTGCCTCAACTCCGCCTGTTAGGCGCGCAGTCCGAACTGCGCAAAGGCATCATAGGAAACTATGTGACAACCCACCTCGAATCGCGCGGCGATTTCGTCCGTGCGTTCGAACTTACCCGCAAGTACTTGCAGTTTGCGCCCAAGCGTAGGACTTTACTCACCGGCGTAAACGACTTCGCGGTGCTCGGCGCGCTACGTGCATTTGAAGAAACCGGCCGCCGCAATCTCTGCGTGGCGGTTGGCCTTGCCGCAACACCTGAGGCTCGTCGTGAGCTGCGGCTTCCCAACACGCGCCTCGCTGGTTCCGTCGGCTTTTTCCCTGAGCGCTATGGAAAAACAGTCCTCGCGCTTGCGCTCGACATCCTTCACCAGAAGACAGTTCCCTCGGCCATTTATGCTCCCGTCCAGCTCATCACACCACAGAACGTAGAACAGTTCTACCCTAAGGACATTTTTGGACATCCGGACATGGATCCCGTCGGTCGCTGATCGACGTCGTCGCGCGACGTCTTTGCGATTTCCGCAAATCGCGGTACGCCGCCGGTTTGGATTTGCGGTCGTGGCCCTCCGTAATTAGCGTTGGCGTCGGAATAGATGAAGCGCGTGGCCTCGCAGGTCCAGTCTTCCCCTGGGCCCATTGAAAATGATCCTGCTGTCCGCGCGGTTCGTTCCACGGCTATCGGTTCGCAAGCGTCGAAGCTGCCTGCCATGGCCAATGCCGATATAGATGAAACTTTTGGAGGTCCCCATGGCTAGAAACATCCTGATTGCGCTGATAGTGCTCGGAACAATCGTCGGAAATGCATTTTCCCAGAGCGCTGATAGCGGTGCGCTCTTTGGAACCATCACTGAATCGAGCGGGGCTGTTCTTCCCAACACATCCGTCACGATCACCAACCTCGCTACAAAGCGCGCCGACGTTGAAAAGACTAACGCTTCCGGTTTTTACTCCCATGAAGCGCTCCCCAGCGGCGACTACAGTATCAGCATCGCGCACGACGGATTCTCAACCGTGAAGATCGACCAGATACACATCGACCCAGGACAACGCAGGGAGGTCTCTCCTGCCATGGCCGTCGGTGGTGTGAACTCCACCGTCACCGTCGAAGCCAGCCAGCTTCAGGTGAAGACAGAGACATCGGAAAACTCCGCCACTGTCGATTCCAAGGAAATTCAGACTCTCCTCGTAAACGGCCGCAACTTTCAATCCCTTGCAACACTGGTTCCCGGCGTGAACAATACCAATGGAAACAACCAGTACGGCGGCGGCGGCCTGACTTCATCCACGTCTCTTGCCATCGGCGGCAGCGGCATCGACAACACAACCTATGCAATCGACGGCGTCTATAACATGAACACCGGAAACTACAACAACCTCAACATCACTCCGTCGATGGACACCATCTCGGAGTTCACCGTGCTTAAATCAAACTACAGCGCGCGCTACGGAACCGCTTCGTCCAGCGTGGTTCTAGTCGATACCAAGGGAGGCACCTCCACTTACCACGGCAGTGCCTGGGATTACTTCCGCAATGACGCTATGGACGCGAGCAACTACTACAGCAAAGGCGTAAAGTCGGAACTCCGCCAGAACATCTATGGCTTCAGTCTAGGCGGCCCAGTACAGATCCCCAAACTCTATAACTGGCAGCGCAATCACCAGACATTCTTTTTCGCTTCTGATGAATTCTGGTCCAAGACGACCGGCGCATCCCGCACGACCAACGTCATTACTGCCGCAATGCGTGGCGGAAATCTTAGTGGAAGCAGGGGCCTTCCCCCGGGCGGTCTGTCGTTAACGCCGACGGGTCAGCAACTCCTCGCCGCTGAAGGCAAGACCAACTGCATCGCCTCGCCAACGACGTTGAATCCCGCGTGTCTGGACCCCGATGCTGCGGCCATTCTCAAAGCCTATCAGCCCACCGAGAATGCTTCGGATCCCAACTTTAATTACATCAATAACGAGCCGGATACCTTCTCGCAAATCGATCACGACTATCGTCTCGACCACAACTTCACTCCCAAAGAACAACTGACCGCACGCGTGATGTACGAACAGACTGACGACCACAATGCCGCGGCCACATGGGGTGGCGGAAGTGTTCCCACCATCCAAACCTCGATCTTTACCTCGGGTTTGAATGCGGTCGTTCGTTTGACCTCAACGTTTTCGCCCACCATTGTCAACTCGGCTTCGGCTGCAGAAACTTATGACAAGCCCCGCTTGCACAGCAGCCCCGCGCCTATTCCGGCCGGCGTGACAATCGCTCAATTCTATTCCAGCGCAGACACAATAAATCAGATTCCGAACATCGGCATCTCTGATTACGACTCAATCGGCGGCGGCGTTCTTCCCGTGAACGCCAGCGATGGCGAGGGTATTATCAACGACGACATCAGCATTGTTCGCGGTAAACACTCTTTACAGGCCGGTGGCTTCTACATCTTCGGTATCAAGAACCAGATCACGACGAACACTCCCTGGGGCTCACTCACCTTTGATGGAACCTATACAGGAAGCGGCGCCGCTGATTTCCTGCTTGGCATCCACCACGGTTACAGCCAGGACAGCACAAAACCCCACTACTCTGCACACTATCGCTCGACCGAATTTTATGTTCAGGACGATTGGAAAGCCACGCCGCGGCTCGCAGTCAATGCTGGCGTAAGGTTCTTCTATTACTCTCCTGACTGGCTGAGCGGGGCTGGCAACACAACCTCTAATCTTGACTTTGCGACTTATAACGCAGCACAAGCTCCCGTAGTGCTTGCCGATGGTAGCTTCGAGACTAATTCCGCTGGAACACCGATTACCGCCGGCGGCGCTGCCGCTAACTTGCAAAACGGGCTGGTATACAACACCTCTGCCGGAGTACCGCGCGGTTTCTATAACCTCACCACCGTCTATCCTGCGCCTCGCGTGGGTGTCGCCTATGCTCTCGCTGGCGACGGACGCACCTCGGTTCACGCTGGTTATGGAATTGGTTACACGCGGGTTCCGTTCCAGATTGTGAATGCCTTCGGCTCCAACCCGCCGGGCGTCGCGAATGCCTCCTTCATTGCCGGTACCTTTGAGGCTCCGACCGCGGGCGGAGCTGTAGTCGCCGTTGCAAGGCCTCAGGGACTTACGCTCGTCAACCCTAAATTCAAGCCAACTCAATTTCAAAGCTTCAGCCTGATCTTTGAACGAGAGATCGTACACAACGGCATCTTCCAGGCCGGCTACGCTGGATCGGTGGGCCGTCACATTCGAGTGGGTATCGACGCAAACCAGGTCCTCCCCACCTCGACTCCTTCCTTCAATAACTGCCTGGCTCCGGGACAGGCACCGTCCGCTACTTATCAATACGACCCCTGCCTCAATTTGGGAACTATCTCAGCAGATCACCTTCGTCCCTATGCTGGATACTCAGGCTTGGGAGAACCCGTCTTCGAAGGCAGTTCCAACTACCACTCCCTTCAGTCGCAGTTCAAGTACCAGCGAAAGTCAGTGCAGACGACGCTCAACTACACCTACAGCAAAGCCATGGGCGACTCAAATAACAATGGTCAGGACTTCCGCAGCCAGGTGAGTTCAACACAGAACAGTTACTGCATTTCGTGCGAATATGGGGTGCTCAACTTCGATAGGACCCATATCTTCACGGGCAACGTGATCTATGCGCTGCCCATCTATACTGACGGTTCCAACAAGATCCTGCGCGCTGGCATCGGTGGTTGGTCTTTGTCCGGAATTGCCATAGCGCAAAGCGGCTTCGCACTAACGCCGGTGACTGCCGCGCCAAACACGGGTTACGCGAGTCGTCCAAACAGGGTTGGTCCTCTACATACCAGCAGCGATCGGCAGCACATCTTCAATGCCGACGCATTTGCCCTCCCAGGATACGGATTTTTTGGGAACGCTGAACCAGGATCAATTCGTGGTCCCAAGGAGGTTGCATTCAACACTGCGATCTATAAGACCTTCGCCATCTCAGACAGGGTTAACTTTCAATTTCGCGCTGAAGCGTTCAACCTTGCCAATCACCCCAGCTTCCGCAGTGTCAACACCGGGATAGGACCCAATGAGCCCAATCCCGGTTTGGTCAACTCGCCCACCGATCCGCGCATCTTGGAACTTGTCGGGCGATTTACGTTCTAGCCAGACGAAAATGACAAATGCGCCCGAGGCTAACAAGCTCGGGCGCATCAAGTTCGTAGAATATCTGCATACTGAACCTTGCACCGTTTACCAGGAACGGCCAAAATGCTTGTGTGTCAAACTCATGCTGGGCAAATTGCTCGATGAAGACAGAACTGCTCCATCGCAGGATCACTTACCGGTCTGTAGCGTCACTCCTCCTTGCTGCATCTGTTGCCCTGTATGCACAGCATCAATCCGCCGCGGTTCTTGCTCAACATGGTGACCAGGCCCTTCGGTCCGGCTACTATGAACAGGCAATCGCAGATTATCAGCAACTGCTGAAGCTCGAACCCAATTCTGCTCCTGCGTGGAGCAACCTGGGCAGTGCATGGTTTGCCAAGGGAGACTTTACTGTGGCTTCCCGCGCATATGTGCACGCCAGCCAATTGCAACCGGCCAATGCCGACTATGCCTTCAATGCTGCGCTCTCCTTGATCAGGATGGACAGTTGTGCTAAAGCTGAAGGCTATTTGCAAACATCTCTGCGTTCTGATTCCTATCTCAAAAGCGGGCACTATCTGCGCGGATTGTGCGCCTATGTTTCGGAACAATGGAAAGCAGCAGAAACAGAACTCATCGCAGCCAGCAACGCAGGCAGTCATTCGGCCGAAACGTACTACATGCTGGCCATTGCCGCGCGAAAAGCCAACGATCCTGTTGAGGCAAAGCGTGCTTACGACTTACTGCGAACCAACTACACTGACTCGTCGTTCTTTCACGAAATTACAGGCGAGGCATTGGATCGTGCCGACCAGGACGCGGAGGCTCAGAAACAAATAGAAATGGCGATTACTAGCGATCCCCGCGCGCTTGGCCTACATGCGCAACTCGGTCTTCTTCATTGGAAAGCACACCGCCTGCCCGAGGCGGCAAAAGCCTTCAAAGAGGAGCTAGCGTTGGATGACCGTTCCTATTCAGCATTACATTTTCTCGGCGATATCGCTGAAAAGGCGAACCATCCCGGAGAAGCTCTTGTGTGGTACAAGCGGGCATTGCAAGCACAACCGAACTCGGGCGAAGCGCATTTTGCGTTTGGACGTGCGCTTGAAATCCAAGGGCGCAGTCAGGATGCTCTGAAGGAGCTTACGATTGCGCAGTCTCAATTGCCAGAGGACTCCTCAGTTCATTACTGGCTTGCCAAAACTCTCAAAACTCTTGGCCGCAAGGACAGTGCAAACCTGGAACTCAACAAAGTCCGAGAACTTCTTGATTCACAACGCTCAGCTCGACTTAAGAAACTGAGTAACGGTGTGCAGTAGGCATTGGCTGCGATTTGAGGTTATGGGTATCCCGCAGGGAGTGTGATTGTTAGTAAACATTGGAAGAACAAAAGGACGAAGGAATAATGATCAGACGAGATTTCCTCAAACTCAGCTCTCTCACTGCTGGATTAGCATGTTTGCCAACATATGCTCGCGCTTACGCGAGCCACATCTCTTTGACTTCGACTTCCGCAGCGCAATCTGCCGAAGCGCCGTCCGAACTGTCAATAGCTGATTCGTACGAAATCTTCGTACATCCCGAGATGAAGTATCGGCCCTTCGTGCGCTGGTGGTGGAACGGAGATCGGCTCTCTGGTGATGAGTTGTTGCGGGAACTCGATGTGCTTAAGGCCGCTGGCATTGGCGGAGTTGAGATCAACCCGATCAAATTTCCAGATGAAGCGGATCCCATGGGTATTCCATCGTTGACGTGGCTCAGCGACGAGTGGATCAGCATGCTCAAGATTGCCTTGGACGGGGCGAAGCAGAAAGGCATGATCTGTGACATGATAGTCGGCTCTGGCTGGCCTTACGGCGGAGAGTTTCTAACGCGCGAAGACCAGACCCAGATAGTGGCTCTCGAAACCAGGAATGTTACTGGCCCCCAAAATCTCGCCGTTTCCAGGCAGGAACTGATCGACAGCTGCCATCCTCCTTTCGGATTTCCGTACCGTGACCCTGTTAAGCAACTAGCAGGCTTGCGTCTCGCGCCGGCTCAAATGAGCGCGTTAGATCAATCGTTGAATCTGGATCACCATCTTCAGCAAGATTCGATCGAGATAGATGTTCCGCAAGGCGATCACGTCCTCTACAGCCTCGTCAAGATTACTGGCTTCATGGCAGTCATCAACGGCGCCCCCGGAGCAAGTGGACCAGTGTTGAACCATTACGACGGTCACGCTGTCGAACGCTATCTCACCCGTCTCTCTGACAAGCTATCGGCTAAGCTAGGCCCGCTCAGTAACTACTTACGGTCATTCTTTACTGACAGCATTGAACTGGAAGGAGCCAACTGGTGTAATGACATGCTTGCCGAGTTCCGCCAGAGGAGGGGATATGATCTCTCCCCCTGGCTCCCGTTCATCCTCTTCAAAGTGGGAGAAATGGGCAACGCCGTGAAAGAAGATTACGGCGCGAAATTTACTCCGGAACTGCACCGTCAAATCGAATTGGTGCGATTCGACTTCGAGACTACCAAGCACGAACTCTTTCAGGAACGATTCGTCCATACTTTTGCGGCTTGGTGCACCCGCATTGGGGTCAAGTCTCGCATGCAGGCTTACGGGATGGACTGCGACCCCATCGCCTCAGGCATGTTGGTTGACATACCCGAGTGCGAAACGTGGCTGCGCTCCGAGAAGGTCGAAGAATTCGGGACCGGCGACTATAACCGCGGACGAAGCTACACCATGATCAACAAGTTCGTATCTTCGTCCGCTCATCTATCAGGCAAACGGCTTATTAGTGCTGAGGACATGACCAACACCGACGATCCATTTCACACTTCATTGGAAAGGATCAAGATCGGAGCCGATCAGAGTATGTTATCAGGAGTTACTCATTCCGTACTCCACGGATTCAATTACAGTCCACTGGATGCTCCATTTCCCGGGTGGGTACGGTATGGAACCTATTTCAACGAACGAAATCCGTGGTGGCCTTACTTCAGACTATGGACGGATTACAAGGCAAGGCTCTCTGCCATCTTTCAACAATCAGTTATGCAGGCCCAGGTAGCCATCCTTCCACCCGCGGCGGATTTGGCCGAAAAGTACGGCTTCCAGCGCGATCCATTTCCAAAAATTGCCTACCCGCCTTATCTTCATAAAATCTGGGAGGCGGTTCACCAGAACGGCAACGGCTGCGACTATCTATCTGAAGAAATAATTCAAAAATCGACAGTCAAGAACGACGGCCGCCTGAGTTTCAATGACAGGGTGTATGGCGCGATACTGTTGCCGGAAGTCGAATCACTCAATTCTTCAACTGCCGTCATGTTAAAGCGTTTCGCGGAGTCTGGTGGGAAGCTCATCTTCATCGGAAAAGCCCCTCACCTTGCAACCGGCCTCGCCAACAACGCGGTACAAAGCAAAGCAGTGGAGAAGACCTTCACCACCATATTGAAGAAATATTCGCAAACGGCTGCCGTCGTTCCCATCAACGAACAGGACATGGTTACGTGGTATCGCGACCTGCAACAGAAGTTTTCTCTCGAGCCAACCGTCGCTATCGATAAACCCACCGACTTTATGAGCCAGCTACACTATGTCGCGGGCGACAGGGATATCTTCTTCTTCATCAACTACGGTCCGGAAAAATCAAACACCTTCGAAGCCACGTTCAAAACAGGGGATAAAACCGCGTGGCTCTGGGATGCCGAAACCGGGAGCCGATATCTGTATCCTTCGTCGTCCTCAAAGAACAAGTTGAGCATCAGCCTCGCGCCCTCTGAATCGAAGCTCATCGTATTCGAACCCGGATCGATCAACATCGCCACATCCGAGCGCCGCGCTTTATCTTCTTTCTCAACAGACACCATCAAGAGCAATGCCACAGAGGCAATCGTCCATGGCCCCTGGCAGCTCATGCTCAACCACGTCAATGGAACAGCAGAGGTCCTGGAACTACAGGAGCCGCCCGATTTCATTCTAGACGACCACTTGAAATCTTTCGCAGGCACCATCGTTTATCGAAATCGTTTTTCCATCATCGATTCCAACCGACGTTATTGGCTCGACTTCGGGCGCCTCCATTGCGTTTCTGAATTGGAAATTAACGGCATCCCCCAAGGCTCTCGCTGGTATGGCGACCATCTCTACGAAATCTCCTCCGCCATCCATTCCGGCGAAAACTACATGTCCGTCAAGCTTGTCACCACCCTTGGCAACTACATGAAGACCCTCAAGCACAACAAGGCTGCCGAAGTATGGACATCGAGCACGCCCTTCGTCACCATGGGCATCACAAGCCCTGTCCGCCTTCTCTCCAGCAATTGACAGACACGACGATTCAACGGGCGACATCCTGTCCACGCGCCGATAAGTGCATGAGAATCACTGCACGCAGCCCTCCTCAATCATGGCGATCTGCTGGGCACTATCCTAGTTTGGCGAGAAAAGGCCAAGGCGCTCATCCAATATGGGTTACCCACCGAAAGACGGATTGGTCCTTAAAAACGTTAGGTTTCTATCGGGACTGCCCCGGCAGACAAGGCAGGATTGAGCCCGGTTATCTCGTCCGGGGCAGTTTCGATAGAGTCGTTTGAACTGAGCCGCTGGCGTTTGCGGCGGA
>OCZT010004301.1_pt1 | contig 14398 bp, 10 predicted proteins | sample 1539031 | NCBI WGS metagenome assembly OCZT01 (sample SAMEA3539308, study PRJEB22396) | soil metagenome | biome: tundra; feature: field; material: soil | place: USA | collected 2010-05 | depth 0.15 m
ACCTCGATGGCAGCGACGGCCGCTGGCAGGCGGTGCTCGAGATTCCCGCCGGCGAGCTGTGGTTGACCCACGTCGAGCTGAAGCGGCGCCTACTCGTCCTTGCAAGGACGCGGGCCGCGAATAGCGCCAACCTCGACCTAAATGCCCTCACCCTGGGTTTTGCCCGCCGTTTCGCACCCTACAAGCGGGCCAACCTGCTGCTACAGGACCGATCGCGCTTGAGCAAGCTCATCCGGAACCCCAAGCGCCCGGTGCAGTTCCTCTTCGCGGGCAAGGCGCACCCAGCCGACCAGCCTGGGAAGGACATCGCTGCGGGCGTCGTCGCGCTCGCGCGCGAAGAGCCACGCGTCGCCTTCCTCAAGGACTACGACATCGAGCTCGCCGGTCACCTCGTACGTGGCGCCGACGTCTGGCTGAACAACCCGCGAAGGTTCCTCGAGGCGAGCGGTACGAGCGGCATGAAGGCCGGGGCCAACGGCGTGCTGAACGTGAGCATCCTGGACGGTTGGTGGGACGAGGGGTACCGGCCGGAGCTTGGGTGGGCCATCCCGTCAGGCGCCACCCTCGATCGCCCCGGGGTGGACGACCAGGCAGAGGCGGAGAGCATGTACCGGCTGCTCGAACGCGAGGTCGTGCCTTTGTACTTCGAGCGCGACGAGAACGGGATCCCGCAGCGATGGGTGGAGATGATGCGCGCGTCCATCCGGCACATCGCCACCGAGTTCTCCGCCAGGCGGATGGTGATCGACTACTTCAACACCGCCTACGCGCCCGGGGCGCGGCGGGTGGAGCAGCTCCGACTACTTCCCGACTGGGGCGGCTGAGCTCAACGGGTCCAGACGTCGGAAGGCGGTCCCGCCAGCGCGATCTCCACGTTGGTGAGCAAATTAAGCGCGTAGTAGCGGCCGACGTAGTAAGCCGGGCCAGGCGCCCCATTGACGTTGGCCAGGTAATGCCCCTCGATCATCAGGTTGTCCGATAGAAGTACCGGCAGTCCGCGGACACCCGCCAGTATCCGAACCGAGCCTGACCCCAGGTCCCGCACTTCCAAGTGCGGCTTTCCGTCACTGCCAGCCGCCGCGTAGGCGATCAGCCGATCATCAGGCGACAATGAAGGCGAGGACCAGTTCAGTCCGCCCGCCACGATCTTGACAACTTTTGTGACAGCATCCCAAGCTCGGACGCCGGACGACTGGTAGTAAATGCGATCACTAAGATGCGACCAGACCGCCATTGTCAGGGGACCTGTCGACGGCTCGGGCGGGGACCAAACGACTTTGCCCCCGGGCACTGACCAAACCTGGAAGTACCGTGGGTTGACCACCGTGTCGACCATCAACAGATACCTCCCATCGTGAGAGAAGCGAACCATTAGCTCGTCCGAGCTGATGTATTCCCGCCCATAAAGAGGGATCAAGGGGGTAAGCGCCCGAGGAGCAGCCGCGCCGACTTTCAGCCAAAGCCGTTCGGCCTCGCTCGGCACCTCGGTTCGTACCAAGTACGAGAGGTTTGAGCCGTCGGGACTCCACCCAAAGTCCACGGCATCACCTTTGAACTTTGCGACGCTCACCGGTCGCTTGTCGGTGAGTCTCATCCGCCAGATCTCGGTGACGCCGGTGCTCGGCGCATCTGGCACGTTGTTGATCGTGTACCCGATCTCGGTCCACGAGATGAACTTGACGTTGGAAGCGTTGGAGCTTATGGAGCACAGCGTCACCGGGTGCATCGGGTTGGCGAAGCTTTCGATGAGCGTGCCCTTTGGGGATTGGACCAGGACCAGCGGTTCATTAGCCGCAACTGGAATCGACGTGCACGACAGCGTCGCCGCCGTGGGGCGCGGTTTGGCGGATGGTGTCGGCGACCCCGATGGCGACGTTTTCGGACTGGGTGTCGGTGAAGTCGTCGGCGAGGGGATCGCCGGCGACACGCTTATGTCAGATGGAGAGGGCGTCGATCCAACGAGGCTCGTGGCGCTTGGACTCCCACAAGCGAAGGCGATCGAGCCGATCGCGATCGCAACGCCAATCCGAACAAGCTTCATACACCTAGGAACGGTGGCCGGGGCTATTGGTTACCGGCGCTGCCTACTTGCCGACCGGGGCGGCTGAGGCACCTCGGCGTTCGCGCCGGGCAGCGATGCCGGCCATGTAGAGCTGCACGTAGCGCTCGGCCGAGCGTGACCACGACACGTCCTCCGTCATCGCGCGGCGGATCAGCCACGCCCACAGCGACGGGTGCCTGTACGTCTCCGCCGCCCGGACGACCGCGCCGAAGAACTGCCAGGCATCGTAAGCATCGAACCTGAAGCCGTTCCCGGTGGCGGCAACCGGGTCGTAGTCCTTGATCGTGTCCGCAAGGCCGCCGGTGGCGTGAACCACCGGGATCGTGCCGTAGCGCAGGGCGATCAGCTGCGCCAGGCCGCAGGGCTCGAATCTGGAGGGCATCCACAGCATGTCCGCTCCGGCGTAGACGCGCTGGGCGAGAGACGACTCGAAACCGATGGCTGCGGCCACCTGCTTCGGGCGTTCGGTAGCCCAGCGCCGGAACATATCCTCGTAACGCCGGTCGCCGGCGCCGACGACCACGATCTGCAGGCCGAGCTGCACGAGGGCGGGCATCGCCTGCTCGACGAGATCCAGGCCCTTCACGTCGTAGAACCTCGAGACGATGGCGCAGAGCGGCCGATCGACGTGCTCCAGCCCCAGCTCGGTCCGCAACTCGGCCCGGCACAGCGCCTTTGCCTCCGGCGCCAGCGACGAGTAGTGATGCGGGATGTTGGGATCGTGCTCAGGATCGAAGAGGTCGTAGTCGATGCCGTCGATGATCCCGTGCAGCTTGTGGGCGTGCGTGCGAAGCAGCTCGTCGAGCCCCTCGCCGAATTCGGGCGTTTGGATCTCGGCCGCGTAGCGCTCGCTCACGGTGTTGACCACGTCTGCGAAGTGGATGCCGCGCGCGAGAGCGTTGACCACATCGTCGAGTCCGGGGATGCCGGCACGAAGCAGGCCCCACCTCTCGAGGCCCGCCAGCTGCAGCGCGCCGAAGCCGAAGACGCCCTGGGCAGCCAGGTTGTGGATGGTGAGAGCCGTGGCGATCTCCCCGATCGGACCGTCGGCGTAGACCCGCTCGATCAGGTTCGGCACCAGAGCCGCAAACGAGTCGTGGACATGGATCACATCCGGGAAGAACTCCAGGGCCGGCAGCATCTCCAGGAGCGCTCGACTGAAGAAGACGGATCTGGCGTCGTCGTCTCCAAACCCGTACATGCCGTCGCGGTCGTATAGCGACGGGCAGTCGACGAAGTAAACAACCATGTCGCCAAGTCGACCTTCGAAAATGGTGGCCGCCAGCATTTGGGCACCCAGCGGCACCTGCAGGTCCTTAACCAGGGGTCTGAGGCCGTGCAGCGCGATGTCGATCTGACGGTAGCGTGGCAGCACGAGCCGCACGTCGTGGCCCAGACGGTGCAGCTCCTTTGCGAGAGCTGCTGTGACGTCGGCCACGCCGCCGGACTTCGCGAACGGCACCAGCTCGGCGGTGGCGAACAGCACTTTGAGAGGCCGCAGCTCGGTCACCTCGATCGGGTGCGGGTCGCCCGGGATGCGCAGGCCGAGCGACCCTGACGGCGGCACCTGCTCGATGTCGCGACCGTCGCGACTGACGACGAGCGCCAGCTCGAGCGTGTCCCCTTCGTCTTTGGCGAGGTGCGCGAAGGGGACCGACAGGAAGAAAGGGTCAGCCACCTCCCATTCCGTCTCGGGCTCGGCCTTCGTCTGCGGCTCGACGACGCGAGCGACCGTGACCGAGGCTCCGGCGGCTCGTGGAACGATTCGAATCACATGCGCCGGCTCGAAGCCGAGCTCTGCCGCCGCCGCGACCGGCAGCGGCAGGTCGATGTGCCCGCCACCGTCAGCAGCCGGCGCGCCAGAGCAGTAGATCCAGAACTCGATGTTCTGCTCCACGAGCTCGGCCCTCGTCCGCGGGGTGTCGATCCGAAAGTAGAGACGCTCGTGGTCGCTGCCGTAGAAGACGCGCTCGACGACCCCGCCCGGCCGGTGCAAGGCGCCGAAGCCTGAGCCGACCAGGTAGTAGCCGGCGCGGCTCCACACCAGGTCTTTGATGGAAGTCGGGCTGATGCTCACCGAGGGGATGCCGCGCTCTGGGGTACTGGCACGCTCGATGATCGGCTGGAACAGGCGGGCGGGCGCGCGCTGGCCCATCAGCTTGTAGACGTTGCGCAGGTGCAGTCGGAACTGGTTATCCCAGATGGGGTCCATGCCGGAGTCGTGCTTGCGGCTGAACCACCAGAACCAGTCGCTGCCCTCGGTGATCAGGATCTCTCGCCAGGCCAGCGCGGCCTGCTCGGATTCCTTGGGCCGCTGGCGCAACTGGTCCTCGAGCCAGGTTCGCGTCTCCGCCAGCAGGTCCCAGGCAATATTGTGCTCGGGATCGCCGATCCAGGTGTCGAGGCTGGCGCCGATCCAACTCCCGGTGTAGAGCCGGTGGAGCTGGTGTTGTGCCGGGTGATCCTGAAGGAAGTCGCTGACCGTGGTGGTCACGATTTCCTGTGTCGCCTCGAGCTCAGTGTAGAGAGCGTTCAGAAAATCGTGGCCGTCGCGCGGATAGAACTCCCAGGCATTCTCGCCATCGAGCGCGATCACGGCCAGGAAGTCGCGATCTTCCTGCTGCTCGCGAATGCGCTGGAGCCGGCCGATGAGGTCTCTTGCGGCGTCCATCGCGGACATGCGCTGGTAGTCGAACCCGATGACGTTCGACAGCTGAGAATCGCGAAACACCATCGCGAGCGATCGCCCTTCGCGATCCACCCGGTGGGGCTGGTACAGCCGCTCGGGGGACAGATGCGTGTCCAGTGAACGTGCCAGGACCTCGGCGTCACTGATCATCCAATCGATGCCGGCCTTGACTGCCAGTCCGACCACGCTTTCCCCGACCGCCATCTCCGAGGGCCACATGCCCTTCGGCTTGCGCCCGATCAGGCGTTCGAAAAGGCCCTGCCCGAGCTCGATCTGCCGCTCGGCATCCTCGCGATGGGAGAAGTGACGCTCCGGCAGCTGCAGCTGAGGGTTCGCGGTTCGAGCCGAGTCGACATGGCAGAGAAGCGGGAGGATCGGGTGGTAGTACGGCGAGAAGGTCAGTTCGGCCTGGCCGCGGTCGGCGAGCTCCCGGTACTTGGGAATGATCCGCTGCATGATCTCCATTTGGGCCTCGAACAGCGGGGCCTTGTCGTCCTCCGAGAAGTCGTGGTCCTTGCGCTTCAGCTCGGCAAGACGCGGCTCGGACTCGGCCCATGCCGGATCGCACCAGGCGAGGTTGAACCAGACCTGCAGATCGCGCATGTCGGCGGTCGTGAACTGGGCATCGAGTGGCCGCGAAGCCAGCTCGAGGTATCGCGGCGACTGCTGGACACGCAGTGCCCGCGGGGACTCTCGCATCCAGCGAAGCACGAACTCCCGCTCCTCGCCTGAAAGGTCCTCCGCATGGCGGCGGCTCAGGTTCAGGAAGAGGTCGACCGACTCGTCCTTGCCGTAGTCCTCGATCTGCGCGAGCAGCGAGGGGACCAGGTTAAAGGTCGTCCGCACCTTGGGATAGTCGTCGAGCAGCGCCGGCATCTTGTAGTAGTCCTTGGCGGAGCGCAGGCGCACCCACGGCAGCAGGTATGTGCTGGTGAGGTCGTCCTTGTAGTAGGGCTGGTGCATGTGCCAGACAAAAGCGACGTGGAGCGGCTTCATTCGCTAATCATCCCAGTCGCGTGGGTGCGGACGTCATTTAGCCCAGTCGTCCAAGGCCCGGATGAAATTCACGTACACCCGCTGCTGCTCTCGCAGGATGCCAAGCGCTCCCAGCTCCCACCACTCGTCGGGGGTGAAATAGGCGCTGACCTCCGCCTCGGGGCCCCAGCGGCTGAACCACTGGATTAGGTGCAGGTTGTCGGATTGCATCAGCCACTTCGCGATCTCGACAAGTCGAGGATCCCCCGTGAGGCGCGCCTTCGAGTACGCGTGGTGCATCAGGCGAAAGATGCCCTGCTGGGCCGAGTTGCCCAGGAAGAACTCCATGCCTCCCTCGCCGGCCCACGTCGTCCCGTACTCGCTGACAGGCACCTCGAAGCCGCCACCGCCGAGCTCCGCGATCGCCTCCGAGGGAAGCATCATCCTCACCTTGCGCTTCTTCAATTCCGCGACGAGGGCAGGTACGAACGTGAAGATGCCGGAGTTCGCGCGGTGGTGCTCGCCGAACGTCTCGAAGTCCCACCCGAGCGTCACGAGGTCCCCCCACGTCTCGCGCAGCCAGCCGGCGTAGCGCTCCGCCGTGAGCGGAAACTCGACCCAGCTTCGGTTGGAGAATCGATAACCGACGTCGTCCGAGAGGTCGTGGTGGCGGCACAGAAGGGCTAGGCTCTGAAGCGGGTAACGATAGACGTGTGTGGGCTCTCGCCAGCCCAACTGCCACGCGCGTCCCTCCATGAAGGCGCCCGTGAAACCACACTGCTGCAGGGCGAAGTAGACGTCGTTCGACATGAACATCTCGGTGGTGTCGGTCACGGTGACCGATTTCTGAAAAAGACCCTCGAGCCGCTCGCGCGCATGGATCATCGCTTCCTTGAAGGCAAGGATGTCGACGTAGAACAACCACGAGTGGTACGGCTCCACGCACACGACCTCGACATTCGGGCTGGCGCAGAGTCGTTTGAACGAATCCAGCACCTTGGGCGCCCACATCTCGGCCTGGAGCAAAAAGGAGTTGCTGAAGCCGATCGACATCTTCCAGCCGCGCTTGGTCAGGTCGCGGAACATCGCGCTGGCCGGGATGTAGGCAAAAGTCGCCACCTTTTCGAAGTAGCGGCGGTCCATCGCCTCGTCGAAGACGAAGTCGGGCATCGTCTCGGGTGATGTCTTCGGCGGGATCACCTGCGCCGGCAGCTTCAGACGACGCGGCTGGTGGACGACGGTGTAGACGACCAGGTTCTCGGCCACGCTACTTCGGCGCCTTGCGTGGTGACCGCCTCGACGCCTTGACGGGCGCGGGCTCGGTGGTCGGCAACCTCACAGCCTGCTGCGCGGCCGCGAATTCCACCCGCAAGAGCAACTGGTTGATCACCTTCTCCCATGTGTATTGGCGCGCCGTGACCCTCCCCCGCCTGCGAATGTCCACAGCGAGCTGCGGGCGCTGCTTGAGCAGGTTGAGAGCCGTCACCAGCTCGATGGGGTCGGCGGTCTCCAGGACCAGCGCGTTCCGATAGGCGGCGGCATAATCCTCGCCGGTCGAGCCGGTCACAGCGAGACCACCGGCCGCCATCACCTCCAGGCCCACAAGCCCGAACGGCTCGTGGCCGGAGTTGGCGAGCACGGCATCACAGGCCGAATAGATCACCCTGAGCATGGCGTCGCTCACGAAGCTCGTCAGGTTGACCACGTCGGCCTCCGGCCGCTCGCGAAGAATGGCCGACAGCGCCGACGGCTCGCTGGGAGCGCTCACATCGACGATGCTCAAACCCTGGTGCTCGGCGTACGCGAAGACCTCGCCTCCGTGCGGTTCCCGCCCGCCGCGCATCACCAGTCGCACGCGGTGGCCATGACGCTTCAGGTAGCCCGCCGCGGAAACGGCCATCAGCCATCGCTTGTCGGGGTCGAAGCGTCCGATCTTGAAACAAAAGTGGTCGGCCGCCGCAGCCGCCTTCAATTCCGCGACCGCTTCTGGATCGGCATCCTGGATGGAGGAACGCGGGATGCCGTTGGGGATGACCATCGGGTTCTGGCCCGACTCCACCATCCTGAACTTCATGTAACGGCTCACCGTGGTGATGGTCGTGGCGAATGCGAGGGCGCCCCAGTTGATGCGGTGGAATCCGAACGTGTTGTTGGCATTCCACAACATGACCACGCGATCGCGGAGCCCTCGGTAATACAGCAAGTCCGAGATGAGGTTCATCGACGACGCGGTTTGCCACTCCTCCCCCATCAGCACGACGTTGCGGCCCGCGGCGATCGCGGGCGCGATCACCTGGTTGATCAGGCTCAGGGGCAGGCTGGAGTTCCAATCGCGGATCTTCTCGTCCTCGCCGTCGTACACGCCGGTGCGGTGCCGCGCCGAGATCCATTGACACCATCGGCGGTAGTGGAGGCGCCCCCCTTCATGGGTCTCTTCGCCGGGAAGGTCTGGGTCGCCGCAGAAAAAGAGGTGGGTTTCGTACCCGAGCTGCGCCAGGGTGCGCGAGAGGCCTTTTACTCGGACGCCGAGCCCACCCACCTGGCTGTACTCATCCGGTCCTTCGAAGCTGAGGAGCACGAAAACGGTTTGCTGCGGGGAAAAGATCACTCGATCTGTCCCAGAGATTTGAGCGCCGCGGAGTGCAGCTCGAGGTTGGGTGCGCACAGCAATGTCGTCCTGGTCTCGAGCGTGCATGTCAGAGCGCCCAGCGGAGTGCCGCGAATGTCGCTAGCCACACCACCGGTCTCGGCGAGCACGAGAAGGCTCGCGGTCATGTCGAAGACTCGCATCGGGATGGGTGCGCAGAAGGCGTCGAACCCGCCCGCCGCGGTGTGCGCTATCGACAGCGCCATCGAGCCCAGGATGCGAATCTTGCTAGAGCGCTCAACCAGCGGCCGCGCGGCCCCGAGCGCTCGCGGCGAGCTCTCGAGCCCGAGCAGCTGAATGCGATCACGATCCTGGGGAGGCTGCACCTCAACGGGTCGCCCTGATCGCCACGCTCCTTGCTTGCGGATAGCGGTCCACGGCTCGCCTGTGACCAGGTTCACGACGCAGCCGGCAACCGTGTCGGACACCGTGGGTCCATCGAGGAGCGTGAGCATGATTCCAAATAACGGGATGCCCTGCTTGGCGTTGAGGCTGCCATCCACCGGGTCGACGAGCACGAGCGGGTAGTCAGCCCCAAAGCTGCGCCGGCCGACCTCCTCGGACAGCACGGTGAAACGTTCGCCGCCGCCGGCCGCCTCCTCGAGCAAGCCGAAGGCGACCGCCTCCGCCGCCCTGTCCAGCTCCATGGTCCGGTCACCGCCGGCGCCCACTGTCAGCTGGACGCGCCCGGCCTCAGTCCCCGCGAGCGGCAGAACCGTTTCGCGAACGGCGGCGCCGATCCGCAGGAAGAGCTCAAGCCAGTCCGAGGGTGTCAGCGCGCTCGACCGACCACCTGCACTTCAGGCAAGATCCGCGCCGACAGACAATTGCGGATCCATCTTCCGACGGCGCCGCCGGCGACGCTCCACGACGATCGTGGTCAGAAACGGCTGCTGCATCGCCCATATGCGCTCGATGAGCTGTGGGATCGCGATGCTGTGAGGGTCTTTGATCCCGAGCAGCACGAGCCGCTCCGCCGCATAGTCGGTGAGCTCGGTGCGATCGTGGAGATTCAGCTGTTCGAGGGTTTCCAGGATGTCATCGAGCCGGCGAAGGACCTGGCGCCGGTCCTGATCTTCCCGTTGGAGCATCGCTGACAGCTTACTGGCTCGCGGCGGTGGTCAGCGCGAGGCTCAATTCGCCTGGACGCTCGAACTGAAGCCAATGGCCGGCACCCTCGAGCACGTCCAGCCGGTACTCGCCCTCGACGTGGCGCGCGGTCGCCTCGGCGGCGCGCCTGCCGAGGGCGGGGTCCTGGTCGCCCCACAGCAGCACCGTCGGCGCCGTGATGGGTCCGATGTCGGTTAGCGACTCCCACGCGCCGCCGTCCGCGGCGAGGTTGGCCCGGTAGTAGTTGAGCGCCGCGGTGAGCCGGCCCGGCCGGCTCAGCGAGCGGATGAAGTGTTCGACGACGCTCCGCGGCACAGCGTCAGGGTTGGGACCGATCGTGAACATGAACCTGAGCCGCCGGTAGTCGTCGTCCGCCAGCACGCGCTCCGCCTTGCCCGCCTGTAGAAAGAGTCCGACGTAGCGCGAGCGCGTCTGCTGGTCCTCATCGTCGCGACTCGCGGCCGCGAGCGCAGCCGGATGCGGTACGGACAGAGCGGTAAGCGTCTTTGTCATCTCGGGATACCGGCCGGCGAAGAACCATGCCACCATCGCGCCCCAGTCGTGACCGGCGACGTGGGCGGCAGGGCGTCCGAAGGCCGTGATGATGAAACGCACGTCCTCGGCGAGATGATCGATCGTGTAGCTGGCGAGATCTGCGGGGGCGTCGCTTAGACCGTAGCCTCGGAGGTCGGGCGCGACCGCGAGAAATCCAGCAGCCGCCAGGGCTTCGACCTGGCGCGACCACGACTCCGCACCTTCCGGGAAGCCATGCAGGAGGATGAACATCTCGCCGTCGGACGGGCCGTCGACCATGGCCCGGAAGCGAAGGCCGTTGGCCTGGACCATGTGCTGGCTGGCGGTCATTTAAGGCTTGTTACGAATTCGGCAGCGACGTCGAGGGCCAAGTCGAGGACCGCGATCAGGCCATGCCGCTGGCCTTTGAAGATCTCGAGCCTCGCGTTCGGAACCAGCTTCACGGCCTCCTTCAGCAGGTCGAGGCGCGCGAACGGATCGCGGTCACCGCTCAAGAAAAGGGTCGGACAGCGAATCGAGGGCAGGTGCTCCGTACGGAGCTGGTCGGTGAACCCGGGGCGGTGGAGTGGATATGAGAAGAGGATCAGGCCACCGAAGTCCGCCTCGATCGCCGCCATGCTCGCGACCCTGCCTCCAAATGACTGGCCGCCCCCGATCACCTCATGCCCGCGGCCCGAGGTCTTGATGAAGACGGGGACCGCGCGCTCGGCGCCTCCGCGAGGCAGGTCGACGGCTATTGCATCGATGCCGCGTCGCTTGAAACCGACTAAGTAAGGCTTCATCGAGGCGGCGTTGCCCGATGCACCGTGACCGAGGACAACTCTCATCAATGAATTCTCGAAACGCCGCTCAGTTGAGCTGCGCGGCTCGTTGCTGCTCCAACCATTCGCGCGAAATCTTGACCTCGATGCGACTTATACACAGGGCGCACCAGACTATTTCGCAACGCTCGCATGCGATGTGTTGATGGTCCTTCGACAGGTCCATGTACATGGTGAAGGTGCCGCACTCGAAACATTTCACCGGACACTTCACGAAAAAAAATCTTATCAACCCCTTGACGTATGCGTGACATTCCGGTATCTAAACAACTTGTATGGCGTTGCGACACTTGGTTGTCACCACAGAGACGACTGTGCGCGACCCATTTCGTAAAACCGCCAAGGTCACAGAGACCTCGTCGTTGAGGCTCTGCGGCGAACCCCGATGGGTCACAGAAATGAAATCCATCGGGTCGACAAAATTCGCGAAGGAGGTAATGAATTATGGCTGCTAAGAAGAAGGCTGCAAAGAAGACTGCCGCCAAGAAGAAGCCCGCCGCCAAGAAGAAGAAGTAGTAACGACTTCTTCAATCGTTTCGTAATCGTTAGTCTCGAGCCGGGGTTCTGTGGAGCCCCGGCTCTTTCTATTTGATGGCGGCGGCGACCGTCGCGGCGGCGAACGGCGCGAGCAGGATGCCCTTGCGGTGATGTCCGGTGGCGACGATGAGGTTGGCTATGCCCGCCACGGCGCCGACGACGGGCTGACCGTCAGGAGTCACCGGTCGCAAGCCCGCCCAGGTCCGCTCCACGGTGGCGCCGCCGAGGCCCGGGACGACGCGGTGGGCAAAGTCCATCAGGGTCGCGATACCCGCGACCGTTGGACGGTCGTCGAAACCCGAGTCCTCCTCAGTGCTGCCGGCAACGATGGTTCCGTCGGGCTTCGGCACCAAATATCCGGTTGACCAGAAAACGGTACGGGTCAGTGAAACCGATCCGGGGTTGAGCAGCGCGAGCTGGCCGCGCTGCGGCCGGACCTCCACATTCACCCCGGCGCCCATCGCCACCTCTTTGCTCCACGGACCGGCGGCGATCACGAACCAGTCGGCCTCGATGGCGCCCTCACTCGTGATCACCTGCTGCACCTCGCCACCCGCGACCGCAAATCCCATCGCCGGCGCTCCCTCCCGGATTTCAGCGCCACGAGCACTAGCGCACCGGGCGAGCGCTCGCACGAATCGAGGCGGCGTCACGTGCGCCTCCTGTCGCAGCACCGCGCCAAGCACGTCCGGCGTGAGGAACGGCTCGGCGTCGCGGCAGGCCTGGGCGTCGAGCCAGCGGCCGCCTGTGGCTTTCAGCCTGGCCGCCTCCCTTTCATCAAAGGCCGGCTGCAGAGCCTCCTGGAGGTGGTACTCGACCCTCATCCCGCTGTCCTTCTCTATGCGTGCGACCACCTCGGGGAACATCTCGAGGCTTCGGACCGCCGATTCCAGGGTGCCGCCGGCGGATTCACTGTGAGGGCTGAGCTCCCCGGCGGCGGCGCCTGAAGCGCGGCACCCGAGCTGATCTCGTTCGAGCAGGGTGACCTGGTGGCGCTCGAGGGTCAGCCGCTCGGCGATCGCGCAACCGATCACACCGCCACCAACCACCACGACCCGAGCCATACGAAAAAGATTGTCACGGCTTGACTTACGAACATTTGTTCGATAGTCTTCCGACACCTCCTCTTCTCCTGCGTCTTCACCCGGAGGCCAAAAAAGATGCAGGAAACCCAGCTCGAGCATGCCATCAGCGCGATCCGGGTTCGCTTCGGCAGCCAGGCGCTGACGAGGGCGGCGCAATTGCCGCCCCCGCAGCCCTGGCCGAGCTGCACCCCTCTCGATCGCTTGACCGGGATAGGAGGCCTGCCTCGCGGCCGGCTCACGCTCCTGACCGGAAGCGGAACCTGCGGCAAGCTCACGCTCGCCCTGGCGATGCTCGCAGGCGCGACCCATGAGTTCGCCCACTCCGTGGTGATCGACATCAGGGCTGGTCAGGGGGGTAGCGCTGGACGGGCTTTGCCCGGCCGGCGCGATTGGGGGGAGTCCCCCCTCTCATTCGACCCCTGGGCGATGCTTCCGTTCGATCCCGACCTGAGCTCCCTCACGGTGGTGCGCCTGGAATCCGAGCCCGCCGGGGAGGCGGCGGCGGCGCTGGCCAAGGCCGGCGCCGGCTTCATCCTTTTAATGGGCGAGGTTCCGGAGCCGTGGCTCGGGCCGCTGGAGGCGGGGGCAAACCGCTCGGGGACGGTGCTGGTCGGGGTGGTCGACGCGCCCGGGCGGGCGTTCGCCCATGCCTCCAGCCTGAGCCTTGGCTTTTCCCGAACAGACTGGGTTTCGGAGCGTGGCCAGCTGGTTGGGCTGCGCACGGTTGCGCGCTGCCTCAAGAACCGGGTGGCGCCCCCCCTTGGAGAATCCAAGCTGGAGATCCGCTACCCATTGGGCGCCCAGCTCTTCCTCGATCACCCCGTGTCCGAAGCGCCTCTTCAAGTGGCGGAGCTGAAATGCACGTCTGCTGTGGTCTGAGCGGGAATGCACGTCTGCTGTGGCCTGAGCGGTCATCTCGAGCTCGCTCGACGCCCCGACCTCTATGGGGGCCCGGTCGTGGTGGGCGAATGGGACGGCCTCGAGCACGTCGTCGCCGCCTCCGAGGAGGCCTTGCCGTTTGGCGTGCTGCCAGGGATGCCGCTGCGCCAGGCCGAGCACCTCTGTCCCCACGCGACCTTCCTTCCACCCGACCCTGTCGCGGCCGCACATTTGCGCGAGCTGATCGCGTCGGCGCTCTACGACCTCGCTCCTGTCGTCGAGGTCCGGGTTGAAGGCGTCGCATGGTTGGACTTGAGTGGAGTGCCGAAGCCGGGCGAATCGATTCGCGAGGCGCGGTGCAAGCTCCGCGCCGCGATCGGCCGCGAGCCACGGCTCGGTCTCGCGCCCGGGCCTTTCTCAGCCCGCCTCGCCGCTGCTCGCGCGCGGCCTGGTCGCCTCTTGCGCGTCGAGGATGCGCGCGCGTTCCTCGCCCCTTTCTCATCGCATGAGCTCCCGCTCGATGAGGAACAGCTCGAACGCCTGGACCTGCTCGGCCTGCGCACGCTGGGCGCGGTTGCGGCCCTCGGTCAGCGCGAGCTGGAGAGCCAGCTCGGCCGCGCCGGTAGGCATGCGGTCCTGCTCGCGCGCGGCCTCGAGCCGGATCTGCTCGCGCCGTGGCGCCCGCCGCTGTTCACCAGCGCCCATCGCCAGTTCGATCCACCGGTCGAAGACCGCGAGGCATTGCTCTTCGTCGCACGCGCGCTCTGCAGCGACCTTGCCGGTGAGCTCGGCCTCCGCGGCGCCGGCGCCAAGCACGTGGGTGTGCGACTCCTTTTCGAAACCGGTAGCCCTGAGGAACGCGACTCCATCGTGCGCCATCCACTCAGCAGCGCGGTCGAGCTCTTCGGCCTCATCGGTTCATGGATCAAGGAGTGGCAGCCGCGCGCTCCGATCACCGAGATGTGGATCGAGCTCCCTGTCGTGGAGGGCACGGGCAGGCGGCAACTGCGACTGTGGGCGGGCGGCGACGGCAACAGCGAGGAGGTGATCGCAGCGCTC
>OCZT010004302.1_pt1 | contig 14397 bp, 15 predicted proteins | sample 1539031 | NCBI WGS metagenome assembly OCZT01 (sample SAMEA3539308, study PRJEB22396) | soil metagenome | biome: tundra; feature: field; material: soil | place: USA | collected 2010-05 | depth 0.15 m
TCCACCTCGCCTGCCTCCACATGCTCCTCAGACATTTATGAGACTGGTTCTAGAGCACTGACCCCAGAGCCTGCCCTGAGGGCAGTCGAAGGGTTAGCCCAAAAGAAGGGCGAACCTGGGGCACCGGGCAACATCTCCTAATGGCAAGACGAACCATTCTGAACTCATTCTCGATTTTCGATTCGAAATCCTGACTTGACATTGTGACTCCTGCCCGAGATCCGGCATTCGATGTGGCGAACATACAGCGAATGACATTAGTGACAAGTAATCAACAGATTAGAGACATTTGCAGCAATCTCTAAGCTCTGTATGAATAAGATTTTTAAAGTTCTAAACCAATGCACTCATTCACATAGCTAATGAGTGTATGTCTATGATAACACAGCGTTATATCGACTCATGCGCGCGACCGCCTATCCAGATTGCGTTAGAGAGTTATGTCGCAATAAGGCTTGGTTGAGAGACTATCTTGAAGAACACGGACATAATTTGCACAGATTTGGCAACGATTGCAGGTCAATAATCGTTAGATATAAGGATTTTCGGATTGACATATAAACTGCAGGTATGCTCCAATGTGAAAGGCGTCGAATCCGCGCCGGGAGTCACAATGTCAAGTCAGGATTTCGAATCGAAAATCGAGAACGAGTTCAGGATAGTTCGCCGTTTACTTGCACTCGCGGTGATTGAAGGAAAGTCGAAGGGTCAGCAGATTCAGCTATTGTCTGATGCCGGAATGGAGCGCCAAGAAATCGCGCACCTCGTAGGCACAACAGTGGGAACCGTGAGCGTTGAGGTTTCCAATCTCAAGAAGCGGAGGTCAAAGGAAACACGTGGCAGAAGAACCTAGGACGGAACTGGAAAAGTCGTTGAGAGCTCTGCTGCTGGTTAGCTTGGATCCATTGAATCAGAAGCAGCAAATCACGATGTTGGACAAGGCAGGCTTTGGACCATCCGAAATCGCAACCGTGATCGGCTCAACTCCGAATACGGTAAACGTTCGGCTTTCGGAAATCCGCAAGCGCGCTCGAAAGGGTAAATCGAAGTGAGGAGGGTGGTGTGATGGAAAAAGACGTTCAGGGGCAAATACTCGCAACCCTGCAAGACTTGCTCATTTTCCAAATGGCTTCCAAGGGTGTGCCCCAAGGCCAAATTCGCGAGGCTGTCGGATTGGACATGAATCGGGTAAGCCGGATGGCGAAGCTGGCGAAGAAGTCTGCAAAATCGGAGGAGTGAGATGGCAGAAGCGGGATTTCCAGAACTCATCAAGCGGTTGGATGCGGTGATCGCTCTACTGGTCGTGGCGCTGCCACAGTCGGAGCAACCGCGTTCTTTGCGGGACCAAATCAAGCTCCTTGACGCGGCGGGCATGTCACCCTCAGAGATCGCACGCATTATAGATAGGCCAGCGACGTCAATCAATTCCGAACTCGCTCGGATACGAGGTTCGAAAAGCGGAAAGCCACGGGAGAAGGAGTAGCCGATGCCAAATGACGGAACAGAGCGGCTGATTGAACTTTTGGAAAAGGCGCTCATGATCCAGCTGCACACAATGGGGGTTACGCAAGGGGACATCGCCAAAATGCTGAGCAAAAGCAAGACCGAAGTAAACAGCTTCTTGAAGCCGATTGCTAAGGCGAAACGATACACAGGAGCTAAGTCCCACTGACGCATCCCGTCCTCGATCTCGGCTCCAATCTCGAAGCAGGCCGTCAGAAAAATCGCGAGGGTCGAGCTCAAACGCGTAACAAGAATCGGGAAACTATTGAAAGCGAAACGGCAAGAAAAATCGTAGGAGTCCGAAACAGATGCCTATTCAGCCAATCACAGAATTTGCCGCCACGTCGCCCGACGTCATGCGCGCGATTATCCAAGACATCCGAGGCTCCGATCGTCGACGTAAGGTTTTTGAAGCCGTATATAGTGGCGGCAACAAGCCTAAGAACGCAGCCGAGCTGTCTGCGAAAACCCGATTGAGCGAAATGGCGGTACTCCAACTGGCTACGCCAATGGCCAACAAACAATACTTCGAGCAGCTTAAGCACGAGGGCCGAGTGGCCTTCAAGAAATATCCTCACATTAATGCGGTGAAGCTGACCATCCTCAGATCTTCAAAGAACGGCAAGCGACCGCATAGGAAGCCCGAGCGAACAGCAGAAGGTAAGACGGCACCTCGGCGTCCGGCGAGGGCGCGTGGGATCCGGAGTGCTTGGGGATCCTCCCCGATAAGTGTGCGGCGGAGGCCGACTCACGATGTGTTTGTGTGTCACGCTTCGGAAGACAAGGGTTTTGTTAATCGCCTGGTAAAAGCGCTCAAGGAGGCCGGCGTTCGGGTTTGGTATGACAAGGACGCTTTGTTGTGGGGAGACGGTCTGCGGAGTTCCATCGACAAAGGACTCGTGAACTCGCGGTACGGAATCGTCGTGTTTTCCAAGGCCTTCCTGAAAAGAAAACAGTGGACCGAACACGAGTTGGATGGCTTGTTCGCGAAGGAAAAGAACGGGCGTAAGGTCATCTTGCCTATCTGGCACGGAATCACGGACCGCGAACTCGTTAAGTACAGCCCCGCATTTGCGGACCGCATTGCTATGATTACCAAAAAAGACTCGGTCGCCGACATCGTCAAGAACCTCAGAGTCTTATTGAAGAAGTCTTAGGGTCTGGTGGCGGGTGGCCCGCCCTTTCAAACCGAACTCCTGAACATTCGGGTGCCCCACCCTTCTCGCTTTGGCGAGAGGGTGGGCCCTGGGTTCGAATGACTGGTTCGGGTCACGACAGACTCACCCTTCGGTTGCGCTGAGGGCAAGCTCCTGTCTGCAAAGACGCGGACAAGGGTGAGGCACCGCTGCGAACGAAAATCCCCACCCAAGCAAACGAAGCTTGGGTGGGCCACCCGCCGCCTCCAATGCGCGGAAACGGGCCGCCCTGGCGGCCGAATTTTTATGCGCTGAGCGATTGGGTAATCGCGTTTAATGCCTCAATCAAGCCGGAGGCATCCTTGCTGGACGCCTGGAGCGGTTTGACAAGGTGATTTTTCAAAAACTCAATGGCGGTTTGGCTCTTAGCCTGGAGCGTGGCGAACACTTCCGCCTGATGCAAGCGGGACTCGTACACTTTCGCTACCGTGATAAGCGTTAGAACAGTTGTCAAAATGCAGCAAGAGACAGCAATATCCACCTCTTCATCCCACACCACGCCTCCCATCCGCACTGCGATGGACGTTACACCCGGTCTTTTCCCTGTCTGCTTGGTCCGCATCTGGACTGCCCGAAAGGTCCCGTGCATCCCACGCTCAGTGAAAAAATCATAGAGTGCATCGAATTTTGGTTTGCTGAGTTTTACGCGCACGGCAGAGGGGGACAGCTCTTTCAGAATCTTCTTTTTGTCAGCTCCACCCCAAACGTCTGCCATCGCCGGGAACTGGAAAAATAGCTCCGCCCTATCTAACAGGTCATGCACGGTGCGGAGATGGCTGTAAGTTTGAGTGGTGTACATCCGCTCCGCAAGATAGAAAGCCACGTTCAATTCATCAACAGCCCAATACAACATGCTCAGTGAGGCAAATTGACCCGCGCCATATTGGTCTTCTCGCGTGGCGTCAAAGAGTAGGTCCATGACAGATTGCAGCGCGTCCAGAAACAAAGGTTTCGCCGCTTCCGCCACAGGGAAGGTCTTAGTCAATGGTCTGCCCAAGCCATCTAGAAAATTCTCGGCCCGGTGATGCTTGCGCCGGGTCAGCGCGATAAGCCGGAGCATTTTTCTTTTGTCCGGGCTGTCGGCTACTCCGGCTAGGCCTTGCTCAAACATTAGAGCAACGCCATCAAGCAGCCGGTCAAAGCACGCATTCGCACCGGCGTCCATGCGGGCTTCATTTACCACGGCGAAGTCTAAGACTTCTTTGAGGCGGTCACGGAATGGCGTGGGGTCCGCGATTGCAGGGGCCAGCCGCTCTTGCGCGAAGGCTTGAAACTCTTTTTCAGTAATGATCGTGTCAGTGCTTAATGCCTTTTAATGGTAGAGGATTTAGGCTTTCGGCGGAAGCTGGTATTCCGCCGGGTGCCCCAGGTCTCGCGGGGTTCGAGAGCTGGGAGACATTCGGGGCTGCACCGATTTATGGAATGAACAGAAACTGAGGCTCTTGGATCTGACGGCTCTCCCAAAGTGAAGCTCCTTCCTCACCCGGGTCTCGAACGTCGCGAGACCCGGGGCACCCGCAGGTCCTTCGACTGCGCGTCCGCCCGCCGCAAACCACGCGGCGGAAAAGCAAAGGCGCGGACGCTCCGCTCAGGATGACAAGACTATGAGGAGCAGCGATCGGCCCAGGTCAGCGTCCAACGGAAGGACGCGAACCCTTCGACTGCGCTCTCCAGAAGCTATATGAGCAAGTCATTGAGGATCAATGGAATACGCCGAGACGGATGCGACGCCAAAAAAGCAAATTTAAGGCGAACATACACGCTCGTTTAGCTTCTGTCTTCACGGACGGTTTCGCGAAACCGTCGCTGGCTCAGGGCAGGCTCTGAAGGTTCGCTCTACCCGCGGGGGCTGAAGCCCTATGCTTTACTGTTCCGCCGAGAACGCCGACCTAAAGGACGGCACTACCCACCCTTCAGTCGAGGCCGCCAGGCCTGAAGGCCGGCACTACCCGAACTGCTAGTCGTGCACTCCGTCCATGAAGGCTCGCAGCTTGCGCGAGCGCGAGGGATGACGCAGCTTGCGCAGCGCCTTGGCCTCGATTTGGCGGATGCGTTCGCGGGTGACCGCGAACGACTGGCCCACTTCTTCCAGCGTGTGCTCGGAGCCGTCCTCCAGGCCGAAGCGCATTTTGATCACCTTCTCCTCGCGGGGCGTGAGCGTGCGCAGCACCTGCGCCGTCTGCTCCTTGAGGTTGACGTTGATCACCGCTTCCGCCGGCGAAACCACGGCGCGGTCTTCGATGAAGTCGCCCAGATGCGAATCTTCTTCTTCGCCGATGGGCGTCTCCAGCGAAATCGGTTCCTGCGCGATCTTGAGCACCTTGCGCACCTTGGCCACCGGAATGTCCATGCGCTTGGCGATCTCTTCCGAGGTAGGCTCGCGGCCGAGTTCCTGCACCAGTTGCCGCGAAGTGCGGATCAACTTGTTAATGGTCTCGATCATGTGTACCGGAATGCGGATGGTGCGCGCCTGGTCGGCGATGGCGCGAGTGATCGCTTGGCGAATCCACCACGTCGCATAAGTCGAGAATTTATAGCCGCGGCGGTATTCGAACTTGTCCACCGCCTTCATCAGGCCGATGTTGCCCTCCTGAATCAGGTCGAGGAATTGCAAGCCGCGATTGGTGTACTTCTTGGCGATGGAGACCACCAGCCGCAGGTTGGCTTCAATCAGCTCGCGCTTGGCGTACTCGGCATCCACGTCGCCCTGCACGATTTCGCGCTGGGTGCGCTTCAGTTCGGCGAAGTTGGCGCCGGCGTCGTGCTCCATGCGCTCCAGGTCGGCGCGAATCTGCCGCACCTGCTTGCGCAGTTCTTTCTTGGCTTCCTCGGCGCGTGTCTGATCGGCGCGCTTCTCGAAGTTCACCGCCTGCTTATCGAGCCCGCGCATGCTGTCGACGGTCTTGTTGACCCGGTCGATCAGGCGCTTGCGCTCGTTGTTGGTGAAGCCCAGCCTGCGAATGACTTGCGATATTGCGACCTGCTCGCGCCCCAGCGCCCAACGGTAGCGGCGGTATTCCTTCGGCCGTTTCTTCTGCGGAATATCGGCCAGCCGTTCGATCAACTGCACCGACTTCTTGTAGTGCTTGGCGAGCTCGTCAATCTTCCCGGTGATGTCGTTCAGGCGATTGAGGACCACCTCTTCCGTGATCTCCTCTTCGTCGAAGAGCACGATTTCCTTGATCGAGCGCACACCCCGCTTCAGGTCCTCGCCGATGGCCACGATTTCGCGAATCACGATCGGGGAGCGGGACAGCGCTTTCAGCACCCGCAACTGCCCGCGCTCGATGCGCTTGGCGATCTCGACTTCGCCTTCGCGAGTCAGCAGCGGGACCGTGCCCATCTCGCGCAGGTACATGCGCACCGGGTCGTTGGTTTTTTCCAGCGCGCCAGGGGTAAGGTCGAGTTCAACGTCCTCGCCCGCTTCCATCTCGCTATCGAACTTCTTGTCGAGAGAGCCGGGGAGCTTCGGACCTTCGAGTACATCAATCCCTTGCGTGCCGATGGTAGTCAGCAGGTCCTCAAGGTCATCGGGCGAATGCAAGTCGTGCGGGATAAGGTCGTTGACCTCGTTGTAAGTGAGGTAGCCCTTTTCTTTTCCCGCATCGATCAATTTTTTGATGTCGTCGAACTTATCTTCAAGAGCCAAAGCGGAGTTTCCTCTTAAATGGCGCCAGTTGCGGGGCGCTCTTCTTCCATGCAAACAACGGCGGGAACGGTACTGCAGTACCGACATGCGTAGAAACTTATACAGTTTATCATAGGCCAGACCCGCCTCCTAGCCTTATTTCGCGAATCGCAAAACTTCAGTAACCAACCGAACCGATACTTGGTCGCGCGACAATTCGGGCATCGGTTTCTCCTACTTCGATTAGATGTTGACAGCCGGGCGTTGGCTTCATCCTTTTGCATCAGCTACTTACGAGCCGATGCCATGCAAACGAATCCTGAATCCGCAACTGCGGCATTCCAGTCGCTTGAACCTGCGCATATGCACTGCCATTTTTCGACCGCCCATTTGGAGCGTGAAGTTCGGCATGGGTGGCCTCGGGCGGGCGAAGACGCCGGCGTGATGCTGCGAGGCCGCGCCGCAGGCCACTCCCATCAACACCTTATGACATTTCTTTTGCTTTTCTATGACAACTCCTAACTGCAGGCCGCCGTAGTCTGTGGCTCAATAGACCTCGGCGATGGCGATGTTGCACCGCCATTCGGCATGGGGTTCGGGAGGTCTTCATGAAAGCGCCGCTGCTTTGCACATTGCTGCTTCTGACGAGTCTGGGGTGCGGAGGTTATGGTTCGGGAATGGGGATGACACCGGCGCCGGTGCCGATGCTTTCGCCGCCGTCGGGAACCTATCCCACACCACAGACCATAACCATTACCGACAGCCTGGGGGCAGCCACCATCTACTACACCACCGATGGAAGCACGCCTACTCTTTCCTCGCCGATTTATCGTGGACCATTCGTGATTACCCAAACGACGAAGGTGCAGGCGATTGCGGCGGCGGGAGGATATATGACGAGCGGAGTAGCCATCGCCAACTATACCCTCCAGTAGTCGGGCAGGCCACCCACCGCCCGGCGGGACCGGTCAGGAGCGGACCTGCGCAAGGATGGAGTGCACGACGTTGAGAGTGTGCGGCGCGGCGAAGATTTCCTTAAGCTTCTCTTTGAATTCGCTCTCGGAGTTGAGCGAAATGGTGTTGTTCAGAGACTTCATAACCAACGGATAGAAGCTGATGCCATGCGAGACGGTAGCTGAGCGTGGGAGCATCAATATAGAAGTAGTGGACAAACAGGTTGCCCGTGGCCTGAGTTACGACTTCGCCCTTCACCAGTTGGCGCGTCTTCTCGCCTAGCAGCGCGGCTTGCTCTTTCAAGATCGTGATCGGCGTGATCAGGTTGGAGTCGGCAATATTCGCCGGCCATAGGTCGTCAGTGTCAGGCATCGAACCCTCCATCAGAAATTCAGTTCCAGCATCACCGGCAGATGGTCCGACGTCGTCTCTTTGTCGGGCCGTCCGTCCTCCTGCAACAGCGAATACCCACGGATCGACGTAGGGATGCGCACGTTCTCAGGTGCGAAGCCGTCCAGCAGATCGGGCCGCAGCAACACCTGGTCGAACACGTTCCAGTAATAGCAAAGGTGCTCGCCCGCCTCGTAGTAAAACGTGCCGCCCGCCTCCCCATTGTCGCCGAGATGGTTCCACATGGGATTGTAGAAGAACTTGTATTTCTGCCGCTGTACGGTGCGCGTCTGGCGGGCCGCCACGCGCCGGCTCATGACCGCGTGCAGCCCGCCAGCTATCACCATGCCCGCCTCGAACGGATTCATATTCAGGTCGCCCAGCACAATGGTCCGCTGATGACCTTCGCTAATCTCGACCTCGTCGATGGCTTGCGCCAGGTGTACCGTCTCAATCATCTGGCTCGGCTCGGAGAAGGTTATCTTGGCGGGGAGATGGGCGGCAGCGACCAGGATGCTCTGGCGCGCGGGCAGCGCGAGGCGCCGAATCGAGATGCGATGGCTCTCAAACAGCGGCGTCAGGAAACCCGAGTCGAAGCGGGTGAAGAACAGCAGGTGGCCGCAGTTGCCGGGAGCGTACTGGTAGTCGGGCGAGTCGGCGTTGAGTTCCTCCAGAAGCCGGGCCGGCGGCGTGGGACACTCGCAAGAATGAGGACGTCGGCATTCTCCTGACGGGCAAGGTTGCTGACGAAGCCGTGCAGGTCGCGCCGGTGTAGATTCCAGAAGAGGAACTTCGGCATAGGGGGAATGTAACAGTTTCGACTTTCGCAAGGCCAGTTTCAAGTTTCAAGTTTCAAGTGCCAATCCAGCCCTCTCTCATGAATTTGTCATCCCGAGCGGAGCGAAGCGGAGTCGAGGGACCTGCTGTTGGCCTAGGGCGGGGATTTTCGTTGGTAGATGCGAAATGCCCCGCCCAAACACCATGTAACCGCTAGTCACACGGAGGGGTGATGTTGGGTGAGGCGTGGAGACCTGAGATTGCGCCATACTAGCCCGCAGGGCGACACAATCGTAGCCCAACACGTGAGTGCTGGGTCAGCGTTGTAAATGGATAAGAGTCCCGAAGGGACGGTACATGAGCCATACCTACACCTCAACCATGTTTCATGTTGTGTTCTCGACCAAGGAGCGCAAGCCAGATATCGCTGAACCCGCGAAATTATGGGCCTATCTCGCCGGCGTGGCTCGCAATCTGAATTACGAAGCGTTAGCGATTGGGGGAACACAAAACCACGTTCACCTATTCCTTCGGTTGCCATCCGACGTCTCTGTGTCTGAAGCCGTGCAGAAGCTGAAATCCAATTCGTCGCGTCGGCTTCGCGAAAACGGTTCCTGGATCGGATGGCAGGAAGGCTATGGCGCGTTCTCAGTGAGCGCGTCGAATGTAGATGCTGTGAGGCATTACATTCAGAACCAAGCGGAGCATCATCGGCGGCGTAGTTTCGAAGAAGAGTTTGTGGCCTTGTTGGACAAATCCGGCGTTGCGTTTGACCGGGCTGAGATTTTCGGATGAGGTGCCGTCCCTGAAGGGACTCGGGGCAATTACAACGCTTATCCAGCACTCACGTGCTGGGCTAGGATTGTGACGCCCTTCGGGCTGAGGAATGCCGGCTCCCACCCTTTCGCAAACAGCGGCGAAAGAGCCTGCCCCGAGCGCAGCCGGGGGGATGGGGCAGCCGCGGTCCTTATTTGTAGGAACAGAGGAACGGCGGTCCACCCGTACCAAATTTTGTGCGGCATTCGTGATCGCAGGTCCGCGTGATGAAGGGATGATGCCAGAGCCCGCAGGGCGACATAATCGTAGCCCAGGACGTAAGTCCTGGGTTGACGTCATTAGCTGGGACGAGTCCGGTAGGACGGCACAGGAATCACGATCTTCCATGCCGTCGGGATTATGTTCAGTCGAAGTGTCGTCCCTGAAGGGACTTCGATTCATCTACAACGCTTCCCCAGCACTCACGTGCTGGGCTAGGATTGTGACGCCCTTCGGGCTACGTGTTGATGGCTCCAACCCTTTCGCAAAGGCGGGGATTTTCGTTGGTAGATGCGAAATCCCCCACCCACCCGAAAGAAGGTTGGATCTGTCCCGAACGAAGCCGAGGGATGGGGCGCCCCAGGTTTGGGAAGGTCAGGTGTTAGGGCGGGCCACCCGCCGGTATTAGAGATCACAGGAGTGGGTGACCATGTGAGTCAGCAACAATGCCAGCCCGAAGGGCGAGACAATCGTAGCCCAGGACGTAAGTCCTGGGTTGGCATTATTAGGCGGGATGAGTCCGGCAGGACGGCACATGAATCCCCATCACGTTCGTCCGTGCCGTGATCGAGGTGTCGTCCCTGAAGGGACTCGAGGATTTAATAACACGCTTACCCAGCACTCACGTGCTGGGCTACGATTGTGACGCCCTTCGGGCTGAGGATTAGCGGCTCCCACCCTTTCGCAAAAACGGCGAAAGGTGGGTCACCCCCCATGTAATCCGTAAAGTATAATGTGGTGAAGGTTGGGCTGAGCCCGGTTTACCGGGTTTCGAATTCGCGGGCGGTCGGCCATGTCGCTCTCGTCCTCTCGTTGGTCTTGAATGTAGGTTTGAATATCAACCTTAACCAACCTAAGGAGGGTAAGCATATGGTTAAAACCAGCACGATCCAGTTGTCGGACAATATGCAAGAAAAGAACAACGGATGTGAGTGCATGGTCGGACAGCCCCGTGAATCGGGCTGAGCCCAAACTCAAACATCGAAAGAGCGGAGTTTCCGCATTTCTTCTTCAGCATCGGTGCGTGAGACCCGAGCGCCGTTATAGGTCACGTATTCCCAACGGTCGACGACCCCGACCAATCCAGCTGAAGCATACAAATCACTGGCAAATCCGGCGGCAATATCAGCGGCTTGGACGTAGGGGGATTCTTTGGACTCTACCGCAACAAAACCGGGTTTCCGGATGATCAGCCCATGATGGTAATCTCGTGCAGCCAGCTCCTTAATCACCGATTGCCGCGCATCATCAAGCAGGTCTAGGTGTTTCTGGTTGCCCTCATCGAAAGCATGCACGGAAAGCAGCTCTTGCGCCATTCGCCTCTGAACTACGTTTTCGAAGTTGGCGTAAAATGCTGTGGCATCTTCTCCGTCAAAGGCTTCCGATGCGGCGTCCAAGGCTGAATGGAATGCAGCGGATGACTTTGCAGACCATGAAGTAACGTCTCGGATTAAGCCTTTCCGCTTTTTGAAGTCACTCACTGCGATTAAAGGTTTACAGGGCACTTCCGGCTCGACCATGCAATGAGGCAAGTCGGTTGCCCTCGCTGATCCCAGAAACGGATCAGCGAGGGCACGTCCCAGGGATTGAACTCGCATCGCTGTAGAGTTGTGGAGAATCGAGTCGGCAACCATGTCGCGAACCTGCTCGGAGATGAATCTGGCGTGGGGAAGACCCTCTCGCGCCATTCGGTCAAGTGTCTGAGGGGCATCTTTACTTCGCCAAGTTTCTCTCAGCATGTTCTCAAAACGGCGTCGATGGCACCGAGGGTCGACAATGTGAATTTTGACCCGCCTCAGACCCGTCCAAATTGCGCTGCGAACTTCGCTGGGGAAATCCTTAAATCGCGCCATTACCACGCTGGATTTGATTTCTCCTGGGACATCAGGAAACAATTGGATCACCTTGTAATACCAATCTAGCGAAAGATTACGATCCACCTGAGCATCGACGCAGACCTTGTAATTGTCGGTCAGGCGTGCGTCGGGAGAACCCTCGTCCGTGAACGAGATGGCTTCTTCCTTGCCAGCGGCAATGACCAAGAACTCCGACTTAACGAGCATGGTGCTCCCCAAAAGGCATATCGAACTGCGCCCTCCAAAAGAAAAGGGGCACGGCGTGCCGTGCCCCCCTCACAGTACGTCTTACTTGGGCCTAACAAATTATCGTTACTACAGCAAACCGCAGATCCTTCGACTCAGACGCGCTCTGTTCGGCGCGTCCTCGCTCAGGATGACAACATTGAAAGGAGCGCGTTAACGCGGCGCTGAAGCGCCGCTCTTCCACCCTACGAGCACCCACTCGTACTGCCGCAGGACATGCAGCGGTAGCAGCTTCCGTTGCGGGTCATGATGGCGCCGCAGACGGGGCAACTGGGAGAGTCTCCCATGTCAATCAGGTCCTGTAGCGCGTCGGAGGCGTGATAGTGGCCGGTCGCGCCACCGCGAAAAGCAGGTCCCTCGACTCCGCGCCCTTCGGGGGCTCCGCTCGGGATGACAAGCTGTGAGGGATTGCTGCCGCTATAGGGGTCCTTCGACTCCCCCTCACGACGTTCGGGGTCGCTCAGGATGACACCCGTAATTGATTTGTCCGAGGCGTAGCCGTTCTCATCCGGGGTGCCGGGGGGCGGGGGGTTGATGTACTTGGGACGCAGGCCGTCGAACAGCGCCTGCTGCTGGCCCGTCAGGAACCGCAACTGTAGCCAGCGGAAGATGTAATCCATGATCGACTTGGCATAGCCGATGTCCTGGTTATGGCTCCAGCCGCTGGGCTCGAAGCGGGTGTGGGAGAATTTTTCGCACATCAGCTTGAGCGGCACGCCGTGCTGCAAGGCCAGCGACGTGGCGCAGGCGAAGCTGTCCATCAGGCCGCTGACGGTCGAGCCTTCCTTGGCCATGGTGATGAACAGCTCACCCGGCATGCCGTCCTTGTAGAGGCCGACGGTGAGATAGCCTTCGTGTCCGCCCACGCTGAACTTGTGGGTGATGGACAGGCGCTCGTCGGGCAGGCGGTGGCGCATGGCGCGCGGCGGCGCGGCGGCCTCGTCTTCCACCTCGACAGGTGCCGCGAGCGCGTCACCTTTCTTCGATTTGGCGGTGGCCGATCCCATGGAGCTGAGCGGCTGCGCCTTCTTCGATCCGTCGCGATAGACGGCGACCGCCTTCAGCCCCAGCTTCCACGCCTGGATGTAGGCTTCGGTGATGTCGTCCACGGTGGCGTTCTCGGGCATGTTGATGGTCTTGGAAATTGCGCCCGAGATGAACGGCTGGGTGGCGGCCATCATGCGCAGATGTCCGAGATAGTGAATGGTGCGCGTGCCCTTCGACGGCTTGAAGGAGCAGTCGAAGATGGGCAGGTGCTCTTCCTTGACCGAGGGCGCGCCTTCGATGGTGCCGGTGGCGTCGATGTAGCTGACGATGGCGTTGGTCTGGTCGGGCGTGTAGCCCAGCTTGAACAGCGCGGCCGGCACGGTGTTGTTCACGATCTTGATCATGCCGCCGCCGACCAGCTTCTTGTACTTCACCAGCGCCAGGTCGGGCTCGATGCCGGTGGTGTCGCAGTCCATCATGAAGCCGATGGTGCCCGTGGGCGCCAGCACCGTGACCTGCGCGTTGCGATAGCCAAACTTCTCGCCGTGCTTCAGGGCTTCGTCCCAGGTGCTCTTGCTGGCCTCAAAAAGCGCCGGCGGAACGTGGGTCTTGTCGATGTTGTTCACCGAGGCGCGATGCATGCGGATGACGTCGAGGAAGGGTTCGCGATTGATGTACCAGCCGGGACAGGCCGAGCCAGCATTTTCGCGGGTATAGGGGTCCTTCGACTCGCTGCGCTCGCTCAGGATGACAGAGGAAACAGCAGGTCCCTCGACTCCGTCCGCCGCGGCGGACTCCGCTCGGGATGACAATTCTTTCGTAGCGCCCGTTTGTTCAGTGGCGGGGGTGAGCGGCTGGCACAGTTCGGCGATCTTCGACGATTGCAGATAAGCTTCGCCGCACATGATGGCGGTGACGCAGGCGGCGTAGTCGCGTCCGGCGTCGGAGTCGTAGGGCAGGCCCGCGGCCATGAGCAGCGCGCCCAGGTTGGCGTAGCCGAGTCCCAGCGGACGGTAGTCGTGCGAGTTCTTGCCGATGGCTTCGGTCGGGTAGCCGCTGTTGTCCACCAGAATTTCCTGCGCGGTGATCATGACGGCGCAAGCGTGACGATAGGCCTCGACATCGAAGGCGCCGTTGGGCGCGAACTTCATCAGGTTCAAGCTGGCCAGGTTGCAGGCCGAGTCGTCAAGGAACATGTACTCGCTGCACGGGTTCGACGCATTGATGCGCGCCGTGTTCTTCGAAGTGTGCCAGCGGTTGACGGTGGTGTCGTACTGCATACCGGGATCGCCGCAGTGCCAGGTGGCGTCGGAAATTTTGCGCAGCAGCTCGCGCGCCTTGAAGGTCTGAACGGGATGGCCGTCCTTCACCGAGCGCGTGCTGAAGTCGCCATCGCGCAACACCGCATACATGAAGTCGTCGGTGACGCGCACGGAGTTGTTGGCGTTCTGAAAGAAGATGGACGAGTAGGCCTCGCTGTCGGGGCCGCTGCCGTCGTATCCGGCTTCGACCAGCGCCCAGGCCTTGGCTTCTTCTTTTTGCTTGCACTCGATGAAGTCAACCACGTCAGGATGATCGATGTTGAGGATAACCATCTTGGCGGCGCGACGCGTCTTGCCACCGGACTTGATGACGCCGGCGAAGGCGTCGAAGCCCTTCATGAAACTGAGCGGGCCGCTGGCCGTGCCGCCGCCGGAGAGCCCTTCGGTGGACGAGCGCAGCGGAGAAAGATTGGTGCCCGTGCCCGATCCCCACTTGAAGAGCATGCCTTCGGTCTTGGCGAGGGTGAGGATGCTGTCGAGCGAATCGTGTACCGAGTTGATGA
>OCZT010004303.1_pt1 | contig 14396 bp, 10 predicted proteins | sample 1539031 | NCBI WGS metagenome assembly OCZT01 (sample SAMEA3539308, study PRJEB22396) | soil metagenome | biome: tundra; feature: field; material: soil | place: USA | collected 2010-05 | depth 0.15 m
GCTCGATGCTGGCCCTGGTATTCCGTTTGGGGAATTGCGATTACCAGAAATATTGCGATTTCAAAGAATCTCAGCCCCAGAAGTTTGAAGAGTTGATGAAAGAGCTAACCCGGGTAGCCGGGACCCGACTTCTGCCGCTCCCCTCTCCTCGCAATGATGTTCTGTGGGTCAACAACTGGATACCCGATCTGGACTGCACGAATGTTGAAGACCTCACCAAACTTGAGGTGGAAATGCGCAAAATCATGCTGCGCGGACACGACTTTATGAAAAAGAACATCCCCAGTTTTGAGAACAGCTTTATTCTGGATACGGCTTCCCAGACCGGAACCCGCGGCAGCCGGCGCTTGATCGGCGAATATTTTATTACCCAGGACGACCTTCAAAACGGCAAAAAATTCGACGATACCATCGCGGTCATTCCCCATTTCGGTCCCCAGGGCGGCGCCCCCTTTATTCATTTCCCGTTCCGGGCCCTGGTGCCGGTTAAGGTCGAAGGGCTGTTAGTGGCCGGACGCAGTTTTTCCTCGGATGCGCATGCCAACAATATGGTCAACCTAATTCCGCATTGCATCGCCATGGGTCGGGCGGCCGGGACCGCAGCCGCGATCGCGATCAAACAGGGGATCAGCCCTCGCAAAGTAGATTATGGAACGCTTCAAACCACATTGATGAAGCAAGGCGTCCTTTTACCCGGAGTTAAAGTGGCTTCAAAAGCTTAATGGTTATGGGTTACGAGTTACGAGTTTCCAGTTTCCAGTTTCCAGTTTAGAGTTTTGAGTCATGAGTTTTGAATTTAGAATTTTGTTTGAAAGGAAGGTTGTCGATGAACCACAAACTGGGTATCCTGATCGCCATTCTCCTGATTGCCAGCCTGACGCTGATTGCTTGCAGTACGCCGGCCACTCCCTCCCCTTCGCCCACTACCAACCCGGCCACTACCGTTGCTCCTACGACCGCGCCTGCGTCAACTCCGGCGCGGACAACTGCTCCTCCTACTTCGTCTGCTCCGGTCCCGACGACTCTGGCGCCAGCGCCTCAGCCGACCTCTAGCTCAGCTCCCGGTTCGCAACAATACGGCGGCACCTTGAGGGTAATCCCTCCGGGAAGCCCGTTGTATTTGGGCGACCCCACCTTATTAACCGATTCCGCCTCCCTCATGTGCTCCATTCCCGCGATTGAGACCCTGGTTTCAACGGATAATGCCGGAGTATTCCACGGCGTCCTGGCCACCGATTGGACGGTCGCTCCGGACAGTAAATCCATTACTTTAAACCTCAGAAAAGGCGTCAAATTCCAGGATGGGACGGATTTTAACGCCGCCGCCGCCAAATGGAATCTGGACAGATACTATGCCGTTTTTAAAGGCAGTTCCCCTACCAGCCAGTGGAACGGCGTAGACGTTGTCAGCGATTATTCCGTCCGCATTAATCTCAAGTCCTTCGTAAATACGCTGTTAGGTGGGCTGGATAGCTCCGCCGGCATGATGATTTCGCCCACCGCCTTCCAGAAAAATGGGGCTGATTGGGCTAAACTCAATCCTGTGGGGACCGGCCCTTACATTTTCAAGAGTTTCTCTCGAGACGTTGATGTTGAATACACTCGGTTCGATGGTTATTGGGGGGGTAAACCCTTCCTGGATGGGGTAAACATGATTATGGTGGCCGATGCAACCACGGCCCAGGTGTTTTTCCAGTCCGGTGGCGCCGACGTTCTTAGTTCCGGTTCAGATAACGTTACCTACAGCCTGATGCAGAAAGGCTACAACGTCGAAAAGCGCCCCGGGCCCATGATGACCTTAATTCCGGACAGTAAACATACCACTTCTCCTTTTTCGGATATCAACGTCAGGCAGGCCGTTGAGTATGCCATCGACCGCCAGGGCATCGCCAATACATTAGGATTTGGGCTGTGGGAGCCCGTTAACCAGCCCGTAGCCGCTTATCAATTCGCGCACATTGATAACGTTCCTTACACCTACGATGTGGCCAAAGCCAAACAACTGATGGCCGCCTCCAATTATCCCAAGGGTTTTAAGACCAGTCTTATCGCATCCAATATTTTCGGCACCAATGCTCTGATCGTGATCCAGGCCGAACTTGCCGCAATCGGGATCACCGCCGACATCAAAATAATGGAGTTTGCCGCCTGGAACGACATCGTTAGTAAAGGCTGGGATAATTCACTGTTATGGGGCACTCAGGGAGCTACTTTCACCAACTATGTCTCTTTCTTATCGCTGTACTACGCCGCCAATGCCACCCGCTACCCGGTGTTGGCCAAACCCGCCGCTCTGGAAGACCTTATCAATAAGGCCGCGGCCACCCCTGACTATGCCACCGAGAAATCTCTCTGCCAGCAAGCAGTACAGCTTCTGGTAGATGATGCTACCACAATTCCGGTTTATATCGCGCCCGCCAGCTATGTTTTGAATAATAACGTGCATGACACCCATTTCGACAGCCTGGCCGGGGCTGGCTTCCGCTGGAGCGTTCAGACGGCCTGGTTGAGCAAGTAGGACCATAAGGCAGAGCAGAGCCGGCAACAAACATCGCCGGTCTCTGCGTCTTATTCACATCAGCGGCGGCGATCTGGACCGAAAAGGAAGTTGAAAAGCTGCTAAAACAAATCAAGCCCGATGCCAAAAGGATTATGGCTGAACTCGCCAAGAAGCCGGAAGGTTACAGAATGAGTCAACTGGCCCGCGCTCTAGCAGGGTGTTGAAATTCCATCTGTTTTTAATCTGGCCATTGGCATCCTACTCTAAAAGATCGTGCCTAACCCCTGTTTGACCGGATTGAAACTGAGGATAGTCTTGATGCCTAACGGTTGATTGGTTAGAGCTCAATATTCAGGTGCAATAAAGAATGCGCGGCTGTTATTCTAGCATGTTAAAATGACAGCTTGATTGTCACAAACTGCTCCAAGTAAAATGCAGAGCAGGCCACTTTATCCGATGGTGACTGGGCTCTTGCCCGGAGTGATGAACTTGTGAAGTCCTTTCTCATTCAGCTCCAGACCAATGCCGGGAGCATCCGGGGCATAGCAGTAACCATTCTTGTAGGCCAGAGGTTTGACCACGATGTCTTCTCTATCCAGGCGGCCGGTAGTATCGAAGCTATCATAATAGAACATGGGGAAGAGGTTGGCATGGGCCAGTTTGCCGAACCATTCATCTGAGGCCAGCCACTGCGCCTGTGCCGCTGCTTCGATTGGACCGTTCATCGAGCCGCAGTAAACTCCCAGGTTGGCTCCCTTGGCGATGTGGCCCCATTTCACGGCTTCCGAAATGCCGCCGGCCCAAACTACCTTGGAGCCCACCATAGCGCAGGCATCCTGCCGGATGCACTCGAGGAGGAAGGGGACTTTGACGCTGGACTCATGAGCGCAGATGGGTATCGGCTGAGTTTTGCGCAGCCGCGCCATGCCGTTGATGTCCCACCAGACCATGGGCTGCTCAAACTTGTACAGGTTATATTTCTCCAACCTCCGGCAATATTCCAGTGCCGTAGTATAATCCAGTGAACCGTTGGCATCGATGCAAAAATGGATGTCTTCATTGTCGCCGATGGCCGCCCGGGTCTCCCTGACATTTTCTACGTCTTTGGCGAAATTGCTGCCCCAGTTCCCGCCGACCTTCAGGCAGAAGGTGGTGCAGCCGTTGGCTACCGCTCTCACAGCTACGGCGGCTACTTCTTTGGCCGGAGGCGCTCCCACATCCGAAATCACATAGTCAACCAGCAGCTTTGGAGCGCCTTTACCGCCCAGAAGCTGATAGATTGGCTGTTTTTGGGCCTTGCCCACAATATCCCACAGGGCAAAGTCGATCAGGCTGACGCAGCCGGGATAGGACAGGCCGACGTTGGTGTGAATGAATCTTGATAGTTTGGCCAGGATCAACTCCTTGTCAAAAGGATTGGCCCCGAGAAGAATGGTATCCCAGGTCTTGATGATTTCCATGACCAGGTCCTGGCCTTTGCCGGGACCGTACTCGCCCCCGTCGGCGATGCCGGTGATGCCTTCATCGGTGTGCATCTTGATGAGGACGATGTTGTTCAGCAGTTTACTGGGAGCGGGGCGGGGCAAGCTGATGGGGATTAATTCGATCTTGGTAATTTTCATTTTCTCATCCTTTATCTTTATTTTTTGACAGCTAATTCAACTATTTTCTGAATGTTATCAATGTTCTCAAGCTTTTCAACCATCCCAATTATTGTCTCGGCGTCGCGCCTGGCGACCTTCCCGGAAAACTCCACCTGGCTCATAAATTTCTCTATCAAGTCTTCTCTGGGCAGCGGATTGGAGGGATCTCCGACTGCCATCAGCAGATATTCAGAGTATTTGCGTCCGTCTTTCAGCCTGACCTCGAGTTCAACTCCTTCCGCTTTATCCAGGGTCTCCAGGCTTACCCGCTGGATCAAAGCCTGAGTTTGCGGATTCCGGATGCCCTCCTCAGTGAAATTTCTGCCCCTGGAGGTTCGGGTGGAAAGCCCGTTAGCCACCGCGTAGACAAAACTGAAAAGGGAATCACCCGTCGGATAATTCCCAACCTTATAAGGCTTGGTATAGTGGGGCGCCGTCGCGATGCCGGGCGAGGTCCGGTAAATGGCGGCTTCAATGTCGTCAGACTGGATGTCATATTTCTGGGCCATTGAAATAGCCAGTTGAGTTGCGGCGTTAGTCGGCCGGCCGCCGGGCCAGGGTTTGAAGACCTGTTCCACATAATACTTCGTGCCCAGGTCCCGGGTGATCATTGCAGGCTGGGTAATACCTCCCGTGAACGAGGCATAGTAGCTGGTCAGCGGGTCCGAAATGCCGGTCCAACCCCCTTTGGCCAACTGAGCGGCATTAATCCCGCTCCTGGCGGCGGTTCCCTGGCTCAGTTTAAAGGTATTCGCGCCTTCCCATAAACCCCCGCCGGCGCCGGCCATCATGTTGATCGCAATGCCAAAGGCATTTCTCAACTGAAAATCGGTCAGTCCCAGCAGGCGTCCGGCAATGGCTGCGGCTCCGAAAGTGGTTTTGGTGCCCCATTCATCAAAGCCTGCGCCTCTGCGGACGCTCCCCGCCGGCACTCTGCCGGGATGCCCTCCACCCGAACCAATCTGAACCCTGGCCACCAGGTCGTCGCCAGCAACCAGCGCAGTGATCACTTCTTTGCCGCTGATGCCCTGGCTTGCTCCGACAGTTACGGCGGCCAGCACCGTGGTCTCGCTATTATGGCTGGCGTGACGCTCGCCGTCGTCCATAATTATCACCAGCGGCCCCCAGTCGAACGAACGGCCAAAGATACAGTTAGCCATGGCGACGATATCCGCGGGTCCTTTATAGCCGTATCCCAGCAGCGTGGCATCGCCTTTACCTGCATGTTCCCTGACCATTTCGGCCACCACGCTGTTGCCCGGAGCATTTGAACCGCCAATTCCGCATCCGATCATATCCAGAATTCGTCTTTTGGTGTTATCCACCACCGCCCTGTCCAGGGCCTCAAAACGGGTAGTTAGCACGTTGCGGGAGAGGGCTTGAATCGCTGCTGGTCCGTTAAAATTCTCGTTAACCAAGATTCGTGCTCCTTCTCAGCATGAACATTACCTTAACTTAGTATCACCCTATTCAAGAAACTTACCATAGTAGCGCTTCTTTACTTCGGCCCTAATTATAGTTTCGTCGTCGATGATGCCATCTATCGTCAAAATACTCTTCTTAATTAGCTGATGCAGATGCCCCGGATCGGGGGCACTGATGCCAACAAGAATGTGATATCCGTTATACAGCGTCATGATCAAAAATATATCCTTATATTTTTCGAGCTCAGCACAAATATCTTCAATTTTGGTAACTTTTACATGCAATAACATGAAGGCATTTGTTGTAACCCCAATTTTTGATGGATCGGGTACAGCCTTTATTTCTATGACTTTCTCTGCTAATAAAAGGTTGAGCCGCCTCAAACAGGTGGGCAAACTTATCTTGAGATGTTTGGCTAATTGTTTGGATGGGCAGCGGCCGTTTTCGGTTAATTGCTCTATTATCCTTTGGTCAACTTCATCAATTTTTACAGGTGCTGAGTCGTCCATAAATTGGCCGTAATACCTTTTACGAATATCTTTCACCAGAAAAGTCTCGACATTAAGCACGCCATTTGCCGCGGAAAGATTAGTCGCAATAAAGTTCAGCAGCCCATCCCACGAAGAGAAGTAAACCAGAGCCAGGATATCAAACTTGCCAAATGCTGTTACGATCAAATTTACGTTGAAATTCGCATACAGAAGGGAGCAAATGCTGTCGATATTTTCTTTTTCGGCCTTTATGGTAATAAAGGCATGAGCTGAATAGCCCAACTTGAAAGGGTTAGGCAAAGCTCTGATCTTTATTAAATCTTTCTCTTCTAAAAGCCGAATCATTTTGGCAACGGTAGAGACGTGAATTCCCAGCTTTTTCGCTAATTCCACATGGCTGGCCCGTCCGTTTTGCTGTAATTCGAGGATTAACTGCCTTTCAATTTCATCGATCATATTTCAATGAGAATATCAACATATAAGTATCTTGTCAATGGGTCAAAATAGAAGAATAGTAAAATGGCGTGTTGACTTCATAATATAACTGTGATATTCTACGCAATACCAGCGAAGAAGAATAACATTATATCCAAATTATTAAAATGCCGATTCACTTATATATAAAGGGAGCAGAGATGTCCGAACAAAATAAAGTGCCGGAGCTCAGCCTCAAGGAAAAAAATCGGCGCTACTCCTTATTGCGCCAAAAGTTAAAGCAAGCCGGACTGTCTGCCTTGATTGTCTTCGGCGGAACGCAACTGGGGGTCCCAGTCCACTATTTGACCCGGCAGTGGGGCAGCAAAAATAACATGGTGATTTTCCCGACCGAAGGAGATCCCATCTTTTTGATTCCCAGTAACAGCATCATGACTGTCTCACACGTGGTAAAACAAGGTTGTTGGGTCGCGGAAGAAAATATCCACCTTTCAGCTAACATCGCGCAAGATACAGCAAAACTGATCAAAAAGCTAAAGTTAGACCAAAGCCGGATCGGCATAGACAGTTTTCGCTTTTGGCCGGTCTTTGAATACCAGGCCTTCATGGACCTGTGCCCCAAAGTTGAACTTGTAGAATCCCACCGCCTGTTCGGAGAGATCCGCGGTCCCAAAAGCAGCGAAGAACTCGTGGTAATGGAGAAAGCTATCCGCATTTCCGACCTGGCGCATTACGTCTTTCTGGCTAGTTTGAAATCGGGATTGACTGAAGAAGAGGTTGCCAGGAAGTCCAACGAACTGCTCGATGCGAAAGGAGTGGGCGATAGAATTGTTTTAATTCACACCAGGCCCGAGGCGGTTTATCCTAACCGTCCTGGACCAACAGTTATCCAGAAGCCAAATCCGGTCACTTTTTCTCCTGAGTTTACCCGGAATCAGGGCTATGGGGCTCAAATGATCCGGGAATATTGGTGGGAAGAGCCTCAAGGCATCTATAAACGGATGTTCGAGCTTTGGGCCGAGATGCGTCAGATGATAGTTCAAGAATTCAGACCCGGGATTGAAATTACGGCCGCTGGCAAAAAGATTGAAGATCTGGTGGCGAAGTGGGGTTTCGAATGTGATAAGTTGGGACATGCCGTAGGTCTTTCTTATGGGGATGCTCCCTATATTACCGCCGGCCCGCACGAGAAGGATTATATGGAGTGGACCATTCTGCCGGGAGAAGTATATGTTGTCCATCCCATGGTGAGATGCAAGGGATATGTAGCTCCCTTTACCATGATTGGAGACATGTATCATATTGGCGAGAATGCCACCAGGTGGATGACTACCACTTTGCCGGGGCTCCCTGAATTGATCCCGCAATAATCTTTGATTAAACGAGGGTTATGAACAAAAGCATAGTGATCTATTTCTCCCAGACTGGCAATACCAAAAAGATTGCTCAGTCAATCCACGCTGGAATGCAAGGGATCTCGGAGAAATGCGATTTGGCCAGAATGCAGGACGTCACTGCCCGGGACCTTCTGGAATACGATCTGATTGGGATAGGCAGCCCGGTTTGGCATCGTAGAGAACCCACCAATGTTCTCAATTTTATCGAATATACGATGAATTCCCTGGATGGAAAACAGGCTTTTGTTTTTTGCACTCATGGGCTTTTCCCTGGTCATTTTTTCGCCAGGATTGTACCGGCACTGACCACCGAAGGCCTGATCGTTATCGGTTGGAAGAACTGGTACGCGAGCTGTTGGGTTCCTGAACATCCTAAGCCGTATTTCACTGACGGTCATCCGGATGCTATCGATCTGGAAGAGGCCCGGAGTTTCGGAAGGGAAATGCTGGAAGTCAGCGGGAAGATCGCCGGCGGAGAAAAGGAACTCTTGCCGACATTGCCAACGGGCAAGGCTTACCACGGTCTGTATCCAGGTCCGGGTAGTACTGACCGGGCCTCAAGTACACACAGCCTACAGGGAAAAGTCACAATCCCAACGAGGGAACTGATAGATCTCCGCAGCTTCCACTTCGAAATCAACAAAGATAAATGTCTGTATCCTAAATGCACGGTCTGCATTGACAACTGCCCAACTCACAGCATCAATTTCAGTGTCTCCCCGCCGATTTTTAGAACGAATTGCGATAGGTGCTGGTTCTGCGAGCAGATTTGCCCACGGGGAGCCATAGAAGTTGACTGGGAACCGATCGCCAAATTCGTGGATGAAAACATTACTGACAACTGGTTCACGGTGGCCGATACGGCAGTTGCGAAGGGAAAATTAAGAAGATTAGTTGATCCTGAAGATATTGGACGGAAAACCTATTGGTATACCCGTAAGAAGCCCCGTCTTAAACTGCCATAAATTTGAGATAACAAGCACAACAATACATTGAGAACGAGGTTAAACGACAATGGAAGATTTAACTGGTAAGGTAAAAGCTCTGGAACGGAGAGTCCAGGAATTGGAAGATACCGAGGAGATAAAAAAACTCCATCGAGAATATTTGTTCTTCATTTCTAATCTTGAATTCGATAAAGCTTTAGCTTGTTTTTCCGATTCAATCACGGTAGACATAGCTAATTACGGAGTTCGCAAAGGAAAAGAGGCTGTTACTAAACTATTCGAAGAGGTTATTTATCAGAATGTGGTTCAATCGAAGGATGCCCATTTTACAGGCCAGTCCGTTATCGCGGTTAAAGGAGACAGGGCCGAAGGCCATTGGATGTTTTACAGGTTGTTATACAAACCTTCACCAGTCGGATGGGTTCAGGGAAGATATGATTGTGAATATGTGAGGGTAGAACAGAGTTGGAAATTTAGTGTAATGAAAATGAAACGCCCCTGGCCGGAATTTTTGGGGAACGTTCCTTGAATCTTAAGATCAGGGTTGCTTTTTGGGGCTTCGCAATATTCGACAACTAAAATAAAAACATATCTGAACTGAGAAGGGCTTAAGATGAGTATTTCGGAAAAAGAATATCAACGGCGCTATTCCGCTATTCGAGAATTGATGAAGAAAGAGGGACTGGATAACTTGCTCATCACCGGGCTTTCGGATGACTTTAACCGTGGTAACATTCGCTATGTAACTGGCTCAGGCAGGGGTGGGTGTTGTATTTTTCCTTTGGAAGGCGCTCCGGTATTTCTAATTGGATTAAATCAACTGGCATCTCCAAAACTCCTCCGCACAGTGGAAGCCTATCATTTACTTGATTTAAGGGAAACCTCCAGCCCCGTCGAACAAGCCGTCAAAGAATTAGCCCGCCTGGATCAAGGCGGCAAGATTGGGTTGGTCGGGATGGCTGCTATTTCAGTGCCGATGTATCTGGCGGTAAAAGAAACGTTCGCCGACCGGCTGTTAAACGTTCCCGAATTCCTGGAGCCCTTACGAGTTATTAAGAGTCCTGAGGAAATTGAATGTACTCGAAAGGCTGCTGCGGTTGCAGACAAAGTTTACTTCAGGTTGAGGGAAATAATCCGTCCTGGTCTTGGAGAAGGCGAAATTTACGGAGAGGTTAAAAAGGTAATTTATGAAGAAGGATGCGAGTACTCCTTCGACCTGTTAGATGCCGCGGGTTCTATGATGAATATGTCTTTTTTGCCAACCCTGGATAAACTGGAGGCCAATGGTACCTTGTTCATGGAAATATCTCCGGCTTATATGGGTTATTATGCGCAGTTGCCGGTGACTTTACCCGTGGGAGAATATGTTCCCCACGTACGGCGCATGGTCAATTCCTGGAACCAGGCGGACCAGGCAGCCCGTAAGATTCTGCGGCCGGGCGCCAAAGCCTCGGATGTTTACCGCGTCTTGGTTAACACTATTCGCGATAACGGATTTGTTTCTCCTCTGCGACCGGGTCATTCTCTGGGATTGGATATTTTGGATTTCTGGTCGATTACAGAATCTAACGACACAATTCTTAGGCCCGCAATGATGCTCGCAATACACCCTTGCAGCATGATTAAGTTTGGTGGAGATGGGGTTGGTATGGGTTACACCTATCTGATCACTGAAAATGGGGCCGAAAGACTGAGCAAAGTCGATCTGGCCAAAGAATTACTGGGAGAGTAACCATCTTGACACCGCAAACCGAACCACTCGAATCTAATTTGGTTATTATTGGCGGTGGTGGGGCGGGTCTGTCTGCTGCTCTGACTGCGGCAGAAAATGGACTCACCGGGATCGTGGTCCTGGAAAAGCGTGGTGGTTTGGGAGGGGACACTGCCCGCGCTACAGGACTCTTTGCCTGCGAGAGCCCCACTCAAAACCGCGAGAAGATTATTGCTGATAAAGATGACCTGTTCAAAAAGGCTATGAGCTGGGCGCACTGGAGCAAAGTAGATCCTGGAATTATCCGTGCATTTTTGAACAAATCCGGAGAAACAATACGCTGGCTGGAAAGCCTGGGGATAGAATTTCACGTTATCGCCTTTTACCCTAATCAAGAACCGAGAGTAGAACACGTGGCTAAGGGCAAGGGGGCTGAGATTACGCAAGTCCTTGCTCAAAGATGTAGGGAGTCAGGGGTTCAATTGATGCTGCATTGCAGCGGAACGAAATTATTGTTTGGAGACAACCATGCCGTAAGTGGGGTTTCGGCACTCCAGGGCGATGATCTATTTGAAATTAGAACCAGGAGCGTTATCATCTCTACCGGCGGTTTCGGCGGTAATAAAGAACTGCTGAAAAAGTACTGCCCGTTTTACTACGAAGGTCTACCTGTTCGCGGCTTGGCCCTGATGGGGGATGGATTATACTTGGCAAATCAGGCCGGAGCAGCTATCGAAGATCATGTCACGATGTTGAAGGAAGGCCCCAGAGTCGACTTAAATACCTGGCCACTGGGTGGACTTGAAAGAGAGCCTGTTACAGTGTGGATAAACAAGCATGGAAAGCGCTTTGCCGATGAGGCCATCGGCTTACATCCTTTTGAAGCCGTTAACGCCATCCTGAGGCAGCCGGACAAGGTGTGCTACTCTCTTTTAGACAATAAAACACGGCAAAGAATGGAAGAAAAAATCTCAGGTCTGGGAAAAGCTTTACAGGTAGAAGCCGATAATGACAGGGTGAAGATATCCAACTCCTGGGAGGAGATTGCCGGCTGGATCGGGGCTGACGCCGAGGTCTTAAAAACTACGGTGGATGAATACAACGCATTCTGTCAGCGCGGACACGATGAGCTTTTTGCCAAAGATCGCAGGTTCTTATGGGGTTTGAAAGAAGCCCCCTATTATGCCATTAGAGGTCTGCCGCATCTGCTAGATACAATAGGTGGGATCAAGATAAACGCAAACATGGAGGTTCTGAACAATCAGAACGATCCGATCTTAGGGATATTCGCTGCCGGTGTAATCACCAGTGGCTGGGAATCCGAGAGCTATTGCTCAGACCTCAGCGGGAGCGCTTTTGGCTTTGCCATCTTTTCCGGACGCATGGCCGGAGAAAATGCCGCCAGGTTTATTTTGGGTGAGCCTGGCAGAGAATGAAACGAATGACTGAAGCTCTTGACGCTCAATTAGTTGTCATCGGAGGAGGCGGAGCCGGATTACCCGCAGCTATAGCGGCTGTCGAGAATGGGGCTTCCAGCGTGATTGTTTTGGAAAAAAGATCGGTATCCGGAGGGAACGCAGCTCGCGCGTGGGGTCTTTTTGCGGCTGAAAGTTGGGTGCAAAAACAGGCCATGGTTGATGCCCGCAAAGAGCAATTGTTCAAAACAATTATGGACTGGTCCCATTGGCAAATCGATCCTGAGATTTTCCGGGCCTTCATTTGGAAATCCGCAGACACAATTCGCTGGCTTGAAGAAAAGGGGATCAAATTCAATTTACCCCGCTATTTTCCCAACCAGGAGCCGCCTGTGTGGCATGTGCCGGAAGGCCGCGGAGCCAGGCTAATGGAGGTTTTAGCCGCAATTTGCCTGGAACGAGGTGTTCAACTTTGGCTTAATACCCGGTGTAAGAAAATATTAAAAACTGCTGAGGGAAACATAAACGGAGTTCTGGCGGAAAAAGAAGGAAAGGATATCACCATAACTACACGGGGAGTCGTCATCGCCAGCGGCGGATATGCCGGCAACCCTGAATTGCTGCGGAAATATTGCCCATATTTTGACGACCACATTAGATGTTTCGGAATACCCCACGATGGAGATGGGTTGATAATGGCTGACGAAATTGGGGCTGACACCGCCAGTCTGGGTCATCTTCTTTTGGAGTGGCCGCACGTCCACAATGACCCATCTTCAATTCTAGCCTCAGCAGCCAGAGAACCCTACACCGTTTATGTCAATAAAAGAGGAAAACGTTTCACCGACGAGACCAACGGTCTGCATGCCTTCGAAAGTGCGAACGCTATCCTCCAACAACCTGAGAAGACCGGTTTTATCTTATTTGATGACGCCATCAGGCGCAGTATGGAAGAAACTGGGGTCGTTTTGGGCAGAGGCAATGACCGCGAAGAACGACGGAGAGGAATTCCCGGCCTGGAAAAACAGCTCATATCAGCAGCGGAAAACAACCCGGCCAGGGTGAAGGCATCTACCTCGTGGCCGGATATCGCTGATTGGATCGGGGCAGACCCCAAGGTTTTAAAAGGTGCCCTTGACAGGTATAACAGTTTTTGCGATCAGGGCTATGATGCTGAATTTGCTAAAGACCGCCGATACCTTCTGGCTTTACGCACCCCTCCTTACTACGCGATAAAAGGGGAATTAATCTTCTTAAACACCCTCGGAGGGCTTAAGATCAACGAGAAAATGGAGGTCATCAACCGCAAAGGTGACCCCATTCCAGGATTGTACTCGGCAGGGGCAGATACTGGTGGATGGGAGCCTCAGACCTATTGCGACCGACTGAGCGGGACCGCTTTAGGTTTTTCAATTAACTCTGGCCGCATCGCCGGAGAAAACGCGGCCAGTTTTGTGCGCAATATCAATTAGCAGCATAGAAAAAAAAGCCAGGATTAGGAGAACCCGAAATGCAAACCACTGAAAAACTAACCCTCAGTTCAGACGCCCCCGGCCGGAGCCTCTTCATGCTGGGCAACGAAGCCATTGCCAGAGGAGCTTTGGAGGCCGGCGTACAGGTCTACGCTGCCTATCCGGGCACTCCCTCCAGCGAGATCAGCGAGACTCTAATCAATCTTTCCAAAGAGCTGGGATTCTACGGTGAATGGTCGGTCAATGAAAAGGTGGCTTTCGAAGTTGCCTTCGGCGCCTCGATGACCGGCGTCAGGGCCATGACCTCAGTCAAGCATGTGGGCTTGAATGTCGCCCATGACACGCTGATGTCGGCTACCTACATGGGCGCCAACGGCGGCATGGTACTGGTGGACGCCGATGATCCTGGTTTGTGGAGCAGCCAGAATGAGCAGGATAACCGCTTCATTGCCGAACAGGCCTACCTCCCTATTCTGGAACCTTCTTCTCCTCAGGAGGCCAAGGATGTGATGGCCAAGGCCTTTGATCTGTCTGAAAAATTCGGCCAGATCTTTATGCTGCGCACTGTCACCCGGCTGAGTCACGCCAGGGGAGACGTCAAACTGGGAAGTCTGAACAAAGAACGCCGCAAGGGTGAATTTAAAAAAGATCAACGCTTTATCTGCATGCCCGGCTGGGCCCGCAAAAACCGTCTCGTGATGATTGAGCGGTTGGCCAAAATCAAGGAGGCCGCTGACACTTCTAAATACAACCAGCTCAGCCTCAAAAAAGGAGCCAAATTCGGCCTGATCGCCTCCGGCATTTCATACAGCTATGCCCTGGAAGCACTGGCTTTGCTGGGACTCAATGACAAAGTTTCACTGCTTAAGATCGGCACGCCTTTCCCTTTGCCAGCCAGGCTGGTCCGGGAACTTCTTTCGTCCGTTCCTGAGGTCCTGGTCGTTGAAGAACTCGAACCTT
>OCZT010004304.1_pt1 | contig 14392 bp, 12 predicted proteins | sample 1539031 | NCBI WGS metagenome assembly OCZT01 (sample SAMEA3539308, study PRJEB22396) | soil metagenome | biome: tundra; feature: field; material: soil | place: USA | collected 2010-05 | depth 0.15 m
CGGACTTGGCGAGCGCGCTGTTGATGTAGATGCCGGTGCACTTGGTCCGGGGCGGGACCATGCTCTCATCGATGCGCCGCCACGACGAGACCATGCAGCGCATCCCGCCGGTGGGCACGTAGTCCCCCATCGGCGCGGTGGCGATGGCGAAGCTGTCGGGCGTGTCGTGGAGACGAAAGCCGATGGTCTCGGCCGACTTGAAGATGAGCGGGCGGATGTATGTCGTCTCCCGGCTGCCGTTGCGGCGGAGCAGCTCGTGGGTGATGGCGCACAGCTCCTCAGCGCTGTGCGGGACGCGCATCTGCAGCGCGCGGGCGTTCTGGTGGAAACGCCGGTAGTGCTCCGGGAACCACAGACCGTAGAGCTGACCCCTCTCCTCGCTCCAGTAGGCCCGGATGCCCTCGAAGACGCCCGTCCCGTAGTTGAGCCCCTGAGTGAGGAGACCGATCCGCGCGTCGCGGTAACGGCGGAATTCTCCGTCGAAGTAGATCCAGGAATCGTCGCGGCGGGCGGCCGTATCGGTCGTCGGCGCGGAGGCGGTCTGCGTCATGGGCGCAGGTTACACCCGAGGCGGCGGCGGTTGACCCCGGCCCAGACAGGCGACATCCTCCCCGGCATCTCCGCCGGCGTGCTCGCGGCGCGGCCGGGCGAGTGGGGAGCGAGCTCGAGCCGCGCCGGTTGAGGGGCCTGGCGCCGCGCCGGTTAAGGGCTCGCGCCGCCCCTGGGCTCAGCGGGCCAGTCGGGGGAGGAGCGCGGCCGCTGCGATCACGCCGGCGACCACCGCGACGGCCAGGACCCCGAAGTCGAGGAGGAGCGAGCTGGGGGTGCCGAGGAGCAGGCCGCGGAGCGCGTCAACCTCGTAGCTCATCGGGTTCGCCGCGCTCAACCCCTGCAGCCAGCCCGGCATCACCTTCACCGGGTAGAGGGCGTTGGAGGCGAAGAAGAGCGGCATGGTGATCGCCTGGCCGACACCCATCAGCCGTTCCCGGTGGAGGACGATCCCGGCGATGGTCATCGAGAGACAGGAGAAGAAGGCGGCACCCAGGACCACGACCGCCACCACCCCGAGGAGGTGGAGAGGGTTCCAGTCGAAATGGATCTGGAGCACGACCGACAGCACCATGATGACGACCACCTGGGAGAATGAGCGCACCCCGGCGGCGAAGGCCTTGCCGCTGATCAGGGCGAGCCTCGGCGTGGGCGTCGCCATCAGCTTGGTGAGGATCCCGGAATCGCGCTCCCAGATGATCTGGATGCCGAAGAAGATGGCGATGAAGAGGGCCGACTGGGCCATGATCCCGGGCGAGAGATAGGCGAGGTAGCTGATTCCCTTCGGGGTGGGGATGACATGGAGGCGGCTGAAGGTCTCCCCGAAGATGACCAGCCAGAGCAGCGGCTGGACGGCCCGGGTGTACAGCTCGGTCCGGTCGTGCCGGATCTTGCGCAGCTCGACCAGCCAGAAGGTCAGGATGCGGCTCGGGTAGAGTCGCCACCAGGGCGGCATCACCGCGCCCGGAGCCCGCAGGTCAGCCGAGACGCTGGGCTGTGCGGCGCGTACGGCGGACATCGCGGCCTCCTCCTGTCATCTCCTCGTCCTCGATGGCGGTGCCGACGTCGTGGCGGAAGACGTCGTCGAGCGTCGCCCCCGGCCCGAGCCGTGCCTTCAGCTCGGCGGGAGTGCCCTGGGAGCGGATGCGCCCGTGGTGCATCAGGGCGATGCGCTCGCAGAGCGTGTCCGCCTCCTCCATGTAGTGAGTGGTGAGCAGCACGGTCATGCCGGTCTCCTCGCGGAGCTCCTGGACCCTCTCCCAGACGTCCCCGCGAGCAAGCGGGTCGAGTCCGATCGTCGGTTCGTCGAGGACGAGCAATGCCGGCCGGTTGACCAGCGCCTGGGCCAGCTCGAGGCGACGGACCATGCCCCCGGAGTAGGTGCTGACCAGGCGGTCGCGGACGTCATCGAGCCCCATCGCCTCCAGCACCTCGCGCGCCCGCTGCTTACGTTCCCGGCGGGGGAGGTCGAAGAGGCGGGCAAAGAGCCAGACGTTCTCGTACCCGCTGAGCTGGAAGTCGGCGGAGAGCTGCTGGGGCAGGTAGCCGATCAGGTGGCGGACCAGCATCGCCTCGCCGCGAGTGTCGTGCCCGAAGACGCTGACCGCGCCGGAGTCGGCGCGGATCAGGGTGGTCAGCACCCGGATGCTGGTCGTCTTGCCCGCTCCGTTGGGGCCGAGCAGGCCGAAGACCTCGCCCGGAGCGATGCTGAACGAGATCCCGTCGACCGCCTGCACGGTGCCGAAGCTGACGCGCAGCTCCGAGCAGGCGACCGGGAACGGGGCGCCGTGCGAGGGCGCTCCCGCCGGGAGAGCGAGCTCAGCCGTCATGGGACCCCTCCGGTACGGCCGCCAACTCCGGCCCCGCTCCCGCCGCCTCCTCGTCGAGGGAGTCGACGATCCGCTCCAGCACGGGCAGGGCACGGGTGAGCGCCTCGCGGTCGTCGGTGCCCAGCTCCGCGAGCCGGGCGGCCAGGATCTCGCCGCGCCGGTCACGCCAGCGCTGGAGGCGGACCTCGGCTACCGGGCGGAGACGGAGTCGGGCAACCCGCCCGTCGCCGGCGTCGGAGAGGCGATCCACGAACCCGGTGTCGGTGAGGCGATGGACGAGGGTGCTCACCGTGTTCGAGGCCAGCCCCAGCTCGGCGGCCACATCGTGGACGCGAATCCCCGGACGCCGGTTGACCAGGCGAAGGATCTCCAGCTGCGCCTCGGGGAGCGGATCCGAGTCCATGCCGGCGCGCACCCGCCGGTTGAGGCGGCGGCGCAGCCGGCCGGCAGCCCGAGCCAGCCTGCCCGCGAGCGCATCGAGGTCGGTCGGGGGGGCAACGGCGGTAGAGAGGGCGGCGTCGGTCGAGGGGGCGGCCACGACCTCAGTGTATCAATTCTGTCCGAGACAGATATGACTGCGCCGGTACATCTGCGCCAGCGCCGTGGGGGCAAAGGCACCGGATCAGAGATGTCGTGCCTGGCCAGTGTCGCGTCGGTGACGAGATCGTGACCTACCGTCTGAGGGGGCGGGATTGTAGCCGACTAGCGTTGATGGCAGCCATGCAGTCCGGCGCCTCTCGACGCGCACCCATCGCCGTGCCCGCTGTCCGTCGACGGTCCGCGCCCAAGGCGCCGGTGGCGCCGGCGCATCCGGCCACCGACGCGGCCACGCCCCAGCAGGTGGCGCTCGACCTCTTCGAAGAGCTGAACGCCATCGTGGAGCGGGCCACAGCTCGGGCCATGGCGCTCACAAAGCTCCACGGCGGGGCGCTCACCGCCGCTCAGTTCGAGGGGGAAATCGCAGCGCTGAGCGCCGATCTGGGGACGGTCGTCCAGCGTGCCGCGAAGGCGGCTTGGACGCTGAGCGGGGCGGGTCAAGCCGTGGTCGAGGTCACCACCCTGAGCCACAAGCTCCACCGTGCGACCGCGGGACGCGGAGACGCCGGTCGGACCGGGGACCCCGCCGTCCTGGCCGGCCACCCGTGGCCGGTCACGGTCGTCAGCGCACGAGAGATCTCCGGCGGCGCCGAGACGGAGGGCGGGGCGGCTCCCAGGGTGGGACGCCGCGCCGGCGCGCGGTCCTCCATGACGGTGCCCCTGTACTTCGGAGAGGTGGGCATCGGAGCGGTCACCGTGACCTCGTCCCGACCCGATGCCTTCAGTCCGGCCCAGGCGGAGGCCCTCCGGCACCTGGGCACCCAGGTGCAGGCAACCGCGCTGAGGCTACATCTGATAGGCAAGCTGCACCGGCTCGACCAGGAGCTCGAGAGCCTCCGGGAAACCGGCGAGACCCTCTACCGCCGCCTCTTCTTCGACAACCCCCAGCCGATGTGGGTGATCGACGTCCAGACGGAGCGCTTCCTCCTCGTCAACGACGCCGCCTGCGCCAAGTACGGATACTCGCGGGAGGAATTCGCGGAGCTGCCGGCCGGCGCCGTCCGGCGCGACGCCGCCCAGTGGGCCGTTGACCTCGAGAAGGCGCGCACCCGGAACACGAGCCTGAATGCCAGCCACCGCCTGCGGGACGGGCGGGTCATCGACGTGGAGATCGCCACCGGGCCCCAGGAGTTCGAGGGCCGTCCCGCAATCCTCTCGATCATGAATGACGTGACCGAGCGCAACCGGCTTCAGAAGGAGCTGCGCGAGGGAGCGCTCCGTGACCCGCTGACGGGGAGGGCCAACCGAGCCCTCTTCACCGAGCGCCTCGGACATGCGCTCGCCCAGGCGCAGCGGCGCAGCGCCGTGACCGCCGTCCTCTTCGTCGACGTGGACGACTTCAAGAGGGTCAACGACAGCGCGGGGTACGCCGTCGGAGACGCCGTGCTCCAGGCCATCGCGGCCCGGCTCGCGGTCACCCTCCGGCCCGGCGACACCGTCGCCCGGCTGAATGCCGACGAGTTCGCGGTGCTCCTCGAGGACGTGGGTGCCGTCAACCGCGCCGTGGACGTGGCGGATCGGCTGCAGGACGCATTCACCTCGCCTCTCGAATTCCGGGGTGGCTCGCTGACCGTTGGCGTGAGCATCGGAGTTGCGGCTTCGACGATCTCGGGGCCAGGCCCTCAGGAGATGCTCCGCGACGCCAGGCTGGCGATGCAGGCGGCCAAGGACGCGGGCCGCGGGCTGGTCGAGGTCTTCTCGCCGCGCATGTCATCGACGGCGATGGAGCGGCTGAGCCTGGACCAGGACCTCCGTCATGCGGTGGAGCGCGGCGAGCTGCGCCTCTACTACCAGCCGCTCATCTCGATGGAGAGTGGTGCCATCGTCGGCTGCGAGGCGCTGGTGCGCTGGCAGCATCCGACCCGCGGACTGGTCCCCCCCGACAGCTTCATCCCGCTGGCCGAGGAGATCGGGATGATCAACGCCATCGACACCTGGGTGCTCCGGACGGCCTGTCAGCAGTCGGCCGCCTGGTGCGAGGCCGGGCATCCCGACTTCTTCGTGGCCGTCAACGTCTCGGGACGCGAGCTGGGACGGGCCGACCTGGTCGATCGGATCGAGGCCGTGCTGTTCGAGAGCGGCCTGTCTCCAGCCCGGCTCGAGGTCGAGATCACCGAGTCCACGGCGGCGGCGCAGCCCGCCGAGGCTCTGGAGGAGCTGCACCAGCTCCGTCGGGCCGGGATCAGCATCGCCATCGACGACTTCGGCACCGGCTACTCCAGCCTCAGCAAGCTGGCGAACTTCCCGGCCGACCGGCTCAAGATCGACCGCTCCTTCCTGTCGGCCATCAAGGGCGAGCGGGATGATGCCCCCCTGGTCTCGGCGACCATCGCGCTGGCCCACCAGCTCGGCATGAAGGTGACCGCCGAGGGCGTCGAGACCCGGGCCCAGTTGGCCTTTCTGCGCCGGCGGGGATGCGACCTCCTCCAGGGCTACCTCTTCAGCCGGCCGGTGCCCGCCGACCAGTTCGAGGAGCTGCTGGCGCAGCCTCCCACGGCGATCTCCGGCCGCCCGATCGGGCAGCCGTCGCCGCGTAGATCGCTGACCGCCTGATCCGGCATCGCCACGGCGATCCCAGACCGCCTGATAGAGTAGCCGGCCACCATCTCTGCCGCCCCTACCGGAACAGCCCGCCGGGTCGTGGTGGTCGTGATCGGTTCGGAGCGAAGAGGAGGCCGGCCATGACCCTCGACCCCCCCCGTGGCGGGCTACCCGAGGCCCGCGCCGTGCGCTGGAACCCGACCCCGGAAGAGTTGCGTGAGCTGACCTCCCGGATGCCCATCGCACGTCTCACCGCTTTCGACAACTACAACGTGCAGACCAAGGTCACCGCGCGCAGCGCGGCGAGCACCTTCGTGGTCACCGACACTCCGGAGCGGCACAGCGGCAAGACCATCACGCGGGCCGAGGGGGCACGGCTCGCGGCGGCCCAGGATGCGTACATCCGCGGCCAGGAGATGCTGGTCGTCGACGGCTACATCGGCAACGACCCCGCCGACCGCGTCCGCGCCCGCCTGTACATCGAGGCGGCCCACGCCAACATCGCTGGGATGCAGCGCTGGCTGTACTTCGACGCCGAGGACGCAGGCCCGAACTTCGAGCCCCGCCTCACGGTCATCTACACGCCCAACCTCGCCGCCCCCGGCTACCCCGACGACCGGGTCATCGCCGTCGACCTCGAGGCCGGGGTCACCCGGGTGCTCAACTCCGACTATTTCGGAGAGTCCAAGAAGGGCGGTCTGCGGATGTGGAACGCGCTTGTCTTCGAGCGCGGCGGCCTGGGACTGCACGCCGGCTGCAAGGTGATCCCGACGCCCCGGGGCGAGCAGGGGATGCTCATCGTGGGCCTCTCGGGGACTGGCAAGACGACCACCACCTTCACCCGCCAGAACGACTCCAAGCCGGTGCAGGACGACTTCGTCGCCCTCTACCCCGGCGGCCGGGTGGTCGCCACCGAGAACGGCTGCTTCGCCAAGACGTACAGCCTGGACCCGGCCTTCGAGCCGAGCATCTACGGCGCGGTCTGCAAGCCCGATGCCTACCTGGAGAACGTCTCCCAGAACGCGGCGGGAGCGGTCGACTTCTTCGACACCGCCTACACCCAGAACGGTCGCGCCGTCTTCCGGATGGAGGCGCTGGGGTGGCACCGCGACGCGCGGGATCTCCCGGGTGTCAACCAGCTCCTGATTCTCAACTGCAACGAGAGCATCATCCCCGGGGTCGCCCGGCTGAGTGCCGCCCAGGCCGCCGCCTACTTCATGCTGGGCGAGACCAAGGGCACGAGCGCCGGCGGGAAGGACGAAGAGGGCAAATTCCTGCGCGTCCCGGGAACCAACCCCTTCTTCCCGCTCCGCCACGAGCAGCAGGGCAACCGCTTCCTGGAGCTCCTCGGCAGCTGCGACTTCGAGGTCTTCCTGCTCAACACCGGCCGCGTGGGCGGTGCCGACACCGACCCCCGGAGCAAGAAGGTGACCATCCTCCACTCCAGCGCCATCGTGAAGGCGATCGCGGAGGGGACGGTCGAGTGGGAGCCGGACCCCGACTTCGGCTACGAGGTGGCCTCGTCACTGCCCGGCATCGACGACCTGGAGATCCTGCAGCCCCGCCGTCTCTACGAGCGCGAAGGGCGGCTCGACGAGTACCAGCGGGTCGTCGAGCAGCTGCGCCTGGACCGCCGCGCCTACCTGCACAAGTGGGAGGGGCTGGACCCCACGATCGTCGACGCCGCCGGCTGAGCCGTGGGCTGAAGCGGGCGCCGCGCGGTGACCCGGGCGCGGTCAGCCGGGGCTCACGCGCGGATGCGCTCGATCAGCTCGATGAGGTCGTCGGGGGCGGCGCCCTTCACCAGGTACCCGCAGGCCCCGGCCCGGCGCATGCGCGCCACCGTCTCCCCGTCGTCCCAGGCGGAGAGGGCCACGATGCGGGTTTCGGGGGACGCGGTGCGGATGCCCTCGGCGGCACGTATCCCACCACCACCGGGCATCTTGACATCGAGGATGGCGACGTCCGGCCGGTGGGCGCCGGCCAGGTCGATGGCGCTCTGCGGATCGGCGGCGAGCCCGACGACCAGGTAACCTGGCTCGCTGCTCAGCATGTCCCCGAGGGCGCCGCGCATGGAGGGGTCGTCGTCGGCGATCAGGACGCTGACGGTCATGACGCCACCGACGGAGCCACCGCGGCTCCGCAGCCGTCACCGGGCGGGTCGGCGGGGCGCTCCTCCTCGCTCAGGCGACGGCTTCCCACGCAGTAGCGGACGGTGGTCCCGAGGCCGGGCTCGCTCTCCACCGTGCACCAGCCGCCGCTCTGCTCCGCCCGCTCTCGCATCACCAGCAGGCCGAGATGCCCGGGAGGAGCCTGGCGTGACATGGTCGCGTCGAAGCCGGCGCCGTCGTCCTTGATCTCCACCATGACACCTCCGTCGTACTCGCTCATCACGACGTCGACACGGCTCGCGCGAGCGTGCTTGCAGACGTTGGAAACGGCTTCCTGGGCTATCCGGTAGACGACCGTGCGGGCTTCTGGCTCCGGCTCCACCTGCAGCCGGTCATCGAGCGAGTACTCGAGCGCGGCGTCCTCCGCGACCTGGGCCAGGAAGGCCTGCAGGGCGGCGGCGATGCCGTGGGCTTCCAGGGCCGGAGGCCGGAGCACGAACATGAGGCGGCGGAGGCGGTTGATCGACTGGCGGACGTCGTGCTCCAGGCTGAGCAGCAGCGGGTCCAGATCGCCGGTGGCGAGCCGGCGGCGAAGCGTGGCGAGGCGCAGCGCGACCGCGGTCATCACCTGCACCGAGTCGTCGTGGATGTCGTCGGCGATGCGCTGACGCTCCTCCTCCTGGGCTTGGACGATGTGGGCGAGGAGGCGGCTCCGATCCTCGGCGCTCTTGCGCAGCTCGTCGACGGAGAGGCGCAGCTGAGCCTGCACCCGGGCGCGCTCGCTGGCGAGCGCCACCACGTTGGCCAGGCCACGGGCAAAGGCGACGTCATCGTCCGAGTAGGAGGCCGGGCGACGCGAGACGACCAGCAGCACGCCAGCCATGCGGGTGCCGGCCCGGATCGGCACGATGAGCACGCTGCCGGTTGCGAGTGGGTTCGACCCGACCTCCGGATCGACCCTCACGTCGGGGACGACGAGCGACTCCCCCCCGCGCATAGCCCGTGCGGAGAGGGGCGCGGCGAAGGCCAGCTCACGGGCGAGGGACTCGGGCGGGCAGCCGACCCCGGCACTCGGTACTAGTCCGTCCGGGCCCCGCTCCAAGACGGCGACGATGTCCGCGTCGAGGTTGGCGGCGGCCCCGTCGCAGGCGGCGCGGGCCAGCTCACCCAGCTGCTCACCGCCGCCCAGCGCGCCGCGCCCGAGGGCGGCAACGGCGGTCTGCTGCCGCAGCCGGCGGTCGGCCTGCTCGGCGACCCGATGGCTCCGCTCGACCGCGGTGAGAACGCGGGCGACACCGGCGAGCGTCTCCGGAGCCCCGGTCGGGAAGGTGCCGCGCTCCCGTGCGGCCACGAGCGCCTGGGTGATCCCCTGGCGCCCGAGCCCGGCGGTGACCGCCGTCCGCTGCCCGTTGAGGTGAAGGAGCGCCGCGATGGCGCCCGACCCCTTGCTCATGCTCGGGGTGAGAGCCGCGTGCTCGGCGCCGACCAGCTTCAGGTCGGCATCGCTGCCGATCAAGCCGTCCGGGGAGTGGCGCAGGCCGCGGTGGGCGAGCACCGAGATCTCGCGATCCGCAGGTCTCACAGCCACCAGGGCGACGACGTCGGCCCCGGTCCGCGCCGCCACCATCTCGATGATCTGATCCTGTAGGTCCCCGAGGCCGCCGCCGGCCAGCGCAAGCAGCGCGGCCTCCGCGACGACCGGGTCCGCGGTGACAGGGGGCGAACTTCGGGAAGCGGGTCTCAGCGCGCGTGTCGCGTCGCCCGCGTCGGTCGCGTCTCTCGCGCCCCTACCCGATGACATGCAGGTTCCAGACCGCCGCCCCGAAGCCGATCAGGACGGCGAGAAACCCGAGGGCCCTGCCCGTGCGACCACGCAGCCTGGCCATGTTGACGGCAACGACGGTGGCGATCACGACCTTCTCGGTGAGCAGCCCCGGCACTCCCCACCTGGCGATCACGGCGGCGCTGAGCGGGTTGCCCTCCGGCCAATTATTCGCAAGCGCGAGCATCGTCGAGGCCGCGTCAGCGAGCTGTGACACCAACACGCCGACCAGCAGCCAGGCAGCCACCAGGTCCGCGGTGAGGGCACCGAAGTCTCCGATCAGGCCTTCGGCGTAGGCGGTGAGATCACCGCGGCAGCTCATCCACAGCCGGGCCACGAAGCCGGCTCTCTGATTCGGGAGACTGACGGTGGTGATCACGTTCCGATCCTCGGGTGGCGGGAAGGTTCCCACCATCGTGGCCCCGCCGGCGGGGCCTGCCCAGAAGCGGACGACCGGGATTTCCCTGGTATGCCTGCACTAGCGGGTCCGGCCGCGGCGGCGCGGTCGCTGCTCTCGATCCGGCGATCAATCTCGGCGACCCCGTCGAAGGCACCGATCGCGGGTCACGGAGATGCAACGGCCCACCGACCCGGACACGCGATCGTGACAGTCCGACGAAACACACCCCCCGCATCCGGCGATCCTCGAACAATGACGGGCGAGAGACGTGGGCGCCGCGATCCTTCGAAGGAGACCTCCCGTGCCGGGTGCGCTGTCCCGAACGATTCGAGTGTTCATCATCGATGACCACCGCATGTTCACCCAGGCGATCGCCGCTGCCCTCACCGAAGAGCCGGACATGGATGTCGTCGGGACCGTCGACAACCTGGCCGATGCGCGGCGCGAGCTGCAGAACGTCGAGGTGGACGTCATCCTGCTCGATCAGCGCCTCCCCGACGGCCAGGGCACCCACGCGGCCGCCGAGTTGCGCACCATCCGGCCCGGGGCCAAGGTCGTCCTGGTCACCGCGGCGATGGATCCGAGCGTCCTCAGCGAGGCCCTGGCCGCCGGTTGCGCGGGCTTCGTGACCAAGGGCGACAGCATCGACGCGCTCTCCGCCGCGGTCCGAGCCGCCGCCGAGGGGGCCACACCCGTTTCGCCGGCCATGCTCAACCGGCTGACGAGCGGCGACCCCAACGGCTCAAGCCTGACCGAGCCGCTCACCCCGCGAGAGACCTCGGTGCTGCTCTTCCTCGCCGATGGGATGAGCAACGAAGAGATCAGCAAGCGCCTCTTCATCAGCATCCACACGCTGCGCAACCACATCCAGAGCATCATCAGCAAGCTCGGGGCCCACTCCAAGCTGGAGGCGGTGTCGATCGCCATCCGCGAGGGCCTGATCACCGCACCGGGCAACGATTACTGAGGGCGACGGAGTGAGGAGCGAGAGCCGCAGGCTCTTGCTCCGAGCGTAGGACCCCTCAGTACTGCGTACTGACCCCGGCGGGCGGCTTGGCGACCATTGATCCCACCGCCGCGCGCCGACCACTGATCCCACCGCCGCGCCGACCATTGATCCCACCGCCGCGCAGGGAGCACTGATCCCACCGTCGGGCGGCGACCATTGATCCCACCGTCGGGCGGCGAGCGCAGATCCCCTGTGCTGGTGGAGCCGGGATCAGCGCGCAGGAGGGAGGGAGACCTCCGGGGCGGCGAGCGGGAGCCGCATCGCCACCTTGGTGCCGCGTCCGGGCGTGGAGATGACCTGGAGCACCCCGCCGGCGTCCTGCACCCTCTGCTCGACGAGCAGCAACCCCATGTGGCCGCGTCGCTGGCGCTCCCCCAGGGCCTCGAGGTCGAAGCCCTGGCCATCGTCGGTCAGGGCCAGCCGCACCGCGTCGCGATCCTGGGTGACGGTGAGCTCGACCCGGTGGGCCGCGGCGTGCTTGGCGACGTTGCGCACCAGCTCCTGGACGACCCGGTGGATCAGGCTCCGCACCCGCGCGTCGCAGTCCAGCTCACCGACGGAGATGTCGACCTGGACGCCGCCGTCCGCGAGTGGGACCAGCAGCTTGCTCAGAGCGCCGGTCAGCCCGCCACTCTCGATCTCGTCTCCGGCCAGGGCCCCCATCAGACCCCTGAGATCCGCAGTCACCGCCTGGAGATCGACGGTGATCCGGTCAAGCCCCTCCACCGCCGCCGTGAGCCGCTCCGGCGTCTGGCCTCCCTCCCGGCGCAGGCCCCGGGAGAGGGTCGCGGTCCGGAGGGTCACCGCGCTGATCAGTTGGATGACCCCGTCATGAAGATCGCCGGCGAGCTGGCGCCGCTCCCGGTCCGAGGCGACCAGGGCGTCGTGAAGAAGCTCCTCGCGCTCCGCGGAGAGCTCGGCCTCCCGCGCGGCGGAGCGCTCCGCCTCCCGCCACCAATGGCCGGTCTGCTGGCCGGCCAGGCGGGCGAGGCGCAACTGGAGCGGCAGCACCACCAGGCTGACGGCGAGGAGCGCGGCCCCCAGTCCGAGGGCCACGAGCTCCGCCCAGCTGGTGGCGTGGAGAATGACCGCGGCTGCCGCCACCAGCGGCGCAGCGATCAGGCTGACCCCGATGGCAGCGATGGGGATCACCCATCTCGAAGCCCGAGTCACCCCGCCGCCCGGCGGCGGCGAGGGCGCGACGGCAGCAACCAGTTCGGGCCGCGATCGGCCCGACGGGGGCTTCGGAGCACCAGCCCCCCTCTCCGCCGCCAGTTCCATCGGCACGGCACAGGCTACGTCGACGCGGTAACGAACGGGGGAGAACCCGGTCGCAAACCTCTATGTATGCGGCGACGAAGGCGGGGGCGGTGACGCCGGCGCGGTGGCGGGCTGCCCCCGGGTGCCGGTCAGGGGCCCGGAGGCCACCGGCATCCCCAGGTCGGCGAGCATGGCGATGTCCAGCTCCGCGCTCCTGCCCAGGGTGGTGAGGTAGTTGCCGACGATGAGCCCATTGGCCCCGGCCAGCATGCCGTAGGCCTGGAGATCGCGAAGGACCAGCTCGCGCCCGCCGGCATAGCGGACCACGGCCCGGGGATTGACCAGCCTCATCATCGCGGTGCAGCGGAGGGCGTCGAGAGGGCGCAGCGGTGTCTCGCCGCCGAGCGGTGTCCCAGCCCGCGGGTCGAGGAAATTGCAGGGGATCTCCCGCGTGCCGAGGTCCCGCAGGGCGAAGGCCAGGTCGAGCCGGTCACTCCAGGTCTCGCCCATCCCGAAGATGCCGCCGCTGCAGAGCTCCATGCCGGCGGCGATCACCCGGTGGCAGGTCGCCACCCGATCGGCGAAGGTGTGGGTGGAGCAGATCCTGGGGAAGAAGCGGGGCCCAGCCTCCAAGTTGTGGTTGTAGCGGTGGATGCCGGCGGCGGCGAGCTGCTCCGCCTGGCCGTCGGAGAGCAGCCCGAGGGAGGCGTCGACCTCGATGTCCACCTCGGCGCGGATGGCACGAGCGGCCTCGCACACCTGCTCGAGCAGGCGGCGGTTGGGCCCTCGGACCGCGACGACGATGCAGAACTCTGTGCTCCCGAGAGCCCGGGTGTGGCGGGCGAGCTCGACCAGCTGGGCGGTCGCGAGCATCGGCTGGCGGGTGACGTCGGTCGTGTAGCGCGCCGACTGGGAGCAGAAGGTGCAGTCCTCGGGACACCCGCCGGTCTTGGCAGAGATGATCGACTCGACCTCCACCGCCGGGCCCATCCAGCGGAGGCGAACCTGATGGGCGAGCCCGATCAACTGGGGCAGCTCGTCGTCACGGGTCAGGACGAGCCGCTCGGCGAGCTCGCGGTCGATATCGCGTCCCTGCTCGATCAGGAGGTCGGCGGCGGCTTCGAAGGGGGCGGGTAGCGTGGGCATGGCCGGGAGGATACGGGAGCTTATGCGGGAAACGTCACGAAACTGAGAAGCGCGAGGGGCTTCAGATCAAACGGTCCTAAGCTGTCAGAACGAGAGGGGCCTCGGGATCGAGGCGTGAGATGGGTCGAGGATGAGTGGATGGCGGTCTCGAACCTAACAATGATGTCCCTCATGGAAGCACGTGTCCCGGAACGAGCGGCTGTCACGGCCGGTTGCCGGGAGCGAGGCTGCACCGCCCCCGCCTCGGTCAAGTGTGCCTACGTCGACGGGCGCGGCCGCTCCTGCGAGACCGCGTGGTGCCACCGCCACCTTCACAAGATCGGAGCGGAAGGCTACTGCCGCCGCCACGCCGGCACCGTGGCCGCCCTGGGCGACAAGGCGAGGGACCCTCGGGCGCTGCCCGCCGTCGACCATCGGGGCGCGTCGCTCGTGAATTGGATCTGCATCGAAGGCTACTCCACGCTTCACGGGGCGGTCGCCTCGGCACTCAGGCCGGGGGAGGTCATCTTCGAGGACCGGACGGTCAACGTGGTCCGCCAGTCCGACGGCAGCCGGCGGTGGGAGCGGGGCTGGCGCATCGGCGACCGCAGCGGCCTCAAGTCCAAGATCCTGGTCTGCGTCGACGAGAGCGACGATTCCCTCGTCGCGCTCGCGGTCGACGAGAAAGTGGTCGCCGTTGCCGTGCCCCCGTGGATCACCCGACGGCGGGCCAATCAGGCTGTGACGGCGGCCCAAGACGCCCGTGACAGGAGCCAGTTCTACGGGTTCCTGTTCGGCCACATCCAGAGTTCGCTGGCCCTTCGGCCCTGAGCTCGGCGCCGGAGCAGCCGATCAGGGGCTCGGCGGGAGCCCGGCGGGGGCAGGGCGCTGGGTGGCGAGCACCAGCTCCACCACCGCGCGCGGCGTCAGCGTCGCCAGCTCCAGGCGCCTGCCGCTCCGCAGCCAGGCGACCTCCACGGGGGTCAGATCGGCCTCGATTCCGGCGGGCATGCGAGCCGGGGCGCCCTCGATGACCTGGAGCCCGGCGTCGGAGGCGGGGGGAGGGAGACCCGCGTCGGCGAGATCGGAGGCACCGGCCCGGCGGAGGGCGGCCGGCAGCCCGCAGCCGGCGGGGTCCGCGTCGTGGAC
>OCZT010004305.1_pt1 | contig 14392 bp, 8 predicted proteins | sample 1539031 | NCBI WGS metagenome assembly OCZT01 (sample SAMEA3539308, study PRJEB22396) | soil metagenome | biome: tundra; feature: field; material: soil | place: USA | collected 2010-05 | depth 0.15 m
CATCAGCGTGGCTGCGACAATATCCAAAGCCAAGGGATCGTCCCCGCCCATCACGACGCCCGCAGATTTGGGTGTGCCCCGAAGCGGTCCATTCCCTTCCATGGCCACAATTCCATCGACGACAGCAAAGTACCGCCGTTGCGGGCGCGGCTGAATCGCAGCCTGGGCCGGGTCGTAGAAGAACAGGATTCGGTTGAGGTCATCGACCGTGCGCCAAATGGTGTCGTTGCCGTGCCAGCCTCCGGAAGGGTAGAAGCTGGAGCGCCGTCCAGCGCCATTCTGCGGAGTGCCTGCACCCAGCAAGGACTGCGCGCACCAGCGCAGCAGTCTCCACACGGGCGCCGGCACGCGTCCTTGAAGCACGTCGTGGGCACGCGTGCTCAACCACCAGCGAAGCGGATAGTTCGCGGCGAACTCGTCGCCCCCTTGATCGCTTGTGCCATAACGGTGGTGGGGCAGACAGTCTTTGGACCCGATAATCCCGACCATGTTCTTCAGACAAACCGTCAGGCCAGTCTTGCTGTGAGTCTTGAGCTTGGGCACACAAATCACGGTATCCGCATCGAGCACACTGCGGCTAACGATGTAAGAATGTTGCGGACTGCGATGCCTGGCGTTCGTGGCCGCGGCATCATAGTCGCCGACAATATAGCGAGGATGAGCGGCGTCGACTTCATGGAGCCGGCTAGCCTGTCCCAAATCGATCTCGTAATATCCCTGCGGATCGCCCCTCAGGCGCTCCACGCGCCGGATCAGGGAAGAGTCTTCGTCAATCACGGCGTGGACTTGGCGCAAATCGATGACCTGGATCTCGCATTTCAGGGTCTCGCGGTAGAACTCCTGGATTTGGGGAAGGCCAGCATCGGCCACCACCCGAGCAAAGTCCGCACCCTGCAAGGGCGCGTCCGCGACAGCGATGCTTCCTTCGGGTCCAGCAGCGAGATAGACATAATCGAGCACGGCACGGATGACGGAACCATGAGTCGTTAAGCAACTGGCATTTTTCTGTGCGCCAAACTCGTGCAACACCAGATTGGGCTTGATGATCACCTTGTCGCCGGGCTGAATGTAGGCGCCAAGTGGGTTCCATTCCGGCGTGCCAAGGTGTTGCTGGTCGAGGCGCAGCAGGGCCAACAGGTCCCGAACCGCGCTGTAAACTCCGTTGCCGGCATCGACGGCTCGAATTCCCGCACGAGCGAGCTCCGGGAAGCTTGCAGAAGGATGGAACGGTGAATCCGCCGGATAGCACTTAGCGGCGGTACGCAATAGGGATACGGGACGCATCACTTTGATCCCCTGACGTGTAAGTCAATACACTGCGATGAAGGCGAAGAGAAGTGAGATTCTTTCCCCATGAGCTCAGGAACTATATCCATGCTCGCGGTCAGCCCCGTGATGATTCCTGCACAGAGTTCTCGCAGGCGCTTCCATTTGCTGCTTCTAGCAAGGATGATCAGGCCGCATTCCACGATCACTTTGTAAGCCGCCACTGCATAGTACAGTGGCCGATTGCGCGAGCGCCGGATGGCGAGCAGAAGATTTCGAAAGCCGTAGTAGGTTCGCCATGCAGGCTTGTCGACTGTCTTCCCTATCCAGGTCTGCACATACTCATGATTGTCGCGATAAATGGCGTTGGAGACGATTACCTGGCGGTATCCTTGGTCCCTCAGTCTCCACCCATATTCCAGGTCTTCCCATCCCATCCACATTACGGGCCATGGCACAATGCCTTGCCTTACCGGATTCATCGAATAGAGCGCTCCATTACTGCTGCTCCAAAACACGTCGATGAGAGGTTCCGCGGGCGGGCTGGAGACCAGCTTGGCAGGCAAGGGCAGCTGACGAGTTCCGGTGATGTTGTACAAACCAGCGCTGGTCATTAAGCCCAAAGGATAGACGGCGCCGATCTTCTCCACTGAACCAGCTTCTTTGAGCAAAGTAGAAAAGACATTTGGATCCACATTTCCGTCATGATTGACTGCATAAGCGTAGTCCGCGCCGCCCTCCGCCGCAATGCACAGTCGCTCGCACAGATTCGCCCCAGAACCCAGGTTCCGGTCGTACGAGCGATAGCTCACATCATCCCAGCCCCTGTCTTTGATCACGTCAGGAATCTTGCCAGTCCCTTCGGAGTCAACGACAAGAATGCGCTCGAACAGTCTCCGATCGCATGCGTGCGCCTGCTCGATAATCCTCACAACGTCTTCGTCGTTCCGGTACGAGGAAATCACCAGCCAAACAACCATTACTCGGCCTCCTGGAATAAAGGCCACCGACGTGGCCATCTGCGACACTTTCACTACAGCAACCGTGGCCGTCGGATCGGTCGTGCTCGTCGGCAAGGTCGCGGCTTTAAGGTCGCAAACACCCGCGCCTTTCCAATTTCCCGTGGCTTTAAAATCCTTTTGAGGGAGCCGAAACCATTCCGCACACCACGGCCCGCCCAGTCCTGAAATAGAGGTACCCCAGCGCGCCAAACTTGACCCAGGTAAGGAAAGGAACAAAATACTGGTCGCCAACGCTAACCAGAGAAAGAGGGATCAGCGCAAAGCCGTAATACAAGATGAATAGCCGATCTCCGTTCACCGCTCGACAAAATATGTAGGTTGACAGCGCACCCAACAGCATATAGCCTGCGGCGAGTCCACCGATTCCAAAGTCAAGATACAGTGGCCGGAAGGCGGTGTACACGTTCGTCGGGTAAGGCACGTACACGTCCTCCGGGATCAGCATCAATTGTTGTTGTCCAGTCACCCGATACACGAAATTGATGACGTCACCGAAAGTATTCCTTCCGTAAGTCATGGGCGCATCGGTCCGCACCAGCCTGTCAAAGGCAGGAAGAGAACCGCTGATGTAGGGAACCAGAGATTCTCCGATCACGGCAACATTGTCTTGCATTGAGGCATCTACGTCACCGCCTTTGCTCAACGCCACGGAAAGGATTCCAAAGGCGACAAGAAAGGTTACGGCCCCTCCGATTACCTTCCTGATGCTGAGTCGTCCTCGCATCCAGGAAATGCTCAGGATCGCAATCAGAATGAAATAGATGGCCAGCCTTCCGGTTGTGAGGGCGGCACAGGTCAGGGAGAGGACAAGGGACAATAGATACTGAAATCTCTCGGCCGCACCCGCATCACACTCCACGGCATACAGACAGGTAGTAAAAAAGCTCAGAACCGTCACGTTTCCGATCAGGCCGAAGCCCGACGACCCTTGAGCGAGCAGCTCCATTCTTAACCCCATCAAGAAGTTATCCACCCCTGACAGATCAGCGAGCCGCTGGGCCTTCAGCAAAAGCAATGGAAACAGGAGGACCGATGCGATCAGCAGCCACTTCCTAATCTGAGGACGCACACTCGGCTGGTCTCTATGTGCCAGAATCGACCGTCCATGAACCCAGCCACCGCTCCACTGCAGAGCGAGCCAGCCGCCAAGAGCAAACGAGGTTACTGTAACCACAAAGATTGCCGCAGTAACCGGACCTACGGTGTGAGACGTGTAAGGTGCCGCATAGTAGAACGACAGCACGGCCAGCCAGAGTGTGCTCATGATGAAGGGTGGGTAACGAAGGTCTCGGCATACCCAGTGGTTGATCGCCACGAGACACGCAAGACTCCAGATAACTACGATCCACATGAGTTACCGACTCCAGTTACGTTCCGCCGGTTTGGTTGCGTTTGGGATAAGGCGGTCCGTCCGTGACCGCCTTCGCCGCAGCCAGGGCTCAGGAACAAGCCTACATATTCCTGAGACATCTGATCGAGAGAGTGTCTCTCTGCCGTCTCCAATCCCCTCTCTCGAAGGACCAGCCTCGATGTGGGATCATCGCGCAACCTCACGATTGCTGCCGCAATCGCCTTTGAGTCGCCGGGGGGGACCATGAGACAGTTGCTCTCATTGGCATAGTGGCTCGCACCGCCGCAGGAAGTGGTGATCACCGGGACTCCGCAAGCCATTGCTTCGAGCGCCGGCAACCCAAATCCTTCAATGAATGAGCTGCAAACAAAAACGTCGCACGAACGATAGAAGTCGACCAATTCGTTGTCATTGGAAGGAGTGATGAACTCTCCGGAGATACCCGTTGGCATTACGGGGACGAAGGCCGAGGCAATGAGCGCCCTCATACTTTTTGTGACCCCGGCTGGGAGTTCGCGGAGGGCGTCGAGAAAGACACGGTATCCCTTCCACGCCGCGGCACCGGCGATCGTTCCCACGGTGAAGACCTCATTCGCTGCGCGGCCACGTTTGGAAGGACGGAAGATACCTAAATCGACACCGTTCCCAATCACGGTTGTATTCGGGTCGCCAATCATGTCCCGAACCCAATCGGATACAGCAATTGTCTTGAGCGGGAGCCTGTAACCTAATTGAGCGACATACTCCAGGATTGCCCTCGAGAGCCTGCTGCCTCTGGTTGCGTGGCTCCACGGCTCGTAGTGCTGCACCAGATAGAAAAGCCTGGCGCGCGAAAACCTCAGCCACTTCGATAGGCACAGGTAGTAGGGAGTTCTATAACCCGTGGCAAAACATACGTCACTGTCTTTTGTGGATGTGAGGCAGAGAGTCATTACATACCACACCTTCCTGACAACCGGGGCTCTGCCCCTCGTTGGCTGCACCACGAGTGTTATGGAATCGTGCAGCGGGAATGGGGGAGCAGCGGCATAGTCCGGCACGACAATTCGGATTCGATGGCCACCGGCCGCCAGAGCATTTGCAACCTGGATGACAATGCGGATTCCACCCGAAACGTTAAAGCCCTCCAGGGGGAAAGTGATTCTCTTCTGCCCCACTACCTCGCCTCTTCTAATGAACCGTCCCGATTCCTTTTCATTCGGTCAATAGATCTTTCGCGACACTTCTCCAGCCAGAAGCGAACTCGGCGTATTGACCAGAAAAGAGCAGGTGTAGCACGCCGAAGACTCGAAGTAGCCGGGGTATTGCCGTAACCCTCAATCTCCGCCACGAAAAATTAACCCTCGCTCCAATTTCCTGCAGGGCTTCTCGTATCTTGGAGTCGGCTCCGTCGAGGGCGCTGCTCCGCTCATCTGAGTCCAGCATGACGACTAGCCGGTCGTGAATAGCCTGCCACTGCTCCCAATCCTTACGATAATCAAGGCCCGCGCTCTTCTTGTAGGCCGCCGCGAACTGCCCCCAACCCGCGCCATCCAATCTGTCATTCAGACCGGCGCTGCCGGGATGCCGCCGGTAGTACATCAGTGGCTCGGGAATCGAATAGGCCTTCGAGAACAGCGACGCAACCAAGCAGATCCAGTTGTCATGGCCCCAGGATGGTGGGATCGGCATAATCAGAGGCATGAGTGTCGCTCGCATCGCGAGCGTACATCCATAAGCGAAAGACCGCTGGTATCGCGCCGAAAAGGTGTTTGCCTGTCGAGAGTGACTCGCGTGAAACGGCATGAGTGCCCGGCCCGTTGGTTTCAGATTCCGATCAGTGACGGTGGCGGCGCTGGCGACTACGCCAATGTCCTGATGCTGGGCAAAGGCCCCTAGGATTTTCTCCACCTTCGTCGGCAGCCACACGTCATCTTGATCACTTAGAAAGATGATGTCGCCGGAGCAGCGCGATAACGCCTGCGAAAAGTTTTGAATGTATCCAACATTGCGGTCATTCCGGAAGAAGCGCACCAGTCCAGGATGCTCCTTCGAAAAAACATCAACGATCTGTTGCGTGTCGTCCCGAGAACGGTCATCGCAGATCACAACCTCATCCACCGCGACGGATTGGCGCTGAATGCTCTCGAGCTGTTGCAGAAGAAAATCGGCGCCATCGTAGGTGCACATCGCAACGGAAGTGCGTATCCCGCCCATTCCTGTCGGCCTTCCTTATCTCCGCGCCACGACGGCGATCTCCTCTCCCACCTCGTCCTCGAATTTAAGCCATCCCCACTCGACTCCTAACATTGCTTGCCCCCAGATACGTTCCCTCCAGCGTTGCTCCGCCGCTGTAACTGGCAGTTGTGCTTGTTGGAGAGCACGGCTGGATGTGAAGTAAAAATCCGCCCCACGGATGGTCGTTGCAAGTCGAACGTCCCGAAAACCTGCCTCTCCCAGCAGCACTCTCATTGACTGAGGACTGAAAACATGTAAGTGCCGTGGCGGCTCAAGACCACGCCAGTTCGCTCCATAAAAACGATGCCCCAGACTCCTGCCGTTCGGAGTCACAATCACGAGGCTCCCGCCTGGGTTAAGCAGCCGATGAGACTCGCGCAACAAAGCAAGAGGGTCCGACAGATGCTCAATCACGTGGCTCATAACCACAGCGTCAAATGTCCCACTCGCGAGTTGTAGTTCGGCCGGAGTACCACAAAGGTGCACTTTGAGGCTCTTACCACGCGCAATTTCGACTGCCTTAGGGTCAGAGTCAGTTCCCTCTGCCTCCCATCCCAGCCTTCGCATACCATTCAGCAATTCCCCGCTACCGCAGCCGATATCCAACAGTCGTCCTCCACGTCTTGCGGAGAGGTGACACGCTCCATGGTTTACATTTGCCCGTACACCCGGCAGTAGGTACATCATCAGACCGATTACGAAGTTAAAAGGCCTCCTAAGTCCGCAACTGTAGCCGTACTTGAAAGAAAGGTAATTACTTTTCACCGCCCGACCGACTCGGCGAATCTGCGTGCGAACTGGCTCACTGCCTTGCCCATGCGTGTGATAGTTCAAGTAGGCTTTGCCGATATCTTCTTCCACGGGCATCGGATCCAGCCAAACCAGTCCGCACTCCACACCAGGGCACCTCCTTAAGTTCCACGTCCCGGGGGCGCCGTAGAGCCGGTCGGTCAAGCTTTCATAGAGAAGTTCTCCCTGCCTCTCGCACAGAAAACACTTCGGACAAAGGCGCGTCCGAATCGAGGCGGCGCTCTCCTCCGTGCCCTGCAGTGCACACGTGGCGCTCATCTGTTCACCACTGATAGTCTTTGGGCAAGCGATCGCTCTTCGGGCGTCAGAACCAGGAACCAAGTCGCCAGAATGAAGCCTAAAATAGCTACAAGTAGGAAAGCTGACTTCGGCAGGAGACCCTGCGGCAGAACGGCCAACAACAGGGTGGCCAGGGCACCCGCCAGGAGTGCCTTTGTTCTTGGGGACATCGGCGAACCCGCGGGGAGAAATCGCTTCGCCATCAGGAAAAGCGCCAGGGCATCGAGGACCGTCCGCGCGGTCCAAGCGATTGCTGCGCCTTCGATGCCGTCCGCATGAATCAGCCAGAAAAGCATCCCGAGATAGATTGGCAATTCCAATAGATGCAACTTAGCGGTGAGGTCGGGACGCCCTATTCCCTGCAGAAAAGAAAAGGGGACCAGTGCCAGGCTGTTCGCGAACACGCCTATCGCGAGCCATTGCACGACACGCGTACTGTGTCGAGCGAAGTCGGCGCCCAGCCAAAGTGTCAATCCGTTCTGCGTGAGGGCGACCAGCAGCAGGATGATCGGGAAAAGACCAAGGAGGATGACCTTCAGACTGCGGCCATACAGCAGGGCTACCCGGCTCCGGTCCCTGGCGAAACTGACCGAGAAGGCGGGAAACAGCACTCCCACCACGGCGACCGGGACGAGCAGCAGCTTCGTGACAACCTCAAAGGGGGTCGCGTAATACGCGACTGCGGTCACCGAGATCAATCCGGCAATGAGGAAGCGATCGAAGGTGACCATGAGAGGTCCTACGATATTGGTCACCGTCATCCAACCTCCAAACCGCAGCAAGGGCCCCACGGAAGGGCCATGCCAGGCCATGCGCTTTCGCAATTCCGGCACAACCCGCAAGCAGATCCAGAAGCAAGCCAGGCAAAAGGCCACCCGGCTTGCCAACAGGACGCCCACCACCGGCGCCAGGCTCCGTGAAAAGGGTAGAACGAGCAGCGGCCCGATGAACGTGAATACGCCCAGCGGGACCCGCAGAGCATTCACCAGCATGAACCGTTGATGCGCCTCCAGCAGACCACGAAGACCAGCGGCCGAGATAACCGCGGGAAGCGAAAGCCCCAGAAGATAAAACGCGCGAATCGTTTCCGATTGGAGCGCCTGGGGAATCTTGAGCGCCTGGTGCACGAGCCACGGCGAGAGTGCTATGAAGACTACCGCGCCGATCACCCCTAAGGCCAACATCAAAAGAAGAGATGTCCACACCAGCGCAGGAACATCGTGCTCTTCTCCGGCACCCAGTTTCTTCGCCACCAATTGCGTCAGCGCTCTGCCCAGTCCTATGTCAAAGAAACTGGCATAGCCGATCAGAGCCCACGCCAGCGCCAGCACCCCGAAGCGGTCCCCCCCTAACCTGTGAATCAGAATAGGGATGGAAAAGACCGCCACTATCATCGGAGTACCGTTCCCGATCAGATTCCAAACGACGTTCCGCGCCAACAGTCGACCGCTCAGTAAACGGAGATTCTGATTTGGAGAGATTACCCCCCTGCGCAATCTCTGGGTCACGGAAGAAGGTTCCGCACCCGCGACTGCCGTTGAAGTCCGCTGACGTTCGCAGGTATCCAGCATGGATTCGGACGGACACAATGAAGCACCCCTGCTATTGTTCCCGCTGGCCATTGCCTGCTTTCGTCGAGGATCGGTATTTACCGAAGTCGCCCAGCGGCTCTTGGGGCCCAGACTGCCTTCCCTGTCCATTGCCCGAGACCCCAGGGAGCCGGCGTCTCTGCGCCTTCAGCGTGGCTACGACCTGCCCGGCCATTTCCTGAACGAGGATCTTCCGCGGATCCTGCGGGTCGGCGGCTCGCCAACTCGACCTACCAGCCACCCACAAGACAGAGATGGAGAAAGTCAGGAACGTTCCCAGGAGAATGATCAGCATCCGCGGGGGAAATGATTTTTTCTCCGCCACTTTCGGCGGGTCCAGCACCTTGACGGTAGGGGTCTCTTTCGCCTCCTGAATTTTGGACAGTTCATACTGCTGGGTCAGCAGCTCATAAACGGTTTCCTGGATTTTCGCCCGCCGGTAGTAGTCCGCGTACTGCACGTCCAGCAAAGGCAGGCTGCGCAGGCTGGGATAAGGCATATCGGAGGTCAGCTCACCCGTCGCAGCCGCCCGCCCCGGAGCGTTCGAGCGCCCCTGACTCGCCGCGTTGGCTTTCGTTCCGCCCATTCTTCCCAGTTGTTTCCGGAGTTCCGCGACACGGGCATTGAGCGAGCGGACGCGCGAATTGTCGTCGGTATAAATCTGGCGCAGGCCCTCGAGTTGGGATTGAGCGGCAATGAGTTCGCCGGCCAGGCTTCCGGCAGCGTCCAGCGCTACCTTCCCCATGGTCTGAAGGTCGAGCGTGCTGTTCTGGCTGGAAAACTGCGCCAGTGCGTTGGACGCTTCATCCAGATCGTGCTTGGCGACCTCGAGCCGCTCTTCGAGAAACACGCGCTCGCGATGAGCGGACGAGGTGGACAGCCTGGCGATGAGCGAATTCAGCTGGTCTACATAGGCTGTGGCCAGAGCGGCCGCTCGCTGCGGGCTGCGGTCGGTCACGCTGATGGTGAGGATGCCGCTTTTGCGGTCTTCGGAAATCAGGGTGCACTCGTCGAGGTCGGCGCGCGCGTCCTGCTCCAGACGCGCACCGTACACCTTCTTCAAATTGAACTGGTCGACCAACTGGACCTGCGCGGTGTCGCTTCTCAGGATGCCGATAAACAGGGCGCCCGTACTCTTCATGGCCAACAAGTCGCCTGCCATGGCGCCCAAGCCACCCGCGCTTTTTGCCGCCAGGGCCGCCGTCATGGCCAGAGTCGAGTTGGACTGGGTATCGGGCGGCATCAACTGCGCGGTGGAGGTGTAGGATTTTGGAATCAGGAACGCCAGCAGGGCCGAGGCCAGCAGCCCAATCGCCGTGGCGAGAACCAGCAGCCGGCGATGATCCCAGAAGAAGCGCAGCCGCGCCGCTTGCCAGGCGCGCCGGTCCTGCAAAGGGGTTCCTTGCAGGGTTAACGGGTCGAGGTGCGCCTGCGGATTGGCGGCGGTCGGGATCATAGCCTTGCGGATCTCACGAATTTCTTCCGTTCCTTCCAAGTGCGCTCATCTCCCAGAGTGTGGCCAGAACGTGAGTTGCACGGAAGTGGTCAGGTTCGATTGTGGCCCGGGAGCCAGCACTGGGAAATTCCAGGCCTCGTACTGCACGGAGCCGGACAATTCGGCCCTGGCGTTCAGCCAGAGATCCGCTTTTACGGTGGCGTCGTTCACGGTGCCTCCACCGGCGATGAACTGAGAGTCGGCCTTGCGATGACGATAATTGAACTGAATCTTGTTCTTGGCGCTCAGCCAGTAGGTGCTCCAGACCTGTTCGCCCTGCGCTCCCCGTCCCAGCCAACTTCCCATGATGTTGCCCTGATTGGTGAAGCCGCTCAGAAACCGGCCATTGCCGTAGAAACAGCCGTTGCATGAAGAAAAATCCGGAGGCGAAGTCGCGCCTCCTTCGATCCGCAGATCCAGTTTCGGAATCCACGGCAGTTGTGGCATATAGACTCCACCCTGATACACCGACTTGCGGGGATAGCCAAGTGGGGAAAACTCGTCTTCCGTAAATGCGTCCCCGTAGAGCGTCAGCCAATTTCGCAGTTTGGGGATTTTGTAGCTGAAGTCCACCTCGGAGCGCCGGTCTCCAGCATCTGCACTGGTGCCATATGCCCCATTCTTTCCCTTAATACTAAACATGCTCTGCAGGAATTTATGTAAAGTGAATGGCATCCCGGGCCCCCCCACCAGAGTCGTCTTGCTGACCCCGAATTCGAAATTCGGGGTTGGCTTGAAGCTGAGTTTGACGCCATCCATGAACGGCTGAGGGTTGAGCGCAGTACCCCATTGCCCGATCAACCCCGCTGAGTTGCCGTAGACAAACTCCTGTCCGGAGAGTTGGCCCAGGATCAGTTGCGTCCGCATGGGGCCGAGTAAGCCCAGAATGGACGGCAGCTTGAAAGGAGACGCGCGATCCAGGCGGAGCATGGTGACCGGGACAGCGTTGTCGCTGAACATCAGCGGTCCACCCTGGCTCGGTCCCCACCACAAACTTTGCTTGCCGAACGAAAGCTGCCAGTGGTTGAGGTTGATGGCGACGTAGGCGTCGAGCAACTGAAAATGATTCACCGCCGGGGTCGGGCTGTTGGGAGGGACAGGCACTCCAAAATCCAAGGTCGAAATCAGCTGGCGCGCTCCCTGAGGAAGGGCGGAGCTCGCGGGCGCGTACTGATATTCACCGCGAACGTAAACCACCAGCGGACCCGCCGCTGCCCAGCCCGACAAACCAGTGACATTGTTGACTCCCTCAGCAAACGGTCGGCCAAAGTCATTGAGAATCGTCTGGCCAAAATCGTAGCTGCGGTCGAGCGGCGGGCCGGAAATCCCCGTCACCCGCGTGTACACCGACTCCATTCGGAGCCGGAGACTATTCCCGGCTACGCCCCGCTCGTCCAATTCGGACGCAAATTCGTGCTGCAACGCAGCTACCAGCTGGCTGGATTCGGAGAAGCGAGGATTGTCCTCTCCAGCGGCCTCGGCTGCCTCGTTCCCCAGCCGCGCGCACTCCAATCGGGTCCATGGTCTCATTCCGGCGAGCCCGCTGCTGACCAAACCCAGGGCTGCGAGACGGTCAAAGGCGGGATAGACCCAGCTGTCCAGCGGAACATAAGGTGAGCCCATGTTTTCGGGATTGCGTCGGTGTTCGGCGCCGTCGTTGAATGATGCCCCGAATGATGTCCCACCCAGTTCCGGATCATGATGAGCGCGATAGACTTGTCTGCCCATGTACCAACCGAGCGCACTGCCGATCAATGCATCGGCGGCAAAGTGTTTGCCACCTGTGACTCGAGAAGCACTAATGCCTGCGGCGGTTCCATACGCCAGCAACTGGGTCAAGAAGCCGGGATATTCATGGGCAATCACGCTGGCCACCGACCACGCCGCCGCGGCGTGTTCCGAGGGGAAAGAGCTTCCTCCCTGCCAGAACTCTCCTTTCCCGTTGCCTTGCAGCGGCCGATTCCGGCCGGCTGCCAGCTGGAGGATCGAGCTATCCAGAAAGGTGTTCATGAGTGCTTCGCCGCTCAACCAACCTGTTTCCCGGGCGCGGTCGTTGTTCCTCAGGTGTCCCCAGAAATACAGGGTGCCGGCAGCGCCCACCAGGGAAGCCGTGCCCAAGTTCGAAAAATTTCGACTGCGCCGAATAGAATCCGGACTGCCGGGTAGTTTGCTTTCGATCGCGGCATCATTCCCGATCAAGAATGAAGTGCTGGCCACCAGGGGAATGAGCCAGCGGACATCGGTGGCCGCCGGTCGCGCCGGACGTGTCCAGAAAGCTTTCTGATCAGACAGCAGGTTGGGAATCAGACTGCGCTCCAAGGGGTATCGATCGGACGGCTGATGCAACTGGGCTGCTGCCGCCGCTGCGCCGGATTCGGCAGGAGTCTCGTCTGTGGTTTCGGGACCTTCCAGGGGGCCCCGCGTTTTGTCGGCCACCCGCAGGGACTGCTTTTTCTTGCTTTGCGCTACAGCCGCTGGTCTGGTCGCAGCCGGGGGTATGCTCTCCGGATCCGTCATTTTTTGCGGAGTGCCCGGGGAATCAACGCCGGATTCTGCTGGATTCTTCGCCGGTTCACTGGCCCGAACCGCGTCCGATAGATAAAGAAAGACGGTGGCCAGCACCAGAATGTGGTTCCTGCACTTCACAGTCGCTCCATATGGGAAGGAGAGAAACACTTAGAAGCTCGTGGCCACTCTCGCGGCAATCGCCAGGGAAGTGGTCAGCTGAGCGGTATCGAGAACATTTTTCCAAACGTGGGAACCACCGATGATCTTCTCCGGCACAACGACGGTGTCGCCGGGACGCATCGTGGTGCTGAGCAGGTTGCCACTCCACCAGGATCCACCGCTTCCGCGGCCGACCACCGTACCGCTGGCGCGAATGATGTAAATCTCCTTCTTGTTTGCCATTTCCGTGGGCCCGCCGGCTTGGTCCAAATACCAGGCTGCATTCTTTCCGGGTACGAAAGTCAAAGCGGCAGCGTTGTAGACCTGCCCGTTGACCAAAACAAAGCTGGGCTTCTTGGGGATGGTGATGACATCGCCGGCACGTACCTCTATATCGCTGGCGGTGTTCTGCCAGTTCCTGATGTTGTCGGAGATCTTGATGACTAACCGTCCGGTAGCTGGCTGGTTACGCAGAACGGTCAACAACTGCTGCTGTTGCTGTGCTCGGGCCTGCAGCAGGGACGCCTGGTCCGGGCCGCTCACCGTGGGCGAAACGTTCGCTGTAGCGCCGGCCGCTTCGATGCGGGCGATCAATTGCGTCCGGCTCTTCTCCGCTAACTCGCGCACCTGACGCCGTTCCAGGACTGCGCCTTCCGGGTAGGCATTGTCGCGAAAGCCCCCGGCTCGCTCTAACAGCGCGCTTAGTCGTTCCCCATCCTCGATGCCGAAAGTCCCTGGGTACAAGACCTGGCCATTGATGGTGACCGATGCCCCAATATCGTCCCAGCCGCTCAGTTGGCGCACGGTCATCACGTCGCTCGGTTTCAGTACAAGGTCGGCCCCGCTCTCTCCCGCCAGGGCTTTCCCGATTTCGACAGTCGTGTGTTTGGTAACGATGCTGTTGCCGCCGCGCACCACATAGCTGGCGATGTCCGCTTCCTGCGTGAGCGCGCTGCGCGTGACCCCACCCGCCATGCGCACCAAACCCGCCGCCGTCATGCCTTGCGCCAGGGGATACTTTCCCGGCCGCAGCACTTGGCCAAACACGAACACGTTGGGCGGATCGGCTTCATAACGCCCCAGAATCCGAACCGTATCGAAAGGCTGCAAGTCAATCGGATCGTCGCCGCCCAGAACTTCCGACAATTTGAATTCGATGGCTTCCGGATGATAGTCCGGCGGCACCAAGCGAATGATCTCGGCGTGATCCGAAGGCTCCGGCAATAAATCCTGATACGACCGGATCAATTCCGCGATCTGCATTCCCGGGTGATAGGGATACTTTCCGGGGCGAAAGACATGGCCATTGAGATAAATGGTCTGGTCGCTGTACGGGAGGATGGGAGAAATCGTGACGTAGTCTCCATCCTGCACTTGAAAACCACGCAACGCTTTATTCAGACCTTCCGCGTCGCTTGCCGGCGGCAAATTGACCTTCAGCATCACACGCCGCTCGTGAGCTTCGATGCGCTCCACGCTGATCTGATTCATGCTGGCGGACACCAGCACGCCGCCCGCAAGCTTGAGCACATCCGCGAGTTCCTTTTCGCTGGTCAACTCGTAAATCGCAGGACGCCGCACCATGCCCGCCAGGGTCACCTCGGGACCGATCGGTGGGACCAGAATGGTGTCGCCTGGTTCCATGCGCTCCACCCCGGAACGCACGCCCTGCAACAGCAGGTCATACAAGTCCACT
>OCZT010004307.1_pt1 | contig 14388 bp, 10 predicted proteins | sample 1539031 | NCBI WGS metagenome assembly OCZT01 (sample SAMEA3539308, study PRJEB22396) | soil metagenome | biome: tundra; feature: field; material: soil | place: USA | collected 2010-05 | depth 0.15 m
TTGACAACCCAACTTTGTCACCGGTGGGGCTCCCTTTCATGACCATTCGATAGCGTCACTCAAGCGATCATGCGGGACTCAGACAGGACCCAACCGCAGCTAGCGCCTACCGCTACGAGTCCGGCGCCCCGTCAAGGACATTGAGCTTGGCCCCGAACCGATTATGGTGAGCGAAGCGTCATCAACGCGCGGGCCAGCGGCGACGCCCTCCCAGAACTCGACAGCGGCCCGCTCGTAGAGGAGGCCCATGGGCAGGGTCACCCCTCGCCAATGCTCGACGGTGCGCGCCGCTGAGTCCGAGCCGTTGAGCCCGCGCTCGCCGCGCCGGTCGTCCTCGTAGCGGGCGAGGGCAGCGCGATGGATCGTGAGCTGAGCAACCGCAAGAGCCCGGCGGTCATCGGTTGACCCCAGATCCGCGAAGAACAGCTGGAGCAGGCCGGCATCGCGCAGCTCGGTCGGTTCCTGCGAGGGCTTCGCGAGCCATGCCTGGATCGCCGCGCGGCCGCGGCCGGTGATCGTGAAGAGCCGCCGCCGCCGCCCACCCGCCTCCCGCTCCTCTGTCAACAGACCCAGCTCGAGGAGGCGCGCCGGCTCCTTGTAGAGAAGGGCGTGGGGGAACGACCAGAAATGGCCGATGGTCGCCGCCACGTGGCGTTTGAGCTCGTAGGGCGTGGATGGACCTTCTCGCTCGATCAGGCCCAGCACGAGGTACGACGTCGAGGTCAAGTGGGCGGGTGGTGCGGCTGCCGTGTCGATTGACATTCGTCCAAACGATACCATACTGGTGAGACGGTTCCGCAGAGATGACTTATCCAAGTGGACAGCGTTCTCTGCCCGCTCGGAAGGAGTCCGGGCCGGCCGCAGGCCGGGAGCCCTGTCCGCAGAACGGACCTTCAGGAGGAACCATCCGTGGCTACCGCCACCAAAGCCAAGCCCGTCCACGTTTCGAAGTCGACCGCGCACGCCGTCGCCATGCCAATTGCGAAGAAGCTCCGGCCGCTGGGCGACCGCGTGGTCGTTCAGCCGACTCCCGGCGAAGAGACGACGAAGAGCGGCATCGTGATCCCAGATACTGCCAAAGAGAAGCCCCAGGAGGGGACGATCCTGGCTGTCGGCCCGGGTCGTGTCCTCGACGACGGCAAGCGCGAACAAATAGACCTCAAGCAGGGCGACAAGGTTCTCTATGCGAAGTACGGCGGCACTGAATTCAAGCTTGACGGCGAGGACCTGCTGATCATCAGCCACAAGGACATCCTCGCGGTGGTCGAGAGCTGACCTTAGGTCAGGCTTCGACTCCTGCTCCCCGGCCAATGCCGGCGAGCCTCCCGCACGCGACGAAAGGACAGCACACGCCATGGCCAAGCAACTCCTCTTTGATGAGATGGCGCGGCGGAGCCTCATGCACGGCGTCGATCGCATGGCCGACGCCGTCCGCGTCACGCTCGGGCCCAAGGGCCGGAACGTCGTCCTCGACAAGAAGTACGGGGCTCCCACGATCACCAACGACGGGGTGACGATCGCCAAGGAGATCGAGCTCGAGGACCCCTTCGAGAACATGGGCGCCCAGCTTCTCAAGGAAGTCGCCACCAAGACCGACGACGTCGCAGGCGACGGCACCACGACCGCCATCGTCCTGGGCCAGGCAATCGTGGCCGAGGGCCTCCAGAACGTCAGCGCCGGGGCCAACCCGATCGCTGTCAGGCGCGGCATCGAGAAGGGCGTTGAGGCGATCGTCGCCGAGCTCAAGCGCGGGTCCCGCCCGGTCGACAACCGCAAGCAGATCGCGGCCGTGGCCTCGATCAGCGCCGCCGATCCCGAGGTCGGCACGATCATCGCCGAGGTGATGGACAAGGTCGGCAAGGACGGCGTCATCACCGTGGAGGAGGGCCAGACGCTCGGCCTCGAGACCGAGTACACGGAGGGTATGCAGTTCGATCGCGGCTACCTCTCGGCGTACTTCGTCACCAACGCCGACCGCATGGAGACGGTCCTTGAGAACCCACTCATCCTGATCACCGACAAGAAGATCTCGAGCGTCAATGACATGCTGCCGGCGCTCGAGAAGGCCATGGCACAGAGCAAGCCGATGGTCATCATCGCTGAGGACGTCGACGGCGAGGCCCTCGCCACGCTCGTCGTGAACAAGCTCCGCGGTACCGTCCAGGTTCTGGCCGCCAAGGCTCCCGGGTTCGGCGATCGCCGCAAGGAGATGCTGCGCGACATTGCCGTCCTGACCGGCGGCACCGTCATCAGCGAGGAGATCGGCCGCAAGCTCGACTCGGTCACAGTCGAAGACTTCGGCCAGGCCCGCCGCGTGGTGGCCACCAAGGACGACACCACGATCGTCGACGGCGCTGGATCGCCGGAGCAGATCAAGGCCCGGATGAGCCAGATCAAGGCCCAGATCGAGGACACCACGTCCGACTACGACAAGGAGAAGCTCCAGGAGCGCCTGGCCAAGCTGGCCGGCGGCGTTGCGGTCATCAAGGTCGGCGCGGCCACCGAGGTCGAACTCAAGGAGAAGAAGCACCGCATCGAGGATGCGCTCTCCACCACCCGGGCAGCGGTGGAAGAGGGCCTGGTCGCGGGCGGTGGCGTGGCGCTGCTCCAGGCCATCCCGGCGCTCGACCTGGTCGAGCTGGTGGGCGACGAGGCGGTCGGCCTCGCCATCCTGCGCCGCGCCCTCGAGTACCCCATCCGCCAGATCGCCGACAACGCCGGCGCGCATGGCGAGGTGGTGGTCGAAAAGGTCAAGGGCCTCAAGCCGGGCCACGGCTTCGATGCCCTCAAGGGCGAGTACGGCGACATGTTCGCGAAGGGCATCGTCGATGCTGCCAAGGTGACGCGCTCAGCACTCCAGAACGCCGCCTCCATTGCGGCGCTGGTCCTCACGACGGAGGCGCTCATCACCGACCTGCCGGAGAAGAAGCAATCCGTGCCCGCTGGCGGCGGCGGTTATGGCGGGGACATGGACTACTAGGCCAACACCCGCTTGCGGATGGGGACCGGGCCCCACGACTCGGTCTCCATCCTCATCAAGGGCGCGGAGAACTGACCTGAGCCATGCAGCGGCAAGGTTGCCCATCCCAGTCGGTGTGCGTTGCCCCCCAGGCGCGCCGGATACAGACTTTAGGTCCCGCTGCGACACGATCAGGTCATGGTGTCGGGTCTGGCTGGATATCCGGGACCGTCGGAGTTGATCTGTCGCGGTAACAGCGGGAACCATCTTCGCGAGGACCCCACGGAGATTGTGGCGCTACCTGGTGTCCGTGGATCGGGCGACAGTCGGCCCAGCCTCGGCATCGATGGCCATGCGGACGCGGGCCAGCAGCAGGTTCGGGCTAAAGGGCTTCTCGATCAGGACGATGCCAGCCTTGAGGCCGCCCTGATCGGCGATGGTCTCCTGAGCGTAGCCCGTCATCATGAGGACCTTCATCGCGGGCCTCAGCGCTGAGAGGCGGGCCGCCAGGTCAGCACCATTTCCGCCGGGCATGATCACGTCCGTAAGCAGCAGGTCGATCGGACCCGGGTGCTCTGCGGCGATCGCCTCAGCTTGTCCGGGCCCCTCGGCGGCAAGGACCCCATAGCCCTGCCTCTCGAGCACCGAGATTGCTAGCTTCCGCACGGAAGCCTCGTCCTCGACGACGAGGATCGTCTCGTGGCCTCTCTGCAGCGTCGCGATCGGGACCTGCCCGGCAGCGACGCGTTCGCCGACGGGAGCCTGAGGCAGGCATATCTCGAAAGTGGAGCCCTTCCCGGGCTCGCTGCGCATGTCGATGCTGCCCTCGGACTGACGGACGATTCCGTAGACGGTGGCCAGCCCAAGGCCCGTGCCCTTGCCGACTTCCTTGGTGGTGAAGAAGGGCTCGAAAAGGTGGGCCTGCGTCTCGGCGTCCATGCCGGCGCCCGTGTCGCTGACACTGAGCATGACGTGCGGTCCGGGCTGCACTCCCTCGTGCGCCGCGGCAAAGGTCTCATCGAGCGTCACGTTGCACGTTTCAAGCGTGAGCGTGCCCCCGCGCGGCATCGCGTCCCTGGCGTTGACAGCGAGGTTCATGAGTACCTGCGTCAGCTGGCTCGGATCCGCCCGGACGAGGCCCAGGTCCGGGTCCAGCACGGTCCTCAGGAGGACGTCCTCACCGATAAGGCGGCCCAGCATGCTGCGCAGCTCGTCGATCGACTCGTTGAGGTTGAGCGCCCGTGGCTGGAGCACCTGCCGCCGGCTGAATGCCAGCAGCTGGCGCGTGAGCGTGGCCGCCCGCTCGCCCGCCAGGAGGATCTCGTCCACCTCTTCGACCCTCGCGTCGCCGGGCTCCAGCTCGCTGCGGAGCAGCTGCGCGTATCCCGAGATTGCGGTCAGGAGGTTGTTGAAGTCGTGGGCAACGCCACCTGCAAGCCGCCCGACGGCTTCCATCTTTTGGGCTTGACGGAGCTGCTCCTCCAGCTTCACCCGGTCGGTGACGTCCGTGGCGAGCACGACGCGAGCGGGCCGTCCGTCCCAGGCAATCTCGTGCGACGTGACCTCCACCTGGATGATCGAGCCATCGGCGCGGAGATGGCGCGCTGCAGTGGTACGAGCTGCTGTCTCTGTCTTGAGGAGGGCGACCAGGAGGGACACGTCCTCCGGCGGACGGATGTCGGTGATCGTCATGGCCTGGAATTGCTCGACCGACCAGCCGTATTCCTCGACGGCGGTGTCGTTGACCGCGAGGAACCGCAACGTCTCCGAGTCGTAGATCCACATCGGATGCGGGTTGCTCTCGAATAGGTCGCGATAACGTCGCTCAGAGGCCCGTATCGCCTCCTCCGCCGCTTTCCGAGCGGACACGTCAAGGAGGAACCCGATCGTCGCGGGGCCGTCGGGAAGGAAGATGTCGTGCGTCCCCACGACAAGGGGGAACTGCGATCCGTCGGCCCGGACGCCGACCGTCTCGAACTCTTCGGGCAGCCGCTCGCCGTGGGCTCGCCTCTCGATGCGGTCGATCAGCTCCTGCCTGTGGCCGGGCGCGATGAAATCGGTCAGGGACAACGTCCGCACGTTCGACTGACCGACGCGAAATATCGAGCGGACGGTACTGTTGACGAGGACGATCAGACCGCGTCGCGCTATTGCCATGCCGGCCGGGGAGTCCTCGAAGATGATCCGGAATCGTTCCTCACTTTGGCGAGCAACAGACAGGGCCGACTCCATCCGCAGGATCACGAGCACAACGATGACCCCCGAAGCCACCAGCCATACAGGCGTGTAGGCGTTATCCCCGGACGCGGCCTCCACGGCCAGGGTGGCGGGCAGGAGCAGCAACGCTGCGGCCAGCAAGAGGCGGCGCGCGATGTTCTGCTGGATCCAGTCCATCCCCCCGCTAGACAGCTCCGTTCGGGCCGCCGGATGCATGGCGGCTGCCGCCCAAATGAACATGGACATCGGCCAGGCGGCGTCGATCGGCGACGTGTTGAGATCAAAGTCGGGGTTGATCTGGCTGAGCCACAGGTACAAGACATCGGCGAAGAACAGGACCGCCAAACCTGCCACCAGTAGTCGGAGTACGGGCGAGCGAAGGTTGCCGGTGAGAGCGGACCGAGCCAGCACCGCCAGCAGGGCTACGTCCGCGAGCGGATAGGCGACCAGCACGGCCAAGTCCAGCGCGGATCCGGTGAAGCTCTCCAGATAGGGCCGCACCACGAACTCGAGGACAACCACGGACACGCCGGTCGTGATGATGAGCGTGTCGAGGACCACCGCTCGGTCCGGGCGGGCGCGAACCAGGAGGATTATGCCGGCGATGAGCAGGGGGTATTCGCCGAGGTAGAAGACATCGGCGAGCGAGGTCGTCGGCGATACATTCTGGACAAGGGTGAGCCAGTACCAGACGACATCGCCGAGTGCCGTGGATAGCATGCCGGCGCCGAAGAGTGCCCACGCGAGAGGCCTCGCTGGTCGATTGAGGCGGAGGCTGGCGAACACGGCGGCGACGGCGATCGCCTCGGTCGCGAGGTACTCGACCGCCTGCCAATTCGGGCCCAGGAATGGGGCGTAGTACAGACCGACCGCGACGGTGCCGAACAGCAGGATTGCGAGCCACGCCCAGGAGCGAGGTTCCGCCGGGGCGGCCGCGGGGAGGGCGTCCCTATGGCGATGGCCCAAGCCCCTTACCAACCTGGCGGACCGGTCGCCCATTTAGCCGTCTCCAAGTCGCATCTGGCGGCCCTCTCGCGCTGGAACGACGGCGTTGGTGCGTCGTTCGCACAGGCCGATGCGAGCAGACCGTAGCCGCTCTGTTCTCGCTTGGGTACTCATCGGTCGGTCCCGCGCCCAGCGCAATAGTCAGGCTCGGACGTCCACCAAACAGACGCTCACGCCGTTCGCCCTGCACTCACTCGTCTTGGGGGCGCCATCGCTGCCTCGCGGCTTCGGTCTACAGGTCGGCCGCCTGCCCTGGGCGCGCCCTTGGGCCCGGGCACGCGGTCACGACGCAGCCATGGTGCGACGAGCACGCTGTAGTGGAATGCGACGGACTCGCCGAGGCCACGATCCGAGCAGCCATCGAGCCTCTTAGCCAGGGAGATATGGCCATGTCCCTGGGGCACCATCCGCACGAATCGCAAGGGCTCTGGCCGGGCGATCGGCACGATTGTCGCGCTCCCGTCTGGACGCTAATCCAACATGTCGAGATCAGTGGAAAGCGTGGATCAGGCCCATGCCGACAATCCCGGCGACGACCAGGATCGACGTCCAAAGCAGGACGCCCGCGAACATCCAGACCATGAGACGTCGCTTGGGCGCGCCGAGCATTAGAGCGACAGCTGTGCCCATTGGAGGAGCCATGAAGAGCGGCGACACGAGGCCCCAGCCCGGAACGCCGTAGCGCAGCCAGATCCCGTAGATCCGACCGGTCTTCGGTGCCCCGTCCTTGCCCCGTCGCCGTAGCAGCCAGCCTCGGAAGGCATCTCCAGCCGACGCGACCAGGGCGACGCTGACGATGGCTCCAGCGACGGTCATGACCCAGACGATCGGCGCGGGCAGGCCGAGGGCCAGGCCGGTCGGCACGGCGAACCAGATTTCCACGATCGCCACGCCGAAGACCGCCAACAAGGGCATGTCTCTTCTTGTCTCCTTCGGTTGGCAGTGAACCGACCTGGAGCACCGGAGGGCGAAGGCAGGTCGCTGATTGGCTCGTGAGCCCTGGTTATGGTGGCCGCAGCCTCGGGTCAAAAGCGTCAGGCCAGCCCGCTCCCGCGTGGATTCGCCGGCTGCTGCTGGATCGGACGCAAGGATGACGCGCCGTTACACCACCTGGTGGGACTTGCCGCCAATTGTCACAGAAGTGAGCACTCAGACGTCACCCGGGCGTTCGACTGTCTATCATTCTGCTGAAATGAATCAGGCTCGCGGCTGAAGGGGGAGTAGCGCGTGGATGGGGACGGACCAGGTCCAACTCGCCAATGGGGGCCTGCGCCAACGAGACCCGACGGCTGGTCGCCCCGCCACAGGCTTCGCCCCGCACCTCTCAGCTGGCTTCCATCGCTGATCCTTGGAGTCGCCGCCGTGGCGGTGCTGGCTCCGGTGCTGAGAGTCGAAGGCTCGCTGGCGGGCTGGCTCTCGGAGGTGGCGCCGCCGGATGCGGACTACGGCGGCCCGGCCCTGGCGATCCTCTCGGCCGTCGGCTTCGGCGCGCTGGCACTAGGCCTGGCCCGCCAGAAACGGCTTTCCTGGTGGCTGGCCGTAGCCACACTGGCTGCGACGTTGCTGGCTCAGGCGAGCGTCCTTTCTCACCCGCTCGGGGTTGTGGTGATCGGCGGCGCGGTCGCGGTTTTGCTGGCGGATCGCAGTCGCTATCGGGTCGAGACCGGGGCCACGTGGAGTCGCTGGGTGCTCGGTCTGCTCCTCCTGGCCGGGTTCGCGCTGGCCGCGGAAACCGCCCTCCTCCTGGCTGCCACCGGCGTGTGGCCCGAGCCACTCTCCGTCTTGGGGTACATCACCACGTCGGTTGGAGACGTGCTGGGTATCGACAACGACGCCTCACAATCGATTCTCGACGTAACCAGCAGGGGTGGGCTGTTCGCCCTTCTCTTGCTCGCCGCGAGGTTGCCGGTGGTTCTTGGAGCCGTAGGGATACTGGCGCGAGTACCAGAGCCAGCAGCCGATCCGACGGTGCGGGAGCACGCTCGTTCGATCGCCGCGCAGCATGGTTGCGGCGCTCTCCTGCCGTTCCAGCTTGGCGAGGACAAGCTGCTGTACTGCCCGCCCGGGCCGGACGGCTGTATCGTCTACGGTCTGGCCGGTCGCACAGCCGTGGTCGTGGGCGACCCAATCGCGCCAGCTGACTCGCGTGACGCCCTTCTCGGGGCCTTCTTGGAGAGGAGCCATCGCCTGGACCGGGTCGTGACGTTCTACCAGGCGACGCCAGCCCTCCGGCCCGTTCTCGTCAACCTCGGCTACCGCCTCTTCAGAGTGGGACAGGAGGCGATCGTCGATCTCGCAACGTTTTCCCTGGCGGGGTCACACCGCGCCAACCTGCGGCACACCATCACGAGGGCCGGCCGCGGCGGGTTGACAGTCCGGTTCTACCGCCACGGAATCTCCGGCGACGACGCGCCACGCATGCTCGACGAGCTGCTCGGGATAGACGAAGCCTGGAGGCGGCACGCTGGCCCCAGGCTCGGTTTCACGATCAGCGACTTCGACAGGGATGCGCTAAGCGAGCTGCCCGTCTCGGTCGCATCCGACGCGGAGAACCGGCTGGTCGCATTCACGAGCTTCCGACCGACCGGCAGCGATGGCGGTTGGGTCCTGGACCTGATGAGGCGTACCCCCGACGGTATCCCGGGGGCCGTGGAATGGTGCATCGCCGAGGCCGCCCAGGCGTTCCGGTCGGGCGGTGCCAGCAAGCTATCGCTCGGGCTGGCGCCCCTCGCCGGTCTGAGCGTCCATGAGGGGCCGCTCCTTGAGAGAGCGATGGCCCTGGCCAGCCGACTCGTCCGTCCGTGGTACGACGTCTCGAGCCTGGCCTTCTTCAAGGCCAAGTTCGACCCACGCTGGGAGCCGCGCTACGGAGCCGTGGCGTCTCGCTTGGACGGGATTGGCTTCACGATGTCGTTGTTGCGATTGCACACGCACCGTTCGCGGCTCCGCGCCGTCATTGCGTTGGCCGTCGATCCTTCCTCGATCGACCCCGCTGGGCCACAGGCCGCTCGATGACGCGTTTGCGCCCCGCTTGGACGCGTTTGCGCCCCGTACTGCCGACCGTTGCGGCCTTTGTCCTGGCGGGACTGGCAGTGCTGTTGTGGCGGGCGTCCGGATCTCGGGCGGAGACGCAGGGCACGCTGATCGACATGGGCTTCGACCCGGGTCGCGCTGAGCTGCTCGGCGCCTTGCTCATTGGCGCCTTCGTTTCGGCCGCCGTTGAGCTGGCTCTGGACATGGCCGGAGTCGCTGTCTTCCTCGGCACATGCGTAGTGCTGACCGATAACGCTGGCGCCTTTCGCCACGACACGCTCACTACCCTCCGCAGCATTCCGGACGGGGGCGCCTTCGATCCGGTCGGATGGATCCTGACCGGATTTGCCATCCTCGGGGCCGCGCTGGTCGTGGCCTGGGCGGCGACCACTCTGGCCGGGCCCGTCCGAGCCGGGATCGTTCGGTGCGGCGTCGCTCTGGCCGAGATGCGCAAGGCGCGGCGGGTGACGCACTCGGCCGTGTGGCCGGCGGCCGCCGCGGGCGTCCTCGTGGCGCTGCTGGTCCTGGGGCCCGTCTTCGGCGACCTGGTCAACTACGGCACCGACACGAGGATGAGCGGGCCGGGCGCACCTCAGGTGGGCCTCTTTGGTGGCCAAGGCGGGGCCACACCCCAGCCGACCGACGCGCCGAGTTCGACCGTCCGGCCCGGCGGTTCCGAGACCCCGACCCCGGGCCCGACCGGTTCGTCGGCACCAGCGGCCCTGGTCGCGGGGCCCGTGGCCGACACATACGTGACCGCGGGCTCGCTGTCGCTCGCGGAGCCGTGGTCGTCCAGCGTTCCCACCGGCAAGGGCCGAACGTACGAGGTGACAATGCCAGCGTTCTGGGCCGGCGGCGGCTTCAATGCGGTTGAGGTGTACCTGCCGCCCGGATACGACAGTTCGCCGTCGCGCCACTATCCAGTCGTGTACGAGCTGCCATACAACCGAAACGTCTGGGACAAGGGCATGGCGGTCATCTCGGTGCTCGACTCTCTTATCTCCAGCGGCCAGGTGCCGCCCATGATCGTGGTGTTCGTATGGGCCGAGAGCCCGCCCTATCGCGACACCGAATGCTCGGACAGCAAGGACGGCAGGGAGTGGTTCGACAAGTACATGGTCCAGACTGTCGTGCCCTGGGTTGACAAGTCGCTCAGGACGATCAAGACGGCTGCCGCCAGGACGACCATGGGAACGTCCAAGGGCGGCTATTGTGCGCCATCGGTCGCGACTCACCATCCCGATCTCTTCGGGGCGTCGATCTCGTTCAGCGGCTACTTCACGGCCGGGCTCGTCAGCTCCCAAACCCAGGGCGCGGACCTCGTGTTCGGGAGCGATCAAACCTATGAGAAGCCCCAGTCGCCGATCGTCCGCCTGGCGTCAATCCCCGACGCTGAGCGGAAGCAGATGTTCTTCGTTGTCGTAGCCGACCCGAAGGCGGATGTCTACGGCAGCCAAATGACCGACTTCTCGGCAGAGCTGATGCGCACCGGAACCCCGCAGGCTTTGGTGCCAACGTCTCTGGGCCACGGCTGGCCGGCCTGCAGAGCCCTTCTGCCGGCCGTGCTCAGGCTGGTAGTCGCCCACCAGGTTGAGCTAGGCGTGTACGGCTAAGGTGTGGGCGACTAGCGGCAAAAAGAGTGCCCCGCTGGGTATCTTGGTGGCCGGCCTTTCGAGAACGACGGGCGGAATGGTGGAGAGATACCACAGGGAACCGAGCGGCTCGTGACAGGCAGCGACGATTCTGCCTGGTATACGAACAGTCACTACGGCCAGGTGAAGAACGGCTCCCTGCCCTTCATCCAGATGAGGTGACTCCAGATGAACTCGGATGACGTTCTGCGCCTGCTCGGCTCACACGAGCCTCCGTGGTTCATCGGTCTGATTGGCGAGCCTGCTGATGGCTGCAACTGGTCCCGGCGGTTGGAAGGTATTGGGCTGATATCTCGTTTTGGGCGCGGTCGCAAGATGGCTGATCGCCACGGCCTATTCGACGAGATCGCGGCTGTGCTCCAGTTCCCAAGCTACTTCGGGGAGAACTGGGACGCGTTTGACGAGTGCATCGGCGATCTGGGCGGGCTCCAACCCAAACCAGTTGTACTGAACCGCCCTGGCTTTGATGGAGACTCTGGCCTGCCCTGGGTTCCGTGGAGTCGAGATATTGGAAATCAGGCCACGGTCTGGGTCTGATGCCGAGTCTCGAACTCGACTGGTGTAAGCATGCCAAGAGCTGAGTGACGGCGGTGGCGGTTATGGAAGATCTCGAGGTATTCGAAGATCGCGTTGGCCAGCTCGACGCGGGTCCGCCATGCCCGCCGGCCCAGGAGCGGCATGCATCGCACTAGCACTGTATCTACAGTGGGTCGAGGATCCTGGCGTATGCACTCCGGCCCCGGGGACCAATTGCGACACCGGTTTCTCCCTCGGAGCGACTTTCATCTTTGGCGTCTGCTACGTGCCGTTTCTTGCCGGAGCCGCCGCGGGGAGGGTCGCAGCCGCCCGACGCCGCGCCCATCGAGCGACGGTTCACTGAGCCTGCCGCCGGCTAATCCCGCCGCCGGCCTATGGCGTGGTCGATCCCTCCGCGTAGCGGACCCCGTCCCTATTCAGCCATAGTCGCAGTTCTCGCACGCCTGGCGTCCCTACCGGTGCCCTGCAGACATCGAGCGCAGCCCGCCCGACTTCCGATCGTCCCGTTCATTTCAGGCGCTGCTCAGCAAGGAGGCGTATCCCGGTCGATATCGCTCGAACCAGGAGCGCCAAGGAGATCGATGCAGCTACTACGTGGTCTTGTCATCGGCGCCATCGTCGGCGGTCTCCTGTACGGCTTTCTCATCATCTGGCTGCATGCCGTCGAATGGCTGGCCGCCCCCGCCAGCCTGAGCCTCGGTCTGGCAATCCTGGCCGTGGAGGGGACTCGTCGCGACGACAACGGAGCCGCATTAGATGCCGCGTGGCGTGCCGCCGCGCCGGACCTGCCGCCGGTCTCGGATCGAGTCACTCTGGAGCAGGCTCCGATCCGCATCCCTGGTCCGACCAAAGCCGCGTACACGCACCGGCAGCTCACCGCACGACCCGCACCACCCGTCCGCTGTAGATTCAGCGGGGATTGGCTAGGCTGAACTCGCATCGCGAAGGCCTCGGCTGCCGGGGGGCGACCCGTCTTCGATCGACAGATGAGGCTCAACAGGATGCAGTCCAAGTTGCCCAAGCGGTCGTATTCGCCAACCTTGGCGGCGATTCTGAGCTTGATACCGGGTCTCGGCCACGCCTACGTCGGACGGCCGTTGCGCGGGCTCATCCTTGCGATCCCCTGGATCGCACTCATCGCGGCGGCCTTCCTGGTGGCCGTCTTCGATCGCCACGCCCTCCTGTTTGCGGCCAGCTCGAGCGCATGGCTGACCAACCTCACCCTGGTATTCATCGGCCTGCTCTTCTGCCATGTCTTCGTGGTCATCGACGCCTTCAGGCTCGCCGGCGGGACGCTGAGGCGCCTCACGAAACTCTCGGGTGGCGCCAGATTCGCCGTTCCGGCGATGATCGCCATCCTGCTGGCGACGACCGTCTTCTACGGTGGGGCGGCATCGGTGACATATGGCGGCGCTCAGGCGCTTTCGAACATCTTCGGTGCGGCGCCGGTATTCATCTCGGACAACGGCACGCCCCCGCCCAGCTACTCTCAGCCACCCAATGACAACGCCATCGACACTCCGCCGCCCACCGCTTCCGACCCTGCCACGCCCGCTGGCTCTGCCACGCCCTTCCCAACCCAGGCCCCTGTGGTCTACGAGCTCGGGAACCTGCCCAGCTTCACCGGGGCCGCCAAAGACTGGGCCGCCGACGGCCAGCTCAACGTTCTTCTGATAGGCATCGACGCGGGCGTGGGTGGCCAGCGCTACCTGGGCCTGCGGCCCGACTCGATGATCCTGCTGCAGGTCGATATCGCGACCGGGCGGGCCGCCATGTACGGCATTCCGCGCGACTTGATCAACGTGCCCCTGCCGCCCGAGTCGGCGAAGTACTACGCCTGCCACTGCTACGGTCTAGGACCGGGCCAGAACCTCGCCTTTTTCGGGCTGGCCCCCACCGACTACACCCTGCTCGACTACCTATGGCGGGAGGCGGCTCAGATTCACCCGGACTGGTACTCGCAGTACGGCACCGGCGATAGCATCACTGCCCAGTTCCTTCGCGGGCTGGGCGCCCTCGAGGGTGCGGTGAGCGAGCTCGCCGGCCTTCAGGTCGACGGTGCGGTCGTGATCAACCTGCCGGGTTTCGTCAAGCTGATCGACGCTCTGGCCCCGAATGGCCTGAACATCAACGTCCCCAACGAAGTCAAGCAGAACCCGAACTTCGGCTACGAGAAGGCGGACGGCAGCGGCGACATCTACAACATCGACATCAAGGCCGGGCCTCAGGTCATGAACGGCGTCGTCGCGCTCGAGTACGCCCGCCTGCGCCACGTCATCGGCTATGACTCGGACTACTACCGCATGCAGCGCCAGCAGTTGGTCCTGCGGGCGGTTCGGGATCAGATCAAACCGTGTGCTCTGCTGCCGCAACTCCCGGCCATCTTGAACGCACTCGGCGGAGCGGTCTGGACCGACCTGCCAGAGTCCGACGCGCCGACGATAGCTGCCCTCGCGGCGAAGGTCGGCACGAGCAACACGGCCAGCTTCAGCCTCGACCCGGCCACGACCGGCGCCCCGTACGACGTGCTGGACCAGACCTCGCTCAACAAGATCCACAGCATCGTGGCCCACGGCCTGGACAGCCTGCCGGCGGGGATCAGCGGTGGGGGTGGCGGAGGCGGTCTCAGCTGCTAGTTGGACACCGGCCGCGCGAGTGGATGATCTACTTGTGCGTTACACCTTCTCGGTGACCCGGTACGTCACATGCCTTGAATCGCACTCATCCGAAGGCCCAGCGGGGCCGGGGGCGATGCCCGCTTGTCTACCTATGCTATCTTGCGAGCCGCCATGCAGACCAGCCTAGCCCGGCCCGAACGACGCCGGCGCAACGGCAATCGGGCGCAGCGTCCCCATGGGGGCGCCGTCCGCCGGATCGCCGTCATCCTCCCGATGTTCCTCCTGGCCACGTTCGTCGTGATGGGCGCGGTGGCCTTCGTCGGCTCCGTGGGCGTCTACATGACGTACAGCAAAGACCTCCAGGACC
>OCZT010004308.1_pt1 | contig 14388 bp, 10 predicted proteins | sample 1539031 | NCBI WGS metagenome assembly OCZT01 (sample SAMEA3539308, study PRJEB22396) | soil metagenome | biome: tundra; feature: field; material: soil | place: USA | collected 2010-05 | depth 0.15 m
TGACCGGGGGCCGTATATAAGAGGCAGAGAACTGGATCTTTCTAAAGCTTCTGCATATGTTTTAGGTATTACAGATAGGGGATTCCAGAAGGTAAAAGTTGACCAGATTTCCCTTAAAGGAGTTAATTTCCCTGTTATCTCTCTGAATTAGAATTATTGAATCCTATCAGGTTAAAAGCTGTCCCAAAAGGACAGCTTTTTTTATTAGCCCCTATTAATCCTCCTCCATCCTTAATTATAAACTTTCTCTGAGCTTCTTGCTTATCACCATTCACAGTTATCTGTAATCCTTATACATAATAAATCCCCCCTTTCTTCTTACCTTACACTCAAATGATCTCCTGGTTTTCTCTTTTTAGCTATAAATAATCATTCCAAATAGCTAAATTTGTTCTGACTTTTTCAAATAAACCATGAACGATATGAAATTAAACCTCGGATGCGGTAAAAACTTTAAACAGGGTTATGTTAACCTGGATATTGTTGACTATGGGGGAAATGAAATCCATGATGTCAATTCTTTCCCCTACCCTTTTGAAGACAATACATTTGATGAAATATTCTGCTCTCATATACTTGAGCATCTGGACAGTTTCCATAAAACTGTTACCGAATTATACCGAATCTCAAAACCTGACGCAATTATTATAGTTTACGCTCCCTTCTTTCTTAATACTAAGTATTTTGGTGAACCGGATCATAAAATCCCCTTCTCAATCAGGACGTTCGACAATTATGAGTACATTGAAAATAGGAAACTTAAATTCTATGAAAAATGGAAGTTGAATCATAGGACTAATTATGAAGGAAAGGCACAATTTGAAATTATGGAAAAAAGATTTATCACCTCTCATTTCAAGATCCTTAAGTGGATGGACTTCCTCCTCAATATTGAACCGGTAATTTATGAAAGATTTTGTGCCGGAATTTTCTCCCCGGAAGAGGTGTACTTTAAATTACGTGTGGTAAAATAATATATCATCTGGAACTTTTCCATACAGTTTAGGTTAATCCATTATGAATAATTTTGAACTTGTATCAAGTTATCAACCCTCAGGGGACCAGCCGGGGGCAATTAAGGAATTAATTGAAGGGATAAAAAAGGGAGACAAATTCCAAACCCTGCTTGGGGTAACAGGAAGTGGCAAAACCTTCACAATATCAAATGTTATACAGGAAATAAATAAACCGACATTAATTATTTCACATAATAAAACTCTCGCAGCCCAGCTTTATTCTGAGTTCAAGTCCTTTTTCCCTAAAAATAATGTGGAGTTTTTTATAAGCTACTATGATTATTACCAACCGGAAGCTTATGTGGTTTCAAGAGACGTATATATCGAAAAAGATTTTTCCGTAAATGAAGAAATCGACCGGCTTAGATTGAAAGCTACGACTGCTTTAATTGAAGGAAGATCTGACACTATTATTATTGCTAGTGTAAGTTGCATATATGGAATCGGCGCTCCTCAGGAATATGCCAACCAGGTCATCATTCTTAAAAAGGAAGGAAGAATTGAAAAGAAAAAACTCCTGAGAGACTTGATTGAAATACATTATGTAAGAAATGATACTGAATTTTCACGTGGGACTTTCAGGGCAAGAGGAGACGTCGTGGAAATAATTCCCGCCTACCAGTATGAGGAAGCGATTAGACTTGAATTCTGGGATAATGAGATTGAAAAAGTATCCATAATTGATGCTGTTACTGGGGAGGTTTTAAGAGAAGTTGACTCCGCTGCTGTGTACCCGGCAAAGTATTTTGTCACAAGCCGCGAACAGGTCCAGAAAGCTATCGTTAATATAGAGATTGAGCTTGAGGATAGATTAAAATATTTCCAGTCTCAGGAAAAATATCTGGAAGCCCAGCGCCTGGAGCAGAGAACTAAATTCGATATCGAAATGATGAAAGAAATTGGATACTGTTCAGGGATTGAGAACTACTCCGTCTACATGGATGGAAGAACTCCTGGAACAAGGCCATATAACCTGATGGACTATTTCCCAAAGGATTTTCTTACAATTATAGATGAATCCCATGCTACCATCCCTCAGGTACGGGGCATGTATAATGGTGACAGGTCAAGAAAAGAAACCCTTGTTGAATATGGGTTCCGCCTCCCTTCTGCGCTTGATAACCGTCCAATGAAGTTCGAAGAATTTGAGGGCATGCTGAACCAGGTTATCTTTGTTAGTGCAACCCCATCTGACTTTGAATTAGAAAAAAGCGGGGGAGTTATTGTTGAACAGATCATCCGTCCAACCGGGCTACTGGATCCGGCAATTGAAGTTCGCCCGATAAAAGGACAGATCGATGACCTCATTGGAGAGGTGAGAACCAGAGCTTCTAAAAATGAAAGGGTCCTTGTTACAACTTTAACTAAAAAAATGGCAGAAGATCTATCCGATTATCTCGACAAAATCGGAATCCGTGTCAGGTATATTCATAGCGATATTGATGCTCTTGAAAGGGTGGAGATCTTAAGAGATTTACGGCTTGGTGATTTTGACGTCTTGGTAGGAGTTAATCTCTTGAGAGAAGGTCTCGATTTGCCTGAAGTCTCTCTTGTCGCTATAATCGACGCAGATAAGGAAGGGTTCTTGAGAAGCGAGCGGTCTTTGATGCAGACTGCTGGAAGGACTGCAAGAAACGTTAATGGTATTGTCATCATGTATGCGGATAAAATTACCGAGTCTATGCGAAAGACTATTGAAGAGACCAATCGAAGAAGAATAGTTCAGACAAAATATAATCTGGATAATAATATTACCCCTCTTACAATTTATAAAAGCGTTGAGGAAATTATGTCCTCAACTTCTATAGCAGATGTCCGAAAAAAGGAAGAACAGCAGGATTTCTCTTTTGCCAAAGTAGCCGAACCGGTTTTAAAATATATGAATAATGATCAGAAGAACGATTTAATTGAGGAACTGAACATACAGATGAAGCAAGCGGCAAAAGATCTTGAATTTGAAAGAGCAGCTGCATTAAGGGATGAGATTAACAGGCTGAAAAAAATGATAAAATAATGACTAAGACTAATGCCGTAAGAATTCTTGATTCTAATAATATCAGTTATACACTCAATACGTATGAAGTAGACGAAAACGATTTAAGCGGAATCTCCGTTGCAGTTAAAATTGGTGCTGAAACAGATGCTGTATTTAAAACCCTCGTGGCTTCAGGAGATAAAATCGGCACAATAGTATTCTGTATCCCTGTATCAGAAGAATTAAACTTAAAGAAAGCTGCATTAGCTTCGGAAAATAAAAAAATTGAGTTGGTTAAAATTAAGGATCTACTTAATCTTACTGGTTATATAAGAGGTGGATGTTCTCCAATTGGAATGAAAAAGAAATTCCCTGTTTATATTGATGAAACGGCACAATTATTTGATGAAATTTATGTGAGTGCTGGAATCAGGGGGATGCAAATCAAATTATCCCCTGTGAAACTTGCGGCTTTAATTGAAGCACAATTTTGCGATTTAATTTAAATCTTCTCGGGAATTATCAAGTACCGCTCTTACCTGACTATGGGATTAAAAATAATACCACTTAGTCGTCAGGAGTTTTCTATCTTTAATTCCACATCTTTTTCTTTCGGCTTCGGAGGTCTCTCATAAAGGACAGTCAATTCTTTATAAGTATTTGTAAGGTCGTGCGGTACCTGGTCCCAACTGAACCTCCAGGTCCAGTTTCCCCCGGAGGTACCGGGGAAATTCATTCTTGCTCCCCCTCCAAGATTAAGAATATCCTGCATAGGGATTATTACCGTGTCTGCAACTGTTTTGTATGCAGTTCTGATCATTTCAAACGTAATATTATTCCCGAAATAATTCAGGTATTTCTGAGCGTGCGAATAAATATCATTATCCTCAGTCTTAGCTTTATCAAAATATCCCCTTGTTGTATCATTATCGTGTGAACCGGTATAAACGGATGAGTTAACAGTAATATTATGAGGAAGGAACTTTGTTTCCAGGCCCGTACCAAATGCGAACTGTAGAATCTTCATACCGGGGAACTCATACCTTTCTCTTAGTGCAGTTACCGATTTTGTAATTACGCCCAGGTCTTCAGCCATTATGGGAATTCTTCCAAGATACTTCTGAATAGTATCGAATAATTTCTCTCCGGGAGCTTTGACCCATCTGCCTTTAATCGCATTCTTCGCATTACCCGGAATTTCCCAATAAGCATCAAACCCCCTGAAGTGATCAATTCTGATAATATCAACTAGATTAAGAAGATGAGAAATTCTTCTCCTCCACCAAAGAAAGTCGTCCTTCTCCATTTCCTTCCAGTTAAACAATGGATTTCCCCATAGTTGTCCTGTTGTACTGAAATAATCCGGTGGAACGCCGGCGACAAAGAGGAGTTTACCTTCCTTGTTTACAGAAAAGAATTCTTTCTGAGCCCAAACGTCGGCACTATCAAAGGCAACAAAGATCGGAATATCACCGATAATGTTAATGCCTTTTTTATTTGCAAATTCTTTTAATTCCGTCCATTGCTTATTAAAAATGAATTGCAGGAAAGTGTAAAAGCCAATCCTGTCTGATAATTTGATCTTCCAGACTTCTAATGTTTTTTCTTTCCTGATGACAAGGTCTTTATCCCACTTCGTCCATTCAACGCCATGATGGTAGTCCTTGGCAGCCATAAAGAAACAAAAATCATCAAGCCAGTCATGATTTTTTTCTATAAACCCGGAATATTCCTTTTCCAGTCCCTTCTTATCTAATTTAAAGTTATTGTATGCTTTATTGTTTATTGAAGTTTTATATTCAATCACTTCGCCAAAATCGATTTTGGAAGGATTGAAGGCAGGGGGATTACCAATATCATTTTCTGAAAGGAGACCCCAGTCCCTTAGTTTTTCAGGACTTATTATATAGGGGTTACCTGCAAAGGCAGAGAAACATTGATATGGAGAATCGCCATATCCGGTCGGTCCAAGTGGGAATACCTGCCATAATTTTTGTCCGGCTGCTTCAAGAAAATTAACAAAATTGTACGCTTCATACCCTAAATCACCAATTCCGAATTTACCCGGAAGTGATGTGGGATGAAGTAAAATTCCTGCCCTTCTTTCAAATCTCATGATAAACCTATGTTAATTTTGATATTCAAAAATATAAAAAGAGGGGGTAATATAGAAAGAATAGTCAGAATTGAAATAAAAATCCGCCTGATTTCAAATGAAACCAGGCGGATATTATTAATAATTAAATAATAAATTTTAGAGACCTAAAGTAATACCTATAGCAGCATAAGGGGAATATCCTACTCTTAATTGAGCTGCAATGTTATTAGTAAACCAGTAATTTAAACCAGCCTGAGCACTAAAGAATATTCCACCAACTGAGGGTGAATAGTTGTTCCAATAACCAGAATTTGGTCCACTGTATTTTACCGACGCAACATCATAGCCTAAGGAAATACCTGCAAATGGATCCAATTTCTCACCTGGCATAAAGTGCCAATTACCCTGAGCTGCAATAACTATATAAGTGTATTTCCATTGATCATTAAAACCGAAATCCACACTTGTTGAAGAATATGAAGCGTAAACACCTGCCTGAATATTCTTTTCGAAATTTAAAAAATTAAATTCAACGGCTATCGGAATAGCGCCAGTTCCCGTATACATTCCTCCGCCGAAACCTATCATTGCACCGGCAGTATTACGTCCAACCTTATATTGGGAATAGGACTGAGTACTGAATGTGATCAAAAGAGCTGTTAATAAAAATGTAACTAAAACTGCTTTCATGAAGAACTCCTTATTATTTGATTAATCTATTATCTAACTATTCAATGAATTGGATTATTTTTATATTCCATTATTTCTAAATTAAATAAAACAAATAAATCTTTAAAAACAAAATAAAAAAATAACCAAATCAAAAATGGATTAAGATAATTCTGCCACACCTGATAAGATGTGGCAGAATATAAATAATTATCTTATGAAAACTGAGAATCCTGCCATTATCTGTAATATATTTTGTCCATTTCGGTCAGTATCACCGCTTTGTTTCCTATTGGTCATTAAATAGGATAATCCGAAATTGAGTATGCTGCTTTTAGCAACTTGCAATTTAACACCTGCTTGAGCGCCATAGTCTAATCCACTATAAGTATTACCCCTGTTGACGATGCTGTCCCATAACCGATCAAGGCTTGGATATAAGGATAAATATTGCTTTGCATATCAAAATTCCAGGCTGGTGCCAGTAGAAAGCTAAACTGGGACGAAGAATGGCCATTATATGATGTGGAAGTATATGAAAAAGGCAATAAAGCTACTTCAAAATTATTGGTTATAAGATAACCGACCTCTGGAGAAATTGAGAATGTGGTAACTGCGCCATTTGGATCATTTGTACCCCTAAATACAGATGTTGAACTTGTAAACCTAACGCTATCTCCCAATTCCCATGTTCCTTTTTTAGCGAAATTCTGTGAGAAGGTAACAATACTTACTGACAAAACGAAAACAAGGATTGTAAATAACCTTTTCATTTTGAACTCCTATAAGATTTGGATAATAATATTCAAAAGGACATCTGAAAATATAAAAAATTTAAAGTCAAAGTCAAGTAACTTCTTATATTAAAATAGATTATAAAATCTATCTAAACCAAAAAATTAAAAGGTCATTCATTTAAAAAGCTACTCACTTATTGAATAGCAGTAAACCAACTAATATTCTGCTTCTGTTAAATGTGCTACTTCTACTTTTTGGAGCGCTTGTTCAAGATCGCTTATTATATCATTAACATTTTCAATTCCCACAGAAAATCTTACAAGCCCTTCAGTTATTCCCCCCATCGCTCTTGCGGCTTTTCCCATGGAGAAATGAGTCATACTTGCTGGATGCTGTATCAGGGTTTCAACACCGCCAAGACTGACAGCAAGTTGGCAAAGTCTGACCGAATTCATCAGTATCTGCCCGGCTTCAAATCCTCCTGCCATCTCAAAAGTTATCATCCCGCCATGTCCATTATGCTGTTTCAAACCTAATTTATACTGGGGATGGCTTTTTAATCCTGGATAAACTACTTTTTTTATTAAAGGATGCTTTTCTAGATATTCAGCAATTACCTGCGAATTTTCGCAATGCCTCTGCATACGGATTGATAATGTTTTGATTCCCCTGTGTACCAGGAATGAATTGAATGGATCAATAACCCCTCCCAACTGATTTAAAGTTTTTCTGAAATTTTTATAGGTGTCTTCATCTTTTACAACAATTATTCCGGCTACTACATCCGCATGACCATTTAAAAATTTTGTAAGGCTGTGGAGAACTATATCGGCTCCCAGTTCAATAGGACGTTGTAATGCAGGACTCATAAATGTATTATCTACAACGGTAACTGCGTTATGCTTTTTCGCTAATTTGGCAATCTCTTCAATATCGGAAATATATAATGTTGGATTTCCGGGGGTCTCAATATAAACTACCTTTGTATTTGGCTTTATTCCTTTCTTCACTTCATCAAGATTGGAGGTATCAATATAATCAGCATCAACCCCAAATTTTTTGAGAATTGTATTGAGTAGTGTAGTTGTTGGTCCGTATACGGCTGACGAACAAAGAACATGATCTCCTGCAGATGTCAGCGCAGCAAACACTGTATGGATAGCGGCCATACCGCTTGCACAACCAAGACCCTTATATCCTCCCTCAAGATCAGCTATACAGTTTTCGAGAGCTTCTACTGTTGGATTCGCCATTCTTGTATAGATGTATCCTTTTTCTTCACCAGCAAAGAGTTTTGCTCCCTGCTGTACCGAATCAAATTTGAACGTAGAAGTTTGATATATGGGAGGTACAACCGCACCAAATTCATTATCTCCTATACCAGAATGAACGCATTTTGTATCAAATGATTGATTGATTTTATTCATATGTTTTCACTAGACAAAATTTTTATAAACATTATTTAAAAAAACTTAAATAAACTATTATCTGAAAATTAAAATATATTCCTCTCAGAACACTTAATTATAGATATTCTGAAAAACAGCTGCTTAAATATATGACATAAGTTATAAAGAAAGATTTACCAGCTGTGAGGAAACTCCCGTTAGAACCTCAACTTTCCTGGCAAGTTCCTTTTTCTGCTCTTCAGTTCCATACAATTCCAATATGAGAAGCCCCTCATCGGAACAGTTATCCATTACTCCGTCATGGATTCCTAGTCTGGTTTTGATAATACATCCCCACACCGTTAATATCTGTTGAACTTTTACTGCAGTCTCTTTCCTTTTTCCCACTAATATTAAAAGAAGTGTTTTTGACATGAGTATACCTCAAATATTTAATACTCAAAAATAATTAAATTAATTTTAACTACCCCTTATTTTATCTTCTTTTCTTTAAAATGAAATAGATTTAAATTGATTTCTCATGAAATTTTTATTTAATCACTTATGAAATAAGTCATACCAGCTCTTAATAAGGATCTGAATTCAATTTATGAAAATAGCTTTTGTTTCTTCTGAAGCAGTTCCATTTGTGAAAACCGGAGGGTTAGCTGATGTTGCCGGAGTCTTACCTAAAGCCTTAGAAAAATTGAGATGTGAAGTAAAAGTTTACATACCTAAATATTCAGATATTGACGAAACTCAATTTAATCTTCAATATCGTTGCGATATTGGAGAGATACTGATAAAAATTGCCAAGGAAATAAGGGTTGTAAAACTTTATCAGGGCAAACTTCCGGATTCAAATGTTATAATAATTTTTATTGATTGTCCATATTATTTCCATAGAGAAGCTGTTTATACAAATGATAATGACGAGGATGAACGATTCATACTTTTCTGTAAGGGTGTTATAGAAGCAATGCGAATGGAAAATTGGGCACCCGATATTATCCATTGCAATGACTGGCAGACGGGACTCCTCCCTCTGTATATTAAGGATAATTATAAAGACGATATTCTTTTTTCAACAACAAAATCTCTTCTTTCCATTCATAATATTGGCTACCAGGGGAGATTTCCGAAATCGTCAATGCTTATTGCTGATATAAATGAAAAATATTATTTCCGGGAAGGACCCGTTGAAATTGAAAACACATTTTCCTTTCTTAAAACCGGACTCTGGTTTGCTGATATTATTACCACTGTAAGTGAAACTTATGCAAAGGAGATCCTGACTCCCGAATTTGGATCTGGACTTGAAAATGTCCTTATTTTACGTCGGGATTCTTTATACGGAATTTTAAACGGAGTTGATTATGCCGCTTGGGATCCTGCTAAAGACTTTTTCCTTCCATTCCATTATTCCAGTGAAGACCTTTCTGGAAAATTAAAAAATAAAAGATATCTACTTGATCATTTTAACCTGAAATTTGATGAAACTATCCCTTTAATAGGAATAATATCAAGATTATCAGGTCAGAAAGGATTTGATATTTTTACAGAAGCATTACCTGAACTTATAAAATTAAATGCTCAATGGATAATTATTGGGACTGGAGAGGACAAATATGAAAACATGTTCAGATCATTAGCAAATAATTTTCCCCATAAAGTTGCTTCTTATATAGGTTTTAATAATGAGTTATCACATTTGGTTGAAGCCGGTTCCGATATGTTTTTAATGCCTTCACATTATGAACCCTGCGGATTAACCCAGATTTATAGTCTTAAATATGGCACAGTTCCAATAGTAAGAAAAACAGGAGGACTTGCTGACACTATACAAGACTGGGATGAACTAAGTTACCAGGGAATTGATACTGGAAACGGTTTTTCCTTTTATGACTATTCCGGATATGCACTATTTTCCTCCGTAAAAAGAGGAATTGATACTTATCTTTATAAAGATACCTGGAATAAAATCCAGCAAAACGGAATGAGCAAAGATTTTTCGTGGGATAAATCCTCAAGAAAATATGTCCAGCTTTATGAAAAATTAATTTCAGAACAGCTTTAAAAATTCTTTTCCGCTGTGGTTTATCGGTTTCATTTAACAAAAAAAGTGTTCATGAAAGTAAATTATACAATCAAAAATGGAGGTATATGAAATTATTTTGAAAGAAATTAAAAATAATAGCCGATTGAGAAATAAAATAACAATTCCCCCCAGCTTAATGGATTACCAGGCAGATTTTTCTTGAATAAGAAGCTCCTGCCAATAGCAAAATCAGCAGGCCCGATCGGTGTATCGAAAGATAATGATGTACCGATTCCATGCCTCAGGTCCTTAAACCTGATCTCATCCTGATATGCCCAGACTGATCCAAGATCATACCTTAATTTGAAATATATATTAAAGAATATAATAAAGGGGAATTTATACCTGTACTCTAAAGAAGCTAGAAAAATCTGTCTTCCTCTAAATTCATTTTCTCTCATCCCAAAAAACGAATACTGCCCTCCAAGCGAATACTGTTCATTAAATGGAAGTGTTTTATCTGCAAACCCCATCATGATTCTTGGAGAAAATGTATGCCCGCCCTTAAAAGAAAGATAATTTTTGTAATCAAATCCGATATTTAGGAAGCCTACTCCCCCGCCTAAAATTGTCTGGGCTGTTTCATATGATCCAAAAAAATAAATTCCCTTTTCAGGATAAGGATATTTATCCTGCGTATCGATAGTGGAACTTATTTTAATACTGACAACTTTTATTCTAGAGGGATCAATAGGATTATTCTGAATGTTCTTTGTTTCTTCGATCTGGTATTTACCTGTTATGATTAAATTACCGAATCTTTCTACCTGCGAGCCAAGTGATATAGAACCTCCATAATTAATCTGCCTGTATTCTCCTGTTATGGAGTCTGAAAAACTTCTGTTTGTTATTGTCGGATCATTTTTGTAGTTATAATAATCATCCGACTTATAATATGCATTAATTTTATAAGTAAGGTATGTATTAAAAATTCTGTTTGATTTATGTTCAAGAATATATGCCAGATTCCTTGTCCCACCGTAAAAGAGAAAACCTAATTCTGTTCCTGAGCCAAATAGGTTCTCATCTCTTAAATCAATACTTATCTGAGCCTTTCTTTCATTATCTGTTCTGAAACCAAACCTGATAAGGCTGGAGATCTTTTCGACCACCTTTAGGATTACAATATTCCTGCCATTAACTTTCTTTACAGTTAAATCAATATCTTCAAAGAGATTCGTACTTCTTAAATTAGTTAGCCCTCTTTCTACATCCTTATAATAAAAATAATCTCCAATTCGTAACGGAAACTCACGGGTAATTATACTGGGACTAGTATTAATGTTTCCTTCAATCTTAATATCCGAGATAATCCCTTCATCAAATTTTAAGAATATCTCACCCTCATTTTCATCAAATGAAGTACTTTCCAATTCAGCAAGCGAATAACCTTCCATCCGGTAAGTCCTTAATATATCTATTATGGCATCAGATAATTTTTTTGCATTATAGGGCTTATTTAATAGGTGGTTAATGATTGAATCTACCTTATTTTGACTGATAATATTAATGCCTGTATAATTGATTTTCCTGATCTGTGGATTAAATTCTTTTATAAATTTTATTGTCGAATATCCCTTATGTTCTTTTATTTCTGCTTTTAGATCCCGGTAGTTTCCAGAATTAAAAAGATTATTGAGATCAGCCAAAATTTCAAAACTTGAAACCGAATCTTTCAGAATATATTTCTGAAGAATCTGGTGATCATTGTCAGGAATATCTGTTGATGTCCTTACATTTTTAATATAAAATTCTGTTTCTTTGAATCTTTTATAGTATAACGAATCAATCTTTTCCCTTAAATTTTCAATTAGGGGAATAGTGAACTGATATCCCTCTTCAACTAGGGAGTCAAGATTATTAAAATCATTTGCGGTTTTTTTTAGCTTCGGAGTAATGACAAAATTTGCGATTTTTAACTGGTCTTCATTAAGAAGCTTCATAGATATACTAACAATCTGATCAGCAATCATCCAGGGATATTGCAATTCTTCAGAAGAACGCAGACCACTTGTTGTGTTGATAGCAATTGTATAATCACTCATGCCGGAGGCTAATTTGGATGGAATGTCGGCAATAAGTCCTCCATCAACAAGAATTAGCGAATCCATCTTTACTGGGGGCAGAAGGAAAGTAACACTTGAACTTGCCCTCATTGCCTGGCTTAAAGATCCACTATTAAAAATAACTGGGTTTCCTGAAATAAGATCTGTACATACAGCGAAGAAATTATATTTTAAATTTGCAAACCCATCATAAGTATGGATAGGGGATTGTATTGAAAGGAGATTTAGGTAGTTTGCAAGTTTTTCGCCATTATAAATCGAATTGGGAATTATGGGTGTCAGACCCTTTAGTCTCAAAGAGAAGATCGCTTTATCTTCTGTGATTTTCTGATCAATAAATAATTCTCTTCGGTTGGTCTCCCTATCAAGGGAAAGGAGATTATCCCAGTCAGTATTTTTTATTATAGAATCAAGTTCTTTCGCCGAATATCCGGAAGCATAGAGCCCTCCAATAACACTTCCAATACTTGTACCAACAATTATGTCAAAAGGAATCCCAAACTCTTCAAATGCTTTTAAAACTCCAATCTGCGCAAAACCCCTGGCTCCACCACCACTTAATGCCAGCGCAATTGTCGGTCTATTATAAGAAACTTTTTCGGTTAAATTAAAAGGAAGCTGATGTGTCTTATATTGAAGTGTAAGAAATTTTGTGGTTTGAGAATAATAAACCGAAGAAAATAATATTATTAAGAAGAATATTTTAATTATTGTCTTCATGTATTAAAAAGAATGCGCCGTTATTAAATTATACTGACATACTTCAATTACATTATTTTTTTCTCTTCTGCTGGACTTTGGCATTCTGCTCCGCAGTTTCCATTATCTTTTGCATAAAACCCTTTGATTTTTTGGGGTTAGCAACAGGAACTAGTTCCATTCTATCATGTTTATTATTTATATAATATTGCTGAACGATTGAGAATAGATTAAACATAAAATAATATAGATTAAGTCCTGAAGGAAAGCTCATAAACATTATAGTAAGAAATACCGGCATAAGATAAATCATTGCCTGCTGCTTCGGATCTTTAACAGTCATTTTTTGCTGGACAAAAGTAGTAATACCCATTAAAACAGCAAGTCCGCTTATCTTGTCCATTCCAAATATAGGAAGTTTAAATGGTAGTGATAATACAATATCGGGACGCGAAAGATCATGAATCCAGAACATAAAAGGCTGCTGGCGGAGTTCCACAGAGACTTGGAATAATCCCCACATTGCAATGAAAATAGGCATCTGTAGTATTAACGGAAGACAACCGCCGGCTGGATTAATCCCATATATCCTATAAAGGTTCATTGTTTCCTTTTGAACCTTGGTCGGATCATCTTTGAACTTTTCTTTTATCTCATTTATCTTCGGGGATAACAGTTGCATCTTTTTCATAGACTGCATACTGCTTTTTGTCAGCGGGTAAAGAACAAACTTAATAATCAATGAAAAAAGAATAATAACAAACCCGTAATTCGGGATAAAAGAATGAAGAAAATTAAATAACGGGAGCAGTACAAATTCCGCTATGGGTCTTATTATAAATTTCAAACCAAAAAAACTTCCGAACTCTACGATTTTTTCAAGGTGAGCATTATATGCTTTTAATATATCATAATTAACCGGACCTAAATAAAGATTAAATGATCTTTTTTCATATTGATTATTCCTGAATGGAACAGTTAGTCGGACATTATAGTATTCCTTTAAGCCATCTTCTTTGGCATATTTAGTCCCCTGAACATATGCCCCTTCAATTTCCAACGGATTTTCCGGTGCTATTATTATTGTGAAATATTTATCTCTTACAGCAACCCAATCAACTTTTCCATTGAATTCTTTTTCAATTTTTTTTCCTACATCCGGTGCTTTAACAATAACATGCTCATCACCATAAAATAGGCTTGCATTTGATTGATTATCCTCATCTACAGAATTCTCTTCAACAAAGTTTATCCCGTTCGACCAAACCAAATCATAAGTATTATTGCTGATAAGGGAACTCATCCCGGTTAATTCAATGTCACTGCCCATATTATATTTATCGCCGTAAAATGTAAACTTCTTATTTATGAATTTACCTTCAGCTAAATTTAATCTGAAGTTGATCTGCTGGCTGTCTTTCCCTGCTACCCTGTAATAAGCTTTATCAGCATCAGTAGTGAAATCAAGTGCCGAGGTATTTACTGCCTTACCGTCAGTAGAAACAAAGGCAAGGTCGTAAGTTCCCCCCCTTGAATAATTAATAAGCTGTACTTTTGTTTTATATATATTTGAACTAGTATCTTTAATTGAATACCAATTATTGAATTTCTTCAGGTATGCCTTTCTTAAATTTCCCCCTT
>OCZT010004310.1_pt1 | contig 14386 bp, 13 predicted proteins | sample 1539031 | NCBI WGS metagenome assembly OCZT01 (sample SAMEA3539308, study PRJEB22396) | soil metagenome | biome: tundra; feature: field; material: soil | place: USA | collected 2010-05 | depth 0.15 m
GCGCGCGGGCAGCGCCGCGAGCGCCGCCCCGCTTTCGGCGGCGGCCGCGATCGTGCGCCCGATCAGCGCCGCGCTCGCGAACGGTCGCGCCGCGTCGTGAATCACCACGATCTCGGCGCGATCGTCAATCGCGCGGAATGCGTTGGCCACCGAGTCCTGCCGACGGTCCCCGCCGGCCACGATCCGCAGCGGCTTGGCGGTCGCGCGCAGATACGGCGGCGGATCGCCGGCGAGATCCGCGGGCAGCGCGACGACGAGATCGTCGACCGACGGATGCGTCAGAAACGCGCCGACGCTCCGCTCGAGGACGGCACGGCCGCCGATCTCCAGCAGCTGCTTGGGGCGCGCCCCGCCCAGGCGCTGGCCCCGCCCGCCGGCCGCGATGATTGCTGTGACGTACATGCGTGGAGGCAATCCTTCATTATAGGCGACCGGGTGGTTGCCGCGACTCGACGGCCGGGGCCACGATCGCGTGCACGCGGGCGGCCAGCGCCTTCGCATCCGCCGCCGTGGGCGATTCGAGCGCGGGCGGCCGGATGGGATCGTGGACGACGAGCGTCACGTCGGCCGGCTCGGTCCGCAGGCGGCCTTTCGGCATCACCGCCCGCGTGCCGATGACGGCAATCGGCACGACCGGGAGCCCCGCCTGGATCGCCAGCAGAAAACTCCCCGCCTTGAACCGCGCGACGCGCCCATCCCAGCTCCGCGTCCCCTCGGCAAAAATGATCAGCGAGAGCCCTTCGGACACCAGCGCCCGCCAGCGCTTCAGGATGCCGGCGTGATTGGGATGCCGGCGATCGACGAAGAGATGCCCGCCGCGCCGCAGATGCCAGCCCAGCACCGGAAAGCGCGAAAGCGACGCCTTGGCGATGATGCGGAGCTGAAACGGCAGCGACGCGAAGATCACGGGGATGTCGTAGATACTCTGGTGGTTCGAGACGAAGACATAGGTCGTGCCCGGCACCACGCGATCAAGGCCTTCGACGGTCACGCGGACGCCGGTGGTCTTCAGAATCAGCCACGACCACAGCCGCGCGCAGTCGTGCGCCGTGTAGCCGCGCCGATCGAACAGACTCGACGCGATCGACACCGCGCCGAGCACGATCGTGTAGACGGTGATGGCGGGGATCAGGAAGAAGACCGTCCGCCACCAGTGGAATGGGGGGAAATTCACAATTGACAAGGCACAATTTACAGAGGGATCGGTGACGCTTTACAAAGGATCGGTGACGCTTTGTACCTTCTCACATTGTAAATTGTAAATTGCCTATGTCTGCTGCGGCGTCGGCATCGCTTTCGCGCGATCGCGCTCGGCCGCGGCCGGCGGCTGAGGAGCCGCCTGCGCCTGACCTGCCTGCTCGATGTAGCGCCCGAAGATCATCTTCCCCGCCGTCGTCTGCAGGACGCTCGTGACGACGATCTCAATCGTCTTGTTGATCATCTTGCGCGCGTTGTCGACCACCACCATCGTGCCGTCGTCGAGATAGGCGACGCCCTGGTTGTATTCCTTGCCTTCCTTCAGAATGAACACCTTCATGATCTCGCCGGGGAGCACGACCGGCTTGAGCGAGTTGGCAAGCTCGTTGACGTTCAGCACCTCGACACCGCGAAGCTGCGCGACCTTGTTCAGGTTGAAGTCGTTGGTGACGATCTTCCCTTGCAGCGAACGCGCCAGCTCGATCAGCTTGAGATCGACCTCGCGTACTTCCGGAAAATCGACGTCGGAAATGATCACCTCGACGCCCGACATCTTCTGAATCTTCTGGAGAATGTCCAGGCCCCGGCGCCCGCGGTTGCGCTTCATCGAATCGGAGGAGTCGGCGACCAGCTGCAGCTCCTTGAGCACGAACTGCGGGATGACGAGCGCGCCGTCGACGAAGCCCGTTTCGCACACGTCGGCGATCCGGCCGTCGATGATGACGCTCGTGTCGAGAATCTTGTACCGCCGCGCGGGCCCTGCCGATCGAAACAGGCTGACGAGGCGCGCCGGCTCCAGCCATTCGCCATGTTTGCCGCCGAGCACGAGCCCGAGGTACGGCAGGGCGATGAGCACGAAGCTGTGGAGAAACGCGACGCGGCTGTCGCCGATATCCGCCCAGAAGAGGCCGGATCCGATCGTCCGCGCGATGACCAGCCCGACGCATCCGCCGATCAGCGCGCCGAGAATGTGTGTGGCCGCCGTCTCGCGCAGCCAGCTCTCGAACGCGACCACGAGCGCCGCGAGGACCAGCGCGAAGCCGACGTTGGCGGGAACACCAAACGGAATTGGACGAATGAGCGCCGCGGCGTACGCGACCGCCGCCACGAAAAGGACACGCCCGAGCGCAAACCAGGCCATGGCACGACCCCCGTTATGAACCGCGCGTCGCCCCGGTATGAACGCGATAAAAGGAGGCCGGGCGGCTGAGCCTCGGGCACACCATATCATTCATCCGGCCATGGGGCCATCGGGTCACTGCAGGAGGGCGTCGAGGGCTTCGCCGACCGTGCGGACGCCCACCAGCTCGCAGTCGCCGGCGCGCTGGCCGCGATCGGCCGGGTCGATGTTCGCCTCGGGCATGACGCAGCGGCGAAATCCCATCTGCGCCGCCTCGCGCACGCGGAGCGTCGCCTGGGCGATGCCGCGCACCTCGCCCGCCAGCCCCACCTCGCCGAACATCGCCGTCGTCTGGGGAATGACGCGGTTGCGGACGCTGGAGGCGATCGCGGCGAGGACGCCGAGATCCGACGCCGGTTCGTCCACCGTCATCCCGCCCGCGATGTTCACGAACACATCGTCGCCCATGAGATTGAGCCCGGCGCGCTTTTCGAGGACGGCGAGCAGCAGCGAGAGGCGCTGCTGATCGATGCCGCTCGCCATGCGCCGTGCGGTGCCGTAGCTGCTCGAGCTGACGAGCGCCTGCACTTCGACGAGGATGGGGCGCGAGCCTTCGACCGAACAGAGCACCGCGGAGCCCGGCGCGTTCGAAGGCCGTTCCGCGAGAAAGAGCTTGGACGGATTGGGAACGGGACGCAAGCCGGTCGACGTCATCTCGAACACGCCGAGCTCGCTGATCGCGCCAAATCGATTCTTCACCGCGCGAACGACGCGGTGCGAATGGTGGCGCTCGCCTTCGAAGTACAGCACGGTGTCGACGACGTGCTCGAGCGCCTTCGGACCGGCGAGGCTGCCATCTTTCGTGACGTGCCCGACGAGAAACGTCGGAATATTCTGCCCCTTCGCGGTGAACAGCAGCTGCGTCGCCGCCTCACGCACCTGCCCGATGCTGCCGGGGGCCGACTGGAACTTGAGGGAGAACACCGTCTGCACCGAATCGACGATGACGAGCGCCGGTTTGATGCGCGCGATCTCCTCGAGAATGCGCTCGAGACACGTTTCGGCGAGAAGATAGAGCGGCGCCGTGCCGACCTCCAGCCGCTCGCCGCGCAATTTGATCTGGTGCTCGGACTCCTCGCCCGAACTGTAGAGCACCGGCCCCGCGGTCCGCGCCATGTTCGCCGCCGCCTGCAGCAGCAGCGTCGATTTGCCGATGCCGGGCTCGCCGCCGAGCAACACGAGCGAGCCTGGCACGACGCCGCCGCCCAGCACGCGATCGAATTCGTCGATGCCGGTCGAGAGCCGCGCGTGCTGCTCGATCTCGATGTCCGAGTACAACCGCGCGGATCCGGCGTTGCCGGCGAGCGCGTAGCGATGCACGCCGGGCGCGCCGGCCGGCGCCTCCTGCGGGCGTTCCTCGACGAGCGAGTTCCACGCGCCGCAATCGGCGCAGCGCCCCAGCCACTTGGGCGACTGCGACCCGCACTCCTGACAGACAAACACGGTAGAGGGACGCTTTGCCACAAGGGTGATTATCGCATCTGGTAATTGGATAATCGGGTAATTGGGTAATTGGATTGGATCAATTGTGTCAATTCAATTACTCGATTACCAGATTACCCGATTACCCAATTGCCCCGTGCTCGTATACCCGCTCTATCCGCGATCCGATCCTGCAGAGGATCTCGTACGGGATCGTACCAACTTGTGCAGCCATCTCGCGCACGTCGATGCGCTCGGCGCCCTGCGATCCGATGATGACGACTTCGTCGCCCGGCGAGACGTCGAGGCCGGTGACGTCGGCCGTCAACATATCCATGCACACCGAGCCGACGATCGGCGCGCGGCGGCCGCGAATCAGGACGGCGCCTCGGCCCGCAAGCCGCAGATCGAGGCCGTCCGCATAGCCGGCCGGCACAATCGCAATCGTCGTCGGACGCTCGGCGATGAACCGCGCGCCGTAGCCGACGCCTTCACCCGCGCGCACGCCTTTGACGGCGACGACGCGGCTGTCGAGCGTGATGACCGGCGTGACGGCCACGTTCGCGGCCAGCGGCGGCGGGACGATGCCGTAGAGCAGGAGTCCCGGGCGCACCTCGTCCCACCAGACGCGCGAATCGCGCAGGAGCGCCGCGCTGTTGGCGGCGTGGACGTGCGGAGGCGCTGAGATCGCGGAGTCCGCCGACAGCTCCTTGATCACCGACAGGGCGCGCTCGAAGCGCACGCGCTGCTCGTTGAAGAGCGGCGATTCCGGATCGTCCGCCGTCGCAAAATGCGTATACACGGCCTCGAGCTCGAGGTTCGGGCTCGCGAGCAGCTCGGGAAGCGTGCGCCGCAGGTTGGCGTCGCGGAAACCGAGCCGGTTCATGCCGGTGTCGATCTTCAGGTGATAGCGCAGCCGCTGTTTGTAGCGAGCCGCCGCCGCCTGCACCGCGCGCGCGGCGCCGGGCGTGGAGATCGTCGGCGTGAGCCGGCAGTCGAATAGGCCGTCCAGATCGCTGACGCTCAGCGCGCCGAACACGAGAATCTTGCACGTGACACCGGCCGCCCTGAGCGCCGCGCCTTCTTCGATGTCGGCGCACGCCAGGACGCTGGCCCCCGCCTCTTCCAGCGCGCGCGCCACGTGACCGGCTCCATGCCCGTACGCGTTCGCTTTGACAACGGCGATGACCCCCGGCGGATGGGAAGGCTTCTCGCGCGCGAGGTGCGCGACGATCGAACGGTAGTTATCCTGCAGCGCCCCGAGATCGACGCGCGCGACGGTTGGACGAATCATGCGACCGTCCGATCATAAACGGGATCGCATACGGAGTGTCCGGCTATAGCCGAAGTGTGCTGAAAGGCCGGCAAGGCATCTCGCTGCGCGAGACGCCTCGTCGGCCGCACTCGAGCAGATCGACGCAGTCGCCTCGCGTCTTTGTGCCTTGTACTACGGAATTCCGTTCCGCACGTGAATGCCGACCTCAATGGCCGTGGATCTCTGTCGTCCGTTGACGACAGCGGGCCGCCAGGAGGTCTCGCGTAGCGATCCGTTGAGGCAGTCCGATCCGATCACACGAAAAACGCGCGGAGCGAGTTTCCCGCGGCGGGCTGGCGGTACGGCACGAGCGGTGGATTTGCCCGAGGCGCTGATCCTTCCTATGCGCGGGTGCACCAAGAACCGTGCCCGCCGCGCAGCGGCAGGGTACCGAGTCGGAGCGCGTTTTTCCCGGGCTGCCGATCCACGGATCGCGTAGCGAGATCTCCTGGCGGCTGCACGAGGTCGAACCTCAGAGCGGAGCGTGTCGTCTGAAGATGGCTACGGAGATCCGGGGGCGAGGTTTTCGAAGCGCGTGAATTCTCGGATGAACGCGAGCTTCACGATGCCGGTCGGGCCGTTGCGCTGCTTGCCGATGATCAGCTCGGCCACGCCTTGCGCCTCGGTCGGCGGCTGATTCTTGTCGGCGTACAGATCCTCGCGGTAGATGAAGACCACGACGTCGGCGTCCTGCTCGAGGGCGCCCGACTCGCGCAGATCGGAGAGCTGCGGGCGATGATCCGCGCGCGACTCTGGGGCGCGACTGAGCTGCGACAGCACGACGATCGGCACGTGCAACTCTTTGGCGAGCCCCTTCATCGACCGCGAGATCGACGCGAGCTCGAGCGTGCGGTTCTCGAACCGCCCCCGGCCCTGCATCAACTGAATGTAGTCGATGATCACGAGGTTCAGCCCGTGCTCGGACGCGAGCCGGCGGCACTTCGCGCGCATCTCGAGCACGCCGATCGACGGCGAATCGTCGATGAAGATCTTCGACTCGCTGAGCGTCCCGATCGCCTGCGACAGGCGCCCCCAATCCTTCTCGCCGAGGAACCCGCCGCGCAGCCGGTGCGCGTCGATGCGCGCCTCGGCGGTCAGCATGCGCAGGAAGAGCTGCTCCTTCGACATTTCGAGGCTGAAGAGGCCCACGGTCATGTCGGTCTTCGTGCCGACGTGCTGGGCGATGTTCAGCACGAGGCTCGTCTTCCCCATCGATGGCCGCGCGGCGACGATAATCAGATCCGACGGCTGGAAGCCGGACGTCATCTCGTCCAGCTCGACGAAGCCGGTCGGCACGCCGGTGATGAGCTCCTTGTGCGCGTGCAGCTTCTCGATCGTTTCGAAGCTGTTCTGTGCCAGGTCGCGCAGCGACACGAAGCCGTCGCGCACTTTGTCGTCGGCAATCGCGAAGATCGCGTGCTCGGCCTGGTCGAGGATGACGTCGGCGTCCTCTTCCGCGTCGTACGCCGTCGCCAGGATCTTATTGGCCGAGAAGATCAGGTTTCTGAGCGTCGCCTTCTCTTTGATGATGCGGGCGTAGTGCTCGACGTTGGTCGAGCGCGGCACGCCGTCGACGAGCGCCGAGATGTAGGCGGGGCCGCCCACCTCGTCGAGCTCGCCAGACCGGCCGAGCTCCTCCTTGAGCGTCACCAGATCGATCGCGTCGCCGCGCTCGGAGAGCTTCACCATCTTGTCGAAGATCCGGCGGTGGGCGTCGCGGAAAAAATCGGCCGAGTCGATCACCTCGGCGGCCAGGTTGAACGCGTCGTTGTGCAGCAGCACGGCGCCGAGGACGGATCGTTCGGCCTCGAGGTTGTGCGGCAGCGTGCGTTCAGCGACGGCGTCTGGCATAAGGAAAACGGCGCGAGGGGAGACGAGAGTGTAACTCAAAAAAGAAAAGGCGGAAGGAAAAAGTCCGACTCTTCCCGTCCGCCTTCAATTCTAACTTCCTAATTCTAACTTCCTAATTCTGTGTGCCCTCAGCGACCACCTTCACCTTGACGCGCGCCGTGACGTCGCGGTTCAGGCGGACCGGGACGTCGAACTCGCCCAGTTGCTTGATCGGCTCGGCCAGCTGCAGCGTGCGGCGCTCGATGTCGAAACCTTTCGCCGCCAGCCCCTCCGCGATGTCGGCCGTCGTCACCGACCCGTAGAGCGCTTTGGTTTCGCCGACCTTGCGGGCGATGACGATCTCGACGGTGCCCAGCCGCTCGGCCAGCGCTTCGGCGATCTTGTTCTCTTCGGCGTCCTTGACGTCCAGTTTCGCGCGCTCGCGCTCGATCTGCTTCTTGTTGCCCTCGGTCGCGAGCAAGGCGAGCTTTCGCGGCAACAGGTAGTTGCGCGCGTAGCCGTCGGCCACCTTCACCAACTCGCCGCGGCGCCCGAGATTATCGACGTGCTCTCTAAGAATGACTTCCATGTGCTTCGTCCTCTAATCAGTGACGTACGGGATGAGCGCGAGCTGCCGCGCGCGCTTGATCGCCGTCTGCAGCTTCCGCTGGTGCGCCGCACAGGTGCCCGAAATGCGCCGCGGCAGGATCTTGCCGCGCTCGGGCACGAACGGGCCAATCAGCTTGACATCCTTATAGTTGATGTCGTCGATCTTGTCCGCGCAGAACTTGCAGACCTTGCGGCGGCGAAACAGCGTCCGCCGCTGGCCCTTTTCTTTGTCGCCCGGTTTCTTGTCGCCGCGGCCGCCGCGTCCGCCGCCGCCGCCGCCCGATCGCCCTTGTCCGAATGCCATCTAAACCTCCACTCCGTCAAAGCGATCGTCTTCGGGCTCTTCCACTTCGCCGGCCGGACGGCCTTCGCCCGGCTGCCGCTGCGGCGGCAATCCGCGCTTGACGCGCCGCCGCTCGGAGTTGGACTGCCGCTTCGAGCGCGTGCGCTCGACGACGCGCTTCTCGTGATCGACGCGGACGACGAGATGGCGAATCACCTGATCCATCACGCGCAGCCGGCGGTCGAGCTCCTTCATCAGCTCGCCCGATCCGTTGATCAGCTCGAGGACGTAGACGCCCTCTTTCTGGTGCGCGATCTCGTAGGCCAGCCTGCGCCGGCCCCAGTTCTCGGTCTTCTCGATCTGTCCGTGCATGCGCGACACGACCGCCTCGAGCTGCTCGTGCAGCTCGGTCACCTGCGCTTCGGTGGTGTCGGGGGGAAGGATGTAAACGAGCTCGTACTGTCGGTCTGACATCTAACTCTCCTCGAGGACACGTTCACGGTCTGGACCGTGAACCGTGGCCACCAAACGGTGGCAAGGGTGCGCGCCTGCGCGCGCTATTCGGTTGTCGCCGGATCGCCGCCGTTGAACCCGTTCATCACCGCCCCGATCCCGGACGTGACGAACATCGACGCCGCATCGGCCGCGCGCGCCGTGACGCGCTCGACCTCCGCAGCTTCATCCGCATCGAACCGCGTGAGCACGTGGTCCGCCAAATCGCGCCGCGGATCGCCTCGGCCGACGCCGATACGCAGCCGCGAGAACGCGTCGCCGACGTGCGCCACGATCGACTTCAGCCCGTTGTGGCCGCCCGCCGACCCGCGCACCCGGGCGCGGATCTTGCCGAGCGGCAACTGCACGTCGTCGACCACCACGAGCAGGTCGGCGATCTCAATCTTGTAGTACCGAAGCAGCGCGCCGACCGCCTCTCCGCTCGCGTTCATGAACGTCAGCGGCTTGGCCAGCAGGACCTCGTCGGCGCCACGGACCTTCGCGATCAACGCGTCGACCGGCGCCGATTCGAAGCTGACCTGCCAGCGCGCCGCCAACTCGTCGAGCACCGCGAACCCGATGTTGTGCCGGGTGCCGCGATACTTCGCGCCGGGATTCCCCAAGCCAACAATGAGCTTCACGCGAGGTCAGGCTGCAATCGCTACTTCTTCTTCTCGCTCTTCTCGCTCTTCTCGTCTTTGGCTTTCTTCTCGTCCTTCGCGCCCTCGTCTTCGTCCTTCTTGCCCTTCTTGATGACCTCGGGCTCGGCCGGCACGGTCGGCGCCGCCGCCACGGCTCCCTCCACGGGCGCCGCGACCTCCTCGGCCTTCGGCAGAATGACGTGCACGATCATCATCTCGGGGTCGCTGATCGGCTTCCACTTCTCCGACACCGCCAGGTCGCGCACGCGGATGCCCTGGTGCAGCATCAGCTCGCTGACGTCGACTTCGACGTGCTCCGGGATGTCGGCCGGCAAGCACTCGATCTCGATCTCGCGGCGAATGAATTCGAGGAGGCCGCCCTGCTGCTTCACGCCCTGCGGCGTGCCCTTGACGACGATGGGAATCCTGCGCTGCAGGAGGCGGTCCATCGCGACGCGGTAGAAATCGGCGTGCAGCACCTGATGGGTGACCGGGTCGAGCTGATACTCCTTCACGAGCACCTTGGAGTCGGCGCCGCCGAGCTTCAGCGAGATCAGCGTGTTGACGCCAGACTCGGAGTGCAGAATCTTCAAGAGCGCCTTCGGCTCGACGGAAATCGCCGTCGTGTCTTTGCCGGCGCCGCCGTAGAGCACGCCGGGAACTTTGCCCTCGCGGCGTGTCCGCCGCGCCTCGTTTTTTCCAAACGTGTCGCGCGTCATGGCTTCGAGTGTTGCGTCCATATCGAATTCCTAATTCCTAATTCCTAATTACACGAATAACGAAGAGACCGAGGTCTCTTCGTGAATGCTCTTAATCGCCTGCCCGAGCAGCCGCGCCACCGAGAGCACCACGATCTTGTCGCACGCGGCGGCGGCGGGCGACAGCGGGATCGTGTTGGTCACGATCATCTTGTCGATCGGCGACTTTTCGATCTTGTCGATCGCCGACCCCGACAGCACGCCGTGCACCGCGCAGGCGAGCACGCGGTCGGCGCCGTTGGCCTTCAGGGCGTTCGCCGCTTTGGTAATCGTGCCGGCCGTGTCGACGATGTCGTCCTGGATGATGCAGGTGCGCCCTTGGACGGCGCCGATCACGTTCATCACCTCCGCCGTGCCGTCGTCGATCCGCCGTTTGTCGATGATCGCCAGCTCGGCGTCGAGCCGCTTGGCGTAGGCGCGGGCGCGTTCGGCGCCGCCGGCGTCGGGCGAGACGATCGTCAGCTTCGGATAGTCCAGACGCGACAGGTAATCGATGATCACCGGCGCGGCGAACAAGTGGTCGACCGGAATGTCAAAGAACCCCTGAATCTGCGCCTTGTGCAGATCCATCGTCAGCACGCGGTTGGTGCCCGCGGCGCTCAGGATGTTGGCGACGAGCTTCGCCGAAATCGGCACGCGCGGCTTGTCCTTGCGGTCCTGGCGCGCGTAGCCGTAATACGGCACGACGGCGGTGATCCGCGCCGCCGACGAGCGGCGGAACGCGTCGATCATGATCAGCATCTCCATGATGTGCTGATCGACCGGCGCCGAGGTCGGCTGCACCACGAACACGTCGGTGCCGCGGATGTTCTCGTCGATCTGAAACGAGACTTCCGAGTCGGGAAACCGGCGCAGACGCGCCTGCCCCGGCTGCACGCCGAGGATCTTCGAGATTTCCTCGACCAGTTCGGGATGCGCGCTGCCCGAAAAGAGCTTCAATTCCCCAAAACCAGTTGACATGAAGGGATCACTCACCCGGTGCCTTCAGCCTCTCGAGGTGGCTGGGGCGGGAGGATTCGAACCTCCGAATACGGGATCCAAAGTCCCGCGCCTTACCGCTTGGCCACGCCCCATCATCCCGCCCGTTCGTTGACTTGGAAGAAGCTGCCTTCAGGATGGCCTGAACCACGCGGCGCAAACGGTAAGTGTATACGATGCACTGTTTCGCCGGCAAGTCAGGTCGGCCGCGCCAGTCGCGCGTAGCCCGCCCGATCGAGCGTCCGCGCCACCACAATCGACCGGCCGCGCCGGGCGAGTGCCCGGGCGGCAGCCGACGCCTGGGATCTGGATTTGAAGAGCCCGAACACGGCCGAACCGCTGCCCGACATCGCCGCGTGGAAGGCGCCGGCGCGAGCCAGGGCGCGGGCGATTCGTCCGATGTCCGGATGGCGTGCCGTCACCGGCGCCTCCAGATCGTTCTGATCTGGCGCGGGGCGTTCCCCCTCGCGTCGATCGCCGTCAAACCAGGCGTACGCATCGGCCGTGCTCACGCCGAAGGGCGGCACCACGACGGTCGCCCACGCCGCCGGCGCATCGATCAGCGGATATAACAGGTCGCCGCGCTCGACGCCCAGCGCCGTCCCGCCGTCGAAAAAATACGGGACGTCGGCGCCGAGCGCCGCGGCCATCGCGCGGAGCCGATCGTGCGGCACGTCGACGCGCCACCAGACCGCGAGCGCGCGCATCGCCGCCGCCGCATCGCTGCTGCCGCCGCCGAGCCCCGCCTGCATCGGAATGCGCTTGATGATTCGCACCGAGACGCCGCGCGGCGCGCCGCTTCGCCCGGCCGCCTTCCACACCGCGTCCGCCGCGCGCCACACGAGGTTGGTCGCGTCGGTTGGACACGCCGGGTCGTCCGAGCTGATGTCGAAGCGTTCAGGCGAAGCCGCGCGGAAGCGCAGCGTGTCGTGCAGCGCAAGCGACTGAAAGACCGTGCGGAGCTCGTGATAGCCATCCGGACGCGTGCCGAGCACGCGCAGCGACAAATTGATTTTGGCGAACGCCCGCGCGTGCAGCTCCCGCCCCACGCCGCCCGGCGCAGGCTTGCTCCTAGCGGGCATCGGTTTTCGACGCGAGCGGACCGGACCGGCGCAGCTCTTCAAGCGTGATAGGACCGGCCCCGGCCGGAATCTTCACGCGGAAGGCGTCGGCGGCCAGCGGGACGTTCACCTCGACCTGCGAGAGCGAGAGCTGAAGATCGAAGGCGCCGGACGCCGGCGACGCGACACTCGTCAGCCGGATCGCGTGTGGCAGATTGTCCTGGAAGGCGCTGTAATCGGCGCGCCACGGGCGCCCGCTGCTGCTGCGCACGATGACCGCGACCAGACGCCACGACGCGTTCGCGTCGGCGCGGTGCAGATACAGCTCGCCGTCGTGGCCAGCCGCGACGACACGCCACAGATCGCCGAAGGCGCGCGCCTGCAGCGGGCCCGACGCCGGCGCCGACGCGCAGCCGGTGAGCGTATCGTGCAGATCGGCCGCGCCGAGCGGCACGCCGGTCAGCGCGTCGAGGACCTCGTCTGGCCGGCCATGCTCGAGCACGCGATTGTCTCGCGGCAAGAGCAGCGTCGCGTCGGTGCCGGTCGCGACAAAAATGAAGACCGGCTGGCCGAACGGCGCCACCGCTTCGAGACGCGCGGATGCCGGCGGGGACACGCCCGCGGTCAGGCGCGCGCGGACGCGGTGCCCGTCGGCCGACCCGCTGACGGCCACTTCGGCGGTGAGCGTGCGGATCGCCAGACACGGACCGGTCGCCTGTTGAAGCGCGCCGGCCCCGTCCTGCGCGGTAAACCCGGGGCCCGACGGCAGCCTGACGAGGGACGCGCCGCACGCGACCGACGTCAGAACCATCAGCACCGGGGCGAAGGCGAGCAGCGCCCTCATTTCTTGACGAGCTTTTGTCTGGCCGAGCGGATCTTCTTGTCGATGGCGAGACGATCGATCGCCTCGCCGTCGCCGGAGAGCGCGCGCGTCCAGGCGGCGATCGCTTGGTCGTAGCGCCCGCGCTTGAAGAGCAAGTCGCCGTAGTGATCCTGGATCACGGAGTTGGTCGTCAGTTGGTCGGCGGCGCGCTTCAAGTTCGGCTCGGCGAGATCCAGCTTGTCGGCTTTGAAATACGCCCACCCCAGGCTGTCGAGATACGAACCGTTCTCGGGCTCGATCGCGAGGGCACGCTTGATGTAGCCGACCGACTCGTCCAACCGATCGCCGTGTTCGGCCAGCATGTAGCCGAGATAATTGAGCGCCGCCGCGTTCCCGGGCTCGCGCGCGAGCACCTGCTTGAATGCCGCTTCCGCATCGGTGAAGCGTTTCTGCTTGTCGAGCACGGCGCCAAGCTCGAACGGGATCGACTGGTCCGCGGGAAATTTCGCCTGCGCGTCCTGCAGCACCCGCACGGCCTGGGCACCACGATCGGCGTCCGAGTACAACTGCGCGAGCGCGACGTACGCGGACGGATCGTCGGCGTGCGCCTTCACGGCGCCCTCGAGCAGCGCGATCCCCTGATCCGCTCTTCCGTCCTGCCTGAGCGCCTGCGCCTCGAGTCGCATCAGCCGCTCATCGTCGGGCCGCTCGACAAGCGCCGCGCGCGCGATTTCAGCGGCGGCCGAGAACTTCTTCGCCGCGAGGTTCGCCTGAATCAGGTAGCTCGTGACCGACGCGTCGGCCGGCGCGAGGCGGTGCGCTTCCTCGAACAGCGGCAGGGCGTGGTCGTACTGCCCGAGCTCCTGATACGCAAATCCCAGGTGCGGCAGTAGCAGGCCGAGGTCGACACCGTCACCGGCCGATCCGGCGCGGAAGGCGGCGACCGCCGGCGTCAGCGCGTCGATGACGGCCCGGTACTGATGCCGCTCCTCGAGCGCTTCGGCGAGCGCGTAGTACCCCCAAGGGCTTTTCGCGTTGTCGGCGATGAGCGTGCGCGCCGTCGCTTCGGCGCCGTCGAGATCGCCGAGCCTGCGGGCGGTCTGCGACAGCAGATACTGCGCGCGCGCATCCTTCGGGCGCGCCGACAACACGTCCTTGAGGACGTCACGTGCCTTGACGATGTCGTCGCGTCCCGCATCCCCGGCGGCATTGACGAGCGCCGACGCGTAGCGGACCTTGAGATCGAGATTCCGCGGCGCGTTCTCCAGCGCCTTCCCGTATGCGTCCGCCGCGTTCTTCCACCGGTGCTCGCGCTCGTAGAACTCGGCGAGCGTCTGATAGAGCGGCGGATCGTCTGGCGCGGCCTGCTCGAGCCACAGAATCGCGTCGCCGTTGCGCCCCGCGCCGGCATACGCTTCCGCGAGCAGTGCCGGACCTTCCGGCCAGCCGGGCTCCTGCTTCACGAGGTCGCTGAGGAGCGGAATCGCCTTGGCGTACGCGCCCGAGGCGAGATAGAGGCGCGCCAGTGTCGCGCGGACGTTCGGATCGGGCTCGACGTCGGGCTGATCGAGTGCGGCAGAGAGATGCGCAATCGCTTTCGCGGTGGTGTCGTCGGGCGCCGCCGCGGCGCCCGGCTGGGACGTGCTGCGCCGCGACTCGGCGAGCGCCGCATAGATGATCCCGGCGACGCGGTGCGCCTCGCGGTTGGTCGGCGAAATCGCGAGCGCCTGCTCGGCCGCGGCGAGAGATCGGAAGAGCGTCGTGTAGGGAAAGCGTGTAGATCTCGGTGGTCGCCGT
>OCZT010004311.1_pt1 | contig 14385 bp, 12 predicted proteins | sample 1539031 | NCBI WGS metagenome assembly OCZT01 (sample SAMEA3539308, study PRJEB22396) | soil metagenome | biome: tundra; feature: field; material: soil | place: USA | collected 2010-05 | depth 0.15 m
CGCAGAAGCGGCAGCAGGACCTGAAGTCCGAGCTCGAGCGGCAGGCGGCCGACCTTGCGACGTCCGCGCAGCCGACCGCGGTGCCGGCGGTGCCGGCGGCGCCAGGGGCGGCGTCGGGGCCGCCGAGCAATCCAGGCCAGCTCTTCGAGGCCGCGCGGGCGCAGATGAATCGCGCGAGTTACCCGGTCGCGCGCATGGCGTTCCAGGACTTCATCGAGCAGTTCCCGACGAACGAACGCGCTGGTGAGGCGCTCTACAACATCGCGCGCAGCTACGACCTGGAGGGCAATTCTCCCTCGGCCGACTCCGTGTACGCGCTCGTGGTGGAGAAGTATCCCAAGGCGGACTTCGCCGCGCCGGCCCTCTACAAGCGCGCGATGATGGCGAAAGCCAACAACCAGACCGCCAAGGCGAAGGAGTATTTCCAGAAGATCATCGACAGCTATCCCCGGTCCCCCGAGGCGCAACTCGCACCGGACGCCCTCAAGGAACTCCTCAAGAAGCCATGATCCGGGCGCGCCGCGACGCCGCCACGCCCCAAGGGGACGACCAGCTGGCACTCGACCAACAGGACACAACCGCCGAAATGCCGTTCCTCGATCACCTCGAGGAACTGCGCTGGCGCATCCTCAAGAGCCTGCTCGCGGTGGCGATCGCGTTCGCGTTCACCTTCTGGCTCTGCACCGCGTCGAGGCTGGACATCATCGGCATCGCGGTCAGACCTATCCAGCCCTATCTCTCGCCTGGACAGAAGCTGGTCTACACGAATCTGATCGAGCCCTTCACGCTCCTGCTGCAGGCGGCTGGCGTGCTCGCCATCGTGATCGCTTTTCCGGTGGTCGGGTATCAGGTCTGGGCGTTCCTCTCGCCCGCGCTCTCGAAGAAGGAACGGAAGGTGCTCATCCCGGTGCTCATCGCCGCGGCCATGCTCTTCCTGGCCGGCATCGCGATGTCGGTCTTCGTGTTCGTGCCGGTCACCATGGGACTGATGCAGAAGCTTCCCCATGAATCCATCAGCTCGATGCTCACGGTGTCGGAGTACTTCGGGTTCCTCTTCGCCGTGTCGCTCGCGTTCGGCGTGATGTTCGAGCTGCCGATCGTGATTCTCGCGCTGACGGCCATCGGGCTGGTGACGCCGCAATTCCTCACGAAGTACCGCCGCCACGCGATCGTCGCGACGCTGGTGATCTGCGAGATCGTGACCCCGGGCGATTTCATCATCTCGACGCTCATGCTCTGGATCCCGGTGTACGGGCTGTACGAAGTGAGCATCATCGTTTCGAGGTTCGTCTATCGCTCGCGGATGAAGCGCGAGCGAGCCGCGGAGCTGGCCGGAGGTCTCACGGGGTGATGCGCCGCCGGCGCTCCCCCCGCATCGCGGTCGCGGCCGCCGTGTCCGTGCTTGCTCTCGCGGGGAGGCCGTGTGAGAGCGGCGCGCAGGCCGGACGACCCGGGGTGAACGCGCCGCCGCCCGTCCAGCAGGGCCAGCAAGGCCAGCAAGGCCAGCCCCAAGGCCCACAGCAGCCGAATCCGATGCGCACGGCCGCCGACTCCGCACGGGCCCGCAAGGACTCGCTCAAGAACGTGCCGCTCGTGCGGTGGAGCCCGGCGGACTCCGTCGCGCTCGAATTGATGAGCCGCAAGGGATACCAGCTCGTCCGGTACAAGGCCGACGAGGTGGTGTTCGGCGCGAGCGACAAATCGATCACGCTCATCCGCAGCGGCCCCGACCGCGCCGCGGTACAGCGCGAGCCGACGCTGCTGGTCGCCGACACCATCACTTACTCGGACTCGGCCAGCTCGGTGCGCGCCTGTGGCGACTCGATCGTCGTGCACGATCCATCGCGGAGCGAGGACGTTACTGCGGGCCGTCCATGCATGAGCTACGACCTGGCGCGCAAGGAAGGAAAGGGTCGCAACATCTCGACCGCCTCCGCGAGCGGCGGCTCCAAGTGGTACGTCGTCGCCCACAAGGCCGCCTTCCTCAACGACACCACGGCTGGGCAGGGCGATGCGATCTGGGGCTCCGACGGCACCATCACCAGCTGCGACGACACCTTTCCGCACTACCACTTTCGCGCGAGCGAGATCAAGCGCGTCGGTGGCTCCGTGATGGTGGCGCGTCCGGCGATCCTGTACATCCAGGACATCCCCGTGATGTGGTTCCCGTTCATCTTCCAGGACGCGCGACAGGGACGCCACTCCGGAATTCTCACGCCGCAGTTCGGTCTCACCGAGTTGCTGCGCAACAGCCCGGAGTATCGCCGCACGGTCTACAACGCCGGCTACTATTTTGCGCTGAGCGACTACTACGACGCGCAAGTCTCGATGGACTGGCGCAGCGCCGCCAAGGCCACCGACGTGGACCCGGGATGGGTCTGGTACCACGGCACCATCCGCTACAAGCTGCGCGACCGGTTCCTCTCCGGAACACTCTCGGCGTCCGAGCAGGACCTCAGCACCGGATCGTCGAACTTCACCTTGTCGTGGCAGCACGTGCAGAACTTCTCGCTGGCGTCGCAGCTGCGCATGAACCTGAACTACACGTCGAATACCACCGTCCAGCGGCAGACGGCGATCAATCCCATCGCGCCGCTCGCGACGATTCTCTCGCAGATCAACTATTCGCAGGACATGGGAGCGGTGCAGCTGCAGCTTGGCGGCGAGCGCCGGCAGTACCCCGGACGCCCGCAGGTCGACGAGAACTTTCCGAGCGTCAACATCACGTCGAAGCCGCTCAACGTCACCAGCTGGCTGCTCTGGACGCCGAGCTTCACCTTCACGGCGCAGCAGAGCCTCCACCTCGACTCGCAGGCCGGCATACCGTATCGGTACAACACGCTGTCCGACGGCTCGATCGACAGCGTCACGACCGATCGCAGCACGCACAATACGCAGGCCGCGTTCACGACGCCGTTCAAGATCGGCGCGTTCCAGGTCAGTGCCGCGGTCCGCGCCGGCGACACCGAGGACGACTATCCGCAGCTGCGCACGATCCTGAACCCGCTCGACACGGCCGCCCGCACGACGCGCGTGTACCAGCGCACGTACCTGGAGACCGTGGACCTGGACCTCAGCATCACGGTGCCCCAGCTCATCAAGAGCGCGTGGAACGTTGCGCCGACCTTTTCGATCGCGAACGTGGATCCCGGCGCCTACATGGTGCGCAGCGAGCGCACCGGCTCGGCCTGGGTGTCGCAGAGCAAGCGGATCTCGTGGGGACTCGGCATCGCGCCGACCTTCTACGGACTGTTCGACGGCTTCGGGCCCGTGTCGAAGTGGCGCCACGCCATCTCCCCGTCGCTCTCGTTCAGCTACGCCCCCGCGGCGGCCGTCAGTACGCCGTACCTGCTGGCGACCGGGCGCTCACCCAACGGCTATCTGGGGGCGCTCGCGCAGAAACAGGCGACGTTCTCGCTCTCGACCAATATCGAGGCCAAGCTGCGGCAGGGCGGCGATTCGGACGTCACGCACCCGGAAGGCGCCAGGAAGGTCAGCATCCTCAACCTGACGTTCACGCCGCTCACCTGGGATTTCCAGCGAGCGCAGCAGACGCACAAGAGCGGCTTCACCAGCAACACGTTCGGGTACACGCTGCGGTCGGGGCTGCTGGAGGGCTTCGACTTCGGCTCGGACTACTCGCTCTTCCAGGGCGATCCGCTGAGCGACTCGGCCAAGTTCAGTCCGTACCTGACCAGCATCCGCGCCAGCCTGAACCTCAATGCGAAATCGCCGATCGTGCACTGGTTCGCGAGGGTGTTCGGCATCGCGGGCCAACCGCCTTCCGGCGAAGCGCGCGACTCCTCGGGCACGCTCCAGCGACGGGACATGAGCCAGACGGATGCGTCGCTCGCGCAGATGCAGACCGTCACCGGCCCGAACAGTCCGCAGAACCCGCTGACGATGCCGACGGGGCAGGGCTTCACCGCCGGGCTCACCTTCACCAAGAACCAGCAGCGCCCGCCGGTGGGCGGCAACGTGACCCTGTTCGACCCGACGCTCCAGTGCGCCGGCCTGCAGGTGGTGAACCCCGTCCAGTATGACCTCTGCGTGCGGCAGGCGCAGGCATCGCCTCCGGTCGAGACGACCAACTCGGGGACCACGGCAGGCGGGCCGCTGATCCGCTACCCGCCGCAGATGAACGTGCAGTTCCGCACGGGCTTCAACCTGACCGAGAAGTGGAGTGCGAGCTGGTCGACAAACTACGACCTCGAGCTCAACCAGTTTGGCGCGCAGACGCTCTCGCTCGCGCGTGACCTGCACGACTGGCGCGCGGTGTTCGGGTTCACGCAGGCGCCGAATGGCAATTTCTCCTTCACCTTCTTCATCTCGCTGAAGGCGGAGGAATCCGTCAAGTTCAACTACAACCGGAACGACTACCGGCAGCCGTAGCCACTCGTGAGTTCCCCATGACCGCACTTTCAGTCTCCATTGACGGCCGCGCGCTCACCATTCCGCAGGTGCGCGCGGTAGCCGAAGACGGCGCCACGGTCTCGATCGATCCGTCAGCCCTCGCCCGGATGGCCGCGTCGCGCCGGGTGGTCGAGGACGTCGTCGCCCGCAACGACGTCGTATACGGCGTCACGACGGGGTTCGGCAAGCTCTCCGACGTGGCGATCCCGCACGACAAGCTCGCGGCCCTGCAGGTGAATCTCGTGCGCAGCCACGCGGCCGGCGTGGGGACGCCGCTTCCGCGACGCGAAGTGCGCGCCATGATGCTGCTTCGCGCCAACGTCCTCGCCAAGGGGTTCTCCGGCGCCCGCTCGGCGCTGCCGCAACTGCTCTGCGGAATGCTCAACGCGGACCTCTGGCCACCCGTGCCGGAGCAGGGCAGCGTCGGCGCGAGCGGCGACCTGGCTCCCCTGGCGCACCTGGCGCTCTCGCTGATCGGCGAGGGCGATCTCCTTCACGGTGCGTCGGCGGATCGCGCGCCGGCCGCGGCATCGCTCGCGCGGGCGGGTCTCGCGCCGATCGTGCTCGCTCCCAAGGAGGGGCTCTCGCTGATCAACGGCACGCAGGCGCACACCGCGGTCGCCGCGCTGGCCGTCGGTGATGCCCGAACGCTCTGGCACACCGCGCACGTCGCGGGCGCCGCGTCGCTCGAGGCGCTGCGCGGCACGCCGGCCGCGTTCGACGAGCGCGTTCACGCCGTGCGCGGACAGCCCGGACAGGAGGCCTCAGCCGCGCTCCTGCGGTCGCTGCTCGGACACAGCGCCATTCGCGAGTCGCACCGCACCGGCGATCCGCGGGTTCAGGACGCCTACGCGCTGCGCTGCATGCCCCAGGTGCACGGGCCGGTGCTCGACGCGATCGTGTTCGCCGAGGGCGTGATTGGGCGCGAGCTGAACGCAGCGACCGACAATCCGCTCGTGTTCGAAGACGGCACGATGCTCTCGGGCGGCAATTTCCACGGACAGGCCGTCGCGATGGTGCTCGACTTCCTGGCGATCGCCATGACGAACCTGGGCACGATGTCCGAGCGCCGCATCGACCGCCTCGTGCATCCGGACATGAACGAAGGGCTCCCGCCGTTCCTCGCGCGCGACGCCGGCGTGCACTCGGGATTCATGATGGCGCAGGTGACCGCGGCGGCCATCGCGAGCGAGTGCAAGGTGTTGTCGCATCCGGCGAGCGTGGACACGATCCCCACGGACGGCGGCAAGGAGGACGTGGTGCCGATGGCGATGGGCGCCGCGTGGAAGCTGCGGCGGATCGTACGGAACGTGCAGCACATTCTCGGTATCGAGCTCATGTGCGCGATGCAGGGGATCGACTACCGCCGGCCGCTGCGGTCGAGCGCGGGCGTCGAGCGCGCGCACGCGACCCTGCGCGCGCTGGTCCCGACGCTCACCGACGACCGGGTGCTCGCGGGTGACATCGCCGCGCTGGCCGACGCGGTGGCGCAGGGCGCGTTCATGGAGGCCGCATCATGACGACCGCAACGGCTCAGCCCGGCGCGCGTGTCGTGCGCGCGCCGCGCGGCCGCACGCTGAGCTGCAAGGGATGGCAGCAGGAGGCCGCCCTGCGCATGCTCATGAACAACCTCGACCCCGATGTGGCTGAGCGTCCCGACGATCTCGTCGTGTATGGCGGCACGGGCAAGGCCGCGCGAAACTGGGAGTGCTTCGACGCCATCGTCGCGGCCCTGCGCGCGCTCGAGGGCGACGAGACGCTGCTCATCCAGAGCGGCAAGCCGGTGGCGGTGTTCCGCACGCACGCCCATGCGCCGCGCGTGCTGATCGCGAACTCGAACCTCGTCGGACGCTGGGCGACATGGGAGCACTTCCGCGAGCTCGAGCGGAAGGGACTCATGATGTACGGTCAGATGACCGCGGGCTCGTGGATCTACATCGGGTCGCAGGGTATCGTGCAGGGCACGTACGAGACCTTCGGCGCGGTGGCCCGGGCGCATTTCGGCGGCTCGCTCGCCGGACGCTTCGTGCTCACGGCCGGCCTCGGAGGCATGGGCGGTGCCCAGCCGCTCGCGGCCTCCATGCAGGGCGCGGTGATGCTGGCCGTTGAAGTAGATCCGTCGCGCATCGAGAAGCGGCTTGCGACGGGCTACTGCGACCGGATGACCGCGTCGCTGGATGAGGCGCTCGCATGGATCGAGGCCGCGCGGGCGGGCAAGGCGGCGCTGAGCGTGGGACTCGTCGGCAACGCCGCCGAAGTCCTGCCGGAGCTGGTCGCGCGAGGCGTCACGCCGGACGTCGTCACGGACCAGACGAGCGCGCACGACATGCTGAACGGGTATGTGCCCGCGCTCATGTCGCTCGACGAGGCCGCCGCGCTGCGCACGAGTGATCCCGCCGCGTACATCGCCCGCGCGACGCGCGACGTCGTGCTGCACGTCCGCGCCATGCGCGCCATGCAGGACCGGGGCGCCATCGCGTTCGACTACGGCAACAACATCCGCACGGTGGCGTTCGACGCGGGTCTCGCGGACGCGTTCACGATTCCCGGGTTCGTGCCGGAGTACATCCGCCCGCTCTTCTGCGAGGGGAAGGGACCGTTCCGCTGGGCCGCGCTCTCGGGCGATCCCGCCGACATCGCGCGCACCGACCGCCTCGCGCTCGAACTCTTTCCGCACGACCGTCACCTGCGCACCTGGATCGAGAAGGCCGGCGAGCGCATCCACTTCCAGGGGCTCCCCGCCCGCATCTGCTGGCTCGGCCAGGGCGACCGCGCAACGTTCGGTGTCGCCATCAACGACCTCGTCGCGAGCGGCGAGATCAGCGCGCCGATCGTGATCGGCCGCGACCACCTCGACACGGGGAGCGTCGCCTCGCCGTTCCGCGAGACCGAGGGAATGAAGGACGGCACCGACGCCGTGGCCGACTGGCCGATCCTCAACGCGCTGTTGAACGTGGCGAGTGGCGCGAGCTGGGTGAGCTTTCACCACGGCGGTGGCGTGGGAATCGGCAACTCGCTGCACGCGGGGCAGGTGATCGTGGCGGACGGCACGCCCGGCATGCGCGTGCGGCTCGAGCGCGTCCTCACGAACGATCCGGGCATCGGCGTGGTGAGGCATGCGGACGCCGGATACCAAGCCGCCAGGGCCGCGGCGCACGAGCATGGCATTCAGATGCCCTCCGAAACCGCCCGCCACGACGTGCCGTAGATTCCGGTATGCGTCAGGCATCGACCCGAACAGCCCCAACCGCGACAACCGCCCCGGCCGGCCGAACCGTCGCAACGCCCGCGCCGACTCCGAACGCGATCGTTCCGGGGAGGCCCGGCGCGCCGGCGATCCCGATTCCGCTCAACGCCGGCGACGTCGACGCGCTGCGCGATCGCGTCGGGGAACTTCGTGGCCAGCGCAGCTCGGTAAGTTCGGACCGCGCTTCGCTGGCGAGTCAGCTGCGCACCGCGAGACCGGGCGCTGATCAGGCCGGAATCGAAGCGCGCATTACGCAGCTTGACGGCCGACTCCTGACGATCAATTCCGACATCGCCGACCTCGGCAAGGCGCTCGCCGCCGCGCCGAATGGGCTCAGCCAGACGACGACGAGCACAACGCCGCCGGTGCGCTACGGTCCCTTCACGTCGAACCAGATCACCGCGATCTCGATTCTCTCGGTGCTGTTCGTCGCCGCGCCGCTGGCCTGGGCCATGGCGATAATCGCCATGCGGCGCGCCGCCCGTCATCCCGCACCGCAGATTCCCAAGGACGTCGCGGAGCGCCTGGAGCGCATGGAGCACGGCATCGACGCCGTCGCGCTCGAGGTGGAGCGCATCGGCGAAGGCCAGCGCTTCGTCACCCAGCTCATGAGCGACCGTGCGCAGCGCGCAGCGCTCCCCGAGGGGGCTCCTCGTACCTAGCGCTCTTCCGGTGTCGTCCCGCGGGCCGGAGTGTGACGATCACGAGGCGTTCGGATTCCACGATGTAGACGATTCTGCAGGGGGCGAAGAAGACTTCGGCGATGCGCCCGCGCGCTCCGCGCGCTTGATATGCGTGTGACACACCCCTGATCCGCGCCAGCATCGCCTGGAGCCACCGCCACGCCGCGCCGCTGCGGTCGGCGCGCATGGAAGCCACGATCTCCGCCGCGCGCGCTTCGGCCAATGGAGTCCAGGCGACTTTCATCGACCGAGCATCGCGCGCAACCGCGATTCGACGCGCTCGGACGGCTCCCCTCGGCCCGTTTCGATCTGTTCCACTGATGTTCGAACGTCCCGCGCGAGCTCCGCTTCGTCGACCAGGCTTTCGTACACCGCGATGCCCAAGAGCACCGCTGCGCCCCGCCCCCGCTGCGTGATGATCATCGGCTCGCTCGTCGACTGTACCTGTTCTACGAACGCAGCCGCGTGCGCCCGAAACTCGCTGAGCGATCGAATGTCCCGGGACGCGCGTAGTCCTCCATTGGTCGAGTTCATGGGCACTTACGACGGAGTGTACGCCGGCACGTACGCCGGAACGTACGACGCAGGGTACGTCTGACTGTGCGCCCGAGGGCACGCGTGGACGCACGCGTGGACGCACGCGTGGACGCACGCGTGGACGCACGCGTGGAGGTACGCTCGGACGTATGCTCCCTCGTAACCGCGAAATAGTTGCCACAATTGGTCCGCACGAGTCTCCGGGTGAACGGGGGCTGAATCCGGAAACGTGCACACGCGAGAACCGTCATGGTCGCCACGGTAGCGAACTCGACTTTCCAGTGCGCAACCGCCGCATCGCCCGAACCATCATTCGAACTCGCGCGCTAGATTCCGCGCGGATGACTACGCAACAGCTCTTCATCAACGCGTCACAGGTCGTCACCTGCGCCGGCCCGCCGCGCGCCCGTCGCGGGGGCGAGCTTCGCGACGCCGGCATCCTCGCCAATACCGCCGTGGCCGTCGATCTCGGGCGCGTCGTCGCGGTCGGGCCGCAGGATGAGCTCGAACGGAGCTTCCCGTCGGCCGCGCGCATCGACTGCGAGCGCGGCGTCCTCACGCCGGGCCTCGTCGACTCGCATACTCACGGCATCTTCGGCAAGCCGCGCTTCGAGGAGCAGGAGCTCCGCGCGGCAGGCCTCGGCTACATGGAGATCGCGAGACGGGGCGGCGGCATTCACAGCTCCGTGCGCGATCTCCGCGCGCGCACCGAGGACGAGCTCTTCTCGCTCGCGCTGCCCCGCGTGCGGCGGCTGGCACGCTACGGCACGACCACCGTCGAGCTCAAGAGCGGCTATGGCCTCACGCTCGACGACGAGCTGAAGTCGCTGCGGGTGATCCGCCGGCTCCAGCACGCCCTCGCAATTCGCATCGTGCCGACCTTTCTCGGCGCGCACGAAATCCCCCTGGAGTACCGGGCACAGCCGCGGACGCGCGAGGGGTACGTCGCACTGCTCATCGACGAGATGATCCCGCGTGTGGCGCGCGAGAAGCTCGCCGTGTTCGCGGACATCTTCTGCGAGCCGGGCGTGTACACCCTCGACGAGACACGGAAGATCCTCGGCGCCGCGCGCACGCATGGCCTCGCGCTCAAGCTCCACGCGGACGAGCTCGAGCCGTGCGGCGCGGCGGAGCTCGCGGCCGAGCTCGGCGCGACCAGCGCCGATCACCTCGCGGCGATATCCGGCGGTGGCATCAAGGCGCTCGCCGCGAGCGAGACCGTCGCGACTTTGCTCCCGGGCACCATGCTCTTCCTCGGAAAGACGGCGCAGGCGCCGGCCCGCGCGTTGATCGACGCCGGCGCCGCCGTCGCGCTCGCCACCGATTTCAACCCGGGCACCTCGCCGACGGTGAACTTCCCGCTGATGCTGACGCTCGCTGTCAGCCAGCTGCGTCTGACCGTCGCGGAGGCGTTGATCGCTGCCACCACGAATGGCGCCGCGGCGCTCGGACTCGCTGCCGAGACCGGCCAGTTGAGCCGGGGATTCTCGGCGGACCTCGCCCTGTTCGACATCGGCGACCTCCGCGAGCTGCCGTACTGGTACGGAGACCACCTCTGCCGGCGCTCGTGGGTGCGGGGAAATGCTTGTCACGCCTAGGCGACACGGCGTAGATTTCGCTCCTTCATGGCTAACGTCGCTGCGCTGAGAAAGAAGGCTGCCGATTTCGAGCAGAGGAAACAGCTCGACAGGGCGATCGCGACGTATCGGGAGATCCTCGAACTCTTCGACGCGGGCGGCGACCAGAACATCGACATCGGCCTCTACAACCGCGTCGGGGACCTGCTCGTGCGCCAGGGCAGCACCTCCGAAGCGGTCACGCTGTACGAGCGCGCGGTCGATCTCTATGCGGAAAGCGGGTTCTTCAACAACGCCATCGCCCTCTGCAACAAGATCCTGCGCACGTCGCCGGGGCGCGCGACGGTCTACTACAAGCTGGGCGAGATCAGCGCGGCCAAGGGGTTCAATGCGGACGCCAAGCTGAACTTCCTCGAGTATGCCGACCGGATGCAGAAATCCGGCCAGATGGAGGAGGCGTTCCGGGCGCTCAAGGAGTTCGCGGACCTCTGCCCTGACCAGGACGACACGCGGTTGATGCTCGCGGAGCAGCTCACCAAGGCCGGGCGAAAGTCGGAAGCCCTCGAACAACTGCAGTTGCTGCACGCGCTATACCAGGGCGCCGGACGGGTCGCGGAGGCGCAAGCGACGTTCGAGCGCATGAGGGCGATCGACCCGAACGTGCAAGTTAAAGCGGCGGAATCCGGCGAGATCGCGAAGAACGACGACCTCGTCTTCATCGATCTCGACGCGCCCTCGACGCGCGCCTCGCGCCGCGGGCGCGCCAGCGGCGCGAGGGTCGGGGTCACGCTCACGCCGTCGAAGACGCTGGAAGAACGCACGACGCCCGCTGCCGAGCAGCCCTCCACGGTCAGTCCCGACCTGCCGCTCATCGACGTCGATGCGCCATCGCCGGCCCCGTCACTCGCGTCGGAGTCCGCGGCGAAGGCGCGCCGGTCCGGGCCTGCGATCGCGAACAACGCCGGCACGCTGCGCGCACAGCTCGCGGCGAGTCCCGACGACTGGGCGGTGCATCGCGACCTGGCAGAGGCGCTGCTCGACGACGGCGACCGCGAGGGAGGACTCAAGGAACTCGAACTCGCGCTCGTTGGCTACGAGAAGGCCGGCGACCTCGAGACGGCCCGGTCGATCGCTGACGAGATCCTTCGCCTGGATCCAGGATCGGTGCGGCACCACCAGAAGCGCGTCGAATACGCCTTCCGTTCCAACGACAAGGCGCGCCTCGCCGAGGCATATCTGGAGCTCGCGGGAGCGCTCTTCCGCGACGGTCAGGCCGAGAAGTCGAAGCAGGTCTACCGGCGCGTCCTCGAGCTCTCGCCGGACGACGCACGCGCCCATTCCGCGCTCGAGTCGTTCGGTACACCGCCCGAGCCCACGGAAGCGCCCGGCGCCCGGCGCACGCCGGGATCCGCCGGTCGCGCATCCACGCCGTCAAAAGCCGGCCGCCGCTACACGGGCTCGACCGAAGTTCCGCAGCCGTCCGCCCAGCCTGCCGCCCAGCCTGCCGCCCAGCCTGCCGCCCAGCCTGCCGCCCAGCCTGCCGCACGACCGGGGTCACGTTCGGCCCCACGGCCGGCTTCAAGGCCCGTGACACGGCCGGCGGAGGAGACGGCGGCGCCGTCGGGAAACGACGACGATTACGTGTCGCTCGGCGACTGGCTGCGTGACCAGGAGGCGCCCAAATCGACGCGCATGGTGGTCGGCGAGGACACGCCGACCGGCGACGAGCAGGCCGACTTTGCCGACATGCTCAAGAAGTTCAAGCAGGGGGTCGCCGAGAACGTGGACGCCGAGGACCACGAGGCGCATTACGACCTCGGCGTCGGGTACAAGGAGATGGGGCTGCTCGACGAAGCGATCTCCGAATTCCAGAAGGCGCTGCGCGGACCGCAGAATCGCCTGCGCACCTACGAAGCGCTCGGCCAGGCCTTCATCGAGAAGAAGCAACTGCCGGTCGCGGCGATGATCCTCCATCGGGCGTTGAACGAGCCCGGCGCGCGCGACGACCAGCTCGTCGGCGTGCTCTACCTGCTGGGTCACGTGAACGAGACGCTCGGCAAGCTCGCCGAGGCGAAGACGTTCTACGAGCGCGTCCTCGGCGTGGACATCCAGTTCCGCGACGTCGGCGACCGCCTGAACGCCGTGGACGAGGCGCTCGCCTCGTGACCATCGGCGACCGGCTGCGCACCCCCGTGGCGTCGGCCCTCCTCGACATCCAGGCACCCATTCGCGGGGCGCTCGACGACGTGCCGGCGGAGATGTGGCGGATCGTGAAGGCGGACGCCCCGATCATCGCCGCCGTGACCGCGCACCTGAGCGGGATGAAGGGGAAGATGTTCCGTCCCACACTGCTGCTGCTCGCGAGCGCGCTCGAAGACCATCCCGACGGGCGCGCGGTTTCGATGGCGGCGGTCGCCGAACTCGTGCACCTCGCGAGCGTCGTGCACGATGACGCGGTGGATCACTCGAACGTGCGCCGCGGCCAGCCGACCATCAATTCGTTCTTCTCGCACCAGATCGCCGTGATCCTCGGCGATTACCTCTACTCGCGTGCCCTCGCGGAGCTGGTGCGCCTCGAGGATCTCGAACCGCTGCGGGCGTTCACGTCGGCGTCGAACGAGATGACGCTCGGCGAGATGCGCCAGCTCTCGTCCTACGACGCGCTCGGTTTCTCGGAGCGCGACTACTTCGCACTCAATCGCGCCAAGACCGCGTCGCTGCTCGGCGCCGCCTGCGAGGTCGGCGCGCTCTGCGGCGCGCCGCGGCATCGCGCGGCCATGCGGCGGTACGGGGAGCAGCTGGGAATGGCCTTCCAGCTGGCGGACGACCTGCTCGACTACACCGAGAGCGAGAGCGTCACGGGGAAGCCGAGCGGCCTCGACCTGCGCGAGCACAAGGTGACGCTGCCGTTGATTGCCGCGCTGCCGTGCATGTCGCCGGCCCAGCGGGCCCTCGTGGACGCGCTGTTCGAGGCGGCCGTCCCGCACGACGCGCAGATTGCGGAGGTCGTGCGGATCGTCACGGACTGCGGCGGCATCGAGTACGCGCGCCGCAAGGGTGAGGAGTTTGCGCACGAGGCGGAGGAAGCGCTGGAGGGACTGCCCGCAGGAGTCGCGCGCCAGTCCCTGGCGGACTCGATCACCTATGTCCTGGACCGGAGGTCGTAACCATGGCACCCAAGGGATCGTCCAAACATCGGCCGGGGTATCACGCAGTGGTGCTGCTCTGCGGGTTCCTGGCCGGAGGCCTGATGACCGCCGGCGCCCGCAAGTGGCTGCCGTCGGGTTCCGTGAAGGAGTTCCTGACCACCGCGGTCACGCCCTCGCTCGGGCACATTGACATAGATTTGGTTATCATCAAGTTCGGGCTGGGACCCATCGCGCTCGACGTGTCGTTGCTGAGCCTCGTCGGGGTCCTGATTGCCTATCTGATCGCGCGTTCGCTTTTCTAGGAGACGGTATGCCACTCCAAGCCTCGATCTTTGGCCCGATGGAAATCGGCCTGCTGTTGCTGGTCGTCCTGCTGCTCTTCGGAGCCAAGCGGATTCCCGAGATCGCCGGATCGTTTGGGAAGGGGATCAAGGAGTTCAAGAAGAACATGAACGAAGTGCAGGCCTCTATCGACGCGCCCGTGCAGTCGACTTCATCGTTGCCGCCGGCATCGCAGCCGGTGCGCGAAGAGAATGCGCCCGCCGCCGAGCCGAAGCGGCTGATCTAAGAACTGCCGAACAGCTGTGAGCTCGTAGCTATGACAACCAAAGCTGTCGACTGACAGCGGCCAGCCATTAGCCGCCAGACAACGGCGACAGGACAGGAATGTGAAAAGGCCCCGCAAACCTATTGCGGGGCCTTCTCAAATTGTCGGGGAGCAGTTGTCTTGTATCTAGAAAAAGAAAGGTAAGTGCGGCAAGTTCGAGGCGGCGGCAGCT
>OCZT010004312.1_pt1 | contig 14377 bp, 36 predicted proteins | sample 1539031 | NCBI WGS metagenome assembly OCZT01 (sample SAMEA3539308, study PRJEB22396) | soil metagenome | biome: tundra; feature: field; material: soil | place: USA | collected 2010-05 | depth 0.15 m
CACTCACGGGGCGGTCGATGTAGAGTGCCATCGCTTGAAGCGCGAGCCGTTCTTCTCTGTCGTGTATGCGTGCGCGAGGACTTACCGCCAGTATTCTAAGCACCCGCATGTCAATGTCGTCCACGGTCGGGCCTCAGTTGTTAAAAATGAAAGGTGCGACAACGGCTGCACCATTCTCGACCTACTTTATCGGTCGCCCGATAAATCTCCTGGCGATGGCCAAACCATCCACACCATTTATTTTTAAGCCAAACTAGCATCCCCGGACTCTATTGGTCGAGTTCAAGAGCAGCGCGGGCGGCGGTCAGGTAGCGCGGCGGGATTTGCTCGTCGCCTTCGCTGCCTTCAATCCACCCCATGATATTTTCAAGTGCAACGCGAAGCCGCTCCCGTTGGATAAGCAAATTTTCTCGCGATGTGGCTTTGTCCGGTTTGCCATCGAGCATCGCAGGCACCCAATCTAGTCTTTTGCTCGTAGCCATACTGGCGGCCTCTACTGTTCGATCGGTGGGATTATGGGTGTCCAGTGTGTAGGCGCGGCACGCTCCCCGCCGCCTGTTTTTTCTCCCCAGGCATCCGCCACATATGAAAACCACTTGAACTGACCCATGAACCCGACAAGGATTTGCTCTCCCGTTTCGGGTGCGGTCTTGATCGGTTTCCAGAGCATCCACTGCTCAGACATTGGGTGCGCCATGCGGCCCTTCTTGTTTATGCGGCTAAAGCGTCTCTAGCGATCTGGACAAGTTCACGAAACCGGCCAGATATTTTTTGCAGCGGCACCACGTCCATGTCGAATTGGCGGCTGACAATTCTCTCTAAAGCAGTCCGCAACCGCCTAATCTCATCGTTGGCTTTTACAAGCGCCCTAGATAAGTCTTCTGCCGGTTCCATGTGGCGGCCTCATTTGTGTTTCAGGGCGGCATTAAGAGCCAACCGTGCGGCTTCTCGAAAACGATTGCGGGCGCTTTCATATATTTCACGCCAAGGACGATCCGGCCACGCTACACGCCGTAACTCTTTGGCAGCGCGTTCGACCATTTCATCGGTTATTTTCACGGCGGCCCTATCTTGTTCGCGGTGAAAGCTCTGGCCCGGCGTGAGGTTCGTCGTCGGGGTCACTTAAAATCTTGAGCGCAAGTTTGGCTTGCTTTTGTGCATCATTCAGTTCCTTCCAGGCATCAAAACATTCTTGGTCCTTGGTCGGGCTGCCCTCGAATAGCGTCTTGCCATCCTTGATCTTACTGAGCGCCGATACCGCTTTTGACAATCGCCTTAAGATCGCTTCCATCGGGTCGGGCCCTTTCTGTTCAAATCCAAGTTAGTCTCCACGCAAATTCAGCCGCCAAGTACGGCGCAATTCCGAGGCGACGGTATTCTCGATAGTGCAGCCACAGCCTCTTATACCAAATCCGTTTCTTTAGCTGCACGGCCGGCCCTCGTTGTTGAAAGTTACAGGTTCAAGCAGCCAGCACCGCGTTGATCTTTTTCAACGCCGCATCGGCATCGTTTGGCAGCACATCGTTGGCGCAGGTTTCGACATAAGGGCGACCGGCAGCGAGAGCGTCTCGCATTGGCTTGAGTTGAAGATCAACCCATTGGGCGAAGCTAATGCAGCCGTCCCGCATCACCATACTGCCAGCGCGGGTCTTGCCCGCCTGATAGAGCGTTTCTGCAATTACAACGGCTGTTCTCGTTGGTTTCGTCATAGCGGCCTCAATTAGAAGGTTGAAGATCGGCCACAAGCGCATTGACGCGCTGGCCCATGAACTCAATCTCGGCGGCGTCCTGACCATCCTCAGTCTTGCCGAGAGCTGTCACTTTGCACCCTGCCACGCCAATCATATTTGGCTTGTCCGCCTTGCGCCAAAGCACCTTATCCCCGATTTTCACCATGACTTTCTCCCATTCGACAAAGGCACCCTAGCATATCAAGCTATACATGTCAACAATGGCGTTCGGAGTCTTGTTGACTTTATCGTTTCGGTCATCTATATAGGAGGTGATGAAACAGGACGAAACCCCCAATGGTGAGTTTATCGGCTATGCCCGCGTCTCGACCGAGGAACAAAGTCTCAGGCTCCAAACCGACGCGCTCAAGGCGGCGGGGTGCCTCAACATCTACGAAGAAAAGGTTAGCGGCTCTGGCAAGAAAGCCCGCCCGCAGCTCGACCTTGCGATCAAAGATTTGCGTCCAAGAGATACGCTACTCGTTTGGCGCATTGACCGACTGGCTCGCAGTGGCAGAGAGCTGTACCAAAGGCTGGAACAAATCGAGCAAGCTGGTGCGGGATTTAAGAGCCTACAAGAGGGCTTTGATTTCAGCACATCAGCGGGTCGATTCGTCCTTGGCATCCTTGGATTGGTGGCAGAACTCGAGCGTCAAATGACAATCGAGCGGACGCGGGCCGGAATGGCGGCGCTGAAAGCGCGGGGAAAGAAATTGGGCGCAGAACGCAAGGTTACAGAGGCGATGAAGGACAAGATACGCGCTCTTGTCATTAAGGGCTGGAGCGTCAAGGACATTGCGGCGAAGTTCAAAATACATCCGCAATCGGTGTACGGGAACTTCAAGGGTGGAAAGCGCGGCATACTAAAGGCCGCAGCACGAAAGAAGTCATAGGAGCGCGTCATGGCATGTGGCGATTTTCCAATTCCACCGGGCTACGTTTGGTCTGACGCTATTGGTTGGTATTGGGGCGGCTGCGGATGCGGCGGGCATCTTTGCTGCTGCTCCGGCCAACACAGAATCACGCCAGATGATGCCCGCAAGCTACGCCAAGCGGTCATAGATAGTTCTGAATTTGTTTGCGACATTGAACCACAATAGGGAGCCGAAGTGCGGATAGATCGCTTCAAACGATGTTGGTGGATTTTCTTAACGAGGCGATGGGCGGTTCGCGTTGGCTCTCATGATCTTGGTGGAAGCCTGATTGAGTTTTATCGTCTAAACAGTTAAGGAGCCATCGTGAAAGATAGGATTGGTCGAACACTCAAGGTTGATCTTGTCGGGAGACTACGCGCCCTATCCCATCCGATAACTGGCGAGTGTCTCAGCGACTTTGAGCGCATTAATGGTTTTGTTAATGCGGCGATGGATGCCGCCGACAAGATCGAATACCTAGAGTTTGAGAACAAGCTACTGTTTGAACATCTCAAGGGAACCGATACTGATCTTGGGACGTTCAATCGTGCGCTAGCGAGCTTAAAACAGAAGCCTTGAGGGGAGCACTTAGCGGGGTACTACTCAGATCGGGGCAATGCCGGTTGGCCCGAACAAGGATCAGAGGCCGGCTAGTATCTCGCTAAGTTCTTAAACAACTGAGGAGCGTCGGTGCAAAATTTACTCGACAAGATTGAGCGCGGATCGCGGCTAGAGATTTGGACGCCCGATCCTAAGACGCCGTACATCGATGTTGAGCGGCTTACCGAAGGTGAGCGGCAAATAATTATTTCCGCTCTCAAACATCACATTGCCGACGAAGGTACGCACATGGACCGGCGCGGCCTAATCGGCGCCGGCAAATGAGGCCCGACCGTGGCTCTTAAACGAGGACCGGTACGCGAAGGACGCAAGGGTGATCGCGTCTACACGCCCGCATGGTGCGCGGCGGACATGGTTGCTCATTTTGGACCGTCTGGTGAAGTCTTGGAACCATGTCGCGGCGATGCCGCGATCTATGATCGGCTCCCAGCAGGATCACATTACTGCGAGATCGACGAAGGACTAAATTTCTTTAACTGGAAACAGCCGGTCGATTGGATCATCACCAATCCGCCGTACTCGAAGATGCGCCCGTTCATGGTTCACGCATTCACTGTCGCAAAGAATGTTGTGCTTCTAATCCCCGTCAGGAATCTAGTGAGCGGCTACGGCACCGTGCGCGAGGCGATCACCTTCGGTTCTATGAAAGAGATCAGGTGGTACGGCGGCGGGGCTCGTCTCGGTTTCCCGATGGGGAACGCGATAGCCGCCGTGTATTGGCAGAAGGGCTATCGCGGAGATACTGCACAGACATTTTATGAGGATGATGCCGTGAACGCGCGGCCCGAACTGTTTCAGCAACTCGACCTACAATAAGGGAGTGACTATGCTATTTCACGACACATGGTTTGAGTACGTTCCGCTCTATTTCCTGGGAGTTGGCACGCTGATCTGTTGGTCAGTTATTCTCATTTACAGTCAAACAAAATAGGAGCCAAAAAATGCAATGCGCTATATGCAAGAGACTGGTTGCCTGTTCAGGGACGTTCACAAGCGACATGAAATTTTGCCAATGCAAGCGCGAACCCGTTTTTATCGAAGGTTGGATGACCGATATGGCGGAAGCCGGATGGCGAACTGATCCAGTGACCGGCAAAGTCTACAACATCAATGACACGAAAGAGGCATAGGGAGCGATTATGAATGTCGTGCGACCACCGCTCATTGTCATTGCTGATACTTACGTTAGGGCATGGGATCATCATGTCTTAATAGACGCTGCAAGAGCGATCTTGGCCGAGCTTGACACTGCCGGATATAAGATTGTGAGCAAGGATGAAACAGAGCAAATGCTTGAGCGCGTGAAGCGCATAAAAGCCTAACGGGGAGCATCTTAAGTGAACACGGCAGCGCGGAGAAATAGTCGGAGCCTAGGCCATGATAGCCGACACTCAGAGACGCGCTCGGTGGTTGAGAACAACCTGGAGAAGAGACCCCTCTCCCCTTCGCAGCCGAGAAGGTTATACATGCGGCAAGCCGGGGTGGTGTCCGGCCTGTGTTCACTTAAGATGCAAACAGAAGCCTAGATCGGAGCCGGGATGAATATCCTTGACCGCATATCCTTGAAGCATGACGGCCCGGCGGGAACCGGCGGCAAGGTAGACATGAAACGCAGCAAACGGCGCTTTCGATTAAGCGAAGAAGAACGTCACTGCATTGGGCATGCTCAATACCAAGTTGATCGAGCGAGTGGTGATAACCCGGAAGTCTGCTTCGACTATGGACTTATTGCCACACTGCTCGAACTGATCGACCGGATGAAACGGAAGCTGACATAGGAGCGCAGTGATGTGGATCGCAATCGGAGTGGCTTGGTGGGCGATTGGCACTTCGTCTACGCTGTGGCTCTCACGCGGGAATGACCTGACTTGGGGCAGCCTGTTCCTTTGCTCGGTCTTGGGACTGACCGGCCCCCTTCTGTGGGTGACAATCGGTTTTGCGGTTCTCATCCAAGCCGAGTTCTGGTCTAAGCCGATATTCCCCAAAAAACAGATCACCAAGTAGGAGCGACCATGACTGACCGCCAATTATTGTTATCGGCAATCTCTAGCTGGTCGCTCGTCGCCGCGATGTTTATCTGGATGCTGAGCGGATGGTATCCACAATAAGGGAGCCGAACGTGCGACGATGGGATGAATTGATCGCGCTAGAGATTATGGTGCTAATCCCATTGGCGCTGATTTGGTTCTTTAGATTTCACAATTGAGAATCCGCATGAGGCATAGAACTCATGTCTATAGCTCAAGGAGTTAACATGCTTGCAGAGGCGGCAGAGGCCATCAAAATTGCCGACGAACACCTTGCCGGTAAATCAGTGGGGCGGCGCAAGGCGCTCGCCATTGATATTCAGCAAGCGATTATCCGTCACGCTGGCCGCATTGCCGAGGACGCCATCAGTAAAGCTTTCGCGTCCGCAAACCGTCAACATTAAGGGAGCGACTGTGCGAGTTCCGATTTACTTACTTACAGAACTTTCCGTCCGCGACGCGGCTTATGCAATCGTGCGTGCCGATTTGCTTCGACAACGAGAGATTCTTGATGAAGAAATTACACGAGTTGAACGCGAACAAAATATGTTATTGCAACCTAGTGAAGATTAACGGAGCGCGGCGATGTGGAACACGGGCATTCCAGAATGGGACAATGGCGCACTAGCGGCCGGATTACTCGCCGGGACAATTCTTGTTATATGTTTCTTTGCTTTGGCGTACATTTAAGGATAGATCGTGGAACAACCATCACACACGCATATTGCCCACTTCGTCGCTGTGTTCCGTGACCTTGATAAGCAAGTTGCCATGAACAATTACATTCGCAGCGGGCAAACTAATCAGGGGCCAGAAGACCCGGTAGCTATCGAAGTTCTGGAATGGTTGCGGTACTTGGCAAACAACTGAGGAGCCGAACCAATGGCCGAAGAATGGACACCAGCGCCGAGACGCGGCGTGTGCTTATCGCGCGGCCGATGGGGCATTGGATTTTACAAGGTTGGCTTGTCGTGGGTTGCTTTGCTAAAGGCCCCGCGTCTTGGTCTGATCCACCTGAGCCACTATGTTTGGTGGAAGCCTCTCGCATTAATGCCGCGCGCTATTGTCGGTAATTTCCGACTAATGTCAAAACGATAAAGGAGCGCGGCATGGCGTGGGGAATTTTTATCGCGGTATGGGTTGCCATTGGCTGCGGCCTCCATTGGTTGAACTCCGATATGCCGGACGGTGTGTGGGTTCTTGCATATTGGCTTCCTCTGGCCCTTATCGCAATTTGTGTCTCGATGGCGCGAGAGAATGCCTCACCGTGGCGCTGCGCTCGCTGCGGTCAACTCAGGGCCGTCAAGTGCGAATACGCTCATGGCGGTGCTAATTGTCCGACTTGGACTGAGTAAACAGACATGTGGCACGAGGGTGATACGGTGCGTAATCCTAGAAACGGATGGGAATGGCGCATAGAAGTGATCCAGAACGGTTGGGCTAGGCTAGTGGACAAAAACGGATTTCCCCATATGCGGACGTTGCAAGAGTTATCCGGCATGTTTGAGAAAGTTCTAACTGAGGAAGACTTTGCCTTGTTACTTCCCGTCGCGGCAGCAGCTAGTTAAGGAGCGCAGCGTGTCGGACTTCAAATTCAAGGTCGTGCAAAATGGCGAAGTGCAAGCCAGCGGATATGCGTCGGACAGGACGACCGCTGAGCGCGAGGCTAATCACTACGCGATGATGTACGGGCAAGATGGACCGGTTAAGGTGACTGTGCGGAAATGTCCAGAACGTAAGCAAACGAAATAGGAGGCCGAGCGATGGCGGACAGACATTGGGCTAACCAGAAGACAACCGGCAAATTGCCTTGGACGCTTAACGGATCAACTGCGTCTAGCGAACAATGGGTGCTTGATGGTGATGGAAAGATTATTGGATTTATCTGTCTTGCCAAAGATCGCGATTATAAAACATTTTTGGCTGACCTGGGCCCCACACGACGCGCCCATATCGGTCCTGCATTAGCGTCCGCGCATAGCACCGCGCACGCCGGGGAAATGTCAGTGCATCCAATCCACGGATTGAAGGTTGCGTCAGTCCAAGAGATTGCAGATTCTTCGGCCATTTTTACAATCCTTTATCGCCAGTAAGCGCCGCGCATTTCAACATGCACTTTACCTAGTTATGAGTTGGTTCACCACGAACCGAGCGACCTATGTTTCGAATTTCAACTACTACCGCCAACAGCCCCCACCAAACGGCGACCGCGATAAAAAGTGGCCGAAATTCAATTAGTGACGGAGCGACAGAGGAACCCGCTGATGCGGCGCTAAGAAAGACTGCTAATAACCACTTCATTTTCTACCCATGCGCCGATCACTCGGCTCTGATTTTCATATAAGCCGCCTTGATCTTGCGGCGATGTTCCTTGCGTCGTTTCAGCCGCGCAACAATCCGACCTTCGTCGTTGACCTCGATCGCCGCCATTATCTCATTGTGGACGCTGTTGCGAAGGGAAAGTTTCATGGTCGCCGGGCATGCCGCGATGGCGGCTGGGTACATTATCTCAAGATGGTGGACGGCGGCTTTGCCAATATCCATGGCAATAGCGCGGACCAGTTCCTTGCTCCATGGGCCAGCGGGAGTGACTGTCGTGCTTAAGTTGGTAATTTTCGTGGCTAAGGCACGCGACGGATCAAGCTGACGCGAGACCATCGCTCTTGTCATGTCATCTGCATCCGTCGCCATCCGCTGTCTCCTACTGTGTCCTCAATTGTAGACTGGCTCAAGGATGAAGCAGGCAATGTGTCTGCCGGTTCCTTTGCCTATGGATCCGTCCTCGGTTGCACACCAGCGAACGTCGCCTAGATTGCGGACCTTCGTGCCGATGGCCTTGAGGATCATCAGCACCCACTTATCGACCGGATAGACTAGCACAACGCGCTTGCCCTTTTGCTGCTCGACTATCGCCTTCCTCACCCATGCGGTCGGACCTTTTTTCTTTCCCTGGTGGATTATGGATCCGAAGGGAGGGTTTACAAAGTTCGACTTTCCCCACTCGCAAGTCAGACCGTCAAAACCGGCCGGCAGTGGATAGGGGCACGGGTCAAAGTCGAAATGAAACTCGGCACCTGACCCAGACGAATACTCCGCGTTCTGATTCACTCATCGCAGCACTACCGTTCCATCAATTTTTTTCTTGAACCTAGAATCTCGCGAGCCCGGGAACCGACTTGGCTTACGAATACCGAGATGGCGCTTGCGCACGCGATAGGTCACGGCCTTCTCTGCCACGTCCTTTGCCGTCTTTTTCTTGTCGCACCACTCATGGATTGGCCCGAGATTTGATTCTCTATTTTCTCCATCATTTATTAGCGCCCGGCGGTGATCGCAGATCCATCGTTTGCCGACGATCTTGACCCCGCATTCCTGACACACCCCATCAAACTTCAAAAAAACGCGCACTCGAACGCGTGGCGGGACAGCCGTGTCGTCCGTTTTTCCCACCCACTCAATCGTTGCACGCATCAAATCAGGCCCTTATCCATGGCTAATTGCTCAGGCATTGTGATCACAACAAACCCTGGCGTTGAGGCCATGACTATCTTGACGGCCGCGGCGGGGAGATTGACTGCGTCTTTCAGGTCACCGGTGTCTGAGACCAAGACGTCGTCACCAGTCTTGCTGTGAAGAACCATCATCAGGGCGATAGAATTTGATTCCGCGGCTATTGGCTCAGACATCAAATGGCTCGCTTAAGTTTGGTTGTGGCTTCAGTCTCACGCTCGAGTTCGGCCTTCCGCTCGGCGCATGCCTTAACGATCTCATCGTATTCCGCGGTGCCGGGCAGAACGGCGTGTCGCATCCTGTTTGCCGACTCGTGGTGGAACCATGCGCGGAGATCAGCAACGGTGAGCGCGGTACGCGCTGCTGATATTGCGAGTTCGGTATAGGCAGGGCGCGATGTCATGTGAGTGGCTTTAAGATTTCGGCGTTGTAATGTTTGAGTTTCCAACGCCTGCCGATCTGTTCTGATATTTGGCTTTCGCCAAAGATCACCATCAACCCATATTCGTTTGCTAATGCGAGAGAACTGTTCAATTCATCGACGGCCTTCGCCACCCGTTCTGCAGCGAACTTTAGTTCTTCGTCTGTTTCGGTCATGCCGCCACCTCATGTGCTGGCTCGCCAGCCTCGATCAGGCCGCGACTGCGCAGGGCAAGGAAAATGGCGCGATCCGTTTTGAGATTAAGCCAAGCCGCGCTATTCATTAACGCGCCGTCGGTTGCTAGTGCGGCCACCGCTTCTGGTCCCAGTAAAGAGTCAGCCGCCTCGACTCGAGTAGGCCAGCGAAAGCCGCCTAGCGCGTTCGGCGGGTCATACGGTCTCTTGCAAATCTGCGTGGCTGGGACGCGTAAGTCGACCCATTCAACGCCAGCACGATCCCAATTTGCGAGCCATTGCTCCGCGTCGTTACCGGCCACCCGCATAATGATCGACGAGATAACCCGGCGAGTCATGTCGCTATAACTGACGGCGTAGCGGGCCTCGTTGATCAATTCGACCAATCCGTAAACTGCCCACTTCTGTGTGGCCCCGGCCCGACGCGCAGTCCGCGTCGATATCTTATGGACATCTTGCGCGCCGACCTGAACAGATGTGTCCTTCGGGAGTCTAACAGTTCGTTTTATGAGGTCGGTCGGTTTCCCGTCCGAGGACATCAGTTCTGCCGCGACGTCGACGAGATAGGGCTGCGCCCTGTCGTCTGGCGCGAGATCGAGGGCAAACAACTTATTGGTGGCAATGCCAATTACCAAGATTGTCATTTGATAGGCCAGTCCCGAAGCAAATCGTGAAGCACATCTAGATCAGAAAGTTTCATCTCAGTTCTCCGTTGTTAAGTGAGGCGGAATTCGCGCCGCAGCGTATGCCGCTTCCACTTCCGCACGGTAGAATGAAATTGGCCTCACGCATGCGAGTGCTGATTCCGCAGTCATCCCAGGACTTGCGGCTAGCCAGCGGTCCGCCCATTCGAGCGCGCGCTGTTCCAACTCTTTACGCTCGTCAAGTAATTCTTCGAGGGTCACTTCAGTCATATCGTTCTCCGTTGCTAAGTGCGGCGGCCGGCAAACACTCTATGGCTTCCATGCTCCTTATGGCCGGCCGCCGTATCCGATCACTCGGCATCCTCAAGGGTGGCGGCGGACAGGTCTAGCGTGGGTTTCACGGATGTACTGGTCCGCCGCCCGGCAGATCGACCCGCCGTAGAAGTTGAAGCGCAAGGCATGCGGTTTGCGGGTTCCAAATTGACCGTGGCCTTCCGCTTTGCGACTTTCGCCGCAACTAGTTTTAGGGTGGCGCGGGACATACTCTCCCTGGGATTCAAATTATCCATGGTCCCGCGCCGTTCCGGTTTCCCGGAATTATTTGCCCCGGGCACTATCGGTGTGGGGCTCATGCCTGCCTTGGCCCGGGGCCTATCCGCTTTCGCGGAAGAAGATGGGGAGGCAATGGAAATATGGGGTTCATCGCAATCCTGGCCTCCACTAACCGCCTCTGCGGCGGCATGACTTGCGCTCGGCACCGGTTCTGTGGGTCTCAAGCCATGCTGGGCCGAGCGCTCGGGTTGCCCCGAAGAAGTCGCGGCGGGCACGATCATTCTGGGTTTCAGGGCCGGGCTGGCCCGCCGCCATGCGACCAACAGATCGCACAGAAATTGCTTAGCGATGCGCCGCCTGATCCGGTTGGTGGCCCACTCACCAAAGCTCTCGTAGAGAACTCCCTTGCGCTCGACCGGCTCGCGTGCCTGATCTGGGCCATTCCATGTTTCAGTGACTCGCGTCACCTCGAGCCGGAGGAGCCGAACAAATAGTTTCTGATAGGGCGACCAGTCGTCACGCGCCTCGATGTCCTCGCCAACTCTTGGCCTGACACCTTTGCCCCTTCCTCCGATCAAGGCACCACCAAGGTTGAACAACACGGCACCACGACTCGGATCAAAGCCATGCGCCGCCGCGTCATCCTTGTCTTTTTTCTTGCGCTGGCGCTCGCCATTGATGACGGCTCCGCCCATCCTCTTCCAAAGCTTAGAAACCGTGGAGTAATCGGAGATGGTGCGGGTGCGATTAGTGTCCAGCTCAATATTGGTTGTCTCGCCGACCAGCCCAGCCAAGGTCAGCGCACCGACGCCGTAAACGCCTTTCACCCACGGCCAGACAGGGAGAGACTTTGCCAATCTCTCAATGTGCTTCTCGACCAGCAGCCGTTTCGGCTCGAGTTCGTTGCGGGCGCAGAGCAATGGAAGCACCGCCGGAAGGCAAGAATGCTCCTCGGGCGCGGTATCGCCAGCAACGATGCGGTCAAATAGGGCGGAACCCCTTACCTTGTTGTCTTTCTTGTCGCCTCCCACAAACCCGCGACATTGACCCTTCATCTGGAGAGTGAGTGACTTCTCGGCGCGGTGCCAAATTTGTCGCCGACGCCACAGCGGTTGAATCTCGCGGGCGACGTTCGTTATATGATCGGCGATGACAATTCGACCTTGGGGTTCATTCAGCCCATGGTCATCGCCGGCGACGGCATCATCTAGCTGGGTTTCAATTGGGTGATGGCCGCCGCTATTTGGTGGGGCGGCACGGCGCCGCCCCTTGCTGGCAGGGATTCGGTGGGCATCACAGCCAATCTGGCCAGCAATTGAATTGTCGCCAGACACGCGCCTATTGGGATTCAGATCAAGCATGGTCCGGCGCACGGCCTTTCGACCGCGAAGGGAAGAGGAGCCCGGCACCTTACGCATGGTTTCCAATGGTGCTGTGGCCGGGCTCGCGGCGGCAAAGCAAGCGTGGGTTTCATTGTTACTCTGGCCACCGTGTTTGGTTGATGAGTGGCCCGGCATGGGTACTTTGGGTTTCAATCGACTGCTGGCCGGGCCGATGTCATCGCTGACATCATTGGGAATCGGATTGGTTCTATCAAGCATTAGGCGCTCCTCTGTTTCGGTGCGCGTCGGACGCGCCGCTGTTCTGTGGTGCCGTTTTTAATTGCCTCGGCCTGAAGTTCTCGGAGTCTTGCCTCATCCATTACTTGTCCAACGGTTTTGCCGTTTGGCAGGTGCTGAGCAATGAGTTGAAGCCATCGCTCCTTTTCACCCATGTCCTTCGATTGTTTTCCGTAGAACTCTTTCGAGGCCAGCACAGCAGGGCGTTCGGCGTCACGAAGCCATCCACCACCGGGGATAGGGAGTTGGAAGTTCATTAACGAATTTATTGTGCCGCGTGCCAAATCTATGACTCTGCCGCGAAGCGCTATACTTGACGGCTGCGCCAGTGGCGCGTTCCAAACTGCGCTACGCGTGGACCGAATTTGTTGTGACACCGCGTCGTAGCAAGCCGCTCTGGTCAGAGGGTCGTGCAGTGCCCGATACAGGCCGCTGTCTTTCTCGACCGTCCTCACCATCAGTTCGGTCGCCGCGATAAGGTTGCCATCGGACTTGGCCAGACATTCCCGAGCCACGGTGGCCGGGGTCTGCGGCTCTTCGTCTTCTGGCCTCTTCAGTGCTGCTGTTCTTGTCATTTCTTTCCTCCAATGTTTTTACGGTTTTTCGTGATGTTCGCGGACGGGCGGGCATCTGAACCCTGGGCTCCAATGGAGTGGTGGCCCGCCCGCCGCGATCTGAATGATGTCATGCCATCGCCCCCATCTTCGTGAGTTCTGCCACAAATACAGCCGGCGTCATCTCGCCGCGTAGTTTTTTACGGTGGAGCGCGAAGATTTCTCGGAGCGTCGGCAGCGCATCCTCATTTGTGGTCCAACCAGATTTGTTTCGGTACTGCTGGTCGAAGGAAGAAAGCGATTTCTCCTGGCTCGCTCGAGCTAGCGCGCGGGCATAATCGCCGTATGGGTAATTTGAAACGGGAGCGCCATTGGGGGGAACAGCGCTCCCGTCCTGGTCGGCGGCACGGTCGCCGCTCGACACACCGTCGTTGTTCGGGACGTCGGGGGACGGGGGTGGAACAACGGCAGGTTTGGATGGGGTGGGCGACGCTTCCTCGCCGCCCTGTCCGGAGTTAGGCCCGGCTACCTTTGACGCAGTCGATTGGGGCTTGGTTGTTTCATTTTCCTTTTCGGCTCCTCCTGGGGTTGCCTGACCGCTCGTCGCGGCAGGCTTTGCATTGGTTGTGACCTCTCCGGTGTCGGCGTCGACAGTATCGCCGTTGATCTCGCGATCGATACTACCGGCGTTAAATCCTTGGGTGGATGGCGCTGATGTACTGGCCGCGAGACGCGAGGCGAGCCCTGATCCGACCGGAGTGGCGCGGCGCGCCCGTGCGTCGTCGGCGAGATCCGACATCTCATCATCGCTGTAAACGCCAAGCATAGTACCTGGTGCGTGGAGTCTGGCCCACTGTCTCGCCCCGCGGTAGGCGAGCATCATTTTTTGATTTGATGCCTTGCCCCACGGCGAATTGGTGCCAGTCGTTTTCCAATCACCGACCGTCCCGTCGATGGTCTCGACGCTGCCATCTGGTAGTTGCCCAGAGACCTTGATGGCCATGGAATCGCCGGTCTTATCGTTCCATTCGTAACGTAGACGCACGCCGAGTTTTGCGTCAAGAACGGCGGCTACGAGCTTGCCCTCGTAGCAAAGCTTCCCATGCACCACGGATACACACTGCGCGATCGCGAAGGGATCCATATTCCATCGGACGGCTTGGTTCACCACAAGGAAACAATTAGCGAGGACGGTCTCATAAGGAAGTGGGACCGGTTCATTCGCACCCTTCGGCTTGACGTGGGTGAGTGCCTCCGGGACAAGACTGCCGCGCGCCATCGCCGTCGCGACGCGTTGCATCATCTCAAACTTCTGTGAATCGAAGAGTGGGATAGGGTCTTGAATGATAGCCGCCTCGCGGCGCGGACGTTCTACTGCGATTACATCTTGTGTCATGCGGCGATTTCCCTCTCCAAGAATTCCCTTCGGGCATCGGCACGCTTCCGAGCCCACCCCGACATTTCGATGTACATGGCGTCGGCCTGCGTCCCGCCCGGCCCCGGCCACTTCCCGGTTTCCATGCAGCGCGCAAACGTGCGGAGCGCGACGCCAATGTCTTGTTCCGCCGCATCCATCGCTTCGGTCTTGATC
>OCZT010004313.1_pt1 | contig 14375 bp, 19 predicted proteins | sample 1539031 | NCBI WGS metagenome assembly OCZT01 (sample SAMEA3539308, study PRJEB22396) | soil metagenome | biome: tundra; feature: field; material: soil | place: USA | collected 2010-05 | depth 0.15 m
AAACCTCAACAACGAAAGCCCTGCTCAGGCCCACCAACCCGAACGGCCCTCACCCACAAACGGCGAGGAGACCCAAACGTACGTGGTGTCGATGCTGTTGCCAGGGGCGCTGGCGACGATCGTCGAGCCCGAGATCGCCACCGACTGGCCCAGATCGTCGTTGGGGCTGCCATCCGATGCCGTCAGCTGCGCCGGTTCGATGCCATTGCTCGCACCCGCCCACCCCGAGGACGGCTCGGGAACCGCGTGCACGCTGCCCAGCGAGGCGACATCGTCGCTGCCCTCGCCGACGGCCGGCGCGGGTTCACCGACGGCGATCGTCGAGCCGGAGATCGCCACCGGCGAGCTCGTCTGATTGCCGGCGGTCGGGCCCGATGCGCTGAACTCTGCGAGCTGAATCAGCGGGTCGATCCGCACCGGATACAGAGCCCCTCGCGCGTCCACGTGCACCAGCACACGACCGCCGCTCAGCGAAAGCCACGCACGCAACCCGCGCCCGCGAGCATCGCTCGCGACCAGGCCACGGTATGTGAGCGACGTACCACCCACACCGGTGAACGTGACCGCGCCGCGCGAGAGCGAGTCGCGGACGTTACCCGAGATCGCCAGCGCGAGCGTCAACGATCCGGCCGCGCGCCGGGCCGGCTGCGAGCGGCGCGCTCACAGCTGCCCCGGACTGATCCCACAGCGGGTCGCCCGGGACAAGAACAGTCGCGCACCATCAAACGGCAGGAGCGCGGTGGTGACGCAGGACGTGCCGGAGAACGCGGTCGTCGCGGGCATTCCCGCGCGGGTCATCCGCATGCGCGAGACCCCCCGCTCGATGCGCTGGGAGTGAGTCCCCCAGCGCATCGATGACGGGTTCTCGCCCTACTTGTGCTTCGCGGCCTTCAGCACCGCCGTGTGCGCCTGCACGCCGCTGCCGGCGATCTGCACCTTCAGCCCCTTCTTACCGGCCTTGGTCAGGAGCTTGCGGCCCTGGGCGGTCAGGCGCACGCGCAACGTCACGCTCTTGCCGGCGGCCATCGAGAAGCTGGCGACGCCGATCGTGACCTTGCTCGTCTTCTTGCGCTTGCCGTGCTTGGTGACTACGCTGGCAACGAGCTTCATCGCGCCCGAGCAGGACCCCGGACCGGGACAGCGCAGCGTGACCGACGCCACGGCGCCCTTGACTTTGACGCTGACGAACACAGCCAGCGGCACTGGGATCGCGACGGCGTTGCTCGTCGCGCTCGCGGCGCCAGCGCCGTTGCCGGCCCACACGACGCACGTGATCGACTTCCCCTGATCGGCGGCCTGCACCGTGTAGGTCGACCCCGTCTGCCCTGCGATGACCGTGCCGTTGCGCAGCCACTGGTAGACGAGGTAGGTCGGTTCGTGCGACCACGAGCCCTGCGAGCAACTCAGGGCCTGGCCGACCGCCGGCGTCCCCGTCAACGTCGGCGCGGCCGTGCTGGCCGGCGTGGTGGGGAACGCTTCGCGCAGGCTTTCGTTGATCCCGCCGGCGTTCGAGCCAGCCGTTACCGAGACTCCTTCGCCTTTCTTGGCCGTTTGCTGCCCGTGAGAGTACTCGGTTACGTACACCTCGGGGCATTCTTCTTCGCCTTTCTTCGGGATCGAGCAGATATAGCCGTTGAATTCGACCTTGTACGACGCGCTTTCGAGGCCTGAGATCGTGTACTGGCCGCTCGTGTTCGTATATCCACACCTTACTCTGCCGAAGTATTCCGTGTCTTCGTATTTAGATGGTTTCACCGCACAGACTTCGACCCTTGCAAGTCCGGGATGGGTGATCGAGGCGTTTGTCACGGTGCCGCTGATCTGCCCGCCGACCCGCAGCGTCACATTTTCGATCGTGGTCTTGTTCGCCTTCACATGCACGCCACTCACGGACTGGCCGATGACGTTGGCGTTCAGGGCGCAGCGAACTTTTACCCCCTGTTCTTCTTCGCATGATGAGTTGTCCTGGGGTGAGAAGCTGACGGTATAGGCACCTGCGCCAAGACCAGAGATGGCGTAGTCGCCATTTCCGTTCGTTTCGACGCAGTTTCCTCCGTAGCCTTCGCTGTTGTCAGCACACACCTGGATACCGCCCACACCCTGACCGTTGGACGTGGCCCGCCCCGTGATCGATCCGGAGCCCGATTCCACCATCTCGGCGTCGATGCCTCCCTCCGTGCTAGGCCCCACGACGATGATCGTCCCTTCGGAGAATGAGCTCCTGTCGGGGTAGTACTGGTCCCGGTAGCCGGTGGCGGTGAAGCCGACCTTGTAGGAGCCTTCCGGCAGAGTGATGGTGTATTCACCAAGGCTGCCTGTAGTTACGCATCCTTCTGGTGCTTCAGTAGTGGCGTTATACGCGCAGGCTTTGGCGCTTTCGATTCCGGCGTGTGGGGCTTCGGCTTCGGTGACCGTGCCGCTGATCCCGGTGCTCGCCAGAGCGCTGGCGACCGGAGCGATCGCAAACAGCGCGACGCATCCGACCAGCACGGCGAGCGCCCGGCGAGGAGCGCCGTTGCTCCGTCTACCCCAAGGGGACTGAGTCCCTGCGCTTTCCCGATTGGTCGCGTCGTAGCGCGACGAGAACAAAAACCTTCTCATTGAGTTCCTCCTATCTCGACTTTCGCGCTTTTGGCGCGCTGACCTCGTCCTCATCTCTTGACCCACGTCAGTCTCCGTGGGCGCGTAGCGCCCTATCGCTAGCACTATAAGGCCCCCCCCGAAAAGTCAAGGGGGAAGCGGCAGGCGGTCTGGGGATCGGCCTGAACACGGCTGCCAGACGCCAGACGCATCCCGCGCGCGCGTGTGAGCTGCCCCTGGGCGCTTGGATGACCGCTGCCTGCCCCCTTCGCAAGGAGGCCGGACGGCGAGGAGCGCTGGAGGGGCAGCGCGCCCTGGCACGCCTTGAGATTCAGGCGGCCAGGCAGGAGGGTCGGCGGCGACCCCGAACGGTGGGCGCCAAGAAGACACGAGGCCGCGGGACGGTTCCTCGCCCCGCGGCTCTCCCCACCGAGGAGGTCGCCGCCATGCCTGTCATGAATCAGGTTCCCAGTTCTCTTGCGGGTCTGCTTTCCCTGCTTGAGCCGTGCTTCACGGCACCGTCGTTTCGGACGTTCTGCATGTTGACGGTCGGGTTCATCGCCCGCATCCGCGAGAACACTGTCTGCGGGATGCTGCAAGGCGCGGGGCTGGCCGGTGTCTGGCATCACAGCCGCGCGCACGCGTTCTTCGCCTACCGCCGCTGGGATCCCGACGAGCTCGGCATCAAGCTCTTGGAGCTGCTGGTCTCGGTGCTCGTGGCGCCCGGCGCGCCAATCTGCCTGGCCGTCGACGACACGCTCTTCGGGCGCACGGGAAAGCGCGTATACGGCGCGCACTACCTGCACGACGGAGCGCAACCAGAGGGCTCTGGGCAGCGCACCCGCTTCGGGAACTGCTGGGTCGTGGTCGTGCTCGTCATAGCGCTGCCATGCACCGGTGGGCGGATGGTCGGCCTGCCCGTCCTCTTCCGCCTCTTCCGTCCGAAGGACGATCAGCACCCCGACCGCCCCTCCCAACCAGAGCTCGGACGAAAGCTCATCGACATCGTCATCAAGCACTTCCCCGGCCGGGCGATAGAGCTCGCGATGGACGGCGCCTACGCCTCCAGAGCCTGGCAGGGCCTGGAAGAGCACATCGGCCTGACCACCAGGATGCGCACCAACGCCGCGATCCACGAGCTCCCGCCGGCCCGCCAGCCACACCGGCGCGGCCGCACGCCGCTGAAGGGCAAAAGGATGGCGAGCCTCGCCGAGATCGCCAAGGCCGCGACCTTCAAGCCCGTCAGCCTCACCGGACGCGACGGGCGCACGCGCACCGCGCTCGTCCACGAGTTCACCTGCCTGTGGTACAAGCCGTTTCACACCCGGCCACTCAAGGTGACCCTCGTCCGCAACCCGAACAGCACCAAAGACTTCGACATCGCGATCGCCAGCACCGACACCACCGCCACCGCAGCGCAGACCATCGAACGCTACGACGGGCGCTGGGTGATCGAGACCGTCCACCAAGAGGCCAAGAACCACGGCGTCGGCGACGCCCGAAATCGCGTCAAGGGAGCCGTGCGGCGCACCGTGCCATTCGGGTTCCTCACGATGACGATCACGATCGCGTGGTACCAACTCTGCGGGGACCCCCAAGCCGACCTCACCGACCGCCGCCGCCAAGCACCCTGGTACCGCCAAAAAACCAGCGTCAGCTACACAGACATGCTCGCCGCGCTCCGCCGCGAGCTGATCCGAGAAGAGTTTCATGCACAAGGTCATTCGATAACCACCAATCAACAAATCAGAGAACCCCAATTACCATCAGTCCTTGCGGCCGCCTAAAGCGCGAAAGTCGAGATATATGGTCATCGTTTAAATAGCGCCTCATCACGACCTCGCCCTCATCGCGCAAGCCTTCGGAGAAGACACCCTCTCCTATCTCCGTCGCGCTGACGCAAGGAGTCACACAGGGAGTACTACAAATCGATCGAGGAGGCGATCTTCCCGATCTTCTTGCCCTTGTTGATCGTCGCTTTCACGGTGAGCGTCAGCGTCAGCTTTCCGCTGCACGTGCTCGCGCTCCCCGCATATCTCAACCTGACCGCCGGCACGTTCTTGCTCTGGGTGATGCGCCTGCTGAGGAGCGACACGCTGCAGGCGCCGGAGGTCGTGCCGCCGGGACCGGACGTCCCGGTGCCGGGTGGCTGCGTGCCAGCCCCGCCCGTGGTGATCCGCCCGATCGCCTTGGTCGCGCCATCGTCGGTGAACCACACGTTGTGATCGGGACCAGAGACGAGTTCCCCCGGGGAGCTGGCGGGGCACCAGAACCGGTCGCGCGTTACCACAGATCCTCACGTTTGGCAAGGAGCGGCGAACCTGGGCGCGCAAGTTTTTGCCGGAGTTTGCGCAGTCGGTTAGACTCGGCGATCGTGGTAGGCCAGCGTCGTATGCCGGACTTGATTCACGGGCTTCCGAAGACGCAGGCGGCCGTCGTGTACGCGAAGCGATCACACGATGGACAGTGGCGTCGTGTGGATGGCGCCCCGTTCATCCTGCACCCGCTCGAGGTCGCCTCGCTGCTCTACTACGCCGGCGCGCCGGACCACGTGATCGCGGCCGGCGTTCTGCACGACACGATCGAGAAGACCCACGTGCTCGCGTCCGACCTCCGCGACCGCTTCGGCAGCAGAGTCGCCACGCTCGTGCTTGCCGTCAGCGAAGATGAGCTCATCACGGGATACACGCAGCGCAAGGCCGCGCTCCGCGAGCAGGTGGCCCGCGCGGGCGAGGAGGCCCTGATGCTGTTTGCCGCCGACAAGCTCTCGAAGGTCCGCGAGCTGCGCTTGGACCCGACGCCCGCTCGGGAGTCACTCTCGGGCGCCGCCGGTATCACTCGGTCACACGGTCGTCGATTGACGCACTACCGCCACTGCCTCCAGTTGCTCCAGGACCAACTACCCGACTCTCCACTCGTCAGACAGCTGCGGACAGAACTCGACGCGCACTGGGACGGCACGATCAGCGCGCCGGTGCTCGCGAGCATGCGCTGACCGGGGGAGTGGCCCGGCGCACCTGCGGCCCCTCGCGGCCCGCCGGGCCAATGAGGCCGGGGCCTTGCCGTCCAGTGCGTCAAACGCTAGCGTGCGGCCTGTCGATGAATGACAGGCGCCTGGAGCAGCGGGTGACGGCGACCGCCGAGGCCGCGCTCTCGCAGCGCGGGTTCGTCACCGCGATCGACATCTTCCTCGGCCTGGGCTGGCTTGAGCCATCCAGTGAGCAGGCGTGGCGCCAGGGCCGCGTGCCCTACCTGGAGCGGGTGGTGACGGCCAACCTGAGCAAGATCACCACGGCGATGAGGTGCTTGCGGGCGTGGGCTCGCCGACGGGGCCTGAAGCCCTCCGAGACCGCGTATGTGGCCCGCTCGCGTGGACGCGCAACGCTGCGGTTCAGCAAGGGCGGCAACGCGAGCATCGAGCGCGCCTACCGCACGCACTGGGTCTCACCCAGGCTGTCGGAGCGCAAGCGCGAGAGGCTCGCCGAGCGCCACAGCAAGTCGCCGGAGCTCGTGGTCATCTCGCCGATCCGCGACTGGACGTGCACCGCCTGCGAGGGAACGGACGGGCTGCTGATCATGGAAGGGCCCGGCCCGCTGTGCCTGGCCTGCGCGGAGATGGATCACCTCGTCTTCCTCGCGGCCGGCGACGCGGCGTTGACGAGGCGGGCGAAGACGGCGAGCACGCTGTCAGCGGTTGTCGTGCGTTTCAGCCGCGCGCGCAAGCGCTACGAGCGCCAGGGCATCCTCGTGGAAGAGGACGCGCTCGCCGCTTCTGAGCAGCAGTGTTTGGCCGACGAGGACGCGCGCAGCCGCCGCCGTGAGCGCGATCGACTCAGGCGCGCCGGCGAAGACGCGGATCTTATGAGGCGCTTGGCTGCGCAGATCGAGGCGCTGTTCCCCGGCTGTCCCGCTCAGCGTGCGCAGGCCATCGCTCGTCACGCCGCCGCACGCGGGAGCAGACGAGTCGGGCGCACCGCCGCGGGGCGAGCCGTGCAGGCTGAGGCTGTCGAGCTTGCGGTGATCGCCTCGATTCGCCACGAGGACACCGACTACGACGCGCTGCTGATGGCGGGCGTCGACCGCGCCGAGGCGCGAGGACGGGTGCGCGATGACGTCGAGCGCGCGCTCGAGGCCTGGCGGACACGCGCGGTCGCTGAGTGGTAGTGGAAGCCGCCGGCCTGAACAGCTGATCACCTCGGTATCCGGTCTGGACCTGACGCCGGCGAGCGAGCGACCCCGGACTCCACCCGCTCGCAGCTCTCAGATCGCCCACTCGCCAGCGAGCAGGCGGGGCAAGAGCGGGTCGAGCACGCGCAGCGTCAAGCCCCAGAGGAGCTGGTCTTCGCCGAGCAGGACGCATTCCACACGCCGACTCTCGGGCCAGGTCGCAAACGAGAGCTCGCGCTCGTGGCGAGCGGAGGGCTCGGCGAGCGCCCGTACGGACGGTGTGATGACGCAGGTGATCTCACCCGCGGCAAGGCGCCAGCGCCGTGGTGGTGCGATCCGGGCGAGATAGGGGTGGACCCGGAAGCTGCTGGTTCTGGTGTCGAGCGGCTCGAGTGGCGTGAGGATCTCGATCCGCTCTCGCGCGAGCCCGATCTCCTCCTCGGCCTCACGCAGCGCCGTCTGAAGCAACGAGCCGTCCTGCGGCTCCTGCTTGCCGCCGGGAAGGCCGATCTGGCCGCCGTGGATCCCGCGGCTGCCGCGCTGCACGAGCACGACACGAAGCTCGCCCTCGCCGTCGCGAAAGACGGGCACCAGCACCGCCGAGGCTGTCCGTTGCATCACCGCGCCTACGGTAGGACCACTGGTCTTCGAACGGCTCGAGGATCAGCGGAACAGGCCGCGCTTGGGGCGAAACGGCGACTGCAGGTCGCGCTGCTCGAACGGTCCCTGAGCGGAGCTGGTGGTGGCGTAGCGGTAGAGCGCCACGGCGAACGTCTGGCGGACGACCGCTCCGATCGCGATGATCGCCAAGAACGCGAGCACGGCGAGCGCGATCACCGGATACCACTTCCGGATCTCCGCGACGAACGCGGCCGGCACGAGCAAAGGCGAAGACGTGACGTTCAGGACGTCGTAGGAACATCTGGGTCTCGTCAACCTGCGCGGATGCCGGCCGGTCTTTGATCGGTCAAAACGCCCGCTTCGGTGTCCGGCTGAGTCGGGTGGTCTTCCATCTCCCTTTGGTTGGCGGCCCAGGGTAGCCCGATCACGAGCACCGCGATCGTCCAAGCCAGCCCGAGGGCGTAGCCGGCGAGTACGTCGCTTGGCCAGTGCGCACCGTCGAGGATGCGGAGGGGCCCCATGGCGAAGATCAGGAGCAGCATCGCCGCGAAGGTCGCGCGGTGGCCTCTGGCGAGCGCGAACCAGGCCAGGAGGCCGCATAGCGAGGTTACGTAGACGACGTGGCCGCTGGGAAAGTTGCCCGAGGCAAAGCTGCCGCGCACGCTCATCTCCAGCGGCGTGGGTCCGAGGATCGCCTTCAGCAGGGCGTTGAAGGCGACAGCGCCGACCGCGGCGAGGACGAGCATGCCGTAGCGGGGGCCGAGGTCATCGTCGACCACGACCCACACGATCGCGACGCTCAGGGCGGCGATGATGGGGTTGCCGAGCAGCGCAAAGACATGGGCGGAGAAGGCAAACGGCTCCCCGGGGTGGGGATGGCGCATCCAGGAGATCAGGTCGCTGTCGCCGGGGAACGAGCCGTGCAGCTGAATCACGACCCAGCAGAGGAGCACGAAGCCGGCGAGCGCGGCCGCGAGCGTCAGCGCACCCCGGCGGTTGCGAAGTAGCCGGCGGTCGAGCGGCTGCAGGGGGGAGTTCATAGGGGCAGGATCGCAAGGGCGAATTGATCGTGGTCGACACCCCGCCGCTTACGGCGGCTAGGAGACGGAGGTTTCCCGTGGGTCGTCCGTGGGCCGGGGTTCGATCGCCGGGGGCTCGATGTCGAGGCTCGGCTTGAGCCAGGGCTTGGCGGTGAGCAGCCAGGCGGTGGCGGCGGCGAGCAGGACGGCGCAGAGGATCCAGCCGAGCGCTTCGGTGTCGACGCCGACGTACTTCAGTCCGGAGGCGAAGACGACGAACGTGATCACGGGCCGGATGTAGCGGTCGGGGACGCTCGAGGAGATCAGCGATCCGACGAGCACGGCGGGGACGCTGCCGACGATCAGGGAGAGCGTGACGCCGAGCTCGACGTGCCCGAACGCGAGCGCCCCGAGCGCGGCCGCCGCGGTCAACGGTACGGCCTGCGTGAGGTCGGTTCCGACGAGCTGGTTGGCGCCGATCATCGGGTAGAGGAACAGCAACAGGACGATCATCAAAGACCCCGAGCCGACGGAGGTCATCCCGACGATGATCCCGCCGAAGACGCCGATCAGGACCGTCGGCAGCGGGCGCGTGAGGATCTCGTGGACACCTGCGGTGCGGCTTTCCCCTGTGCGGCGGTCGAGGTAGTAGCGCAGGACCATCGCCGCGGACCCGAGCAGCAGCGCGGCGCCGAGCGCGAGCTCGATGTTTTCCTGCGCGGACTTCGCGTTGCCCATCAGGTGCAGCAGGTACGCGCCGAGAAACGCGCTGGGGACCGAGCCGAGCACCATCCAGCCGACGAGGCTCTTGTTGACGGTGCCTTTCTTCAGGTGCACGGACGCCCCGATCGGGCGCATCACGACCGCCGCGACGAGGTCGCTGGAGATCGCCGCCGAGGGCGTGACTCCGAACAGCAGGATCAGCATCGGCGTCATCAGTGCACCGCCGCCGGCGCCGGTCATCCCGACCAGGAACCCCCGATCACAGCGCTGCCGAGGACGATGTAAGGATCGACGTGGATGGGCAGGTAGGCTAGAGATTCAACAATGTCGGGGGTACCACCAACGCGGGTACGGAAACGAAAGGCGGCGAAAAAGAAAAAGCCTCGGCAGGTAAAGCCGCTGGCGAAGAAGGCACAGCCGCAGCGAATGGCAGTGCGGCAGGCGGCGGCGGAGGCGGCGCGGGCGCTTGGAACGCGGAAGAAAAGGCTGCTGGTGGCAAGGGCGCAGCGGGTGGAAGCGGCTGGTGCGATGCGCTGCTTGTAGGATGAGCACATGACCTGTCATTGCGGACATCCCAAACATGGGCACGAGCACTACCGGCGCGGCCAGGACTGCTCGCGGTGCTCGTGCCGCCGGTTCCGGTGGCGCTGGCTTGCTCGGCTCTGCCGCTATGCGTGAGCAGCGAGTATCCTGAGAGAACCTAATGGCCTTCTATACCGTCACTCTCCTCGGATACAGCCCGCCTCCTCGCTCGGATGGCATCCGCTACGTCCAGGCCATCATCGAACAGTCCTCGTCAGCTGCTGGCCCGTGGGAAGCGATCGAGACGCTGACGGCCAACCCTGGACCGAACGCCGAAGAACTGGAAGCGCTGAACTTCACGACAGACGAGGCGACGCTCGAAGCGGGCTTCTACCGCGTCACGTGGGTAGATGAAGACGCGGTGCGCTCTACGCCATCGGCGCCGGCGCGGAACCTAGCGGTAGCCGAGGGTGGCATCCGCCCAACGGTGCCGAGCGTGGCGATGCTGTTGCGAGCTCGCACGAAGATCAAAGGCGGCAAAGAGGAGGGCACCTTCACGTCGGCGACCCGGCCGACACCAGCGGTAAACTTCGAGCCTGATCCAGTCGCGTGCGAGGGCCTCGCGGACGCTGGCTCGGGTTGCGGTCATGCCGCGGTCGGGGCTGGGCGCACTGGAGCTGAACAGCGCGTCGCGGATCGCGTCGAGAGCCGTGTCTGCGTCGAGCGCCGCCGCCAGAACTGCCCGGGTCGTCCCCGGTACCACAAGAGCGCGCGAGTCGCCCAGGACGCGGAGCGGCGCTCGAGGGCGAAACGATGACACGTTCAGCCCTCATCCTCGGCGCGCTCCTCGGCCTGCTCGCGCTACCCGTCACGGCCAGCGCGCACAAGCCGACTAAGCACCATCGGCACCACACGCGACCGCAGGTGGCCCGCAAGGCTCCGGTCGTGCCCGTCCACGCCAACCCACAGGCTGAAGCCCAGGCCATCGCGGCAGCGTACTGGGGCTCAGCACCTTGTGACGGAGCGATCACGGTGCGGGAAAATCCGGTGACACCCGAACAGGAAGCGGACATCGTACGCTACTACGGGCACCCGATCAATCCCGCTGCGTGGTCAGAATGGGACTCGCCTACCGGCCCACAGAGTAAGCAGTCCTCGCCGAGCACCTACACAGACTGCGTGGTCACGTTCAACGCGACCGTGTGGCCCGGAGGTGTCGCGTATGAGGCTCAGCCGGAAGTCTTCCCGTGGTACTGCATGGCGATGGTGCATGAGTACGGAAACCTGTGGGGCATCCCCGAGACAGAAGCACCGGGGATAATGAGCTTCGCAGCGCCGACAGTGCCGAGCGTCTGCGACTAGAGCGGCCTCTGACTAAAGTGTCAGATAGGTTGTGTGGACTTCGGTGCCCGTCCATTTGGCCTTCCACTTTTGCCCAGGAGGACAAATAAAAGACACGCTTCCTTTGATGCTTGTGCTCAGGAGTTCTATGCCGCCGACCCAAAGCCCTTCAATGTTTTCAGCGCGTCCTCCCGCGTAGCAGTGTCGTTGGGAGCGGTTGGCTGACCAGACTCCCCCGCGATCTGCGCCGAGGCGCCCTCCGTCACAGGGAGGGCGACCTCTACCTTGGAACTGCTCGCCTGCATCGTTGGCTCCTGCGCCTTACTTCAGAGATGATGACTGTTCAATCCTAGCTGCGTCTGCAAGCGCTGGCGGTTGGCATCAGCGCGAGCAAGCCATTCGCGGTGTCCAACCGCTGCCGCCACCTCTTCGCCTCACTGGGCAAGGGGCACGTGAGCGAGGATGGATGCCTGCAGTGCCCAGCAGAGCAACCACCAACCGCACGAAGAAGGACGACACCGCCACCACGGAGCAGACGGCCATCCGTCAGAGCCGTGGCGTCTCCGTCAACCACACGACCCTCCTGGGCCGACTCGTCGCAGCTCCCGAGCTGCGACAGACCGCCTCGGGCAAGCACGTGACGACCGTGCGCGTCGCCACCAACGGGCGCACCCGCGCCGAGTTCCACGACGTCGTGCTGTGGAACCAGCTCGCGGACTTCGCCACCACGTATCTCGGCAAGGGCCGTCTCGTCTACATCGACGGACGGCTCCAGGGCCGCACGTGGCAGGCCAGCGACGGCACCACACGACGTGCTGTCGAGGTCGTCGCCAACCGGCTCCAGGCCCTACCGACCCGGTAGCCGGGCATGGTCCCCGAGAGGGTCAACGTCACCCTCTCGGGGAACCATCATGCGGATCACCCGGCGCTCAGTCCACGCTCGGCTTCGATACGCGCCCGCGTGTCCTTGACGGCCTGAGCAACCGTGGCCTCATCTTCGGCGTCCTGCGTGACCGACGACACGGACACGTCCAACGCGCTCGCCAGCCCGCACACAATCGCCCACGTCGGGTTGCGGACACCCCGCTCTATCCCCGACAGGTACGTTGGGTGCATCTCGGCTTTAGAGGCCAGGGCTTCAATCGACAAGCGGCGTGCCTGACGCAAGCGCCGGACGGCACGCCCCAGGTCGGCGTTCGTGGGCATCGGTCTGTGGCGGGCCGCTCAGATGATGCCCATTTTCAATTCGTCCGCTCGGCGACAGGCACGAGTCGGGAACACGAAGTCACCGAAGCGATGCAGCAACCCGGCCTGCGTGAGCCTGCGCACCGCGTCCTCTACATCGTTGGGGTTCTGAAGCTCGCGGGCCAGCTCCTCCACCGTCCACGGGTACGACGGCCCGCACATCATCTCAAGGAGCACGCTTTTGTCCTGCCGCGCCTCGCTCTGTCGCCCGCACTCGTCATCTTCAATACGCTGATCCTGCATGGGAAGGGACCTCCTTCTCGTGTACGGCGGCGGCGCGGCCCTTAACCGCGTCGTCGCCAACTTGATTGGCGATGTTACTTATAGCGTATGGACTCATAGCAGTCAACCCGGCAGTCTTGTAGCCGTGTCCATACCCGCCCTCTCCCCGATCCATGCCGCGTTCGGGGACGCGCTACGCGAGCTGCGCACGGAGCGCGGCATCTCGCAAGAAGGACTCGCCCTACAAGCCGGGCTGAACCGTGGCTACTACAGCGGCGTCGAGCGCGGCCGGCGCAACGTCTCCCTCACCAACATCGCCAAGCTGTCCGCAGCCCTGGACCTCCCGACGTCTGCGATCCACGCTCGCGCCGAGCAGATCGCGGCCCGCCGTCCGAGCAAGCGAAGCCCGGCCCCGTAGCGCCTACAGCAGCACTCAGGGGATGCCCTCCAAGAGCCGTGACGGAGGGACGCCCAGCGCGTTTGCCAGCTTCACAATCGTCGCCAGCTGGGGATCACGACGGGACCGCTCCAGGCGCGATATCTCGCTCATGTTCAGATCGCAGCGGAAGCCGAGCGCTTCCTGCGACAGCGCCAGGCGCTTGCGTTCCCGGCGCAGGTTGGCGGCGAAGATTTGGCGGGCACGGGCCGTCATTCCCACGATGCTCGACGGATACGGCCAAAAGCTCTAGGGTCAAAACCTCAAATCTCTGCTAGGGTCTCGCGCCATTCCGCAGACCGCAGAGCAATCGGGAGGTCGCACCGTGGAGCCATCAACTCAGGCGCTTGTCCGCCGCCGCCGTGGACTGCTCGTCGTGCTGACGGTCATTCTTGGACTGGCGCTCGCCGCGCCATCCATCGGGACGGCAGCAGCGTCCACCTGGGGCCAGGCCGTCGAGTTCGCGCCGCCATCGAACGCGGCGAGCAACCCGCACGCCTTCCTCGGCTCTATTTCCTGCCACGCGCCCGGCTCGTGCTCCGCCGTTGGCGGCTACATGAGCAGCGTGGCTGGCGAAGAAGAACAACTGATGGCTGCCACCGAGACGGGCGGAACATGGGGCCAGCCCACCGCGATTGGCCTCCCCGCGAACGCATGGGCGGCTGGCTTTGGAGCACGCGAACTCAACTCGATCGCCTGCCCCGAATCAGGATCATGCGTCGCCGCCGGTCGCTACAGGGATGTCTCGGGGGATCACGACTTCCACGCGATGATCGCCACGCAGACCGACGGAACATGGGCACAGGCCATCGAGATAACACCGCCGTCAAACGCATCGACCACCACCCCTGAACCCTATGCGGGCCTCCATTCGGTCGCCTGCTCCGCCCCCGGCTCATGCGTCGCCGTTGGTGACTACTCGACCACGACAGAAGGCGAGCAGGCAATGGTCGCCACCGAGACAAGCGGAACGTGGGGCCAGGCCGTCGAGGTCACAGCACCAACGAACGCGGCGACGGGGACAGAATCCATCGTCGAGTTCACAGAGGTTTCCTGTCCCGCCTCCGGTTCATGCGTGGCAGTCGGTCGCTACGCCGACACCGCCGAACACGGGCAGGCGATGGTCGCCACCGAGACAAGCGGAACGTGGGGACGGGCCGTCGAGATTGCATCGCCCACGAACGCCGAAAGCAACCCGATAGCCTTCCTCGGCTCCATCGACTGCTCCGCGCCCGCCTCGTGTACCGCCGTCGGTTCCTACCAGGACAACACAGGGCACACGCAGGCAATGACCGCCACCAACACGGGCGGAGCGTGGACAACAAGCGAGCTGACGCCTGTCAGCGAAACGAACCAGGAACTCCGGTCGGTCTCCTGCCCCGAAACAGGCTCGTGCGTGGCCGTTGGCGACTACTTCAGCGCGCACTCCGGGGGCCAGATCATCCTAAAACAAACGGGCGGAACGTGGGAACGACAGGCCACCGGCATTACGCAGATCG
>OCZT010004314.1_pt1 | contig 14372 bp, 10 predicted proteins | sample 1539031 | NCBI WGS metagenome assembly OCZT01 (sample SAMEA3539308, study PRJEB22396) | soil metagenome | biome: tundra; feature: field; material: soil | place: USA | collected 2010-05 | depth 0.15 m
CGTTTGTCCGGCGGGGCGACCCGCTGTTCGAGATTGACGCGAGGCCGTTTGAGGCAGCTTTGAACGAGGCCAAGGGCAGGCTGGCCGAGGTCGAGAGCGGTGTTCAACAGGCCGCGAGTAATTTGGCGCAGAGCCAGGCCAGGCTTGGCAAAGCCGAGCTGGATGTCAAGCGCTACACGCCGCTGGTAAAGACCAGGGCGATCAGCCAGGAGGAAATGGACAACGCCATGCAAAGCCGCCTGGAGGCCCAGGCCGCGGTGGAATCGTCGCGGGCGGGAATCGAGACGGCGAAAGCCACCGTTGCCGCGGCAAAGGCGGTGGTATACGACGCGGAAGTGAAACTGGGATTCACTAAGATCGCCTCGCCGATTGACGGGATCGCCGGGCTCGCCACCATCCAGGTGGGCGACCTGGTGACGCCCGCGGGCGCCCCACTGACGACCGTCTCCACGGTGAATCCCATCAAAGCGTACTTCACCATCAGCGAGCAGGAGTACCTGGCCCAGCAGCGCGCCGGCGGACCGGACAAGTGGGCCAGAAACCTTGAGTTGGTGCTGGCGGACGGCTCCGTGTACGCCAGCAAGGGCACGTTCTTCATGGAGGACCGCCAGGTGGACGTGGGCACCGGCGCGCTGCGCATTGCGGCGCTATTCCCAAACCCGGGGAATGTCTTGCGGCCCGGCCAGTACGGACGCGTGCGGGCGGTGATGGGCGTGCGCAAGGGCGCGGCGGTGGTGGCGCAACGCGCCGTGACCGAACTGCAAGGCTCCTATCAGGTCGCCGTGGTAGGCGACGGCAACAAGGTGACCATTCGGACGGTGCGGATGGGGGAACGCTCGGGCAGCATGTGGGTGGTGGAAGAGGGATTGCGTCCCGGTGAGCGGGTGATCGTGGAAGGTCTTCAGAAGGTGCGCAGCGGCGTGGTGGTCAATCCCAAGATGTCCGCGGCGGATGCGGGCGGGAAGTAGGCGCCATGTCCAGGTTCTTCATTAACCGGCCGATCGTGGCGATGGTGATCGCCATCCTGACGGTGATTTTGGGCGCCATCTCGATGCTTACGCTGCCGGTGGCGCAGTTCCCGGAGATCGTGCCCCCGGAGGTCACCATCGCCTCCACTTATCTTGGCGCGGACGCGCAGACCATCGAGCAGTCCGTGGCCGCTCCCATCGAGCAGCAGATGAGCGGCGTGGACAACATGGCATACATGGTCTCCACCAACACCAACAGCGGCAGCATGGGCTTGCGCGTGACGTTCGACGTGAAGACCCAGCCCAACACGAACCTGATCCTGACGCAGATGCGGGAAGCGCTGGCGGCCACGCAATTGCCGGCGGACGTCAACAATTTCGGCGTGCTGGTGAGAAAGGCCACGTCTTCGCCGCTATTGATGCTCTCGCTGTACTCGCCCAAGGGCACGCGCGATCGCAATTTCCTGGCCAACTACGCTTACATCAACATGGTGGATGAGTTAGGGCGGGCGCAAGGCGTCGGCGATGTCTTGGTTTACGGCGGCCGCTATGCGATGCAGATCTGGGTGAAGCCGGACCGGCTGGCCAAGCTGCAAGTGACGGTACCGGAGATCGTCCGCGCGCTGCGCGAACAGAACACCGTCAACCCGGCAGGTCAGATTGGCGCCGAGCCGGCGCCCGAGGGCCAGGAATTCACCTACACGGTGCGCGCGCAGGGGCGGCTGATCACAGCGGACGAGTTCGGGCAGGTTGTCATCCGGGCGAACCGGGACGGCTCGGTGCTGCGCCTGCGGGATGTGGCGCGCGTGGAACTGGGCGCCGAGAGCTACAACATCAAAGGCCGCGTGAACGGGCACCCGGCGGCGGTGATCCCGGTTTACCAGCTTCCAGGGTCCAATGCGCTGGACGCCGCGCAGAACGTGCGCAACGTGATGGCGCGCCTGAAGCAGGGCTTTCCCGACGACGTGGATTACCTGGTTTCGCTGGATACCACGCTGCCGGTCCATGAAGGCATCAGCGAGATTGCCGTGACGCTGGGGGAAGCGCTGCTGCTGGTAGCGCTGGTGACGTACCTGTTCCTGCAGGATTGGCGCGCCACGCTGATCCCATTGCTGGCCGTGCCGGTCTCGCTGATTGGAACATTCGCGATATTCCCGCTGTTCGGGTTCTCCATCAACACGCTCTCGTTGTTCGGACTGGTGCTGGCGATCGGGCTGGTGGTGGATGACGCCATTGTGGTGGTGGAGGCCGTGCAGCGCCACATCGAGGAAGGGCTGGCTCCCAAGGAGGCGGCGTTCAAGGCGATGGAGGAGGTGTCGGCGCCGGTGATCGGAATTGCCATCATCCTGGCGGCGGTGTTCGTCCCCACGGTGTTCGTGCCTGGCATTACGGGGCGCCTCTACCAGCAGTTCGCGGTGACGGTGGCGATTTCGGTGCTGATCTCGGCCTTCAACGCACTGACGCTCAGCCCCGCGCTGTCCGCCCTTCTGCTGCGGCACAAGAAAGAGACCAGAGGGCCGCTGTCGGCCTTCTTCCGCTTGTTCAACCGGGCATTCGAACGCGGCAGAAACGGTTACGTTGCTACGTGCGCGGCGCTGATCCGCAAATCTGTGTTGGCCGTGGTGCTGCTGGCAGGCTGCGCGCTGGCGGCCGGCTGGTTCGGCACGCGCATCCCCACGGGCTTCCTGCCGGAAGAGGACCAGGGCTATTTTCTGCTCTCCATCCAATTGCCGAACGCCGCGTCCTTGCAGCGCACCGATGTCGTCATCCGCAAGATCGAGGACGTCGTCAAGGCACTCCCCGCGGTGGAGACTTACACCAGCGTGTCCGGAATCAATTTCCTCAGCGGAGTTCCCAACTCCTACTCGGGCGCCTTCTTCATCAAGCTGAAGCCCTGGGACGATCGCAAGTCCAAACAGGACCAGGCAACGGAATTGGTGCGGCTGTTGAACCGGCGGCTGGGCGCCATGCCGGAAGGCATTGCATTTTCCATCACGCCGCCGGCCATTCCGGGCGTTGGGGCCTCGGGCGGGTTCACGTTCATCCTGGAAGACCGTTCGGGCAAAGACCTCGCGTTCCTGGACACGAACCTCCAGCGCTTCCTGCAGGCGGCCCGAAAGCGCCCGGAACTGGCCAGCCTGAACACCACGCTGTTGCCCACCATCCCGCAGGTATTTGTGGATGTAGACCGGGACAAAGCCATTGCGCAAGGCGTCGCCCTGAGCGACCTCTACCAGACGCTCCAGGCTTACATGGGCGGCGCGTTCATCAACTACTTCAACCGCTTCGGCCGCCAATGGCGCGTGTTCATCGAGGCGGAAGGGGAGCAGCGAATGCGCGCCGAGGACGTCGGCCAGTTCTATGTGCGAAACGGCACGGGCGGTATGGTACCGCTCTCCGCGCTGACCAGCATGAGAAGGATTACCGGCCCTGAGTTCACCCAACGCTACAACCTCTACCGGTGCGCCCAGATTTTCGGCAGCGCCGCGCCGGGCTACAGTTCCGGGCAGGCGATGAAGGCGTTGGAAGACACGTTTGGGCAGACCATGCCTGGCGAGATGGGCTTCGATTACGCGGGCATGTCTTACCAGGAGCAGGTGGCGCAGAAGGGGCTGTCGCCGATGGTGGTGTTCGGCATGTCGCTGGTGTTTGTGTTTCTGATTCTGGCGGCGCTATACGAGAGCTGGATATTGCCGGTGAGCGTACTGCTGGGGACGCCGGTGGCGGTGGCCGGGGCGCTGGCGACGCTGTATCTGCGCAACATCACCAACGACGTCTACGCGCAGATCGGGCTCGTCATGTTGATTGGACTGGCGGCCAAGAACGCGATCCTGATTGTCGAGTTCGCCAAGGTGCGCTATGAGGGTGGCATGGCGCTGACGGATGCGGCGCTGGAGGCGGCCAAGCTGCGCCTGCGTCCCATCCTGATGACCAGCTTCGCCTTCATTCTGGGCTGTGTCCCGTTGTGGATGGCATCCGGCGCCGGCGCCATCGCGCGGCGCGTGGTGGGCAGTTGCGTGATCGGCGGCATGTCGGCCGCGACCGGTATCGCGGTGCTTCTCATCCCCGTCACGTTCTACCTCATGGAGAGGCTTGGCGCGCGCCACAAAGCGGGCTCCGGCGAAGGAGGGCACTGAGATGCGAAACATGGTTCGCGCCATCGTAGCCGGCTCGGTCTGCCTTCTCAGCGGGTGCCTGGTTGGTCCACGCTACCAGCGTACGGTGGTGACTCCACCGGCGGTGAGCCGGGGACAGGCCGCCGCGGAAACCGCTTCGCTCGCCGATCTGCCCTGGTGGGAAGTATTCGGGGACGAGACGTTGCGTGGCCTCGTCAAGACCGCGCTGGTCAACAACAACGACTTGCGGGTTGCCGTGAAGAGGGTGGAACAGGCACGGCAGCTCACCGTGCAAGCGCACGCCGAGTACATGCCCAACGTGGGATATGAGGTGGGAATCAGCCAGGGCAAGAACGAGTCGCTGGGCAGCCCGGCGCTATCCAACGGCGCGCAGCGCGGCACGATTGCGGTGGGGCTGGCGGCAACCTGGGAGGCCGACGTTTGGGGGCGGATTCGCCGTTTGAACGAATACGCGCTGGCCAACTATCTGGCCAGTGAACAAGGGCGCCGCGGGGTGCTGCTGTCACTGGTGAGCAGCGTGGCCCAGGCTTACTTCGAACTGCTGGAACTGGATCTTCGGCTGGAGATCGCGCGGCGCAACGTGACGGCGTTCGAGGGGAGCCGGCGGATTTTTCAGGAGCGCCTGGAAGGCGGCACAGCATCGCGGCTGGAGACGGCGCGCGCGGAGGGGGCGCTGGCCGCGACGGCGGCCACGATCCCCGAACTGGAACGCCGGATCGCGATCCAGGAGAACGAGATTCACCTGCTGCTGGGATCGGCGCCGGGACCGATTCCGCACCAGGGCACGCTGTTGGAGCAGACCATTCCTCCGCACGTGCCCGCCGGACTGCCGTCGGAGCTATTGGAGCGGCGGCCGGACGTGCTGCGGGCCGAACTGGCGGTGCGCGCGGCGAACGCGCAAATCGGGATCGCGACGGCGGCGTTCTTTCCAAAGATCGGGCTGACGACGCTGCTGGGCCGGGTGAGCAGCCCACTGGACGATTTCACGGCCGGGCGGATGAACGTGTGGAGCGTGGCGGCGAGCCTCGCCGGACCGATCTGGGAGGGCCGCGGGCTGCGGGCGCAGAAGCGCCAGGCGGTGGCGGCCTGGGAGCAGGCGCGAATCGAGTACGAACAGGCGGCGCTGGCCGCGTTTCGCGATGTTTCGAACGCGCTCATCACGCGCGAGAAACTGGAGACCGTCCGGGACCGCCAGATGGAAGCTGTCAAAGCATTTCAAACCGCCGTGGAAGTCTCTCAACAACGTTACATGGCTGGTAAGTCCGGCTATTTCGAGGTTCTGGAGGCGCAGCAACAACTGGTTCCCGCCGAAAACGCCCTGGCGCAGACGGAACTCGACCGCCGGCTGGTAATCGTTCAGCTCTACCAAGCCCTCGGTGGCGGGTGGCATTTGAGCGATGCCGATTGGGGTGGACCGCCGCCGGTCTCGCCGCCTCCGGCACCCAAGCGAAATCCCTGAGTTCATAGGGTCACAAAACGGGTTCGGGCTGTCTCAAAACTCAGCGTCCCCAAATGGCGCTCGCTGGCCAGCTTCAAATATCGCAGCGTATGCCAGTCCAGGTCCCAGTAGGCTTTGGCGGCGTACGCGTCCAGCGCCACCGGATCGGTTCCGGCAATCAGGGTCTTCTTCAAAGCCACGTCGGCGGGATTCCCTCCGCCCGGGCCGTTCCTCAGCAGCACGCGGAAGGCGTCGATGAGCGTCAACGTCGGCCGCATAAAATCAGCCAGGTCTACCAGGCTTTCGTGAATCTGCTGATGCAGCCGCTGACGCGGTCCGCCCAAGATGCCGTACCAGTTCTTCATGCCCAGCGTGGCGCCGGTCAGGCTGTGGTGCTTGGCAATCGGGATGTTGATCGTTTTGTCGGCGCTCAGAAAGGGCGCTAGCACCGGCCAGGACGTCAGCACCTGCCCGCGCAGATCGACTTCCCGGAACAGGTGGTCCTCGGGGAGGACCACTTCCGCACCCGCTGCGAGGGCGGCGGCGGCAATGCCGCTGCGCGCGAAACAGGATCGCGGGTCGTTGATGCTCACATCCGTCACAATGGCCCGCCGGGCACCGGCCTCCAGGCAAAGCCGGCTCACTTCGGCGACCACCAGCGGATTGGTGTTGGCGGCTTGTTCCATCGTGCGGTCCCAGGCGACGTTGGGCTTGATGACCACTACGTCGCCGCGCGAGATGAAGCGACGGATGCCTCCCAGTTCCTGGATCGCCCGCCGCGCCATGCGCGCGGGGTCGTCGCCCTGGACGACCACCATTTCAGGGAGAGCCGCATCCGCCGGCACCTGAAACTTCGGGCGCACAGTGTCCGCGACCGGCGCCGCGGGCCGCCCGCCGCGCGCGCTCAGCCACACGCCAAGCCCGGCCGCGGCGGTGGACACTCCACCCAGACGAAGGAGTTGGATCATCGCGTCGCGCCGTCCCGCCGGTGTCACTTCGGGATCCATGGCTGCTGCACCTTTGACTTCATGACCAGTTTACGTCTAATCCTGGAGGTGTGCAGGCCGGATTCGGAGTTCGCACGGTTCTTATCCTGATTGGCTTCACGGCAGCCATTGCCCAGATCGTGCTGCTGCGCGAACTGATGGTGGTTTTCTATGGCAACGAGAGCTCCATCGGGCTGATGCTGGCAAGTTGGCTCTTTTGGACGGCCGCCGGCAGCAGCTTGGCCGGGCGCCTGGCTGCGAGCTTCGTCGCGCGCGCTCGACAGGCGCGCCGCCTGATGGCCGGAATCCAGGTGCTGATCGCCGCCATCCTGCCGTGGACCATCCTGGCAGTGCGTGCCGCCAAAGGCCTTCTCCAGACCGTGCCGGGCGAGGTGCTGGGGCCGGGTGCCATGCTGCTCACTTCGTTTTCCGCGCTGGGACCGCTCTGCATTCTCTCCGGAGCCCTGTTCACGGCAGGCAGCAGGGTTTACGCGGCGACGGCCACGACGGCCGCCATGTCCGCCAGTGAGGCTACCGGTTCGGTGTACCTGTGGGAAGCCGTGGGGTCGTCGGGAGGCGGCGTGGTGGCGGGATTGGTGCTGATCCGGTATTTGAGCTCGCTCGAAATCGCCGGGTTGCTGGCCGTGCTGAATCTGCTGGCGGCATGCGGTCTTGCCATCGCGGCCCGCCCGCTACGGCACGCGGCCATGGGCACAGTGCTTGGCATTGCCGCGTTGCTTGGGTTTTTCGGCTGGCCTCGAAGCCTGGAAGCAACCTCCCAGGAGCGCTTCTGGCGCGGCCAACATCTGGTGGCGACGCGCAACTCGGTATACGGAAGCTTGGCCGTGGTGGGGACGGAAGCCAGCCGGAGCGTTTACGAAAACGGCGTGGTTCTGTTCAACGTGCCCGATCCCCCCGCCGCCGAGGAGGCCGTTCACTACGCGTTGCTGGAACATCCGTCGCCCCGAAGTCTCCTGCTGATTGGCGGCGGGCTCAACGGAAGCATCGCCCAAGCTCTGCGGCACCCGACGCTGGAACGGGTGGACTACGTGGAACTCGACCCCGCCATTCTGGACCTGGCCCGAGAGTACTTTCCGAACCAGTGGCTCGCCCTGCGGGCAGATCCTCGCGTACGCGTGCACGTAACGGATGGGCGGCTGTTTCTGAAAACCACGCAGTCGACGTTCGATGTCGTGATCGTCAATCTGCCGGAGCCGCGGAACGCTCAACTGAACCGGTTCTATACGGTCGAATTCTTCCGCGAGGCGTCGCGGAAGCTCACACCAACAGGTCTCCTTTCCTTCCAGTTGAGGTCGTCGGAAGACTACATCAGCGCGGAACTCGGGCAATTCCTGCGCTCCATCTACCAGAGCCTGCGGGCGGTGTTCCCGGAAGTCACCGCCATTCCAGGTGAGACGGTCCACTTCTTCGCGGCGCAGCGGGCAGGCATCCTGGCCTCGGGCGCGGGCGAACTTCTGGCGCGCCTTCACGCGCGAAATCTCCGAACCAGCTATGTGAGCGAATATTTCATCCCGTTTCGCATGACGCCGGACCGCGTGGCCGACCTGGACGCGCAGATCCGCCCCGGCCCAGAGGGAACCCCGGGGGGCGGCCCAGAGGGCACCGCAGCGACACCCGTCAACCGCGATTTTGCGCCGGTGGCTTACTATTTCGACGTGGCGTTGTGGAGCAGCCAATTCAACCCAGCCTATCACCGGCTTTTCCGTGCCATGGCTGGGGTCCATTTCGGAGCCATGGTGGCTACCGGCGGAGTGGTGCTGGCGGCGCTGGTAGTGGCCGGGCGCTTGTTGACGAAAAGGCGACGCCGGCGTCAACTCGCGGCCGGCTTCTGCACGGCTGCCACTGGGTTCACGACGATCGGGCTGGAGATGCTGCTACTACTGGCGTTCCAGGCGGTGTACGGCTACGTGTACCAGCAACTCGCTATGGTAATTGCGGCTTTCATGGCGGGAATGGCGCTGGGCAGTTGGCTCGGGATGCGGCGGGCGGCGCATGGCGGGATGCGCGTCCTCGCGATCACGCAACTGCTGGCCGCGGCGGCGCCGCTGGTTCTGCTGGGACTGTTCGAGGCGATGGGGCGAGCCAACAGCACTTCCAGTTTGGCCGCGAGCCAAATTGCATTTCCCGCCCTGGCGCTGGTCTCCGGCATGCTTGGTGGATACGAGTTTCCGGTCGCCAGCCGGATCTTCTTCGGCGGAACACCGGCAAGAACTCCTGTGGTACATCGTGCCGGCACGCTCTATGCGCTCGATCTCGCAGGCTCGTGCCTGGGCGCGGTTCTGTTCAGCGCCTGGTTGGTTCCGGTATTCGGCTTTCTCAAAACGGCGCTGCTATCGGCGATGGTGAGCCTGGCGGCGGCGGCGATGGCCATGACCGCGGGATCCGAAATAGATCCAGCGGAGTGAGCGCCGCGACCGGCCGGCGCTCGCCGAACACCAGGGCGGTGAAACGGAAAAGATCGGCGTCGGCACTCTGCCAGGCACGCCCCGAGAGGCCGGCCTTGTAGCAAACCTCCTCCAGGAACGTGGCCCGGTCCCATTTCTCGTCGCTCGCCACCTGGGGCAGCAACAAGCCCTCGTGGCTGCTTGTGTGGATCAGCAAGCCGTGCTGCCCGATGCGGATCTCCTGGACGTCCGCGACGCGGCGCAACGGCGACAAGACCGAGATTTCGTACTGCAGGTCTGGCAGTTCGCTGGCGATGACCGGGCGGAAGCGGGTGTCCCGGAGCGCTGCCATCCTAGCCACGTCGCGCACCGTGAGGTACAAGGGTTTGATCGGCGCTACGTATCCGATGCAGCCACGGAGCTGTCCATTTTTGGTCAGCGTTACGAACGCCCCGCGCTCCCGCTCGAGCGCCTCCAGCCCGCCGGTCGAGCACTCGTAGGGCTTGCCCTCGCGGACCGAGGTTTCCACCGAGTTGCGAGCGATTTTGAGGAGCGCATCCTGGGCCGCCCGGCTGAGGGAAAACGGCGCCTCATCGACCTTGCCAGCGCCCGCGGCCTTCACCAGGGCAACGGCGCCATAGCCGACCACGCGGCTGTGGTCGCCGGCGGTGTCGCCGCTATTGGCGTAATGGAGCAGCTTGGCCTCGGTGGCGCCCAACCGCTCGGCGGCGATCATGGTGGCCACGATCGGCCCGCCGCCGCAGGCCTCCCAGACCCGCAGATCGAGATTGCGCGACAGGTCGAAGTAATCGTACTCTTCGATGGCCTTGAGCGTCTTATGGTCGAGCCTCACCGCCTCATCGTACGTGTGGTAGTGGGAGAGGTCGGAGCTGGCCACGATCAGCGTGTTGGTTCCCACCACCAGAGGGGCCAGCGCCACGCCCAGGGCGCGACAGGCATCGTAGCTTTGATCTCCCATGATGACCGGCACAAGCTGGAACTGCCCAAGCACCCGCTGCAGGAAGGGCAGTTGGACCTCGAGGGCATGCTCCGGGCGGTCCGCGGACGGCGTATGGCCGGCCGCCGAAAGCTTGATCAGGGGGCTCGCCTTGGCGAGTTTTCTGGCGAAGGCCTGGTCCACGGGAACCTGGCCAAACGGGGTCGTGTAGGCCACTCCGTCATACACGGATGAGAAGCCGAAGGCTTCGTAATGCGAGGGTGCAATCACCACCACGCGGTCGAATTTCCGGCCCTTCAATAGCGCATAGGAGTACGCGGCCACCGGACCCGAATAAGGATAGCCCGCGTGCGGCGCCACCAGCGCCACCACATTTTGCAGCGGCGGGGACGCCGCTTTCGAAAGGAAGCCGTCGAGCATGCTCCCGAGTTCCTTCGGGTCGGCTGGATAGAATGACCCCGCAACCGCCGGTTGCCGGATCTTGGGCGCTTGTCCGCCGCCGCTCGAAGCTCCTTTCACCAGAAGGAGACCCGCAACCGCGGACACCGCGACGATACCGAAAGTTAGAATCTTCATATGCGACGTGACCCTTCCCAGATGCCTGGGATGGCTTGCTGGCAGAACCGGCACTTGCCCCCGTCGAGGTGCAGCGCTCTAACGGTGAGGCCGGCGCGCTCTACCACTACGCGGCGGCATTTCGGGCAGAAGGTGCTCTCGGCCGGATGGCCGGGAACGTTGCCGATGTACACGTATTGGAGACCCTCGGCGTCGCAGATGGCCTTGGCGCGTTCCAGCGTTGGCAAGGGCGTGGGCGGAAGGTTCTTCAACAGGTACTCGGGATGGAAGCGCGAGAAGTGCAGTGGGACGTCCCGGCCGAGCTCCGCTTTGATCCAGCGGGCGAGCCCACGGAACTCCTCATCGGTATCGTTCAAGGTCGGCACCACCAGGTAGACCACTTCGGTCCAGGTGCCCAGCTTGCGGATCGTCACCAAGGCGTTCAGCACCGGTTTGAGCTCGCCGTTCACCACCTCTTTGTAGTACTTCTCGGAGAAGCCCTTGAGGTCGATCTTGATGGCGTCCACGCGGCGGCACAACTGTTTGAGCGGCTCTTGCTGGATATAGCCTCCGCTGATGACCACGCTTTTCACACCCGCGGCGCGGCCGGCCTCCGCGCAATCCAGGACGTATTCGCAAAAGACCACCGGTTCGCTGTAGGTGTAGGCGATGGAGGGGCACGGATACTGGCGGCACCGGGCAACCAGGTCCTTAGGCGGAATGAATGTGCTGCTTACCTGCTCGGGACGGACCTGGGAGATGTCCCAGTTCTGGCACATTTTGCAGTTGACATTGCAGCCCGCCGTGGCCACCGAGAACGCCATACTGCCCGGGAGGAAATGGAACAGGGGCTTCTTTTCGATGGGATCGACGTGAGCGGCGCAGACGCGCGAATAGACCAGCGAGTAGTACGTGCCGCCACGGTTTTCGCGCACGCCGCAATAGCCGCGTTCGCGGTCGTCGATCACGCACTCGCGGGGGCAAAGCTTGCACTTGATCTTTTTGTATGGCAGCTTCTCGTAGAATCGCGCCTCGATGGTGAACCGGGCATCGGGCTCCGCCGCGCGCGCCGCAAAACACGGAAGCGCCAGCGCCTGAAGAAAACCTCTGCGATCCATAAAGTCACACCTCCACTACTTCGATTAGCTTCGGATCGTTCGTCCCCAGCCGGTGGCGGGCATCCGCCGCGGTGGCGATGTAGAGCGGCTCGCGGCGCAACTCCCGCAGGGGCTTCATCCCCTTTTCCGCCCGTTTTCGTTCGAGGATCTGCCAGCCCGTGTAGTCCAGCGCCACCGGGTCGCGCGCCACCATCAGGCCGTTATAGGGCCACGACCATTGCGGCATGTAGGAAGGTCCGCCTTCATACTGGGCCGTCAGGGCATCGCAGATGGCCAGCCGTACCTTTCGCCGGATCGGCTGGAGCATGTTGACGTCGGCGACGTAGGGGTCGCCGGCAGTCACGTGATACTTGTTCGGATTGTGAATCGCGCCGAACAGGTTCTTGAGCGCCAGCGTCACGCCGACGATGCCGTGGTCCTTGAGCACGGGCAGGTTGATCACGGCATCGCAGGTGCGCGCCACGGTATTCGAGAGCAGGCTGCCGGCGCTTCCATAAATCGCCAGTTCGGGATCGTAGCCGGCGGTATCGTTGCCGATGCAACGAATGCGATCTTTGCGGGAGGCCACGCGGTAACCGGCGCTTTCCAGATCGGAGTTCAGCCGGTCCCAGATCACGATGTCCTTCTGCGGAATTCCGGCTTGCTGCAGGCGCTCGCAGATGGCTTCCACCAGCACGGGGTTGGTAGCAGCGCCCTTGCCGGAAAGGCAGTTCACCTTCAGGCCGACTACTTCGCCGGGCCGCACCACTTTCTTCCAGGCATCGATCGGGGAATCGCCGCCGTAGAACGACTGCATGGCCCGATCGAGCAGCTTCAGAACCCGGCCGGAATCGGGGGAGCCTCCGGCGGCACGCAGAGCCGGATCGCGCGCGATGACGACTTTGGACTTCTCGGGGGCAGCGCCGGCTGCGCAGGCGCTGGACAGAGCGGCTCCGAGGAGACCCCTGCGAGTGATGCCGTGTTGTGGGCCGATGCGCATGGCTCTTGCCCCGGCGATTTCAGCGATTCCGATTCTTTTATAGCACTCGGGGCGGATCGAGGCCAGGGGTCTGACCCGGCGGGGTCTGACCCGGCGGGTCGGTGGCGCCAGCCATGGTCCGCCGGGTCGACGCAAGCACTTCTCCGACAAGACGATACGGCCAGCGGGAAACCCCGTCGCAGCACCTGAGCGGCTCAAGGTCGTCCAGGATCTTCCACCGCTGGACATCACGCCCGAGATTGCGGATTTGACGTCCGGAATTCTGGCCTCCGGCAAAGTCACTCGCAAAGCTGCCATCGACGCTGCGCATATAACCATCGCAGTCCGACGGTGCGTTTGGTAATTGGCACTGCCTACGGTGCGCTATGCTCAAGGTGAGGATCTCATGTACTTGCCCTCAGCCGTCACCAAGCAGCCGGAGATCAATGCCGCAGTCTCGGAAGTCGTCAGGTTGTTGGCACCGGATGTGGTGCACATTCGGTACGACATCGGTCGGGATTGGAGTGGCGATTGGGCCATATTCTTCCGCGTCCTGCTGTCGGATGAAGCCAGCAGGGCGCGGCTTCGCGAGGTAGCAACGCAGGTCGTCTGGCGCTTGGCCGAACGTTTGGACTTCCCGGCCATGGGCCTCTTCCCCTACCACAATTTCAGAAGCGTGTCCGAACAGGATGTCCTTCGGGAAGAGGCTTGGGCGTAGCCAATGCCATTTCCCGATGACCTCCTCGAACAGGCATATGATCTCGCGCACAAGGAACCAACAAATCCAAAGCAGGCCAGCCTCCGACGTGCTGTATCCACTGCATATTACGCCCTATTCCACCTTATGATAGATGAAGCTGTCAGCAAATGGACGGTCGAACGGCAGCGTAGCATCCTCGCCAGAACTTTTGAACACAGCAAGATGAAGGCAATCTGCGACGATGTGCTGAAAACCGTCAAGAGTGGCGGCAACATCCCACCTGAACTGAACACCGTCGCGCACAATTTCATTCAGCTACAGCAGCATCGGCATGCGGCGGACTACGACAATTCAAAACAGTGGTCGCGTACCGATGTCCTGAACGTGCTGGCCCTGGCTACGGATGCATTCACTGCATGGCGGGCGATCAGCACACAGGATGCGGCTCAAGACTATCTGCTGCAATTATTCCTGCCGAAACTGCCTAAGCAGTAGGGCCGGTTTCTTCACTGGGACTTTCCGGCGCGGCACCGCTCGGATGGTCGGGCATCCGGAAGTTGGCAGGATCAGGAACGGCAAGTCGGATTGGCGACGGTAATGGGCCGAGTCGCGGCAAGTTGACGCGTGACGCCCAAACCGTAAGAGTTGACGTACGCCCGATACCTGTCACGAAATCCCCTTGCCACAATCGACTGTTCCAAGCGCTGTGAATGCCGGGACCCTGGCGAGCCAGGCACCGCCCGGCAAACTGGAGTGAGCTTCAGCGAATCAGCCGAAGCAGTCCGTAACACACCAGGCAGATCCAGAAGTCGACCGCCAGTCCCCAATCGATCTGGTAGGTGTGGTGTTGCGCGCGCGGTGACAGGTATCGCTCGATACCGAAGTAAATTGCATTCCCGGCCAGCACGGCAATCAGGGACCGCCAGAACCGCCGTTTCATGAAGCCCGGTTCTCCAGCCGCATGGCGATCACGAAGTTCCCCGGCTTCAGAGTAGCATTGTGCCTGAAGCGGCTGCCGAGTGGTGCCGGTCCCGATTGGGTTGTACCAGGCTCTTTACTGCGCCAGCCTTGCCTCGATGGCCCGGGCCAGGCTCACCAGCGCCCGCTCCGTCTGCGGCGCATCCTGGTAGGCCACCAGGCGAACGAAGA
>OCZT010004316.1_pt1 | contig 14367 bp, 15 predicted proteins | sample 1539031 | NCBI WGS metagenome assembly OCZT01 (sample SAMEA3539308, study PRJEB22396) | soil metagenome | biome: tundra; feature: field; material: soil | place: USA | collected 2010-05 | depth 0.15 m
ACGAGGAGATGCTACCCCGTCAGATGCCCGACCTCAGCCGCTTCATCGCGCGATCAGCCGGCGAATCGCGGTGCATTCAGCCCCCGCCGCCGGTTTTGGCTGCATCGTAAGATTGCGTTACAATGAGCAGATAATCTCATGGACTTTAAAACGCCCGTGAAACAACTACTACGGATGTGTGGCCACGCGACTGTGATCACGGTCCATGAGCGATTGGACAACGTCGATCGACAACTCGCCCATCTGGTGGATCAGAATTTACACTTAGCCCAGAATCAAACCGCGCTGCTGCAATCCAGCGTCTATCTGGTCGAAAGCCTGCCGCAGATCCAGTCCGAGGTCCAGCAGGTGGAGATGCGGCTTGCGTCGTTGGTCCGCGATCACTGTGCCGCGAAACCGGATTTGGAAGCAGTGACCTTCCAACTGGAAAGAATAAGGCACGAGTTGAATTATGCGTTCACCAACTTCGCGGCTACAAACGCGCAGGTGTTGGCTGGGCAATTGGATGGCTTTGGGCATCGCCTGGATGATGCCGTGAGCAATTCGCAGGGGCTACGCGAAGAAATAGATAGCGTGAGGCAAGGGCTCGAGAATGCGGTAAACAACGTTGATCGGCAACTCGCGCAGATCCTGGATCAGAATATCCACTTAGCCCAAAATCAAACTGCCCTTCTCCAATCCGGCGTTCATCTGGTCCAAAGCTTGCCGCAGATAAAGTCCGAGTTCCAGCAGGTGGAGGTGCGGCTTGCGTCCTTGGTCCGCGATCACTGTGCCGCGAAACCGGATTTGGAAGCAGCCATCGGCCAGATGGAAAGAATCAGGCGCGAGTCCAATTATGCGTTCGCTAAGATCGCGGCTACAAACGCGCAGGAGCTGGCTGAGCATTTGGATGGCTTTGGTCATCGCTTGGATAATGCCGTAAGCAGTTCGCAGGTGCTAGGCGAAGTAATAGAGAGCATGAGGCAGCGGCTCGTGGATGCGGTAAACAATCTGGCAACCGCCAATGCGGAGGTCGCCTCTGCGAACTCGCAGGCGTTGGCTGGGCATTTGGAAGGCTTTGGGCATCGCTTAGATAATGCGGTAAGCAGTTCGCAGGGGCTAGGCGAAGTAATAGAGAGCATGAGGCAGCGGCTCGTGGATGCGGTAAACAATCTGGCAACCGCCAATGCGGAGGTCGCCTCTGCGAACTCGCAGGCGTTGGCTGGGCATTTGGAAGGCTTTGGGCATCGCTTAGATAATGCGGTAAGCAGTTCGCAGGGGCTAGGCGAAGTAATAGAGAGCATGAGGCAGCGGCTCGTGGATGTAGTAAACAATCTGGCAACCGCCAATGCGGAGGCGCAGGAGGTAGGTCTAACAATCCTCCGACCAACTCTTGCATCCGTGCTGAACCTGGAGCGAGAATATTCCGCAACGCGCAACAGTATTGCCCTCCTTGAGCCTGTCGCGCGGGAGACGCGCAGCTTCCTGGCCAATGAGGCTGTTCGCCAAGTCGTGGTGGAGACATCCGAATATGCTCCCGTCAACCCGGAACTTGGACTTATGTGCTTTCTTTACTCTCATTTGCCAGGGCGCAAAGCGATGGACATCGGCGCGCACATTGGAGAAGTCTCTAGTTGCCTGCTGAAGACCGGATATGAAGTCTACGCGTTCGAACCTTATCCGCCGAATTACACCCACCTGAGAGAGAGACTGGAGGGCCATAAAGCATTCCACGCGTTCCAGATGGCGCTGGGGGCGGTCGACGGCGAACTGCCGTTGCATTTGGTCACTGATTCGACGAACGACCATAAATTCGACGATCCTACCGTGTTCCACTCCCTGGCACCGCACGGTATGCCCGACGGGCTTTCCTTTGACGGAACGACGATGGTACCGGTGAAAAGGGTCGCGGAGTTGCACCGGAGCGGCGTCGTTCCGGCCGACATCAGCCTTGTCAAGATCGACACCGAGGGATATGACCTGGAGGTGATCCGCGGTATGGAGGGCCACCGTTATCCAGTCGTCTGCGCCGAATTCTGGGATACTCAGATTCCCTTTGCGAGCAACGGGCTGCTATATACGCATGAAAGCATTGTGCGCGAGATGGGGCAGCGCAGTTATTTCTGGTATATTGTTCTCTATCGCGTTTGGGGCCTGAACCATACGGCGTTTTTCTGCAACCATAATCAGTCGGTGCCCGGGTCGTGGGGCAATCTTTTCTTTTTCCGCGACCACGACACGTTTCAACAGGCGCAGCAATGGTGCGCCGCTGTGTTGCCTCGGACCTACTTCAAATCGGTTCCCGCCAGCCAGGCAACCACCAAATAGCCGGTCGGGAGAACTTGGAGCGTGCAACGACGCTGTCCGAGAAACGGTTCCAAGGGGCTCGAACGTCGTTCGGCCCCACGGTATCCTATATTGAGGTGAGACTGATGAAGGTACCCACGTGAGCACCGTCCTGGCTTTGCCGGCAAAACAGGCGCCCGGAGTGCTTCAGCCGGTTTTGGCCCGATCGCCGAATTGGTGGCCGGCGGCTTAGTTTGCGAACCTATGCGGAACCCGTTGGTTTCGATCGTAACTCCTTCCTACAACCAGGGACGGTTCATCCGCGCCACCATAGAAAGCGTCCTGGGCCAGGACTATCCGAACGTGGAATATATCGTGATGGACGGCGGATCGGGCGACGAAACCCGAGCGGTGGTGAAGGACTACGCCAGCCGTCTGACCTTCGTTTCGGAGAAGGACTGCGGACAATCGCACGCCGTAAATAAGGGCTTCCGGGCCGCACGTGGCTCAATTCTCTTCTGGCTGAATTCGGATGACTTGATTCTTCCCGGCGCCGTGCGCGCCGCCGTGGATGAATTTGCACGATACCCCGCGGCCGGTGCGGTCTATGGGGACGGCTACCTCATCGATAAAGACGGTGCGGTCACCTCTCGGTTCGCCGCGACTGGGCCGTTTAACCTATGGAAGCTCGTATACCTGTCGGACTACATCCTGCAGCAGACCCTTTACGTCCGGCGCGCAGTATTGGACGACATCGGATATCTCGATGAGAATCTACACTACACAATGGATTGGGACCTCCTTATTCGGATTGGACTCAGGTATCCGCTGTCATACATTCCCCGGTCGATGGCGTGCCTTCGGGAATATCCGGAAGCCAAAAGCTTTTCTGGTGGGCGCCGGCGCATCGATGAGATGCAGAAGATGCTGCGGCGTCACACAGGCATGCGTATGCCGCCGGCAATTGTGACGTACGGCCTCAACACTTATCAGCAGATCTGGTGCGCGGAAATCGAGCGGGTTATCGGTATCAAGGCGCTCTCTGGAGCGCTCCAATCTATGGTGCGGTTCTGTGCAAGCTTGGTGATTCGCGCTACCCACTACTACTCACAGGGGCTATACCCAGACGGTTGGGCGGCGCCCGCCATGCGATTCATGCTACCGCCGGGCAGTGGCCCCCTCATAATTGAAGGACATGTCCCGGCCGAATCCAGTTGGCTCCGTGGGCAGGCGCTGCGAATCGTGGTCAATGGCCAAGCCTTGGAAAGCCGCCGCCCGGTCGCTGGTGACTTTTGCCTGAGTTTCGACCTTCCGGCGGGGCTTCGGGACCAATTGCTGAGGATTAATGTCAACGCGTCGCGGTGGATTTTGCCGTGGACACTTGGCATAGGGAGTGATTTGCGGCGCCTCGCTTTCCAGTTTAAAGGTATTCGAAACGACCAGTCATGAGGCCGATCGATACGAGGGACTTCTCAAATCCAACACCGGTTCCTGCGGGGCTACTTACCCGCCGAAAGGCTCCTGAGGCTGATTTGCGAAAACCACTCGCTCCAATACCGCCAGGGATACCTGGAATTGTAGTACGTGCCTACCGCAAGGGCTCCCAGGTAAACCAGCGGTGAATGGCGCAGCGGGCTAAAGAATTGATCTCTGCCGTCCCGCAGGAAACTCAGATAGCCGTAGATCCAGTTTACCGGAACGTACCCGAAGTGCCGGCGCAGCAACCGAATGTTCTCCTCCAGAACCGGCCTCCGCTGCCCGAGCGTGATGGTGCCGCGATGCATTCGCGATGCTGCAAAGCATTCAGGTGACGCGGTAAAGGAGTATTGACGCGAAAGCCGGATCCACAAATCATAGTCAAAGGCAAAGTGCAAGCTGCTATCCAGACGTCCAATCTTCTCGAAGGCGTCTCGCAACATGAAAGAAGCTGGCTGGCAGATCGAACATTCCCGTTCCAACATGGAGGGTCTAAATGGAGTTTCTATGGGATAGCTGCCCAAGACGTCGTCGTGCTCGTCAACCCAAATCGCTTCACCGTACACGACCGCTGCTTCAGGCACGTCAAGCAGCCGGCCCACCGCTCTGGATAAGGCTCCCGGCAGGTACGTGTCATCGGAGCTCAGCCATCCGAAGATCGATCCTCGCGATTGGGCAAACCCCTTATTGATAGCATCGGCCACTCCGCCGTCCGGCCCTGAAGTATATTTAAGGCGATTACGGTACCGGTCCAAAATGGCCAAGGTGCCATCGGTGGACCCCCCGTCCACGACAATGTATTCGATATTTGGATAGTCCTGGCCCAGGACGCTCTCGACAGTCCGGGCGATAAAGCGTTCGGAGTTCAGAGATGGCGTGACAACACTGACGAGCGGCAGCCGGTCGATAGAATTCGACATCCTGTACCTCAGCTCAATTCCGCACCGCGCGAAGTCCTTCCCAGGCGATGTGCCAATCGTACCTGGCGCCCCTTGTGCGCGCCGCGCTGTGATTCAGAAACATCTGAATTCCCAGCCCAGCCGCAGGACTCCGCGCCAGCAGGATCGGGAATCCGCCGCCGGCGCCGGCCAACTTCGCTCCCCGAATAAACGGCCGAACGGCTTCCAACGGGGTGTTGATCGGCGTGTTCGTCGTATTCGGGTCCAGGATTTGGTTTAGTTCCCAATGACAGCCCGGCAGGCTGCCTAACCGATCCCATTCCCCGTCCTCCAAAGTGTAAGCCATTTCCGTGGCCAGCGTTTTGATGCTGTGCAGCACCTGAGGGCAGGCTGTTTCCCGCGCCAAATACCTCCCCACTACCTGCCGAAGCTGGTCACGCACCACCCGGCGTATCCCGGTGTAATAAAGAACCACCAGGCTTGCGAATTCCGACTGTCTTTCTTCGGCCCAGCAGCCCGGTTGCAGGCTTATGCGCTGATGCAATCCTGGGCCGGCTATCATCAGCCTGGCGCCTGGATACATGCCCCCGGCTTGGTCCTGCCATCCTCCCACCGTGGTCATCGGTCGCTCCAGGCGCATGACTTATTCACTAAGAGCCTGGCATCCGAGCTCAATACCCATCATTTCCGAGACTGCTCGCAGCCTAGTAGCCGCCAGAATGCTACTGGTCCCGAGCCGGGAACCCATCGGCAGGTTTACAGCCGTCGTGATTTCTATGCCGCCGCCGAGACGACGCAAGGTGCCGGCGAGGTCGTTTTCCCGCTCAAACAAGGCTCCGATCCGCAACGCCGTCCTCGGAATCGCAATTCCTCGCCGGTCCGGACGGCCGGGCAGCGACGTCGCACGTCCGGTATTCTACGATGAGACGGTCCTCGCCGGCAACGCAGCGCACAATCGGTTCCGGGATACGCCGGATGCTCGTTTCGATCGGATAACCATGATTCATCTGAACCGCGATACTCAGGACGGAACCGCCCCAATCCAGACAAACTGGCGGGTTGTCCGACTAGCCGCCTCCCGTATCGATGCGCGCCGGACCCTCGACGATCACCTCACTATGGCGCCAGGAAACCGGCACATGGCGCTCACCGTCGCTCGTGCCGATTCGCACCGCTTTCCCTACGCAGCGTAACGCGGCGCCGCGAGCCTGGCCTGCTTCCTCCGCCAGCCCCGCCTGTCCGAAAAATAAGGCTGGCGACACAGAGGCGACTCGCTGCTTCGGTTGGCGCCGATAGTTCCGATTCGGCAGCGCGCGAAAAGAGAGCATCGCCAGTTTTCGCCAAAGGAACGGTTCCGGAGGTGTGCCGCCATCGCGCGCATATCCAGGCCGTTGCGACTCGGAACAGTTGCGCATTCCAAAACGTCCAATCGTCCGGCGGCAGTCCGGGCCAGACCTTCTGGACATCCAGCCCGAGAGTACGCAACTCGTTCATCATGGCCGGCCGAACCACGTCGCGCTGCACCCAAGCGCGGAGGCTCTCGGATCGTCCCCGACTCCATACACACGAAAGACCTTGCCCTTGGCGGCCCTTTCGGTAGCGCCCCGATTCTGGTGCACAACCGTGTTCCCAGGCACGTCCACAATGCCGGCAATACCTTCCAATCCATGTTGAACAGAGCCAGATCCAGCGCGAACTGCGCCGCTCAGGTTGCACTCGATCACCACAGTCGCCCGGCCCAAAGTTGGCTCCGGGCCGGCCCTGAACCGCCGAGAGCCGCGAAAACCCGGTGTCGCCCGTCATCAGTTCGCGGAAAAGGGAGGTCGTCCCAGTGTGGGCAAAGAGGCCTGACACGACTGAGCACCAGAACGGCAATCCTCGAAGCGCGGCGAATCGGGTGTGCAATGGGGAGCCATCATTTGGGCCGCGCTTCCACTGCCCGGTGAGCGCCCTGGTGACGTGCTGGTAAAGATCGATCGGGACGGGCTTTCCCACCGTTTCGCGCGCGGACTCCCCAACGATGCCCTCGGTCAGAGCTGGTCTTCCGTTTACCTGCTTCACACCAGGCATTTGGGTGAGATGGGCGGCCGCTTCCGGAGCGAAGTGGACCAGACCGGCATCCAGCGCCATCTGGTCGCCTTCTAATAAGCCGCCTGCCGCGCACAGTTCGGCAACTGACGGCTTCTGTAGAAAGGCATAGACCGTTCCCCCTGCGTCGGCGACGTATACCCCGTGGCGCGTACCGACACTAACCGGTGGAGCATGGCCAAGCCAGTCACTCCAGGCCGAGCCCAGTCCACCGACTCCGCGTCAAACGTCAGTATCACGTCGCCGGATCCGACTACCAAACCGCTCCGCAAACGCTCTGCCCAGGCGGTGGACAGCGCCAGCATTTCATCGAACACCGTACTCGGTTCGCCCCAAGGTGTTGTCACAGGCACTGCGCTGAACAGCTTTCCTGAAAGTGAGTACTGAGGCAACCGTCGGGAGTCACCGCCGGAATGGATGACGAATACGCGTTGCCGGGACCACCAGTCGGCGAGCTCAATCGTCGGCGGCGTTACCGCATCCGCAAAGAGTAGCTGCCTCGTCAGCGCCCGGACGGCGTTCAAGGTTGCCGCACCGCTTCCGATCCGCCGATCGCCGATATCCGGCACGACCATGTACGTGACTCTGGTTGGGATTTTCCCAACCGTTTCACGGCGGCGAATTTTCCATCGATATCGTTTGGCCTGGCGATTGGAACTGGCTGTGATGACCGCGGCAGTCCACCACACCGGTGCGAATGACGTGTTTGCCACGCGAGCCGCGGAGAGCCGCCGCGCCCGCTCGGCAAGCGCCGCAAGGCGACCTCCTGGCTTCATGCGATCATGTGTCACGCAGGGAGTCTACTTGAATTCATCATTATTGAAGCGTGATGTCACCCGCCAGAAGCGGCTCCAGCTTCGGCGCGGGGGTGTGGTGCGCGGGGCTGGCTGGCCGCCCGGCCTTCAAGGTGTCGGTTCAAAGCGACCCTATCAGCTCTCTGGCCCCGGTAACCCCTAGAGATTGCGGTTGGCCTTGGCTTCCCTGCGGTGGCAACGGAGGCGTCTTCTACTTCTTGCCCCAGTAGACGCTGCGCCGGTCGCTCCTGGTATATTCCGCATCGAACGGACGTTCGGCCGCGGGCCGCGTGTAGCCCCTTCCAGACCTGTCTACGTTGAGCGCCAGTTTTCCGTTACCGACAATCAGTGTGGTGAACCCGTTGTTGTAGTTCCGAAAATTGCAGTTTCGCGTCTGGAAGTTGGAGATCATGTATTCGTCCGGGTCGTACCCCTTGAGCACCGATACCCAATGCGAGGTCGGGGCGCAACGGAAACAACTGTTCACGCCTCCGAGAGCCAGCGGAATGGAATCCGGCGACGGATAGGAATGCCCCTCTTCAAGCTCTATGTAGGTGTGATGTGAAAAGCAGATTCCGCATGCGGTAAACAAGCCGTACCGCAGTCCGTTCGGCGACCGCTTGCCGTAGTATTTCTCCATCGCCGACACCATGGCCGGAATCAGTCCCGGCTGAAACCCGTGGTCATCTTCGAGCATGCAGACGTACTCCGGCCCAAATAAGTCGATTCCCGTGTGCAGGCACATGTTGCGCGCGTCCGCCATGGACATGTTGTCGGTCAGGATCAGGAAGAACTCGTCGTTCCGGTTCAACTCCAGCAGCCAGTCCCATATGGCACGGCGGTCTTGGTCGCTGGAGTCGTGGACGATCAGCTTCGCATCGTTACGTTTGGTTTCTTCGATGACTGATGGCAGCGTCAGGCGAATCGTGTCCAGATCGTTATAGGTTGCGAAAATGGTGAGGAATTTGGTCTTTTCAAGCATGAGTCGAAGTAGGCGCAACGGGGCAGAAGCACCGCTGAAAGTCGGCCAGCCATGCTTCGAGCAAGACCATTTCCTGCTGCGGCAGAACCCCGAATTCAATCATGGCCGCATAGCAGGAACGCATATTTTCCGGAATCCGGTTGGGGCCCGGCAGCAGCGTCAGCGCGGCCAGGCCTTCACAGATGCGCTCGTTATGTAGGAATCCGGGCACCTCGTCGGCGAAGTCCCGCATAAGGTCGTGCTCGTTGCGGATCTGGCGCGTGGTGGGACCGTGGAACAAAACGCTCCAGCCGTTCTCCCATGCGATTCGCTGGGCCACGAAGCTGCGCCAGATGTCGGTCATTCGAAACGAGCAATTCGACGGCAGGTACATCAGGCAGTATGCCTCCGGCCACCAGGCGGTATTCTGGCTGTTGAACGGACACCACGACCCGCGACCGAGCGCCACCTGGATGTTGTTGGAATCAAAGCAACACGAACTACCGTATACCAGGCGATAAACCGCGTCTACGTCCGGATCATCGTCCGCCAGCCCCTGTTGAATTGGCGCGCTCAAACGCAGGCGCGCCAGACTGTCCAATGCCGGCGAAGGATTTCGAATCAGGCGCAGAGGGAAGCCGCGGGGCCAGATCGCGGCGTCCGTGAAGTACCTGTATACATTCACCCAGCCCGCATCCTTCAGGTGCCCGCATTCTATCTCGCGGGAGCGCGTGCCAAAGAAACTCATGTAGGGGAGGTTGTCGTCGTCAGACTCCAAAATCGGCGCTGCCGCGAGCTGCATGGCGATCAGATAAGCTAAATTCTTCCGGCAATAGTGATTCCTCGGCAGGGCCTGCGCCGTGAGCAGCCCTGTTGCTAACTGGTCTTGAATGCCATAATACCGGCAGCCCGCCAGTTCGAACCGCGGCGTCTTTTCATCTCCGACGACGATGACCTGCATGCCTGAGGACGCGAATGCCCTAAGGGCGGGCGTAGGCAAGCTAACGGTGGTGATCGCGATGGCGGGGCCTGACGGGTTTACCATGCCTGATGATGCCAAATGCCAATGGTACAACAACTCCCCGGCTCCAAAAGGCCTCCCTCGTGATGAGTGCCCGAAAGCAGTCGTCCTTCTGCCCCTAGACAAAAACAGTTTTCACTGTTGATGTTTTAGAAGCTCGCCGGAAGGCCCTCGGAGCCCCGGACGGGGAGAGGTTAGGCTGGTGCGAAAACCAACACACGCAAAGCAACTCTAGTCGCACCAAAATGTATCAATCACAGCAATCAATCCACAGCTAATCACCATGATATGAATGGTTTACGATTGTTTTCGAACGCCAGGCGAGGCTGGATCCAGCCTGACAATCGGATGTGTCAAACAGGCATTCCCCGCTTGCAAGGTTCGTACCAGTACTAATTCCTCAAGATCTTGAGATTTTTCCTTCGTCGTACCGAGGATTTTGTGCGACAATTCCAACTGGGCGGAACCAAATCGGTGCCACTCTCAGTGCCCTCGATGGCCCTACGGAGGATTTGAATGTTCAAACGGAAAATCGGAATGCTACTCGGTATTCTCTTGGTCGCGGGTAGGGCATGGAGCAGCCCAATAGCTGTGACCAATTTTTCTTTCGAGGATCCCACCCTCGTCAACGGTAACTCTGGCGTTTTCAGTGCGGCTGCGGGCTTATACACGTTCACCATCAATGGCTGGACTAACGTAGCCTCCAACAACTTCGTCGGCACATACTTGCCGATACAGGTTGCGCCTACCGCGAATTTCTTCGCCAACGAGTCCGGCCCGACGCCCGTGGCTACGGGCGCTAACGGAGTCCCCCTTGGATCCCAAGTGGCATCTTTGCACGTCGGAGGAGCCATGTACCAGGATTTGGCTGGGGCTCCCTTGGGTGGAGTCGTCGCTTACGGCTTGACTGTGGATGTGGGGCATCGCTTTGACATAAGTGCTAGTATTGCCTACACTCTCTCGCTTATGACTTCGGGGACTAATAGCACGCTGGCGACCCAATCTTTCAACCTCTCGGATATTGCCGCGGGCGATTGGGCCGAAAAAACGTTGTACTTTGTCGGTGATACGGCCGCCTATGCAGGGCAGAACCTGCGGGTGGAGTTTGCTACTACGGGCAGTGGTGGGCAAGCAAACTTCGATAACGTACGGTTGAGCGACAATGTGCCCGAAATCGGCGGATCAGCCGTCTTCTGGACGATGTTCGGAGTCGCGGGATTCTGGATCTACCGCAAAAAGAGATTGGTAGCCTGAACTCTAACGGTTTACGATCATTTCCTCCGAAGGCGTGCGTCAGGGTGTTTGCCGGCTGACTGCTTGGACTCCTTTCTGGGCCTCGGACGGCGGGCGTGCGCGAGTGAGTTAGAATACCCGCTGTTATAGGCACGGCGGGGTATCGCAGCGACAGAAGAACAGGACAACAGGATCGGACGGTCCGACCAAAGTGGCCGGGCCGTCTTTGCGTTATTCTGTGCATTTTCGACAGCCCGAGGGTGAAAGTCCTTTGACAACCTGATGCTGGTGAAGGCATAGCGAAGCGCGAGGGCGTCAACCTGAGGTCGGGCACCGAGGAAGACGCTTCGGGGCTCTCGTCCGTTAGCGGACTGGCCCATGGGCCGCCGTGAGCGCTGACAGGCAGCAGCGGACGCCCAACCCTCTTGCAAATTCGAACCGTGTGCGGGGGGCTGTTGTCAGCCGATTTGTTCGGAGCCGGCTCCCTGAGGATTCGCTCGGGCACAACCCCGCACTGATGATCGATACTCAGCCGTCGCCGTTCGCGACCGGCGCGCAGTGGACGCTATCACAGTCGAAGCGTTGGCGGACTGGGTGGGATTTGAACCCACGAAGGGCTTTCACGGTTGGCGGTTTTCAAGACCGCTGCCATCAACCACTCGGCCACGCTTCCGCACCTTCCGCATACCGACCATTGTACGTCAGGTCGTTTATGATACATTCAGGAAGGATACCCTCTGGAGCAGGGACAGGCGCAAAAGGTTCTTCTCCGTAAGGGGAATATCGTTCGAGAAGAACATACTGCTTGTGGCGGCCTGCGGTACAGAGATCCCGAAACGTGGAAGCACTCCCGGAAACCTGGGCACTCCCCCCCGGCAAGAAACCATTTATCCTGGTTGACAGGGGAATTGTAATTTGATCGTCTTGTGCACCGGCATGCCGAGAAGCGCTTCCACGTGGAGCTTTAACGTCTGTGTTCGGCTGATTTCGCATGCCCACGCAGATGCTCGTCTGTACACAGCCTTTGACGACGACCTGACGGCGTCGATGCAGGGTCTCGATAAGGAATACGATCACATGGTTTTGAAGAGCCACCGGCTTGACCGGCTGGGACGCAACCTCGTGATGTTGGGCGCCGCCAAAGCTGTGTACACGCACCGCGACCCTGAGGACGCCATCGCCTCTTACATGGTGATGTTCGAGCGGTCGTTCGACGAGGCGCTTACCGCTATTCTCGACTCGGTGGCTTTGTACAATTTTCACCGCCGGTGCGGAAGCTGCGCTCTGATATCGTACGAGTCCATCGTCAGGGAATCGTTCGATGCCGTCGCACGGGTTCAGACCTATCTCGGGTTGGAGAACTCACCGGACGTGGTTCGGACGATTGCGACCGAAACCGGCGTGGAGGCCATGCGGCATCTTGCGGACCGAGTTGGCGAGAACTCAAACTCCACGGTCTGTATAGGTAACCTGAAGTACGATCGGCATACCCTGCTGCACAGGAACCACATCCGTCATGGCGGGATTGGCTACGGCCGCACCCTCCTTTCTGTCGAGCAGAGAGCGAAGGTTGAATCGGTCATCGGAACGGCCCTCGAATCCCACTCTGCCTGCAACCTCCCGGGCGGATGACCGGTAATGGCGGCTGCGCGCGCCGCGCACCCTGACGGCCTCGATGAGTACTCGATCATCTACTGCGAGATGATCAAACGTCCGCCCACCCGCGACGATCTCGCAATTGCCTGCCGGCGGCTCGAAGAGATGGAGTTCGTAGGAATCGTGGAACGCTTTGACGAATCCGTGAAATTGTTGTGTAGCACGTTCGGGTGGGAGGTTCCCGCGTACGAATCTATGAATATCGCTCCGGTCAGGACGCGGCGCGACGGCATCGCTCCGGATATCCTGGAAGCGCTCATGCAAGCGAACGCGTTGGACTTCGAACTATACGAATACGCGAAATCCCTATTCTCCAGGCGTCTTGCACGGATGGAATCGGCCGCCAAGCCTGGCTGACCGTGTCCGATACCCCGTGGCGGCCGAAGCCGAGAGAAGCCGCTACATCATCTGCGAAGTGTCGTCCGAGTTGGAGGCTTCGAGAAAGAATCGAGATACATCCGCCGCCGGCGCCGGCCGTGCGGACCGGGACGGATACGCATTGGACACCGGTTGCTGCCGCGCGGCGCCCGGCCGCCCAGTTCCTGATTGCTGCTGACACTTGCACCGGTGGGAGCCGGAGGCAACGATGGAAAGAGCGTGCACATCGTCCGGAAAGACCGCTGGACGAACTTAAGGTCCGAATGCGTCAGAGGAACTATAGGTTGATAGCGGCGTGCGACCGCTGTCGGGCATCCCACGCCGCAGGGGAAAGGCTTCGGCTATGGAAATGTTTCCACAGCCGGAACTAGGTTCAGTCCGGGATTATGTGCAGTCGGCGGTCCTCGAGCTCGTGGGCCAGTCAAGCAGCACGAGCGCTTGCGCTGCTGGCTCATATGCCGGGACAAGCGGCCCAGGATTGGCCACTTGTCCACAATCAATGCGTCTGGAGGAACTGCATTACGCGGTCTGTGGGCTGATAGCGATCATCACCACAAGGTAGACCTGGACAGGGGGAAGGTGGAGTGGGTGATCACCGGGGTTGGCGACTTTGAAACTTGGCTCTTCGCCATCACCGAGCGCTGGCCGCAGTGGAAGGTACCGATCACGTTCACCAACGGACTCGCGGGCAGCAAGAATGTATACATGTGGGCGAGCACGGCGGGGGGGGCAAACAGCGGATACGCGCAACGCGGCACATGGACGGTACCCTAGCACCCAGGAACAGGAGCGCAGAGGTTACGTTTGGATCGTTGGCATGACCGCGAAAAGTGTCTCCTGGCGGAGAAGGGTGGCCGCAGCCGTTGGAAACTAGCAATGATTGGGAACCAGGCGTAACCGTTGTGCCTATTGCTAAGTTGCTGATTCTTCGAGCGTTCATGGCTACGAACCAGAAGGTCGGAAGTCCGACTCTATCCGGGCGCACCACAATATCAATAACCTACAGGCAGCGGATGGAAAACAGCCCGCCCGGTTGCTCACTCACATAGCGGTGCTTGGCGCATCGAAAATCCTATGGTATTCGAAACTTCAGAGTCACTGAATCTCCGGGCCGGAACTCACCCACAAATTCTACTAACCAACCCGTTTTCATTACCACCTGAATCACGCGCGGCGCGCATCGTCACATGAAATATTGCTTCCCTCCGTAAACCAGACCGCCGAAACTACGCATGAACTGCATGTCCTCCTCGTGAAGCGGACCTTGCCGGATCTCGGCGAGGTTCTGCTCGAATTGCTTCAGGTTGCCCGGCGCCATCAAACAGACATGGACCGCTGGGTTGGAAAGTACGAAGCGGTAACACATGCCGGCAGTAGGCAGCCGTCCCCCTTTGGGGTATCCGCGCGGTGGGCGAAGCAACCCGGTCCAGCGAGTCGCCGTGAAACTGACCACGGCCGGGTTGGACTCCGGCAGATGCGGAAAAATCTCCGTCTCCGCGCCGATGTGCGCCGCGTTATACCGGATCATCATGGCGTCCAAGACGCCCTCGCGCGCCAGTTCGACGGCGAACTTGCGGTCGTGCGTGGAAATACTTA
>OCZT010004317.1_pt1 | contig 14365 bp, 11 predicted proteins | sample 1539031 | NCBI WGS metagenome assembly OCZT01 (sample SAMEA3539308, study PRJEB22396) | soil metagenome | biome: tundra; feature: field; material: soil | place: USA | collected 2010-05 | depth 0.15 m
GCTGACCCTGTTATGTATAATAACATGGTTAAATACGGACGCAGAAATATTGCCCTTCTTACAATAGCTCCCACGGGTACCACGAGCCTGATGACCCAGACAACCTCAGGAATTGAACCTATATTTTCCACTTTCTATAAAAGAAGAAGAAAAGTTAATCCTAATGACCTTGATGTAAAGGTAACATTCAAGGATGAGGTTGGCGATTGCTGGGAAGAATTTAATGTTTTTCATCATAAATTTGTCGACTGGCTTAAACTTAACGGTTACGATACCGATGAAGTAACCCGTATGAGAGATGAGGAGATTGAAACGATAATAGCAAAATCACCTTATTATAAAGCTACCGCAAATGATGTTGACTGGATAGCGAAGGTAAAAATGCAGGGTGCAATTCAGAAATGGGTTGACCATTCAATAAGCGTAACTATAAACCTTCCTGCCGAAGCAAAAGAAGAACTTGTGAGTGAGCTTTATCTGACTGCCTGGAAATCGGGATGCAAAGGAGCAACGGTATACCGCGACGGATCCAGGAACGGGGTCCTGATCGCAGGAAAAACAGAAGCAAGACCTGAAAGACCAAAACGTCCGAAGGTACTCGATTGTGATGTTATCAGGTTCAATATAAATGAAGAGAAATGGGTTGCTTTTGTCGGACTTAAAGAGAGCCGTCCGTATGAGATATTCACGGGTATTGCAGACGAAGAGATTTTTCCTATCCCAAAAAGTATTGTAAAAGGGAAAATAATAAAAATAAAGGATGAGGATGGGAATACACGGTATGATTTTCAATACACCGATAAATATGGGTATAAGAAAACAATGGGAGGTTTATCTCATATGTTCAAACCGGAATTCTGGAATTATGCAAAACTGATTTCAGGTGTTTTGAGACACGAAATGCCAATTCAGGATGTGGTTAATCTGGTCACATCATTGAAGCTTGACAGCGAGTCGATTAATAACTGGAAAAATGGAGTTGAAAGAGCCTTGAAAAGATATATACCTAATGGAACAAAAGCAAAAGGAAAATGCGGAGAATGTGGTTCAGATAACCTGGTATACGAAGAGGGGTGCCTGATCTGCAAAGACTGCGGATCTTCCAAATGCGGTTAGATTTTAAATATGGGGTTTCAGGTTTTAGGGATTATCATAAATCAGCGGGGTGCTTTTCGGAGCGCCCTTTTTTATAAAAAATTTATTCAAAGGTCAATAAGTGCTTCTGGCTGAGGTTGAGGTTGAGAAGAAGCCCTTAACCTCAACCTTAACCTCAACCTTCAAAATCTTATTGCCATGATAAGTCCTCTTCTGAGATATGGAGCTTTCATTTTTTTGTCGTAATAATGAATCATATATCCCTTAGAAGGGGTTATTCTGAATCCATAATCCTTTAGCAACATAGTAAAATCATTCTCATCATTATTTTTATGATAGGTGCATAGGGCGATCTTAATAGACTTTTGTGCAGTGAGTACTTTATTACAACTGTTTAAAACGACTGATTCAGCACCGTCAACATCTATTTTCAGAAAGGTTATATCCTTGTTATTTTCAAAAAAAGTATCAAACCTTATATGTGATTCATCATTATGATCAGATACATATTTACTGATAATCTCAACTTTTTCTGACCATGGAGCAAAAGTGGCCTTAAGGGCTTCGATCCACTCATGGTCATATTCAAATAAACAGACCTTTCTGATCTTTTCAATTACTGACAGTGAAAAGTTACCCTCTGCAGCTCCGATATCAGCCAGGACATCATCATTTCCTATAGTAAATGAATCAGTCAGATACTTGTGAGGGCTATCCGGATCCTGCTCCCTCATCAGATCACTGTACGCCCTTTTAATCCTTTTCTCATTCCATCGTTTTTTAAAATATAACCGTTTTCCTTCCTGCAAAACATATCGCATACCATTTTCGCGGTCATACTTCACCTCAATTTTATCAGGAGAATAATTGTCTTGAAAAGGATATGGGAAGATGCTTACTTTATTTTTCTCAAGGTAATGAAGTACCTCCTTTTGCTCATTATTAACCTCATTTTCAGGTAATGAGGCAAAATAATTCAGTATTTTATAGCGAAGATTTTTTTTCAGGATAACCGTCCTCAATGGCTTTGGAACCAGTATCCTGTAAATTGGGAAGAAGTATTTGTTCATTTCCGCAGATAAGTTACTTTATAACGCCAAGTTCCTTCCCGATTTTTTCGAAGGCTTTTATCGCTTTATCCAGATGTGCCTTTTCGTGGCCAGCAGAAAGCTGAACTCTGATTCTTGCCTGTCCTTTGGGTACGACAGGGAAATAAAATCCGATAACATAAATACCCTCTTTCAGAAGTCTTGCTGCAAAGTCCTGAGATAATCTAGCATCATAAAGCATAACTGCGCAAATTGCTGATTTGGTAGGTTTAATATCGAAACCAAGTTTTTTCATGCAGGTAATGAAGTAATTAGCATTGAAGTGAAGTTTATCCTGGAGTACATTAGTTTCAGTCATCATTTCAATCATCCTGATACCCGCTGCCGCGACCATAGGAGGGATTGAGTTTGAAAACAGATAGGGGCGTGATCTTTGTCTCAGAACCTCAATTATCTCTTTCTTGCCAGTGGTAAAACCACCAATTGCACCACCGAAGGCTTTACCAAGTGTCCCGGTAATAATTTCAACTTTGCCTGTAATATTATAAAGTTCAGTAACTCCTCTTCCGGTCTTTCCTACTACACCGGCCGAATGTGATTCATCGACCATTACCATGGCATTATATTTATTAGCCAGATCTACAATTTTATCAAGAGGCGCTACATTTCCGTCCATTGAGAATACTCCATCGGTTACGATAAGTCTGAATCTCTGATCCTGAGCCAGCTTAAGTTGTTTTTCGAGATCTGTTGCATCAGCGTTTTCATATCTGTAGCGCTGAGCTTTGCATAGACGGACGCCATCAATAATCGAAGCATGATTCAGCGAATCGGAAATAATTGCATCCTCTTCGGTAAGTAAGGGTTCAAAAACTCCGCCATTTGCATCAAAGCAGGCTGCATAAAGAATAGTATCTTCTGTGCCGAAGAATTCAGCAATTTTTTTCTCAAGCTCTTTATGGAGATCGGTGGTTCCACAGATAAATCTCACAGATGACATTCCATAACCATGATCATCAAGAGAGGCTTTTGCTGCCTCAATAAGCGATGGATCGTTAGAGAGGCCAAGGTAATTATTTGCACAGAAATTAAGGACTTTTTGTCCGGTATTAAGTTCAATTTCAGCTCCCTGAGGAGAGACAATAATGCGCTCATTTTTATAAAGACCGGCTTCTTTAATCTCGTTAATAATATTTACAAGATGATTCTGATAATTATTATACATAATCTTATTATTTTACCCTTTGTGAGCCTTTGTGATATCCTTTGTGACCTTTGTGTTTATTTTTTTTTTGCCACAAAGGGACACAAAGTGCATACTAAGTAACACAAAGGAATATTATTAATTATTCCCAGTTTAAGATAACCTTTCCGCAGTTGCCTTTTTCCATCTCATCAAAACCCTTTTGGAAATCATCTATGGGGAATCGATGGGTTATAACAGGATTTAAATCTATTCCCCCGATTATCATCTGCTCCATCTTATACCAGGTTTCCCACATCTCCCTGCCATAGATACCTTTTAATGTAATTGCCTTGAATATGATATCACTCCATGGTACTTCGAAGTTTGATGGCAATATTCCTAGTAATGAAATACTCGAGCCATTATACATATTATTCAGCATTTCAACAAAAGCCTTTGGTGATCCGGACATTTCAAGGCCTATATCGAATCCTCTCATCCCCAGCTTCTTAACAGCATCAGAGATTTTTTCTCCTTTTGAAGGATTAACTGTAAGAGTGGCTCCCATCTTTTTGGCAATATTAAGACGGTAATCGCTGAGGTCGCTGGCTACAATAAATCTGGCACCGGCGTATTTAGCAATTGCGACAGCCATGCTGCCAATCAGTCCCGATCCGGTAATCAGGACATCTTCACCGATCAATGGAAATGATAAGGCTGTATGTGTCGCATTTCCGAATGGATCCATAATAGCAGCCCATTCGTCAGGAATTCTGTGATCGAGCGGAATAACATTTACTGCAGGTATTTTTACATATTCTGCAAATGATCCGTCGATATTAACACCGATTCCCACAGTGTTTTCACACACATGCTCTTTACCCCGGCGACAATTTCGACAGTGGCCGCATGCGAGATGACCCTCGCCGGTAACCCTTTCACCAATCCTTAGGTTTGTAACGCCGGCACCCATTTTTTCGATATGGCCCATATACTCATGACCAATGATCATAGGAGTCCGGATTGTTTTTTGCGACCATGCATCCCATTCATAAATATGAAGATCGGTGCCACAAATTGCAGATTTTTTGACCTTTATAATAACATCATTAAGGCCCGGCTCAGGAACCGGGACTTCCTGCATCCATAAACCTTTTTCAGGTCTGGCTTTAACAAGTGCTTTCATCTTCTTCATAAACACAAAATTAATCTATTTGCAAATCCATTGATTTTCAAGCGGCTTTGGAGATGAGGTCATTAATTATTATCCTCTGAAAATTATTCAGCTGCTAAAGTACTACAAATCCATCATTCTAAACCTGATTTTCGTTATACTATCATATATAGTCGGGTTTGTCTATATTTGCATTTATATTAACCGGTTTAACCAGAATATGGAACGAACAAGAGTACGTTTTGCCCCAAGTCCAACAGGCCCTCTGCATATCGGAGGTGTAAGAACTGCTCTTTACAACTATCTTTTCGCAAAGAAGAATGGGGGTACATTTATTTTAAGGATCGAAGATACGGATCAGGCACGATTTGTTGACGGTGCCGAAGAATATATAATGGAATCGCTTGAATGGTGCGGTATACATGTTGATGAAGGAATAAGAGAGGGAGGAAATTATGGCCCTTATCGCCAGAGCGACCGGAAGGCAATATACAAACAGTATGCAGATATCCTCGTAGAAAAAGGGAATGCCTATTATGCTTTTGATACTCCAGGGAAACTTGAATCCCTTAGAAGCGAATCAGAAAAGGCAGGGGAAACATTTATTTATAATGCTGAAGTACGGGAAAAACTGATTAATTCGATCTCTCTTAAGGAAAATGAGTGGAAGTTAAAACTTGACAGGGGGGACCCTTATGTAATCAGGTACAAGATGCCCCATAATGAGGATATCCATTTTGATGATATTATTCGCGGACATATAGTTGTAAATACCGCAACAATTGATGATAAAGTCCTGTTCAAATCAGATGGCATGCCGACCTATCACCTGGCAAACATAGTGGATGATCACTTGATGGAGATTAGCCATGTAATCCGTGGGGAAGAATGGTTGCCTTCACTGCCGCTTCATATTATGATATATCGTTCGTTCGGTTGGAGCCCTCCTCTGTTTGCTCATCTGCCATTGTTACTTAAACCCGATGGAAAAGGTAAGCTGAGCAAGCGAGATGGAGATAAAATGGGATTCCCGGTTTTCCCTCTTTTCTGGCCTTATGGCGAAACAGCTAAAGGTTATCGTGAGGAGGGATATTATCCCGAAGCATTTATTAATATGCTAGCACTACTGGGCTGGAATCCGGGAACTGAACAGGAAATATTTTCCCTGGATGAACTTATTAATGCTTTTTCAATTGACCGTGTTGGTAAATCAGGTTCCAGGTTTGATCCTGAAAAGGCCAAATGGTTTAATCACCAATACCTTCAAAACAAGACTAATGCTCAAATTGCTCTTGAGTTCAGAGAGTTTCTGAGAGCAAATGGATATCAGGTTGATATAGTACGACTTGAGATACTTATTGGGCTGGTAAAAGAAAGGGTAAGTTTTGCGAAAGAACTCTGGGGACAGACAGATTTCTTCTTTAAAGCTCCGGAAACTTATGATCCGGAAGCTGTAAAAAAAAGGTGGAAAGATGATTCTGCAATCCTTCTTACAGAATTAAGATTGCTGCTGGAGAATATGGTTGATTTTTCCCCCGCAGCTACCGAATCGGTTATTAAAACATGGATTGAGAAAAATGGCTATAACACCGGAGTTATTATGAACGCCTTCAGACTTGTAATTGTAGGTGCCTTAAGGGGACCACATATTTTTGATATTATCAGCTGGATCGGAAAGGAAGAAACCCTTAAGCGGATTACCATTGGAGTTACCTTGTTAAGCAAATAAAAGAGATGTATCTTCCGCAACCCGGAGATTATATTGATATCCATGTTCATGGCGGCTTGCCGGCTTCCGGTATTTTTATCCTCGAAAGTCTTATGGCACATGAAGGAAAACTCCCGGTGGATGTTTCCGGAATTGCATACACTTACGGCATACATCCGTGGTTCCTTAATGAAGAAAATCATAAACAACTAATCAATTCTGTTGAAGATACTGTCATTCAGCCTGAGATAATAGCAATTGGAGAAGCTGGTTTTGACAGGCTAAGAGGACCTTCTCCCGAACTTCAGAGCAGAGCCTTTGAAGAGCAGATTATTATTTCTGAAAAGATATCGAAACCTGTTGTTATTCATTGCGTAAGAGCCTGGGATGAGCTGCTGGCAGTTTATAAAAAATTAAAGCCGAAAATGCCATGGCTTATTCATGGATTCAGGGGTAATGTGGAACTTGCATCTCAGCTGCTAACCAAAGGGTTTTATCTTTCGTTCTGGTTTGATTTTATTCTAAGACCAGAGTCAAAAGAACTTTTAAAACAATTACCGGCAGACAGGATATTTCTGGAAACTGATGGAGCAGATGTAGATATAAAGTCAATCTATAATAAGGTAGCAACCGATCTTGATTTATCTGTAGATGAACTGAAGTCAATTATCTTGAAAAATTTCAATAAATGCCTGATTGGCTGACTCGAACAGAATTACTTCTCGATGATGAGAAGTTGAAAAGGCTCAGAAACGCCGATGTACTGGTTGTGGGTTTGGGCGGAGTGGGTGCATACGCAGCTGAAATGATCTGCAGGGCAGGAGTAGGATCGATGACAATTGTGGATGGCGATCACATTCATCCCTCCAACAGAAACAGGCAACTGCCGGCGCTGAAGAGTACCGAAGGTCTGGCCAAAGCAGAAGTGATGGGACAAAGAATTATGGACATTAACCCGGATATAAAACTCACTGTTATTCAGGAATATATAAAAGATGACCGACTCATTGAGATTATTGACAAGGGTTTTAATTATGTTGTTGATGCTATCGACACTTTATCTCCAAAAATATTTCTTATTTATCACAGCGTGCAGAGGAAGCTTCCTCTGGTTAGTTCTATGGGAGCAGGAGGGAAATTTGATCCAACCAAAGTTGCTATATGCGATATTTCAGAAACAACCGACTGCTCATTAGCGAGAATTTTAAGAAAAAGACTTCACAGGCTTGGAATAATGGATGGCTTTACTGCAGTCTATTCTCCTGAAGCCATAGATAAGAGAAAAATTGTTTCTATTAAAGCAGAACAAAATAAAGCATCAATTGTAGGAACTATATCATATATGCCAGCTGCATTTGGAATAGCGTGTGCATCAGTTGTTTTACGCGATTTAGCAGGGATTGAGCGATAAATCCGTGTTACTTTCACGGTTAATTATGAGGTAAAGAATATCAGAAAATTTAAATGACATGAGATCATATAAATCAAAGATTTCAGCTGATCTGCCAATTATTTTTCTGGCCATATTCAATATTTTTATTCATCTGCTTGTAATAGGTAATCTTGGATTTCACAGGGACGAGCTTCTCTATTTTTCATTGGGGCAGCATCCTGATTTTGGCTTTGCAACTGTACCTCCGATGATCGGCTGGATCGCCTGGCTGATGCAAAACATATTCGGATATTCATTATTTGCAGTACGCCTGCTTCCTGCTATTCTAAGCGGGGTTCTGGTGATTTTGGCAGCAGAGATTGCACGAGAACTGGGAGGCACTTCTTATTCCAGAATTCTTTCAGGGATAGGGATCATTATTTCCGGCTTTGTTCTTAGAACATTTTCATTATTTATGCCGGTTTTTATCGATGTTTTGTTCTGGTCAATAATCATTTACCTGTTTATCAGGTTTATAAATACTTCGTCAGACAGATATCTTATATTACTTGGAATTGTTGCAGGATTTTCTTTGTTAAACAAATATCTGATCGGAGTATTGTTCATAAGCCTGGTAATTGTAACTGCAGTCGGCCAAAACAGAAAAATTTTTAAAAGCAGGAGTTACTGGTTTGGCGCGCTTGGCGGATTGATAGTATTTCTTCCAAACCTGATCTGGCAAATTGTTAACGGGTTACCTGTAATCGGACACCTCTCAGAACTTTGGAGAACGCAACTGACCCACGTTGACAGAGTGTCTTTCTTATTGGATCAGTTAATAATGCCATCATGGGCGTCAGTACTGACAATTGCCGGATTGCTCTATCTTATTCTAAATAAAAATGCCGAGAAATTCAGATTTCTCGGAATAGCTTCTATTCTGGTTATAGCTATCATATTTGTTTTGCGAGGGAAGGGCTACTATACTATAGGTGTATTTCCTTTTCTTATTGCAGCCGGAGCCGTTTCGTATGAGAAAGGGTTAAAAAAACGTTGGAAGAAAATAGCATTGCCTATTGTGCTTATCCTTTTAACCATTCCTATGCTTCCAATTGGGTTACCGGTCTTTAAGCCAGCTGGACTGGTTGCATATTTTAAAAACATTGAACTGAAATATGGGATTGTGATAGGAAGAAGGTTCGAAGATGGATCAATACATTCATTACCACAGGATTATGCAGATATGATCGGTTGGGAAGAATTAGCGTCAATTACAAACAAAGCATATCAAATGATAGAAGATAAGAAAGCAAGTTTCATTTATTGTGAGAACTATGGACAGGCTGGAGCTGTAACAATAATTGGTAAAAAATATGGACTTCCCGAAGCTGTTTGTTTCAACGAAAGTTTCAAATACTGGATTCCCACAAAATTTAATCCGGATATTACATCTTTAATCTATATAAATGATAAATTGGGGAAAGACGTTCAAATGCTTTTTATTAAAAGTACTATCATAGGTAAAATCTCTGATCCTGATGCCAGGGAATTTGGTACTGCTGTTTATTTGTGCGAGGATCCAAAGACAAGTTTTAATGAATTCTGGACCAATCGGTTAAAAGATCTTAGCGATCACTAATCTACAGCAAACAAACTGTCCGGAACAAAATATCGCCATTCTAAATTGTGTACATAATGAAGACTCTTTCGGATAATAAATTTCAGCGCAATGACAAAAAGTCATCAAAACTTGGTCATTTCTGGAAAATACTTGGCCCTGGTCTGATTACCGGTGCAAGTGATGATGACCCTTCAGGAATAGCAACTTATTCACAGGCAGGAGCTGCATATGGACTTGCAACTCTCTGGACATCACTTATTACATTTCCACTCATGGCTTCTATACAGGAAATGTGTGCCAGAATAGGTCTGGTTACGTCTCATGGATTGGCTGGAACCCTTAAAACTAATTATTCAAAACCTGTTTTGTACCTGATGTTGCTGTTTAGTTTTCCAGCTATCGTAATGAATATTGGAGCTGATATTGCCGGAATGGGGGCTGTGGGAAATCTATTGTTCCCTTCTATAAAAGCCACATATTTCTGCATAGGATTTACGATACTGCTTTTAGTACTAATTATTTATTTGCCATATAAAAGAATAGCCGCCGTTCTGAAATATCTCTGTCTCGTTCTTTTGGTTTATCTGATCGTTCCCTTTTTATACAGACAAGACTGGGTAGCGGTTTTGAAAGCCACGCTTATCCCTTCAATAAAGTTTGACAAGGATTTTATCAGTATTCTTGTAGCAATTCTTGGAACGACTATTTCACCCTATCTGTTCTTCTGGCAGACAACAATGGAAGTTGAAGACAAAAAAGAAAAGAGTTTAATGGTAAATAAAAGAATTATCAGTGAGATGCGAAAAGATGTCGATTTTGGGATGTTATTTTCAAACCTTGTCATGTTCTTTATCATTCTCACCACCGGATCGGTTTTATTTAATGGGGGTATTCATCAGGTTGATACAGTTGAACAGGCAGCTCAGGCATTGAAGCCATTGGCAGGCAATGCAGCATATTTACTTTTTGCTTTAGGAGTTATAGGCACCGGACTATTAGCTATTCCTGTATTGAGCGGTTCACTTTCCTACATCGTTACAGAATCATTTGGATGGAAAGAAGGATTGGATAAGAAATTCCAAAAAGCAAAAGCATTTTATCTCATTATTGGCATTTCATTGATTTTGGGTCTGTCTTTGAATTACATTGGCCTTTCCCCGGTTAAAGCACTGATATATTCAGCCATTCTTTATGGCCTGACCGCCCCTGTTTTAATTGCAATCATTCTCCATATTTCAAACAATAAAAAAATAATGGGTAAAAATACAAACGGGAAAATATCTAATATTCTTGGTTTTGCCGCATTAGCTCTTATGACTGTTGCCGGGGTTATTTTGATCTATATGCAACTAAAGGGGAAATGATTTGACAGCATATCCTATATACATGATTTGAGTATTGTTACTTTCAACCATCCGGAATTTTTTCCCAAACTCTTCATAAGTCAATTTTCCTTTAGCTCTTCTATGAAGATTATTAAGCATTTTCAGATATGAAATATCAGGTTTTATTCCCCGGTGTTCTTTCCAGGTAAATTGATTCTCAGCCAATAAAGATTTTATTTCATCAGGTTTGATAAACATTTCCCATACATGAAGATCAGGTGGCATTATGGCCCATCGTTTCCATTCCTGCAATATTTTAATAGCGCTTATTTTGCTGAAATATGTTCTGTTAAAAGTATCATAGATAAATAATCCTCCGTCTTTCAGAACACGCGAAATCTCAGATATCACTTTTGGTAAATCATGAACATGTTCCAGCACGTCGCAACAAAGGACAACATCGAAAGAACTTTTCTGAAATGGAAGATTCTCACCAGTTCCATTCACATAATTAATTTTCAGATTACTCTCTTTTGCATGGATTACAGCGCTGATTAATGATTGTTCGGAAGGATCAATTCCGGTTGTAATAAACCCCATTCGTGCTATCTCTTCGGATAATAATCCTCCACCACAGCCAACTTCCAGCACACTTGTTTTTCCCGCATTGATTTTGAACATTTCAAATATTTTCTTTGAATATTCTACCCGGAAAGGGTTATATAATGTACGTATAAGGTTTAGGGAAAAGTCAGGTTGCCACCATCTGTTTCCTTCCAGATTATAAATGTTATTGTCAATTCGGCGGTATATTTCTTCAGAAACTTTCTTCATTTTATTAAGTATTCGATTGTAATTCATTTCTGATCAGAGAAAACCCATTATTTCTATGACTCTTCTTATCACCTGATCTTTTTTTTAGTTCGTATAATCCCCTTTTTAGCAATGCTATTCCAAAAAACCTTTCAACCCGTTTAAGAAATATGAGAAGTCGCCAGACAGGTTGACGGGAATGGAAAACTTTTAGGATAAAGTTACCGGTGATCAGAAGCCATCCGGGAATTATATTATCTTTTTCATAGAAATAAAAATTGGGGAATCCGAAGGAGAATCTCTTTGCAATAGCATGGATATTCTCCAGGCTAATTTTCTCCGGTTCAATTTTTACAGGGTGCAGAAAATTGTCACTTGTGCAGTGTATATCGCATTTCATGATATAATCTGCAATGGGAGTCCCATTGTATACCCTTACTCCTGTGGAGATAAAAACCAGATCCCATTTTGAAGCTATCCTGCCAATAGTGTTTAAGGTCTCAAGTACTGTTTCCCTTGTTTCAGTCAGGGCGCCAAGCATTATGAACCAGGTAGCAGGAATCCTTTTACTTTTCAAAAGGCTGGCTGTTTTTATTACATCTTCACGTTTAAAATCTTTCGACAGACTTTCAAGTACTTTATCACAAGCCGATTCTGCACCAATATCAACTTCATTAAAACCGGCCCTCTTCATGAGATCCAGAAGTTCTTCATCAACATAAGCAGGTGTAAGTCCCATTGTATGAAGCCTGAGATCAAGTTTTTTCCTGATTAGTTCCCTTAGGACCTTTTTTGTATGTACAAGGGGTGAATTGAAAGTACTATCAGTGAATTCAATGTGATTAATACCAGTATCTTTAACAAGAGTTTCTATTTCATCGGCAATTAGCGCTGGATTTTTTAAACGGTATTTTTTTCCCTCGATTTTATTATAAGTGCAGTAAGAACAACTGAATGTACAACCCCTCTTTGTCTGTATATGAATAGGAGACCCTAACCGGCGATACAAATCCAGATCCAAATAACGAACCGGTTTTGGGAAAGGCAGTGAGTCCAGATCCTCAACGCGGAAAGGTTCATCATCCTGGATAATTGTATTATCCCTTCGGATAATCAAACCTTTTAATCCTTCCAGGGGCTCACATGATTCAATACGTTTTACAAACTCAGGCATCACAGCTTCACCGTCGCCACGAATCGCATATTCCAGGTCAAAATAATCAAGCATCTCCCTGCCGCTGATCCCAACTGAAGGCCCACCAATTACAATAGGGCCCTGGAATTCTCTCTTACAATAATCAATGACATCATTTTTAACATCTTCCAGCAAAAAATGTACCCTATAGCCTCCGGTATCATCAATGTTTCTAATGCTGATACCAATTATGTCAGGCACAAAACTCCGTATGGAATTTTTAATATCATATTCACAGTCTGAGGAAAAGCAAAGATCGAGAAAACGTACAGTGTGATTACCATTGGTCTCAAGTGCGGTTGCTATATAACAGAGTCCGAATGGAATGACCGGCCATGGATGCTTAAATCTGTTGGAGTTAATGAGTAAAACCTTGGCCATAACCTATAATAAAAAAATGTCAACGTTTCCGGTCACTTTATTTAACTATGCAAAAATCGAGGCTCCCCAGTTAACTTTAATAGCATATTCCATGCAGGTTTTAAATATCTCATAAGTAAATTCCGGAGGATTCAGATTATCTGTAGCCAGGATGGTATTTGTTCTGTCAAAAACCCTGTTATCAGATAAATAGGGTCTGTAGGGTTCAATAAAACGATCGAACAGTTCCTCAGCGGGATTGCGTAACAAATTGTCGGGTTGCGAATCATAAATAATCTCCACACCCCTGACTTTCATAAGCTGTTCGTAATACTTTGCAACGATTTTCATTGTTGTAGGCAAGTTGTTCGTAAGGTGATAGATACCCCCCTGGGAACAATTCTCAATTATTTTGATTGTGGCATTTACAAAATAATCCACCGGGATAATATTCAAATCTCCTTCATGGGGCAAATATATTTTGAGTGGCAGGAACAGGGAACCGTCCTTATCAATGTAAATGCCGTTTTTAGCAGCTTTTATTCCTCCGTTATTGCTAAGATCATTCAGGTAAATATCCCTTATTGATTGAGCGGACCGTATCGGGAAGTACAATGCATTGAACTTAAGTGAGCGACCGCTTTGTGAATCACCGTACACAATTGATGGTCTTATAATTGAGAGAGTAATAGAGTTCTTCTGACAAAACATGGAAATTAAATTTTCAGCAGCGGCTTTACTCTCCTCATATACATTGGTAAATGATTTTGCTGACGAAAGAATTTCTTTGCAAAATGAAACACCGGTACCTGCGACATATGCCGTGCTGATATAATGAAAAAAACTTATATGCGCATTTTTTGAGAATTCAAGGATTCCCTTCAGGTTATTTACATTCGCAGCCATAACCTTTTCACGTTTATTTTCTGAAAAACTGGTATCCGATGCGCAATGAATTACAGAATCGACAACTGAACAGAGTCTCGAATATTCTCCATTCTCTATTCCAAGATTGTCCTTCGATAAATCCGCATCAACACATTTAACCTGATCCAGGAGACTATCAATACCGAACCATTTTAAAAGCCTGGAGATTCGTTCCTTCAGAGATTTGTTTTTTGCCGGACGACCGAAAACTATAATGCTATATCCTTTTGCAAGCATGGTTGCCATCAGGTGGCTGCCCAAAAAGCCAGTTGCTCCGGTCAGGGCTATTATGGGTTTGCTTTTGCCAGGCATATCCGGAAGTTGTGATTTATGAATACAGTAAATTCTCTTTCCTGCAAAACCCCTGGTACAAAACATAAGGATGACCTTTTACAGTACCGGTTTTAACTGAATAATCATCAATTAGCATGTTTGATTCCATTGCTACCTGTCTTATTTTTTGTATCTCATCAGGATCATTATAATCATAGAAGAAATCATATTCAAAAATGCATCTTTTCCCGTTATCGATTGGAGTGA